>OCZA010000029.1_pt1 | contig 45673 bp, 28 predicted proteins | sample 1539021 | NCBI WGS metagenome assembly OCZA01 (sample SAMEA2619376, study PRJEB22493) | marine metagenome | biome: marine biome (ENVO:00000447); feature: surface water layer (ENVO:00002042); material: "saline water (ENVO:00002010), including plankton (ENVO:xxxxxxxx)" | depth 5 m | reverse complement strand
GTAAAAACCGCTAATTTCTTGAACAAAATAATTCTCCTACTTGTCTACAGCATAAACTAAAAATGCTGTTGTGTCAACTACTTCTTCTTCTTTTTGGCAAATTTATTCTGGCTAGGTTTTGTTTTCGGATTTGTGTCTTGATTCTGTCTAGTCATACTAGGCATCATGTCATTCATTTCTAAAATATCATCTCTGATGTTTTGATTTCTTTTTTCGATATTGATAATTCTTACAAATGAATTTGTAACCGCCGCTGTATAATAAGCAAATGGATTATTTGATTTAGATTCATCAAATTGTAAACCAATCTGTGCCAATTGTAAAATTGCTTGTCCTTGCATTTCGTCGTTGTATGTGTAACCTCTTACGTTTCCTCTTGTAGCATATCTTTCACACAACTTCATCCACATACGTGCTAATTCATTTGTGGCTTGTCCTGACTCTTTATTAAATTTACCGTTGTGCAATCCACCTTCCCAATGACTTTTACCAACACACACTAAATTTCCTTTTCTATCATATTTGAAATGTTGGAATGGTGGGAAGTTTACTTTTTCTTTTGTATCAGCCACAGTTCTTGGATTTCGTTTTCTGCCTGGCTCTTCAGGTACGTGTTCGTATGTCATCACTCTAAAGACCAAATCATCCTTTTGTATCTTACGATAGTCTATTTCACATTCGCTTAATTTAGTTTTTGGATTGGCTTTTTTGCGTTGTTCGTAATCTATTTGGGTTAATTTCTTGGCTTTATTACGTTTAGCCTGTGCCACAGTTCTAATGTTTATACCGCTTATATCTTTGACAATTAAGTCGTAGTCTGAGTATTTAGGGTCTATAAAACTGCAATATGAACTTTTGGACTTATGTATTTGACCTAAAAGGTCTTTATTGTTAAGGTAATTTACTTTTTTCATTAATACTTTCTATTAGTTATCCTCATTATAATATACGCAGTTAATTTTGTCAATAAATAAATGTGAGGACAAACTATAATGGCATTCGATAAAAATTTCTTAAAAAACAGTGTTGAGAATCTGAAAGGATTCGCCACCAACACATTTGGTGAAGTATCTAGTGTTGTGCAGAAAAATGCCAAAAAATTCTTGTCCTATAACAGCATAGCAAAAGACAAACTTAAAAACGGATTATTAAAAAACGTAAACAACGGTGTTCCAGATGCAATTAAAGGTAACGGAACTAGTGTAAATTTTAGGAATCCAGACGGTAAAGTAAATCCAAAAGACTGGAGAGTAAGTATCAGTATTCCAGAACGTATAAGAACGTACATGGGAGAAAAAAGTTTATTGACTCCTTTAATAGGTTCTGGAAATAAAGTAATTTTTCCTTACACGCCAACAGTATTAGTTGGACATAGTGCAAATTATAATCCGATGCAACCGATACACACAAACTATCCTTACTATGCGTATGAAAATTCACGTGTGGATCAAATTACAATCACAGCAGATATGTTCGTGCAGAACGAAGCAGAAGCACAATATTGGATTGCAATGGTCCATTTCTTCAAAACTGTTACAAAAATGAATTATGGTAAAACAGATCCCGACAGAGGATTACCTCCACCGGTATGTAGATTAAATGGTTATGGTTCATACACATTTAACAATGTGCCAGTGTTAATAACGAACTTTCAATTTGATTTGAAAAAAGACATTGATTATATTTCCTGCAAACTATCAGGTGCAACAACAGACACTTTCTCAGGCATTGGTCCTAGACAAGCATCTCAAGATGTAAGTGGACTTGCGTGGGCACCAACGGAAAGTTTACTTACAGTTGGATTGGTTCCACAATACAGTAGAACAAAACAAACTCAATTCAATTTGAAAAAATTTGTAAAAGGTGAGCATTCACTTGGGAAGGATGGATTTATCTAATGGCTGAATACAGTATTACAAGTCCATACGGATCGACTGGTAAAGATAGAGACGGATATTTAGGTCCTTTTAGAATAAGACCCATACCTGCCCTATCAGATGATTTCCTTTATACGGTAGAACCACAATTTAATCGTAGACCAGATTTATTGGCGTATGCAATATATGACGATCCTAAACTATGGTGGGTGTTCGCACAACGTAATATGGACATTTTGCAAGACCCAGTGTACGATCTTATTCCAGGAGTAAAAATTTATGTTCCGCAAGGACCTGCACTGCGTTCTTTATTAGGAATATAAAATGAGTATCTTTACAAAAGAATATTGGACTAAGGAAAGTATCGACAAACGTATAAAAGCCAACAAAGAAAAAACCAAAAAATATCACGAAAAATTATATCCAAAAAAAAATAACGATGCAATAAAAGTTAATAAACTTAAAAATTCAGGAGCCGTGTACGTGCAATCAGTAGGTGGCGGAAAAGATTTTAAGGATGTAAAAGTTATTGGTGAAAATACCTACAACGAAAAAATGAAAGCCTTCAGTCAAAACGATGAGACTGGAGAGAACACAGTACCAGATGCAAGATTGGCAACAAATCCTTTGCACAATTTTTCATCTGTTAATCATAAAATTACTCTTGCAGTAATGGACGCCAGTGAAGTCAATTATCCAGGACTTGTCCTCAAAAATGGTCCGAAATATCCTGTGGCTCAGACCGCAGGTAAAACTGGCGGGGAAATTATTGCCGCTGACAAAGGTGGAAGGAATCTTGAATTCCTAATAGACAACCTCGATGTCAGGGCAATAGTTTCGCATAATCCTAAATCAAGAGGCACACAAAACACAACAGTTGAATTTGATGTGATAGAACCATACAGCATGGGACTTTTCTTTCAGGCGTTGAAAGTTCAGTCAGTGAAAGCATACGGTCCTGACGCAGATTACATACACGTTCCTTTTTGTTTAATAGTTGACTTTGTGGGATACGACGACGAGGGAGAAAAAGTTTCTCCTGCAGGACTTAATGAATTAGCCAAGTTGAAAAGAGTTATACCTATTGCATTGAGGCAAGTACAGTTGGGAGCCAGTCAAGCCGGAGGTAGATATTCTTGCGTTGGTTATCCTTGGAATGAAAGAAATATGCGTGACGCCAATGTAACTTGTAAAAAAGATATGACAATTAGTGGAAGAAATGTTGCTGAAATTTTACAGTACGGTGAACGAAGTTTAATGAATATGCTTAATAAAAAAATAGGCGGCAAAGCCAAAAAGAAAGGCGAACCTGAGGAGAATGTAGAATACAATCAAACAGCGATTATGTTTCCTAATCCCTTTGGACTTGATCATGAAGACCTTGTACCCAGTGCAGATGTTATTGGAAACATGAACGAAGATAGAGCCGCTGTAACAAATTTTGGTGGTGCGGGCGATGAGTCAGTGTATTCACTGTTTGAAACAAGAAAAGAAGATACTCAATTAAAAAATTTATTTTCAGTAGGTGGTAATAAGGTGAACGTAACAAATCTAATGAACACTAAAGGTGCAGAAACAGGCGATGCAGGCGGACTGAACCTAAACCAATTTAGCAATGGCAAATATGCGGGTAATGTTATAGGTGCCGCACCTATGCTGGACCAAGACGAATCATTAGAACAGGCGGCAAAAAAATTTGCTGATCCTGAAAAGGTATACAATAAGAAGAAAGATTTAGTTTTAACTAATAAAATATCAGGTAACGTCAATAAGGGAATCTTTACAATGCACGTTGAAAAAGGTACGAAAGTGACTGACGTGATTGAAACAATTATTGTGTTTTCAAAATATGGAAAAGAACTATTAGAAGCACAGAAAAAGAAAAAGTCTCCATTTTTACCGTGGTTTAGAATACACCCACAGTGCTGGCAATTGAAAGATACATTTGTGTTTAAAAAAACGAATATGCATCCACAGATATTTGCTTATAATATTGTACCATATAAAATACATGAATCGGCAGGTGGCGGCTTTGTTGATCCTACGGATTTCACAAAAGGACAAGATTTATTACGTGAAACAGTGTACAGGAAATACAATTACATATACACAGGACTAAACGAAGACATATTAAATTTTGACCTTAACTATCAATTCTCGTTCTATGATTTACAAAGAGAAAGACCAAGTAGTAACAGTAACAGAAGTTTCTTTCCCGGACAAGGATTACGAATAGAAACAGATGCAGTTGCTAATAGCAATACAACGTTTAAAATAAATGATAACGTAGGTAAAAAAGAAGGAATACAAGACGGTGCAGGTGCACAAGAAACAATTTCTGAAAACGAAACAAGTCCTTTATCAGGATTGGAGTTCAGTAGTCCTGAAACACAGATAGCATTTCAGTTCAATGAAAGGATCATGAACAGTCAGGTTGATCTTTTAAATTTAACACTCACAATAGTAGGAGATACATACTTCCTTCCAAACAGCGGAATGGGTAACTTGGTAATATTAAATCATTATGCTGACAACACTAAAATAGAGTTTGGCAAAAGAGAAATGGACTACCTAAACGGAATGTGCCATGTTGAAGTATTCTTTACCACTCCGGTAGACATAGACGAGGCATCTGGCGATATGAAAGCGGCAAGATTCGTAGACGAAGCATCAGGGACATCAGTACAACTAGGAACCTTCAGTGCAATTTACAGAGTCACTCAAGTGCAGAGCACATTTAGGGGTGGAAAGTTTACACAGGATTTAACATTGGTGGCTCCACAATCTCTACAGATAAGAGAGAAACACAGAACAACTGATAGTCCTAAAATTTCAGAAACAAATAATAACGCAGATGAAACACTTGTTCCTACTGATGGTAGTAACTATGGAGAAGGCGCCGGATAATGAAATTAGACAAAAGAAAATCGCAGAAGAAAATAGATATCAAACAGCCTGGACCGTTTGAGGCAATAGTCACAAATGTTTTGGATCCAAAGTACAGTGGTTCTATAGAAGTTGAATTGTTGCGTACCACAGGCACAGGTGGAGATGATGGCACAGGACAAACTGTGGTATGTAGATATCTACATCCGTTCTACGGCACTACAAACGTCAGAGGTTTAGCAAAGAACGAAAAGTATCAAGACACACAACAAAGTTACGGTATGTGGTTTGTTCCACCAGACGTAGGAAACAGAGTACTTGTTATATTTGTTGAAGGAAATATAAACAGAGCATTCTGGATTGGTTGTGTGCAACAGACTACAATGAATTTTATGTTGCCTGACGGAAGACCTTCTACAACAATCACAGATACGGAAGATGCAAACCTAATTGGAAAGAAATTACCTGTAGGAGAACACAATAAATTAAGACAAGCAGACACCACAATTAGCAATCCTTTAAACATCAAGAAGCCTATCAATATGTTATTCAAGGCAGTATTGGATACTCAAGGATTGACGGCAGACGAGACAAGAGGAATTACAACCACAAGTGCAAGAAGAGAAGTGCCTAGCAATGTGTTCGGTATTAGCACACCAGGACCGTTAGATAAAACAGTCACAAGGTCAGATGCTTTTGTGACTTCTAGACTCGGCGGAACATCTATGGTGATGGACGATGGAGATGAAAAATTTATCCGTAAAACTTCTGCCGCTTCGGGCAAATACGAATACGTTGATGTAAACACCGAAGAGGAAGTTACTGAAGGAGAAAAATCTATACCACATAATGAATTGTTTAGGATAAGAACACGTACAGGTCATCAAATATTATTACACAATTCAGAAGATTTAGTTTATATTGCAAACGCAAATGGCTCTGCTTGGATAGAAATGACTGCAAGTGGTAAGGTTGACATATTTGCAAACGATAGTGTAAGTATCCATAGTAAGGGTGACTTTAATTTTAAGACAGATAGAGATTTTAATTTAGAAGCAAATAGAAACATTAATTTAAAAGCAAGTACTATAAACACAGAAGTTGCAACTGAAAATTTAAAAGTTACTGGAACACAAACAAATCAAATAGGTGCAACACAAAATACAACTGTAGGTGCTACATCTAATCTATATGCTGGTGCCAACGTAAACATTGATGTTGGTGGACTTGTTAATATAGCAAATGGTGTATTTTCTGGTGCTCCGGTCACAGATTTATCTGTGTTCACTAATCCAGGAGAAACAACAGATTCAATAATGAAACGCATACCGCAACACGAACCTTGGACACATCATGAAAACTATGACCCAATAGCAGTTGCAGTAGCAAAAACAGACAGGAATGTGGATGAGCAGATAGTTGTTGCACAACCACAAAATATACCTGACACTTTTAAAAGTGGTAGGACGTAAGGAGCGTAAATAGTAGTATGGCAGAGAAAAAATTATATAAAGACGTTGCAGTAGCAAAAGGCAGGTTGCCTACGGCGGCACCAACTCAAAGATCCTATAGAGGGATCAGCACTGTCAACAACGACAACACCAAATTTGGTCTGTTTGACATAGGTCTTATCAAACAGGACATAATTAATCACTTCCACATATCGCAGGGAGAAAAATTAGAAAATCCTACTTTTGGAACAATTATTTGGGACGTAATTCAAGACCCGTTGACTGAAGAACTAGAACAAGCAATATCTGAGGATGTAACCAACATTATCAACACTGATCCACGGGTAAATGCAACAGAGGTAGTAGTTACTCCGTTCGAATCTGGTTTACAGATAGAAGTAGAACTAGAATATTTGACTTATAACGTGTCAGAAAGATTAAGATTGACTTTTGACGAGAAAAATGGGTTAATGAATTAAATGCGTAGTTTACTAACACAAATAAATAATGGTATATAAAGGATAATTCATGTCATCAACAGATAGATTAAACAGATTGTTACTAGCAGAGGATTGGAAAAGAATATACCAATCATATAAAAATGCGGATTTTAAAAGTTACGACTTCGACACACTGCGTAGAACAATGGTTCAATATCTACGTGACAACTATCCAGAAGATTTTAACGATTACATAGAGTCATCTGAGTACCTTGCATTAATAGATTTAATTGCTTTCTTAGGTCAAAACATATCTTACAGAATAGATTTAAATGCAAGAGAAAATTTTTTAGAACTTGCTGACAGAAGAGACAGTGTTTTAAAATTAGCAAGATTGATTAGTTACAATGCAACTAGAAATCAAACTGCAAACGGACTTTTAAAAATACTTTCTGTGCAAACAACTGAAAACGTTGTGGACAGCAACAATTTGAATTTGTCAGGACAAGTTGTTACTTGGAATGATTCAGGAAACAGCAATTGGTACGAACAATTTATAAAAGTAATTAATGCAGGTTTGAACGAGAATGAAAAATTTGGCAGTCCGATAAAAAGCGACACAGTAGATTCTATTCCAACTTCACAATACAGATTCCGTTCTGCGGGTACAGATGCACCTGTGTATTCATTTACAAAAAATGTAGATGGTTTAAATTTAGACTTTGACATAGTATCAACAGGATTTGAAAATGGAGCGATCATAGAAGAAACTCCAAATATCGGAAAAGCATTAAGAATACTTCACAGAGATGATGGAAAAGGAAGTGCAAGTAACAACACAGGATTTTTTGTACATTTCAGACAAGGTGTATTAGATTCAGGAGATTTTTCTTTAACAACTCCAGCAAACAATCAAACTGTTTCAGTAGATGCCGACAATGTCAACAACACAGACGTTTGGCTTTGGGGAACAGACGAAGAAGGAAACGAAATAGATTTATGGAACAAAGTTGATTCAACACAAGGAAACAACGTAATTTATAATTCAACACAAAAGAATATCAAAAACATTTACACAGTTCTAACAAAAAATAGAGATTCGGTTGAACTTAAATTTGCTGACGGAACATTTGGAAATTTACCGCAAGGTAATTTTAGAATATACTACAGAACAAGTGCAAACAGAACTTTAAGAATTACACCAGATGATTTACAAAATATACAAATTGATATAGATTACGTTTCTGCAAATAATCAATCGGAAACAATGTCACTAACATTTGGTTTACAATACACAGTTGACAATGCAACAACTTCTGAAACAAATGAAAATATCAGACAAAATGCACCATCAACGTATTACACACAGAACAGAATGATTACAGGAGAAGATTATCAAGTTGCTCCTTTAGGAACTAATCAAGAAATTGTTAAGATCAAATCTACAAATAGAACTTCAAGTGGTATTTCAAGATATTTTGATTTGATAGATAGCACAGGAAAATACAGCAATACAAATATTTTTGGTGCTGACGGTTCTATCTATAAAGAAGATACTGAAAGCATGGACACATTCAGTTTTGCCACGCAAACAGATATCGAAGCAGTGATTTTAAATAAAATTGAACCATTGTTAAGCGATAAGAAAACAAGAAACTATTACATAGAAAAATTTCCAAAAACTTTATTAACAGATTTAAATGCTACATGGAATCAAGTAACTTCGGCAACTAATTTATCGACAGGTAAGTTTACAAACAGTGCTACTGGAACAAATTATCAAGTAGGAAGTTTTACAGCAAGTCAGATGAAATATGTAGAGCCGGGTGCAATGATTAAATTCGAGGCTCCTACAGGTCAACATTTCATGGGCGATGACAACAACAAATTAATGAACGGTACTGCTGACCATCCTAATTCAAGAACTTATGTTTGGACATCTGTTGTTAGTGTGTTAAATGATGGAGTAACTAATTCAAGCACAGGTGATGGAGCAATTAAATTAAATGATGTAATACCATCAAACGCAGTAGCAACACAAATATTACCTAAGTTCAGCAAACAATTAAGCGACGACGTAAAAACATTAATAATTGATCAGGCTTTTGCGTACAATAACTTTGGATTGAGATATGATGTAGCCACTAGAAAATGGCAAGTTATTGACGAAAACAATTTGAATGTTTATGGAGTTTTCAGCACAGGTAAAGCAGGAGATTTAACAAGCCAACAATTGGATGCCAGTTGGATATTAAGATTTGTAACAAACGGTGCGACATACACAATGACATCAAGAGGTATGCGTTATGTGTTTGAAAGTAAAAGAGAAGTTAGATTCTTCTATGACAGTGCAGATAGAAATTTCAATGTGCAGACAGGAAAAACACTGCAAGATAAAATTTCCGTGTTGTCCGTTAACACAAAACCAGATTCAACAGCAAACTTCAATATAGACCTAAACTTCAGTGTTTCAACGGAATTCAGAACAACAGAAGGTTATGTGGACAGTTCTAAAATAGAATTAAGTCAGTTCGATAGCGACCAAGATGGCATAGTGGACAATCCAGATGCATTCAATCATGTTGTGGATCCTGAAACTAATCCGCTAACGAAGTATGTGTTCCAGAAATTGGTTTCCGGAAGTGCAGGCACAACAAGATACGACTATGTTGATGCCGCAACAGAAAAAATATATGTGAGACAAGCAAGTGTTGGCACAATAGGTGACTACACTGACGGTGACATTGTGTACCTTGTAGACAGTGATTCTTTCAAACAGATCAATACCACTACAAACACAACATCAGATGTAACAAATTATATTGCACACTGTGGTAGAGATAAAATAAAATTCCAGTACGTACACACAGTGGATGGCAACACTAGATTAGATCCTAGTGCTTCTAACTTGATTGATATGTACATACTCACAAGAACATACGACACAGATTACAGACTGTGGTTGGACGGCACAAACGAAACTAAACCTTTGTTGCCTAGCAGTGATTCACTGTTTACAAATTTCAACTCAGCACTTGCACCTATCAAATCAATCAGTGACACAATAATATATCACCCAGTGAAATACAAAGTGTTATTTGGATCAAACGCAGACACAAACTTGCAGGCAACTTTTAAAGTTGTTAAAAATCCTGATCAGGTTGTGAACGATGCTGATATCAAGAGCAGAGTGATAGACGCAATCAACACATTCTTTTCATTAGAGAATTGGGAGTTCGGAGACACATTTTACTTTTCAGAATTAAGCACATACGTGATGAACCAAGTATTACCAGACATATCTACATTTGTTATTGTTCCTAACACGGGAACACAGTCGTTTGGTAGTTTGTATGAAATTAGATGTGAGAACGATGAGATATTCATTAGTGGTGCAAAAGTTTCTGATGTACAGATCATAGATGCCATCACAGCAAGTAACTTAAAATCATCTGGTTCGATAGTTACAAGCACATCCACAGACACAGGATTGAGTGGCACAATATCACTAGGCACTTCGTCAAGCACATCGACTTCAACTTCTAGTTCAAGTTCAAGTTCAGGATCATCAGGAGGCTCTAGTGGAGGAAGCGGATATTAATGGCATACGACAACGATCAACAAGAATTTCCGGTACCAACAGGGTCGGGTAAAGAAGAAAGAAAGTCATCAGAATTTTTACCCAAGTATTTCAGAACACCTGTAAACAATAAATTTCTACATAGCACACTTGACCAATTGATCAGCCAAGGTCAACTTGAGAAGATCAACGCATACTACGGAAGAAAAAATACTCCAAACTATCAGGCGTCTGATCTGTATGTGGAAGAAGTTTCCAAGGACAGAGAAAATTACAAATTGGAACCAAGCATTGTACAGAAAGATGAATTGGGCAATGTAAATTTTTACACTGATTATATTGATTATTTTAACCAAATTAGAAATTTGGGCGGCTACGCCGATGACCACAGCAATCTCAACGCACAAGAATATTATGCGTGGTCTCCAAAAATTAACTGGGACAAATTTGTAAATTACAGAGAATACTTTTGGCTTCCATATGGAGCAGACACAGTAACAGTAACAGGTCAACAAAGAAGTGTTGTTAGCACATACACAGTATCTAAGTCAGATGCAGGCGACAATTATGCTTATGTGTTTACGCCGGATGGATTAACATCTAACCCTACTTTAAAATTATACAAAGGACAAACTTACAAATTTGAAATTGATACTCAAGGTATGCCTTTCACAATTAAGACAGAGCGTAATCTTGATGACAGTTACAATTACAACACTGGTGTAAGTGGACAAAAAATAGAAAAAGGAACAATTACATTTGTTGTAGATGATACAACACCTGAAACTTTATATTATGGATCAAGCAAAGATATAGAATCTTTTGGTTTAATTAACATTTACAGTATAGCAGAAAATTCTGCTGTTGACGTTGATAGTGAGGTTGTTGGTAAGAAAAGTTATACTTTACCAGATGGAACAGCACTTTCAAATGGAATGAAAGTAAACTTTAGAGGCACAGTAACGCCAACAACTTATGCAGAAGGAGAATATTATGTAGAGGGAGTAGGTGAAGCAATTAAACTTATTAATGTACAGGACTTAGAAGTTGTAAGTTCTTATACTCAACAAACACAAATACCATTTGATACTGTAAACTTTGACACAGTTGGATTTGGCACTGCTACTTCTTATGCTGTAAGCAAAGATTATGTTGTTATAAACAAAGCATCATCAGATAGAAATCCGTGGAGTAGACACAATAGATGGATACACAAATCCGTTATAGAAGCAAGTGCAAAAGCAAATGGTAATATTCCAAACATTGATCAGACTTTAAGAGCAAGAAGACCTATTATTGAATTTGAAGCAGGACTAAAATTATATCAATTTGGTACATCTTCAAAAGGAATTATAGATTTAATTGATGACAAGACAACAGATGTGATGAGCAACGTCGAAGGAGCAACAGGATATTTTGTCGACGGCGTAAATTTAACTGACGGAATGAAAGTTTTGTTCACAAAAGATATTGATCCTCTAGTAAAAAATAAAATTTACACTGTAAAAATTTTAGCATTCACTAAAAACAAAGTTACAACTAATCAAATCAGTTTAGTAGAAACAACTACTAGTCCTGCGTTGACAGATGAAACTGTTCTTGTACGTAATGGAACAAAAAATGCAGGAAAAATTTACTACTATAACGGCACAGATTGGAAACTTACACAAGAAAAAACAAAAGTAAACCAAGCACCATTATTTGAATTATACGACAATAGTGGTAACAGTTATGCGTCTACAACTTACCCAAATTCAAATTTCATAGGAAACAAAATTTTTTCTTACAAAGAAGGAACAGGCACTAGTGATACAGAACTAGGTTTTCCTTTAACATATCTAAATGTAGAAAATATAGGTGACATTGTTTTTGATTACAATTTACCTAATGACACTTTTCAATATGTTAGCAATCAAGTGCAAACAACTAAAAAAACAAATTCTGCATTTTTAAGAAAATACACAGACAGAACAACGTTCAATAGTGTAAATGGTTGGACTAAAGCACCAACTGAAAGTTACCAACCTGTTGTAAGACAATACACAGCAACAGCAACTTTAACAAATGATTTTGAAATAGACGTTTACAATTTAAGTGGTGACCTTAATGATTTAACTGCAAAAGTTTATGTAAACGATTTACAAAAAATTGAAAACACCGATTGGTCAATACATAGAGTTAATCAAAGGGCATACATAAGATTTGCTACAAAATTAAACGCAAATGACGTTGTTGTAATAAAAACAAGAAGTGCAACAGTGAAAAATGCAAATGGTTATTATGAATTTCCAACAAACTTACAAGGTAATCCATTAAACGAAGAAGTGTCTACTTTTACTACTGGACAAATAAATGACCATGTAAAAAGTATAACTTCTGAACTTCCAGAATGGCAAGGAAGAACACCTGGCGTAAGCAACCTACGTGACTTTCCAAATGCATCTGATTATGGTAGAAAATTTTTAAAACATAGTGGTCCTATTGGATTAGCATCTTATCTCTTAAACAGAAAAGATGTAAATGTGATGAAAGCCATAGAATACAGTCAAAAAGAATACACAAAATTCAAACGTGCTTTTGTAAGTGCTATTGACACTTTAGGTTATGAAGGTTCAGTGCAAACAACCGTTGATAAACTTTTAGAAAAATTAAACAAAGACAACACAAAATCATCTCCGTTTTTCCAAACAGATATGATCGGAAGAGGTGCATTTAAAAAAACAGCACACACAGTTTTAGATATAGATAGCAAGTTTTATCAATTGACAAATACTTTCGATTTAACAGCACTTTCCAAAGAGGCTGTGTATGTGTATCACAATGATGCACAATTGATACATGGCAAAGATTACATTTTTAATAATGGTTTTGTTAATGTAACAAAAACTTTAACTTTGAATGATAGAATAGACGTGTATGAATATGACACAACAAACGGTAGTCATATTCCTGCAACACCTACTAAACTAGGCTTGTACCCTGCGTATAGACCTATGAAGTACTCAGATACAACGTTAGTCACGCCTGTGAACGTCATACAAGGGCACGACGGAAGTATTACTGTTGCGTACAATGATTTCAGAGATGACCTAATTTTAGAACTAGAAAAAAGAATATTCAATAACATTAAAGTAACGTACAACGAAGATATTTTAAATTACAAAGACCTAACAGTTGGCTCATTTAGAACTAACTTGTTCAACAAAACAAGTATAGATAATAGTGTGCTACCTGATTTTAATGCATGGTTAGGACTTGTGGGAAATGCCGATTACACAAATAATTCATATTACTTGATCGGTGACAGTAGAACTTGGAATTATAGTCATGCAGTAAGTCCGGCAGGCAAACAACTTGCAGGTTTCTGGAGAGCAATTTACAAAGAATTATATGATACAGATAGACCAAACATCACTCCTTGGGAAATGTTGGGTTACACCGTGGAGCCTACTTGGTGGGAAAGCACATATGGACCGGCACCGTACACTAAAGACAATTTGGTGTTATGGAAAGATTTAGAACAAGGGATAGTAAGAGAGCCTAATAAAAAAATTGTTTACAAAGAAAATTATGCAAGACCAGGACTAACAGGTCATATTCCTGCAGACACTGATGGTAATATTAGAAGTCCGTTTGATAGTGCTTATGCTAGACAAGTAGACCCTACATTAGGAAAATTAGATTTCAAATTTGGAGATGAAAGTCCAGTTGAAACTGCTTGGAGAAGAAGCAGTGATTTCCCATTTGCATTATTGAAAGCATTTATACTACATCAACCATCTAAAGTAATTGGATTAGGTTGGGACACATCAAGAATATCAAGAAACTCTGCAAGTCAAATTGTTTATAACGGTGAGGTTCCAATACAACCTAAAAACTTGTTATTCCCAAGTGCTATCAGTGAAGAAACTGTGATAAACACTTCAGGACTTGTTAATTACTTGTTTGATTATATTGAAACAAATTTACTTACTGATTATGCAGACTACAAAACAAATTCTAAAAGTATACAAGCACAATTAGGTTTTAAATTAAGAGGGTACAGTAAAAAAGAAAAATTTCAATTAATATTAGACAGCAAAACTCCTAATACTTCTACGTCAGTATTTGTGCCACAAGAGAATTATAGATTGATACAAAATACAAGTTCAGCAATAAAAGTATTAAATTATAGTGCTGTAATAGTTGAACTTGCCGCGTCGGGATATATCATAAGAGGATATGACAGAAATAAACCTCAAATTAGATATTATGATTTTTTAAGACAAGTAAATGATCCAGTTATACAAGTTGGTGGAGTAAGTTCATCATTTGTAAATTGGGGAGAAAATCAAAGATACAATGTAGGTCAGTATGTAAAATACAATGATCAATTTTATGCAACAGAGACAGCACACTTGTCTACAGAAACATTTGATCTGAGCAAATTTGTAAAATTAGTTGAATTGCCAACAGAAGGAGGTGCTGAAGCAATATTAAGAAGAAGATTTGATAAGAGCGAAGTCAAAGAAATTGCGTATGGCACTATATTCAAAACAAAACAAGAAGTTGTTGACATATTGATAGGATACGGTGAGTACCTAAAAGACGAAGGTTTTTCTTTCGAAGAGTTCAGTAAAGAAATAGGACAAGTTGCAAACTGGCAATTGAGTGCAAAAGAATTTTTATTCTGGACAACGCAAAAATGGGACGAAGGAAGTGTAATAAGTTTAAGTCCTGCTTCAAGAAAATTAAGTGTTCAGTCAAGTTACAGTGTAGCAGATGATGTAGTAAACAATTTTTATTCATATGGAATATTAAAAGAAGACGGAAATAAATTAGACAAAAACTTTGTAAGAATAGTAAGACAATCTAACAATTTTAGTATTGTAACAAAGAATACTATAAATGGAATTTATTTTGCAAAAGTACCTCTTGTACAAAAAGAACAAGTGTGTTTAATAGACAACAATACTTCATTCAGTGATTTAATATATGATCCTGCAAGTGGTTACAAACAAGACAGATTGAAAGTATTAGGATACTTAACAGAATGGGATGGTAGCCAATCGATCCCAGGATTTGTTTTCAGTGTTGCAAACACAAAAGATTGGACAGCATTTACTGATTACGCAATGAGTGATGTTGTGAAATACAAACAATACTATTACACAGCAACTAAAAAATTAAAAGGTTCTGCATCATTTGTTGATGCTGATTGGTCAAGACTAGATGGTGCTCCAAGCGACACTTTAATATCTAACTTTGATTACAGAGCGAATCAATTCGGGGACTTCTATGATTTAGATACAGACAACTTTGATAGCGAACAACAAAGAATGGCACAACATCTAATAGGTTACCAGCCAAGAACATATCTAAAAAATATCATCAACGATGATGTTGCTCAATATAAATTTTATCAAGGCTTTGTTAGAGAAAAAGGAACAACTAATGCACTTACAAAAATGTTCGATGCTCTATCAAGTGCAGATAAAGAAAGTATTGATTTCTATGAAGAATGGGCAATCAGAAAAGGGCAATATGGAGCAAGTGCAGTATTTGATGAAATAGAATACAATTTGGATGAATCTAAAATAAGATTAAATCCACAACCGATTGAATTGACAGATAATCTGCCTACAACAGAAAGCGACTTAACATACAGAATACAATCAGGACAAGTGTATTTGAAACCAGATGAATATACGCATTCACCTTTTCCAACAAAGTACAGCAAAAATACATATGTTAAAACAGCAGGACCAGTCAATCCTGTTGATATAAGTTTAACAGTTGGCAAATATGCAGATTTATTGACAGCAGATATAACAAATATAGTAGACAACAATTATGTTTGGGTTGGAGATTACAATTCTACTTGGAATGTTTTTAGATATTCTAAAACAACACAAAGAATACAAGCAATCAATGTAGTCAACAACACAATAGAAGTTGATACGTTGAACACGCCAGAAATGACAGTTGGTGAAATATTTGTTGTGTATGCAAATGGAACAAATTACACTTTTAAATGTACAAGTGTTGAACCTTCAAAAATTGTGTGCGAGCCTAAAACAGGATTCCAACAATTATCTACGGCAACAGGTTACATCAGCAGATTTATCAGTGCTAAATTTACAAGCACAGACGCAATTAATAATAGAGTAAACACGTCAGGCATAAGAGACAACGAAAAATTCTGGATAGAAGCAAGTGATGATGGTAAATGGAAAGTTGTTAACAACAAATTTGTTTACAAAACACAAAACGAAATTAGCACAACCTCTGTTTCAGGTGATGAAAGTTTTGGACAAGTAATTGCAACAAATAAAAATAATACTGTTGTTCTTGTAAGTCAACCAACTGACAGTGATGGAGCAATCTATGTATTTGTTAGAGGAACGGAAAGTGGTAATTTAAGATTTTCACAAAAGATAGAAGCACCTACACAAGATCCATTGCTAACAAGTTTAGATTTATTTGGCTCTAGCAGTAGTTTTGGTTCAGCAGTGGACATCAGTCCAGACGGAAACTTTGTTGTAATTGGTGCACCTACAGCCGGCAACCTAAAAACAGAATACAAAGGTGTGTTTAGTCCAAGTACAAACTATAATGTTAACAACATAGTTCAATATAAAAACCAATTATGGAGAGCAACAAATCAAATTACAGGTCAAGATCCATCTGTGGACTTTACAACGTTTGATGGTGCTGGATTATACAAGGAAAGCACACAAACTTCTACATCAAACATAGTAATAGGAGATCATATATTTTCTAATGTAACCACAACGCACTTACTAATAAGAGCAAGTAGAGATCAATACCAAGGAACTAAAATTGGTGATAGATTGATAATGCAATACTTAGGTTTTAGCAGTGATTATCCATTAGACAGAAGCAATTTAACTAAGGCTACACAAAAACCTTTTGCAGGAGTTGGTGACCCAACTATTAAAACTAACCTTTTCAGTGCAACTGAAGTGCCGATTGTACAAAAAGTGGATGCTATTTTAAAAGTTGATTTAACTTTAGTAGATCCGATACTTACGGCTGTTGTAAATTCAACTAGTTTTGAAGGTACAGTTGTTTACAAGAGAAAAGAAGGAACAAAAACTTTACTTTACTTGAAAGATGTTGAAGGTGTTGTGACTGCATCAGGTACATTAATGTATGGTGCACTTGAAGTAGGTACTTACAATAGAGTCCTTGTTGAAGATTATTCATACCTAAGCGGTTTTTGGATGGTAGATATCAATGCAACTGTCTCTACAAGTGCAGGTATAGACACTTCTAATCATTTAGTGATACAAGATATTAAAAGACAAGGTGTCACAAGGAACACAAATAAATTTGTTAACAGCATAGACGAAACAATACAAGCAATTACGCCACAAACTCCAATGTATCAATCACAGTTTGGAGTTTTAACTTACTACGAATCATACTACATAGATTCAAGCACGAACCAATGGGTATCACGAGGTTCACCTACAGGAATATTAAACAACAATTGGTATGTGCGTACTACACCAACGTTTACTAAAAGTCAAAATGACACCATAAACGTTTGGTTCAACACCGTTGGCACAAACAAGTTTGATTTTGCAGGTATTAATATCACAAGCACAGACACAAACGGACTAAAAACAGTTGCTGACGTGATGGACGGTTACATAGATGTTGATTCTCAGAGTGATTCCAATAACAATTTCTATTTTCCTGGCGTAGGCGACACTGTAAGAGATGATGTTACATTGAACACAGCAACAGTTGTGTTGACACAATTTACAGCCTTAAACAAATTAAGAGTTTGGATCAAAAATTCAACAGGCACATTTACATTAGGTTCAAATGCAGGTGTAAACGGAACAATTACAAGAATAGGAACACCAAACAGAACACTTGGTAACATTGAACAAACAAATATGGCAGGACTTAATGGTGCTGGAAAATTATTAGTGTTCACACACACAGGAGCGATTACTATTTCAGGAAATGCTACTGAGTATTTTGCAAATGACAAAGAATATTGGTTATGGGACGAACAAACACTAGACGGAATATCTGCAAGTGCAAACACTCCAAGTTCTACCAACTATGATTGGAATAAAATTTTCAATATTCCGATTGGAGAAGGTACTGCAAGTGGTCTAACCAACGAAGGTGCGTTCTTAATTTACAAAAAAGATGGCACAGGAACTTATTCATACAATAGTGCATACACAGTTCCAGATACAAAAGCAAATTTAAAACTAGGTTCAAGAATTAAAGTTAGAACAGTAGGTGATAAGACAGTTGCATTCATAGGAGCGAGTGGAAATTTAGAAACAAACAATCCTGGTAAAATTTATTTTGTGGAATACAATGCAAACAAAAATTGGACACTGGGTACTGATCCATTGTACACTGGTACCTATGATAATACAGCAAATTATGTTACTGGCGAACTGGTTGTTTATGCAAATCAACTTTACAAAGCAAACACAAACCTAACTCCTGGTGCATGGAATCCTGTATACTGGACTTTACAAAGCACGAGAACAGATATGTTAGGATATATTCCTAATGATTCAGGTATAGAACTAGAGCAAGACAGCACTTTAGCACAAAACGGATTGGTTCGTTTTGCAGATAGATTTGATGTTGATGATAACGGCGTAAACATTATCGCAAACATACTTTACAACAATGACAATCAAAAAGTTGTTGTGTATAGATTGGACAACGGGCATTACACTTACAAACAAACTATTGTACCACCGAATGATTCTGCGGCAATGATCAATTTTGGTTCGGATATAAGCATAAGTGGAGATGGAACATTGATCGCTGTTGGTAGTCCTCTAAAAGATTTGACTAATATAGACATGGGTGCTGTTTATGTTTACAAGAAAGCAATCGACGATACAGGAGTTTACAGTTATAATCAAACATTATCAAGTCCAGATAGAGAAGTTTCAGAAAACTTTGGTCACACACTTGCATTTAGTGGTACTGTATTAGCAGTAACAAGTTTAAAAGGAGATATGCAGGTACCGACGACATTAGATGCAGGTACAACTTCTTTTGATGATCAAATGACTACATTTACTAAAACTTACACAGACAGTGGTGCTGTTCACATCTATCAAAAATTTGAAGACACTATGTTGTATGGTGAAAAATTTAATTACGCAAATGACAGTTTACAACAATTTGGGTCTAACTTAACTATAAACAATAATCACGTTTACATTGGGTTACCAACACTGCAATTAACAAATCAGCAAAAAGGAACTGTAATTAATTTTAGAAAAGCACCAACAGAAAATAATTGGACTAGTATTCATGAGATGAGTACTGGTATAGATCAAATAGATTTAACAAAAATTAAAAGTATCTTCTTGTATGACAAGGTATCTAATAAGAAACTAATCGATTTAGATTACATAGATCCATTGTATGGCAAAATACCTGGACAAGCAGAAGCAGAAATATTCTACAAAACAATGTACGACCCTGCTGTTTACAATAATTCAACTGCAACAGGAACGATTGATGCAACAAACAGTTGGACAGATATGCAAGTTGGCAGATTATGGTGGAATTTAGACACTGCTGTTTACTACTATCCATACCAAAGTAACATTATATTCAATAATTCATATTGGAACAAATTATTTCCTGGTGCATCTATCGATGTGCATGAGTGGACTGAATCATTACGTACTCCAACGGAATGGAATACAATTTCTGCTACAACACAAGGTGCAAGTCTAGGTGTAACAGGCACAGTGTCAGACACTAGCAACTTTGTAACAAGAAAGAAATACGATGCAGTTGCTGGTTCGATGAAAAACATTTATTACTATTGGGTAAAAGGAAAGAAAACTGTTCCAGAAATGGAAGGCAGAAGTATGACTGCTGAAGCAGTACAAAATTTAATTAAAGATCCAAGAGCACAAGGGTACAAATACGTTACAATGTTTGGTCCAAATAAATTTGCTCTTGTAAACTGTGATTCATTCATTAATGGCAAAGATACTGTGATTAACTTTAGATTATTCAACACTGAATCTAACAATAATGTACATAACGAATATGCTCTTGTGTCTGAAAATTTAGGTACAAGCACACCACCTAAAGATATAGAAAATGTTTGGTTCAATAGTTTAATTGGTTACGATGAGCAAATGCGTCCTGTACCAAATCCAGAATTAAGTGACAAAGTCAAATACGGAACATTGACGAATCCAAGACAAAGTTGGTTCAAAAATAATGCTGAGGCAACAAAACAATTAGTGCAACGTGCAAATGATGTATTAATTAAAAATTTAATAGTGGATGAGGTTGATCTTTCAACTTTAACTTCTAGCGAACCACAACCTGTGTTACAATCAGGCTTGTTTGACGAAACAGCGGATACAGAAGCAGATTTACAGTTTTTAGGCACAGGTCCATCTATTACAGCAACATTGGTTCCTACAATAGTAAATGGAAAAATTACAAATGTTACAATTACAAATGCTGGATACGGTTATAAAGTTGCACCTACATACAAAATTAAATCGACACACGGTACTGATGCTGTATTAACATTAACAATTAATGCTAAAGGGCAAATCACAAGTGTAAAAGTTGAGAAGCAAGGAAAAAATTACGATTCTAAAACACAAATTGTAGTAAGAAATTTAAGTGCTCTTGTAAGAGCAGACAGTTCAGTTGACGGTAAGTGGGCAATATATAATTGGACATCAACAGATGGTTGGACTAGAACCCAAATACAAAGTTACAATGTGTCATTGTATTGGAATTATGCTGACTGGTACGCAACAGGATACACACAATTTACAGCGATAGATCAAAAAGTAGATTACAGTTATCAACTAGATGCTCTACAAAATAGTGTAGGCGATATTGTAAAAATTAGTACAATTGGTACTGGTGGTTGGTTGTTGTTAGAAAAAATAGACAGCCAAGTCGGAGTTGACTATACTGTTAATTACAAAACTGTGGGAAGACAAAATGGAACAATACAGTTCAACACAAAATTATATGATTATGCAAATCAAAATATAGGTTTTGACAGCAACAGTTATGATGTACAACTATATGATAGACAACCTATAGAAGAAACTAGACTTATTTTACAAACTTTAAGAGATAAAATCTTTGTAGAAGAACTAGATATCGAATACAATAGATTATTTTTTGCAAGTGTGCGTTATGCGTTAAGCGAAGCAAAAGTAAATGACTGGGTATTCAAAACAAGTTTTGTTAAAGCACAACACAATGTAGGTGAACTGCAACAAAAACGTTCATTTAGAAATGATAACTTGTCTAATTTTGAGGATTATATTGCAGAAGTCAAACCATACAAAACAAAAGTAAGAGAGTATGTAAGTTCTTATCAAAAAACAGAACCTACGAATACAAGTATTGCAGATTTTGATTATCCACCAAGATACCTAGATGGTTACATACAAGCAAGTAACATTAGGGTAAGTGGAACAGCATTAACAACAAATTCAATAACAAGTTATCCGGACAAGCATTGGTTAGATAATGTAGGATACAAAGTAACAGAAATAAATGTTGCAAATGCAGGATCAGATTATATTGATGCTCCAAAAGTTACTATCACTGGTGGAGGAGGATCAGGTGCAACCGCAACAGCATTTATTAAAAATGGTAAAGTTACAAGAATCAGAGTTGACACAGAAGGTAGCGGTTACATATCTACACCAACCATTGCAGTATCTGGTAATGCGACTGCAAGTGCAGTCTTAGGAAAAGGAGTTACAAGAGCAACTCATGTAGGTGTTAAATTTGATAGAACAACAGGAACATTATTGTTAGCAAATCTATCAAGGACAGAAACTTTTACTGGAAATGCCTCACAACTTAAATTTAAATTAAAATGGCCTATGGATTTAAGGTCAAACACAATAACTGTTTCCGTTGGCGGTGTAGGAAAATTAAGAAGCGAATTTACTTTTGCTAACGAAGATGACACAACAAAATCTTATGCAAGAAAAACTGGCTATGTACAGTTCACAACGCCACCTGCAAATTTATCTACAATATCAATAACATATTTGATTGATCAAGATGTTTTACATACACAAGATAGAGTGAATTTATATTACTCTCCAACTGATGGTCAGCCAGGCAAAGAACTTGCACAGGTAATTGATGGAATAGATTACGGTGGAGTGGAAGTAAGAAGTATAACATTCGAAGATGTATCAGGTTGGGACAATGCAGGTTATGGTTCTGGAGAGTGGGACACTTATGACACTACTTACGAAGATGAAATATTCTATCTGGATGGAAGTACACAATCTATAAACTTATCAACAGCATTAGAGTCTGGAGTACAATATCATGTGTACAGAAGATTTAGAGCATTAACAAATGGCAGGTGGGATTGGAAATTAGTTAGAATGGATGATCCTAACTTTGGAACAGGAAATCCAGTTACAAATACAAATGCTGTGATGAAATCACTAGAAGGTGATGGTAGCACAAAAACTGTAGATGTAAGTGCAATTGAAACGGGCAGTGATGACATTATCATTGTAAGAAAATCTACAAGTGATGGAAGTTTCTTACCTGATCCTGACGCGGTAGATTCATTAGTAAAAGGTGGAGACCTTGCTTACTCAACTGCAACTGGATTAAATGCAGAAGACATAAACATGGATGGAGATGGATTTGTTACTCCAACATCAAGTCATGGACCAGAAGAATTTGTTCCAGGACAAGTGTTAGACACATTAGATATTCAAGTATATGACAGAGGTGCATTCACAGGAAGTAAAATTAACAGTTACAATTACATAGGTGATGGTGCTACAACAACATATTCATTTGTAGACTTCCCACAAAGTAACAATGCTGTATTTGTTTCTGTAGATAATATTTTGTTTAATAACAATTTATATTCAGTGGATTATCAAAATAAAAATTTAGTATTCAATAGTGCGCCGACTAATGGTGCTAAAATTAACTTTATCACAATGGGTAATAGTGGTGAATCTATTTTAGACGTAGACATATTTACTGGTGACGGAAGCACAACAGAATTTGTTACAAGAGGTAAATTTAAAGCAAACAGCATCAGTACTTTAGTAAAAGTAAACGGCGTAGATCAAACGCATACAGTATTCGAAACTGACAGCACATATTCAAGACCAGGAAAAGTTGCGGTTAGATTTACAACTGCTCCGACACAAGATGCAGTAATTAATATTTGCGTGTATGAAAGTGCAAGTCAATCTTTCAGTGAAGTAACACAAAACAGTTTTAATGCTGATGGAAGCACAACAGCATTTACTTTATCCCCTACACCATTTACGCAACAACCATTTACAAACAATGTGATTGTAAAAGTTGATAATGATGTGTTAAGAAGTGGATTTACAAAGCAACATATTTTAACTGCTACAGGTGGAAATTTAATTAGAGAATATCAATTTAAGACTTGGCAGGTTTTACCTGGAACTATATTAGCAACAAATGTAAGAGCGTTCTTAAACAAAGCAGAATTGACTGCGGCACAATACAGATGGAATCCTGGTAACAGCAGTGTTACTTTGGAATCAGGCGTTGGTGCTATCGGAGATGTTTTAGAAATTTATATCGAGAACGGAGAGTACTCAGTAAGTAACACTGGAGTATTAACAATATCTCCTGCTCCTGCAAATGGAAAAACTATAACAGCATATCAATTTAGTAAACATGATATACAAGATATAGAGCGTGAACAGTTTGATGTAATAGCAAGACAGAGTATTACTGTGAACACTGAAGATTATTTCACATATAATCAATTAACTAACGGAGTTATACAATTAAGAAGACCGGCTACTGATGCTCAATATGTTTGGGTATGTGTAAACGGAGAATGGTTGGCTCCAAGTGTTGACTACACAGTTTCGAATGATCAGAATAGATTGTTAATCAATAGAAATTTATCGCAGAACGATGAGATAGATGTTATACACTTCTCTGCTCCTAGTTTCATTGGTAAATTTGCATACAGACAATTTAAGGATATGCTTAACAGGTCTCACTTCAAACGTGTTGGCGATGACAAGCAATATTACCTTGCACAAGATTTAAACTGGAGCGATAGAGAAATTGTGCTTACAGACGGAACAGGTTTGACAGATCCTAGCATCGGTGCAAGATTGCCAGGTATATTGTTCATTGATGGTGAAAGAATAGAATACTATCAGAAACAAGGACACACAATTAAACAACTCAGAAGAGGAACATTTGGTACAGGTATTCCTACTAAACATACAGCATCAACACAGGTGTTCGATCAAAGTAGACATCAGAACGTTCCGTACAAAGATGAGTTCTTGACTGAAAATTATACTGGAGCAAATGTTTCAAATAATCAACTAACCATATCATTTACACCTAAATCGGCAAATGAATTTGAGATATTTGTAGGTGGTAAGAGATTACGTAAGAACAGTATTAGTGTATATGACCCAGCAAATGGACAAGACAGTCCAGAGGCAGATACCACTGTTCAAGCAGAATTCACAGTAGATGGTGTTAATCCTGTGATAACATTTACAACAACACCATCCGCAACTGCCAAAATTGCGGTTATAAGGAAACAAGGGAAAATTTGGCATGATACGGCAAAAGCACTGAGTCAGACGGATAATGACATCGCAAGATTCATACGTCAAAAAGAAGTGGCACTGCCGCAATAAATACAGTAAGAAATTGGAGCACAAATGAGTAAAATAAAAGAAAACAGCGGAGTATTAGTTCAAGGACATATTAAGATACATGACCCTGAATCCGGTGCTGTATTCGTTAATAAACGTAACGCAATCCATTATGAAAATATGAGTATTGCTTTGGCTGAAAGTGTTGCTAACGCAGGGCAAGGCTTCATCAGTTCAATGGCGTTTGGTAACGGTGGAACATCAGTTGATCCAACTGGTATTATCACATATCTAACTCCAAACAGTACTGGAACAAATGCAAGTTTGTACAACCAAACATTTACTAAAATTGTTGATGATAGATCAGTATCTAACTTAGATCCACAAAGAAATAAGATAGAAACAAGACACGTGAATGGAACAAACTATACAGATGTTGTTGTTACCTGTTTATTAGATTATGGTGAACCAAATGGACAAGATGCAACTGACACAGCATCCGCATCAGACAGTTTATATGTGTTTGATGAACTAGGACTTACAAGTTACGCATCATCAGGAACAGGCAAATTATTGACACACGTAATTTTCCATCCTGTACAAAAAAGTTTAAACAGATTGATACAAATAGATTACACTGTTAGAGTACAAAGTTTAACAGGTTTTAACGAGGGGTAATAAATGGCATATACCATTAATTTTTCCGACGCAATAAACAAGGGTACTATCACTATTAATGACAACACTATTAATAATGAAACTACTTTAAGACTGCCAGGAAAAAATACGACATCATATGGTACAATAATTGCAGAAAATTTTCTACATCTTTTAGAAAATTTTGCAAATAGCACCGCTCCATCGAGACCTATTGAAGGACAACTTTGGTTCGATACGACAGCAGGAACAGATCAATTGAAAGTGTATGATGGTACCAATTGGGTAGCGTCAGGTGGACTTAAAAAAGCAATCAATCAACCTAGTGCTTCAGAAAGCGTCACAGGTGACCTTTGGGTTGATACAAATGCACAACAACTTTACTTGTTTACAGGAACAGGTTGGGTACTTATAGGTCCACAATATAGTTCAGGACTAACAACAGGCGCAAGTCCTGTTGTGGTTACTGGCACAGATGATTTAAATTACAGTATTGTTAAATTAGAAGTTTCAGCAAAGACTGTGGCAATCATTGCTTCTGATCAGTTTACACCTAAAAGTAACATAGCAGGATTTTCAACTTTATATCCAGGATTAAATTTAAGTGTAGCAAATATCACTGGCGACGGTGTAGGCAAATTTTATGGTACGGCACAAAAGGCAGAAAACCTTGTTGTTGGTACTTCAACTATCGCGGCAGGAAACTTTTTAAGATCAGATACAACAAGTTTAACAAATTTTCCAATTAAAGTAAAAACAGATGACGGTGTAGAAGTTGGAGCGGCAGGTTCTTTCAAAATGTTCGTTGAGAATCAAGCAGGTATATTCCAATTAAGTACATTAGATGAAGAAATAGATTTCAGATTAAACAATCAAGGTCAAACAACAACAGTATTAAGAGTAAGTTCGCAAGGACAAGTTGGTGTAAACAAAACTAATCCAACTCAAGCATTAGACGTAACAGGTAATATTTTATCAAGTGGCTCTATACAATCCGATAGCACAACTGACGCAACGAATGTAAGTTCAGGTTCAATAATTGCAAAAGGTGGAGTAGGCATAGCCAAAAAACTTTATGTTGGTGACGCTACAAATATCGTAGGAGATGTTACAGCAAACAATATTTTACCACAGGCTAACAACACACACAGCATTGGTGCTACGAACAACCAATACAATAATGTATACGCAAATAATTTTGTAGGAAATGTAACTGGAAATGTAAGTGGAACAGTATCTGGCACAGCCGGTCAGGCAAACAAATTAACAACAGCATCAACATTTAATATGACTGGAGATGTTACAGCAACATCATTTAGTTTTGATGGACAAACAGGTGGAACATCTAAAACTTTTGCTACATCTATAAGCAATTCTTTCATAGGAAATCAAACTTTAACAACAACAAGTTCTGTATCAGACGAATTGATAATAAACAGAACATCAGGAACAACAGGTATATTTAAAACAACTGTTGGTTCTATAGTAAACACAATACCTACACCACCAATAGGATCAATTATGATTTATGCAGGTGCAACTGCTCCTACAGATTGGTTAATGTGTGATGGTGCAGAAATAAGCAGAGCAACATACAACAAACTGTTTGGAGTTATAGGTACTCAATTTGGAACGCCAAGCACATCGGCAGTATTCAAAACTCCGGACTTGCGTGGAAGATTCCCATTAGGTAAAGACAACATGGGACAAGGTTCTGCAGATAGAACAACGGCAGTATTTGCTGATAACCTAGGACAAGGTGCTGGTGCAGAAAAGAAAACTATTACAAAAGAAAATTTACCACAACACGAACACAATCTTCAAGCAAACAATGGAGATCAGTTCTTTGCATCTAGAATGATTGCAGGAGCATCAGGTGATGCAGAAGTAACAACTAGAAGTGGTCCAGATTTAAACAACACAGCCGGCGCACAACAATTACCTAACACAGGTGGATTAGCAGGCACAACGGGACAACTATTTGATGTGATGAACCCGTACTTAACACTTAATTACATCATATACAGTGGAGGAATTTAATGAGTTATAAGTTGAACAAAACAGATGGCAGTTTACTTGTTGACCTAGTAGATGGTCAATTGGATACAACATCTAGTGACTTAACACTTATTGGAAGAAACTATTCAGGATTTGGTGAAGTATTAAATGAAAACTTCATTCAACTATTAGAAAATTTTGCAAACAGTGCCGCACCAACTAATCCTACAAGAGGTCAGTTATGGTTCGACACAACAGAAAATAGATTAAAAGTATACAACGGAACGGCATTTACGGCAAGTGGTGGTGTTACTGTTCAAGCCACACAACCTAACATGGTTGCTGGTGATCTTTGGATTGACAGCAATGCAAGTCAATTATATTTCTTTGATGGAACAAATTTAAGACTTGCTGGTCCAACTTATTCAAGACAATCAGGAACTTCAGGCTTCACAGTTGTTAGTGTGTTAGATACACAAAGTATTACAAACTATGTTGTGAAAATGTTCGTAGGCGGTAGCCTAGTAGGCGTACACAGTAACGCTTCATTTACTCCGGCGGCGGGTGCTCAAATCACTGAACTAGTAACAAGTTCAAATACAACTGGTGCAATTACAAAAGGTTTTAACACAGTAGGAACTGATTACAAATTTGTTGGAACATCTACTGTATCGGAAGCATTAAAAGATGGTGCTGGCATAGTAAGAACTGGTGATCAGTATCTTACAGCGGATAGTGATGACACAACAACAGGTGCAATAACAATCCAAAACAATGGTGGATTGACGGTAGGACTTAACAACAACACAAAATTAGAATTCACAAACAATGCGTTCACAGTAGCAAATCAATTAACAGGACAAGACGTAGAAGTAAAAGTTAGAAGACCTGCTGAAACTTCTGCAATAAAAATTGATGCCACAAATGCTAGAGTAGGTATTTTCAAAGCGTCACCAAGCAAAACTTTAGATGTAGGTGGAGATGTAAACATTGACGGTAACCTTGTAGTAAGTGGAACACAAACATCTATAGATGTAACAACTTTAGTAGTTGAAGACAAAAATATTGATTTAGGTAAAAAAGATGACGGCACAGTAGGAAATGATGCCGCAGTAGACGATGGTGGTATCATACTAAATTCATCACAAGGTAATAAAACTTTTGTATGGAAAGATGGAACAGATTCTTGGACAAGTTCAGAAAATATTGATCTTGCATCAGGTAAAGGAATTAAAATTAACACAAATTCTGTTTTGACTGAAACCGCTTTAGGTTCGACAGTTACTTCTGCTCCAGGTCTTACTACAATAGGAACTCTTAACCAAGCAACTATTGCCAATGTAAAAATTGGACCAACAGATGGTTTAATCACAAGTTTAAATGCCAACGCACTAAAATTAGACAGTGCTACAACAAGCATAGAAGTACAGAACAAAAAAATATCAGGTGTTGCAGATCCAACAGCGGCACAGGACGTTGCAACAAAAGCCTACGCAGATGGAAGCACAGTCATTGGAGTGCAATTAGATATTACAGGATTGAATGCAAACGCAGGAAACAATTATGCTCCTGTAGGTGTATTACTAGAAAAATTATTTCCAGCAGGTGGATACGACTCAACAAGTCCGCAACCACCAGGAAGTGGTAACCCATCAAGTCCTTTCTACAATTCAAGCATAGCCGCAAGAGCACAAGGAGTTATTGCTAGAATTAGAACACTTGACTATGGAACAACAGGTGGTTTTAGTATACCTAGTATAAGTTTAGGTTCTTACAAAAACTTTACACCAGTGGACCAAACTATTACAGCGGCACAAAGAACTATTGCTAGTGTTACAACATACGCACAAGATAACTCACTAGGCGCAACTACAAAATTAACAATGACAGCGGCACACTTTTATGAAACAGGACAAGCGGTTGTGGTACAAAACACAACATTCAGTGGTGGTATAGGTACTATTGATGGAAACTACACTGTTCAATCAGCAGAATTTTCAGCGGAAGCACCTAACTATGTTTCAATTACAATAAACTATGATTCACAATCAAGTGGATTGTTAGGTGGTAATTACAATGCATCAAGTGGTACTGCTCAAAGAACTCCAGTGGTAGGATCCGCAAACAAACAGGTATTAGAAGATATCAGTGATCCAACAGGCGTAACTGGTACAATTACTTTTGCTCCGACAACTAAAATACTTCAATTTGGTGTCAACAGTGGTGCATGGGAATTTGATAGAGAAATTACATAGGATAACGATAAATATTAGAAACAAAGGGCAATATGGCATATACAGTTAATAATTTTACAGGAACATTAATAGCAACAGTAGAAGACGGTACTATTGATAACACTACTAACCTAAGATTTATAGGTAAAAACTATGCAGGTTATGGTGAAATTCAAAACGAAAACTTCTTGCATATGTTGGAAAACTTTGCTGGAGGCACTGCACCGTCAAGACCAGTGTCAGGTCAGTTATGGTTTGACAGTTCTCTTTCAAAATTAAAGTTTTATGATGGTGCTAAATTTAGAACAACTGGTGGTGCTGAGATTAGTTCAACTGCTCCAACAGGTTTAACAACTGGTGACTTTTGGTGGGACACTGCTAACAGTCAATTGTATGCATGGGACGGCTCTAGTTTTATTTTAGTAGGTCCACAAGGTGTAGGTTCCACAGTAACACAATTTACAAGTAGACAGATACAAGACACTTTAGGTGCTCAACAACTTATAATTGAAGGTAAAGTAAACAATGTGACAGTGGTTGCATTCAGTTCAACAGAATTCACAATAGACTCAACTCAATCGTCAAACACAATTACAGGCTTTGACGTAATTAAAAAAGGTATAACATTAGTCAATACTCAAGCGGCAACTAACGGTGTAACTTCAACTGATCACAGATTTTTTGGAACTGCTTCAAACTCAGATAGATTAGGTGGTTTTGTAGCAAGTGATTACTTGAGATCAGGTAGCACAAATTTTAGTTCAATTGTAAGATTTGCAGATGCAGGTTTTACTGTTGGTGATTCAAATGATTTTAAAGTTTCAATAGCAAATGGTAACGAAGGTGTACTTGCAAATGAAGTTGGAACGAAAATAGATTTCAAAGTAAATGTTAACAACGTTGTAACAAGTATTGCAGAAGTTGTAACAACTGGTATCAATCCAGGAAGCGGAAACAGAACATTAGGTACTGCAACTGACAAATGGTATGAGGTACACGCAACATCTTTAAAAGGAAATTCAGACACAGCCACAGCAATATTGCAAGGTGGTACATCATATCCAGGTAGCACAACTGCACAGGTGAACACAGTTGCATTAAGAGACGCAACAAACACAATAGCGGCAACCACTTTCAGTGGTAGAGCAACGCAGGCAAATTATGCTGACTTGGCAGAGATTTACAAAACAGATCAAGAATACCCAGTGGGAACAATAGTATCAATTGGCGGAGATGCAGAAGCAAGATCAGTTGAAGCAGGTGATCCAGTACTTGGAGTAATATCTGAAAATCCAGGATTTTTAATGAACAAAGACGCTGAAGGTCAAGCAGTTGCTTTTGTTGGTAGAGTACCAGTTTTGGTAAAAGGTGCTATTTCCAAAGGCGAAAGAGTATATGCAAATGGTGGCGGTTTTGGAACAACAGACGCAAATGGCGAACAAATTGGTTTTGCCCTAGAATCGAATTCAGAAGAATCCACGAAACTTGTTGAGGTAGTATTGCGCCTGGTAAATAACTAGAAGGAGCAATAATGGCTTTAGTTACAGCAACAAGATACAACACATTAAGACAATCAATTACAAATGTTTTAGAAACAGGATCTGGTGATAGTGGCTATGGTCAATCTGCAACCAGTTCAAGTATTTCAACAGGTGACATAATTCAAGCAACGCAAATTAATTCCATCTACGAAGACATCAGAAAATGTTACAAACACCAAAATGGTGGCAATCCAGCAAGTAACCAATTACAACAGGTTAGTGCAGGTGATCTTGTCAAAGACACTGACGGCGTTAACTATTCTGGTTGGGATCAATACGAAGCATTAGCACTTAACATAAGCACAAACAGATTAACAGTTGCTGGTGGACAGCAAGTGATTACAAGTGCGTCATCAAGAACAAGAGGCAGTTGGAACGGAGACATCACTTTAGTATTAGATGTAACATTTGGCAGTGCTGACGCAAGAAGATATTTCTTTAATCAAGGAGGATTTATAAGATTGACGAGTTCAGTGTCAGGTGGTAGTTCAAAAGACAGCAGTTGGAACACTATGTTATCAGGCGCTGGTAATGTTGACTTCAAAGCACACGGCACAACAGCATCAGGCGGAAGCGGTAGTGCATCAGGTTCGCTAGGCAATTACGAATTAACTTCATCATATCAATACATCTACCAAAGATTTGATGGCGGTGGTGGAGCCTACAGTGCCAATGATTATTACATCGAAGCACAGTCACCAAATGCAACACAAATCCAATTTAGATTGGTATGGCGTGATCAAGCAGGTGGTAATATTGACGAATCAGTATCCAATTTAAGTTATGATGCCATTACAGGAACAGCAACTACGGACATAATTGGTACAGCACCGGGTATAGCAGAAGGTTCCGGCACTAATTTCTAATATCTTATTTGACTAAAATCCAAAAATAAAGTATAATATCTTGTAATATTATGGATAAATCACTTAAAGAATCTTTGGATCACGCAACCAAGATGAAAGTCTACAATAATCAATTGCGATTGTTGAAAGAAAAATATCTTGAACGCAACATTCATTTCACAATTGGTCATCAATTTACAATAGATTTAAAACTAATAAACTATTGCATCACACTTAAAAACCAAGACAAAACAAAAGACGTAATCATGCTAGATGATTATGACCTTCCTGTAAGGATAGCAGACTTAGAATCCTTTTACACTGACATATTGGACTTGTACCAACAGAATCTTAATGCTTATATTGTTGAGTACAACAAACTTGTACAAGACAAAGGCAGAATTTAATGAGCAGAGGTGTTGTATTATTCGCTTTTAACAATAAAGCAATCAATTACGTAGAACAGGCTGAATTCTGTTGCAAGAAAATACAGAAACATTTACAGTTGCCAGTCACAATAGTTACGGCAGATAAGGTGCCTAACAAAGATTTGTTTGACAAAATAATTGTTATTCCAAAAGAAGAGAATCAGACAAGGAACTTTTATGATGGCGACACAAAACAAAAGGCTTTCTGGAATAACAAATCAAGAACATCTGCATATGACTTATCTCCTTACGATGAAACAATAGTGATGGATACAGACTTTATTGTGCAAAACGATTTACTGCTTAAAGTGTTTGGCAAAGGACATGACTTCTTGATCAATCAGGAGGCACAACATTTAGACTTTGAAAGCAATATGACAGATGAAATGAAATACATTAGCGACAGTGGTATAAAGATGTGTTGGGCAACTGTATTCTATTTTCAGAAATGTGATAGAGTAAGACGTTTATTCACTTTAATAAATCATATAAAAGATCACTGGAGTTTTTACAGATTCAGATATCAACTATTACAAAATACGTACAGGAATGATTTTGCTTTTGCGATAGCACTGCACATCATAAATGGTCACATGAAAAGCGATTGGCCTATCCAATTGCCTATAAAATTATTTTACATCACAGATAGAGATAAAATTGTTTCATACAAAGACAACACATGGAAGTTTAAATTGCAGGGTGAGTTGGATTGCAAAATCGAAGACATGAACATTCATGTAATGAATAAAATAGGTTTAATGAAAGTAATAAAAGATGAATAAGGGTATCTGTTTATTTGCACAAAAGAACGAAAGGTCTGATTATTACAAACAGGCAGTTGCCTGTGCTATGAGTATAAAGTCTTTCAATCCAGATGAAAAGATATGTCTTATTACAGATATGAAAGTAGCAAAAGCAGATGAAAAGTATTTTGATGTGGTAAAAGATATACCTGGTAAAGACCTAAGCACAAATTCAACTTGGAAAATAGAAAATAGAAGTAAAATTTATAACACATCACCGTTCGAAAGAACAATAGTTTTAGACGTTGATATGCTAGTGCTAGAAAATTTACAAAATTTCTGGACTTTATTGGAACCATACGAACTATTTTACACCAACAAAGTTAAAACTTATAGGAATGAGATCGCAAATGACGATTTTTACAGGAAAGTCTTTGTGCATAACCAACTACCCAATGTGTACTGTGGATTACACTATTTTAAGAAATCCGCAAGTAACGAAAAATTTTACGCACTGGTGTCAGACGTAGTAACAAATTATAAAGAATACAGTGAACGGTTTGCAAATAATTTTAAACAGACATGGTGTAGTATGGATGTTGCGACAGCAATAGCAATAAAACTACTAAACAAAGAACATCAGGTGTTTAGTAAGAGCAATGTGTTAACATTTACACACATGAAGCCTAAAATACAAAATTGGAAAGCCGATGTTAAAAATTGGACAGCATATATTGATTATAACTTCAATAAACACAAAGAACTCGCTGTGGGCAATATCATTCAAACAGGAATTTTCCATTATGTGGAGGATAATTTTGTTAACGAACAACTAATGGAGAATTTAAAATGAAACCATTTGTAAGACCGCCGTTAGTAATCACGACAGAACCAACTAAACACAATTTTTATGTGACATTTAATCCAGACACAGGCAAAGTTACAGGAATGACTCCACAAAAACAAGGCAACTGCGTAGCAATTGATGAGTATCTAGCAAATCAAATACAAAAAGGTGTTAAAACATTTTTTGATTTCAAAGTAGAACTACAAGACAACCAGTATGTTCTTGTTCAGAAAGATGCAGTTCAGGTAAAAGACAACAATGTTGATGCAATGGCTGTTGTTGAGAACAAATTTTTGTATGAAATAAAATATAACGACACAGACTCTTGTATAAGATTTACTTTAAGCAAAAATAATAAAAAATTTATTGTCACAATAGATGATACACTAGCAGATAATCTGTCAGAAACAATTGATATGAAAAAAACTAACGTGTACAACTTTTTTACTACCGACCAAGACAATACCATGATAGTGGATAGTATTTTAGAAGTAAATCTAAATGATTTGATAAAGAACAGACAGGTAGAAATTAATTATACGCCTAATTTTGTTCCAAGACTATTTTGCAGGAAATTATACAATTATTCTTATGAGGTATTAGATGAGTTTTAAAATTGCTGACACAGATTTTATATTTTTAAGTTTCGACGAGCCAAATGCTGAAAAAAATTTTGCCGATTTGAAAAAGAAAGTACCATGGGCGAAAAGAGTTCATGGTGTGTACGGGTTTGATGCCGCACACAAAGCCTGTGCTGACGCTTCAGATACAGATAGGTTTATCACAGTAGATGGTGACACCATAATTGAACCTGATTTTACAAAAGTTATAGTGGACTTACCCAGTCTTGGAGTAGATAACACATATCAATTTAGTTGGTGTGGACGAATAGACCTTAATGGATTACAATATGGCAACGGAAGTTTAAAATGTTGGACAAAAGACTTTGTGCGTCAAATGAAGACACATGAAAACCATGATGGCAAAGATAAAAATGTTATAGAGTTTTGTCATTTTGACAACTATTACCAATTTAACGAAAATTTTTCAACAAGTTATATTAATGCAAGTCCTTTCCAAGCCTGGAGAGCAGGTTTTAGAGAAGGAGTTAAGATGAGTCTTGATAGAAATGCACGTGTAAACAATATAAAAGATTTATGGTGGCAAAATTATCAAAGATTACTTGTATGGTTAAATGTTGGTGCAGATGTCGACAATGGATATTTTGCTATACATGGTGCAAGGCTAGGTTGTTATCTTACTAATTGTACAGATTGGGATATTGTTCAAACAAGAGAGTTTGACTTCTATGAAAAATATTGGAGATTAGAACTTAATCCAAATGACAATGATAATCCATTTACAGAAGAACGTTGCAAAAAACAAATTGTAGACCTAGGTAATAAAATTAAAGAAAAACATGATATGGAATTCGGAACAGAACCTTTAAGTCCAGAACAAAGTAAATTTTTTAAAGAAGTATATCTTAATACTCCAAGGATATGGAAAAGGAGAGGTAATGTTTGATATAATTTTTATTTCCTATCAAGAACCTAACGCAGAAGAAAATTTTAAACAGTTGCAAAATAGGTTTCCTATTGCACAAAGAGTACATGGAGTAAAAGGAATACATCAAGCACACATCGAAGCCGCTAAAAAAGCCTGTACAAAAATGTTTTATGTGGTGGATGGAGATGCATTAATAGAAGAAGACTTCAACTTTGATTACAAAGTGCCGGAAAAGGATATGAATGCTGTTCACGTATGGCGTAGCAAAAATCCAGTAAATGAATTAGTGTATGGATATGGCGGTGTAAAACTATTGCCCACCAATTTGACATTAAATATGAATACAGAAACTACTGATATGACTACAAGTATAAGTGATAGATTTAGACCAATGGAGCAAATATCAAATGTTTCCGCTTTCGATACGACACCCTTCAACACTTGGAAAAGTGCTTTTAGAGAGTGTGTAAAATTGTCTAGCAAAGTCATTGACAGACAAGAGGACAGTGAAACAGATGCAAGACTAGATGCTTGGTGCAAGTCAAATGATTTAATTGCTGTTGACGGAGCAGTAGCAGGTAGAAAGTATGGAACAGAAAATAAAGGAAACAAAGAAGCAATTTCAAAAATAAATGATTTTGCTTGGCTAGAAGAAATTTACAAAAATGCAAACTAATTTTGACATACCATTTAAAAATATAATAGAAGTTGGACAACAAACTATGTTGGATCAAAAACTTTTTTCTGTAAGTTGGATATTAAGTAGATTTTGTAATTACAACTGCTCGTATTGTTGGCCCTATGCTCATAGCAACAAAGCGGACCATAGACCTTTAGAACAATACAAACAAACTATAGATGAAATAAAAAGACAAGCAAGAGACAATGGCTTTACAGATTTTCATTTTAGTTTTAGTGGTGGTGAACCTACTGCGTATAAAAAATTTTTAGAACTAATTGAATACTACAATCAGGACCCAGACACAACATATCAAAGTATTCACATGACAACAAATTTAAGTCCTGGTATGAAATGGTGGGAGCGTTGGTTAGATGCTACAAAACAATTATCACGAAGATCAATCACTGCAAGTTTTCATCATGAATTTGCAAACGAACAAGAGTTCGGAGATAAAATCTTAATGCTTACTAATCGTGATGTATTTGTAACAATAAATCAAGTTATGGTTCCAGAACTATTTGATGAACTTTATCAACGATGCAAAAGATTTCATGAGAGAGGAATCAACGTTACACTTAAACCTCAAAGCGATCCAACAGCAAGTTTTATTGTTGATGGATACACTGACGAACAAAAAGAACTTTTACAACAAGGTTTCCCGCAACAGTTTCCACAAAAATATTATAACAATTTCGACAGTTTTGAATCCAACTGGTCCGATAGAGTAGATAATAAAATATATCAATTGAAACTTATAGATAATAAAAAGAAAGAATATTACCTAGATCAAGCAGAAAGATTAAATGCTTTTGGTTTTAATAAATTTCAAAATTGGACTTGCAATGCAGGATTTCAAAGTTGTATTGTGAGGGAACCAGGTGGCGAAGTAAAAAGAAGTTATAGTTGTCACGATCAACCTCTAGGGTCTATAGACGAAGGATTTAATTTATTTAAAACTGCCATGCCTTGTATAACGCCTAGTTGTGTTAGCAGTGCAGACAGCAAGATACCTAAAAAGAAAGAATGCCCATGTGGACGATCTCCTACAGGTAGATGTTGCGGTTGGCATAACTTATCAGAAGAAGATTATAAAAAGAAGTTAGAGGAATATTACGCAGATGTATAAATTTGAAGACATAAGAGACGTGCATTTAGAAATTACAAGCAAGTGTCAAGCAAAGTGTCCGATGTGTCCGCGAAGGATAAATGGTGGACCAATGAATCCATTCATTAAATTAGATGACATCACTCTAGATAGATTTAAGGAATGGTTTCCAAGACAGTTTATACAACAATTGAACAGTATGTTTATGTGTGGAAATTTAGGTGATCCGATTATTAGTAGAGACACAATGGAAATATTTGAACATCTACGTGAAGTAAACCCTCGTATGAAATTGAGTATGCACACAAATGGTAGTGCAAGGGAGACAGGCTGGTGGAAAGAACTTGCCAAACATAGAGTAATTGTAACTTTCGGCATAGATGGCTTGGAGGATACACATCATCTATATAGAATATCAACTGACTTTAACAAAATTATAGACAACGCAAAGGCTTTCATAGGTGCTGGCGGATATGCCAAATGGCATATGCTGGTGTTTGAACACAACGAACATCAAGTAGAAGAAGCAAAACAAATGTCAGAGGAACTAGGTTTCAAGATGTTTACAACAAAAAATACAACAAGATTCAAAGATGATCATTTCCAAGTAATAGATGAAAAAGGAAATCCTTTGCACAAATTGAGACCATCGGAAAAAAGTAAAGCAATGATTCCAATGATGAAAGAAGCAAGTAAAGATATTAAACCAAACATAATTTGTAAAGCAAAAAAATATAACCAAATCTATGTTAGTGCTTGTGGAAATGTTTCACCGTGTTGTTGGTTAGATGTTGAATGGATGCCACCTACACAACCTTCCAGAATGGATTATATGAAAAAAATTAATAAGTTTCCTAATTTGTATAAGGAATCTTTAAAGGATATTTTTGACAGCAATTTTTTCCAAGACATAGAAAGCACTTGGGAAATAACTCCGTTGCGTGAATGTAGTAGACAGTGTGGAGCATTTGATAAGTTAGGAGCACAATTTGAAGATTAATATAAAAGATGTTTTGTTTTGGATGGATGCAATCAGAGAATCTGATGATAGATATCGTACCCTTGAAAGTTTCTGGAAAGGTCAGATCAACAGCAAAGTTTGGTTGATTGAACATTTAGAAAAGTATCATCAAAATAGACCATACAATATATTATTATGCGGCGGATGGAACGGAGTACTTGCGACACTATTGTTTAATAGTAGGCTAGATATTACTAGAATTGTAAGTATGGACATTGATAATAAATGTGAAGATATTGCATACAACATGAACAAAGATTATGAAATGCAAGGCAGATTCAAAGCAATTACTTCCGATATGTTGGCTTACAACGATTATGATAAACACAATTTAATTATTAATACTGTATGTGAACACATGACACCAGACCAATACAACGAATGGTTGGATAAATTGCCATCAAACAAAAGGATTGTATTACAGAGCAATGACTATTTCAGTCATGAAGAACACGTCAATTGCAAACAAACATTAGAAGAATTCCAAAAAGATTGCAATTTAAATGTAGATATCGCTGGTAGTATGCCAACAGAAAAATATAACAGATTTATGATAATAGGAAATACTAAATGAAAGCACCAGTAAATTTTTCAGATAGAGTTGCTTATAGAATTACAATGTTTTTGCGTTGGATAGCAGATAGTTTTTTTAAAAAGAGATATGGACACAGGGCGGTTGTATTAGAAACTATCGCAGGTGTGCCAGGCATGGTTGCAGGTATGTGGAATCATTTACGTAGTTTAAGAAAAATGAAACCAGACGACAGAGGTTGGATTAAGACTCTGTTAGCAGAAGCGGAAAATGAACGTATGCATTTGATGATTTTTATGAGAATAGCAAAGCCTAATTGGATAGAACGTTGGGCGATTATTACAGCACAATTTATTTTCTGGCATTTTTATATGTTCTTGTACATATTTTTTCCGCAGTGTGCTCATAGAATGGTTGCATATTTTGAGGAACAAGCCTGCATAAGTTATACTGAATATCTAAAAGAAATAGATGAGGGTAGAGCGGAAAATATAAAAGCACCTAAAATTGCAATCGATTATTATAATTTAGATAAAGACGCAAAACTTCGTGATGTTGTTATTGCAGTTCGTAAAGATGAAGAAGGACATAGAGACGTAAATCATGACATGGCAGATCAAATTAGAAGAAAAAGGGCAGGATTAATATAATGATAATGAGCAACAAAGACATAGAAGAATATCATAACATAGGGTTGGATACAGCCACAAAAGTCTTTAATAAATTTAAAGACGGAACTTTGCCTTGGTTAGAATTAGACATTGACTTTAAAAATTTTATTAATAAAGAAGAATTAAATTCAGTAGATCCTTACTATGTGCCACACAGAAGTGACGAGTACGGCAACAAAGGTTGGAGCAGTTGTTGTTTACATGGTTTGGGAATGGACTTGACTGAGGTAGCAGGACAATACGGATACAAAGATGAATTAAATGCTCCTTATGATTGGACAGCATTGACTGAAAATGCACCACTGGCTACAAAGTTTTGGAAACAATTTCCCGCTGAAAGATATAGCAGAATAAGATTTATGAAATTAGAATCACACGGAAAAATTGAATGGCATGACGATCATCCAGGACACGAATTGCCCAATGATCTTTGTGATTACTTGATTCCAATTAATGTTGCGATAGTAAATCCAGCATTATGTTATATGGAGTTAAAAGACCATGGACTTGTTCCTTGGCGCAATGGTAAAGTGTATCTAATTAATATTCTAAAACAACATAGAGTAGAAAACAATTCTAATGTTGACAGGATTCATATGATAGCACAGGCACACATTGGAAACAAACGTAAAGAATTTAATGAACTATTAGACAGGAGTTTGAAGAAAAATGGCATTCGAATTTGAAGCACCTAATTTAAAGCACAAAAATATTATTTTTATCTGTAGTACAAATTTTCATTTAATAAAAAATAATGCTACAAAAGAAACAATAATGAATATAGCAGAATACGGTATTACAAATATTACCAGTAATGGTTACAATGTTTGGATTGCTATAAGTGAAACTGTAAGTTTACAACAAGCAGTCGACAAGTATGATTACGCAGTGGTATATACACCAGACACTGAATTCGAAGGTGGTAAATTTTTTGAACATCTGCATGAATTGATTAAGAAAGACTTTTTTATTGCAGGTCACGTGTTGGATAGAAAAGAAGGATACTACGAACTTCATGAACAATGTTATGTTGTTAACTTAAACAAATATAAAGAATTAGAGTGTCCAGATGTGGGCGAGGCAGAGCCTGATGCAGAACATATGGATAATGAACCTATACGTAGTGATGAAAACTTTCACGACGACTACACACCTCTATGGGTCAAGCCAGGAGATACTCCTAAGAAATACACACACAAATGGCATGGTTGGAATCTTGTTAGAACTGCTTTAGACAATGGTGAAAATATCATTGTGTTCGATGAAGACATTAGACATTCAAAAAGATGTTATTATGCACCACACGAAACGGACTTTATGGAGAATAGCAAACACATATACCACAAATACAATTTAAGTGCAAGTAGACTGTTTTATCCTATCAATACAGAAGAGGTGCTTGATGTTCCTATGAAAGGTCCAATTAGTCAGTTGATAATGCCGGCAAGTGGATTTAATTGGGTAAGTTACTTGGACAAATATGGAATACAAGATGAAAAAAATACGGAAGTTATTTTTTATGATTACAATCCTACTGCACTTTATTATATGCAACAAACAATAGAAAATTTCGAAGGAGGAGATTATCATAAATTCCTTAAGAGTGTAAACAAGCACAAAACAAATGACTGGATAGACAGCAAGATGGATATAGCAGATTACATGAGCAAAGTCAAAAACTTCAACAGATACAAAGACGAGGTTAAATTTAAATTTGTAGAATGTGATTTACTCAACGATTTCCATTTAAAATTAAAAAATGATCCCAACACAATTTTCCATGTAAGTAATATTTTTGCATACGAGCCAACTGCTCCTTTTATAGGAACCAAGCATAGAGTTTACAAAGAAAATCAATTAATAAAATATCTAAACGAAAAATATGACAAAATAAACTTAATTGTGTCTGTACACGCATGGGACGGATTTGTTGAATATCCTATACACTCAGGACCGATAAGTAAATTTACAGAATGCGACATTGAAGATTTAAGGGCACCTCTTTGGAGATTTGGTAAAGAATGGAAAAAAGAAACGGACACAGATGACGGACAGCAATGAATACTGGTTAAATCCAGAAGACTCACAACTAGGTAAATGGCAGAGAGAGTTAGCCAAAGTATCTAACAGTAATACTTTTTGTATTCTGCCTTGGATACACTTTGCAACAAGACCTAATGGAGATATGCGACTATGCTGTTCAGCAAATGCCAGTGGAGCAGGCTCAGATCATGAAGTAGGTATTATTAAGAAAGAAGATGGCACACCTGCCAACTTTGGAAAAGATACTCCTATGAGTGCTTGGAATAATGAATATATGAAAAGTGTTAGAACGACTATGCTTAAAGGACAAATACCTGCTAGTTGTAATAAATGTTTCCAAGAAGAAAAAGTAGGCGTAGTAAGTAAACGTATTTGGGAAACTGGAACATGGCACAAAGATGGCGTTGATATTCATGAATTAATAAGACAAACAAAAGAAGATGGTACTGTGCCTGAAGAATTAGTTTACTTAGATTTACGTTTAGGACACACTTGCAATATTAAATGTGTAATGTGTTCTCCACATGACAGTAGCAAATGGGTAAAAGATTGGCAGACACTGATGCCACAATTAGAAAACAAGCACGTAAAGGATCAATTGCAATGGGGCAAAAAAGAATTCAATAACTTCTGGTATGAGAAACCAGAGTTTTGGGAAGAAATGTACAAGCAAATACCCAATCTAAAACAAGTTTATTTTGCAGGCGGCGAACCGCTTATGATTAAAGAGCACAAAAAATTTATTGAAGAAATTATAAGACAAGGATATCAAGACAAAATTTTACTTCGTTACAACTCCAATGGTATTTTAGTTGACGAAGACCTAATAGAATTGTGGAAAAAATTTAAAAAAGTTAAATTTGCAATTAGCATGGATGCAATAGAGAAACGTGATGAGTATATTAGATTTCCAACAAATTGGGACACGGTTGAAAAGAACTTGCGTATGTTGGACGAAACTCCAGATAACATACAAACAAGTTTAGCAACAGCAATACAAATATTCAATGTAAAACACTTACCAGAATTCATGAAATGGAAAGTACAAAGCAAATTTAAAAAACTTAATCTAGGCACTGTGCCAGGTGACATACAAATGGGTGGTGGTCTAGTTAATATGCACTTGTTGTACATTCCTACTTTCCTAAGTATACAAATTTTACCTAAAGAGGATAAGCAAGAAGTAGAAGAACGTTTCAAAGAATTCAAAGGTTGGCTATGGGACAATTATAGACAGGACGATGATTATTGGAAACATAATCCTTACGGATGGAAGAGATGGGACGCAGTGGTTAAGCATATGAACGCACAAGACAATTCATACTTGTTGCCAGGATTTAAGGAATATGTAACTAAATTGGATGCTATAAGGAAGGTTGACGCCAAGCAAGTGTTTCCGGAGTTGTCACATCTTCTATAAGTTTTAACACTTCTTTACTGCCATCACTACCCATATGGTTCAATCTAAATTTAAAAATATTTTGTAACCAAGGTAGATTATTTTCACACCAACCGCTAATAGGGTCAGTTCTACAACTAATATAGTATAAAGGTTTACGTACTTCTGTGCCATTGCGCCATCTATATAAGAAATTAATATCTTTTAATTGTGCTTCAGACCACGGTTCAACTTTAGTATCTCCGAAACTCCATAGGTGTATAATTTTTCCTTTGCATTTAGAAAGATATTCATTGTCTAACCAATAAGCCGCTGTTTGAAAGTTCAGTCTTTCTTTGTCCCATTCTATTAAATGTTCGTAGTATTGCCTTGCCGCTTTGTGTTTTTTACTTCTATGAGCATAAGCACTAGGCGGAGTGATATCTCCAGTGCGATGATATATTCTAAAAGGATCGGTCCAAGCAAACACAATGTAATCTAGATTTATAAACTTATGGAAGTTTTGTTTGAAATGTATCATAGTATTCCAATAACTAGAACCACTCACTCCAACGTTTACAATTTTAGCATCATACTTGTCCGCAAGTTTACCCATCCAATTATTCTTTCTAGGATGTGTTACAAAACTGTCGCCGAAAAAACCTATCGTCCTTTTGGCACTTGAACGTCCGCTATACATACACACCTTTCTTGAGTACAAAAAGTACTGTTCACAGGAAATTGTAATTCAGGATCATCATACTTTAATCCTGTAAAATTACCTAATTCTACTCTGCAACCTGCTCCCAAGTATACTCTTTTGTCATAGTTAATATAAATTCTGTTAATACCTGCTCTGCATTGATAATGACGCCAATCAGTAACACCATTTGTTACTGCCCAATAAGGATCAAAGTCTTTTCGTGACAATACCATTTCGCCTTTTTCATTTGTGTCTGCAACGTACATATACATATCTCTGTTTAGTTTTGCATCTGCTTTTTCACTTATTCTATCTTGTGGTCTTATCACTTTGTTGAAAATATTTTTTTGTTCTGAATTGTAAGGATACAAGTCACGTTCATCTGCTGTATCTGTTTCCCATATGTGGTGCAATGGTTTCGCTTGTATACCCCAATTTTTATTTCTACTTGATTTAAGATCCTCAATTATCTGCTTACACTTATCGAATTCATCTGGTTTAATCATTACATGACATATACTATCAACACCTACGTCTATAAGATAGTCGCAGACTTCTACAATATGTTTTGTGTCTACAAATTCAGGATGAATACTAAAATGCACTGCGAAAAAATTTTTGTAATTGTCTTTCCACCACTGCATTTTCCTACTTCCATTTGTTATAGGAATAATAAAATTGTTTGGTTTACTATTGATATATTCACATAGGTCAGCAAAGTGTTTATAAAGAGTAGGCTCTCCTCCACCAAACTTCCAAATATAGTTTTTCATACCCATATTGCCATAGTGTTCATGTAAACGATCTATAAATTTAATGCTTTCATCTAAATCAATCCAAGGAAAGGAATTGTCGTGTAGCACTGGCAAACAGTAAGAACAGTTGTAATTACAAGTGTTACCAAGTGTCCATTCTATTTGTAATACTCTATCAAATTCCTGGAATTTATATCCTGTTCTTCTAACTTCCATTTTTAACTTTGGTTATGTTTATGTCCGCGGCACACGTACACCAATCTCTTGTGCAGTCTATTGGCTCAGTAGGTTTCTTAAATGTGCCTTTGTAAATATTTCCTAAACTGCCTCCCACTCTACAAGTTGCTCTATGCACGTCGCCGTCCCAATTAATCATTAAACTTTCTAAGCCTGCGTTGCATTTCCAATTTTTGAATTGGTTAGTTTTTTCAATTAGCATATCATTCACGTTGCAAGTTTTTGGTCCATTGTCTACCAAAACGTTGTGTGGTGGATTATGATTTTCCAATTTCAAAAATTCCAATTCTTCCGGCGAGTACCGATTCATGTCTTCAAAAATATCGTGTGTTTTGGTCCAACGGATAGGTCTTAATGCAAACTTTATTTGCTCCTCAGAAAGGTGTCTACAAACGTCTCTTACGTCATTTAAACGACCAGGAAGCATCATTACGTGTACAAGTATATTTTTGTTTTGCGACCCTTGTGCGGCCCTTAAAATTGATTTCAATACTTTTTGGTAGTCGTATTCAAAGTGTAAACTGAATACCAAATGATCTACCAAATTGTCTAAAAGGTGTATGTAATATTTGCCAGTCCTTGTTCCATTTGTTGTTACATTTAACCAACTTAATTTTGGTCTTGCATATTCTAAAAGTTCTAAAAATTTTGGATGCACACAAGGTTCTCCTCCAGTAAAACTAATTCTTACTTTTGTTCTCAAGTCAGGCATTGAACTTATCAAATCATCAACTGCATTTTTTAAAATTTTTATGTCTGTGTGCTTACTAAAATTATCGTGTATCTCTGCAGGACAATATGTACAATCATAATTGCATCTTTTTCCAAGGTTCCATTCTACTTTTACACT
>OCZA010000026.1_pt1 | contig 46373 bp, 58 predicted proteins | sample 1539021 | NCBI WGS metagenome assembly OCZA01 (sample SAMEA2619376, study PRJEB22493) | marine metagenome | biome: marine biome (ENVO:00000447); feature: surface water layer (ENVO:00002042); material: "saline water (ENVO:00002010), including plankton (ENVO:xxxxxxxx)" | depth 5 m | reverse complement strand
CAGCTGCATCAGATAATCCCTCTTTCGAGGGACTCGTTATCGAGGAGTTGTTAGTAATCTCATGTTGTTCTGAAATGAAATAAAACACGGCAATACTCAACATTATAAAAACAAAAATAATCAGGAATTTATAGAGGTATTTTTCTTTCTTTTGGCTATGAGATGCCAGGTCAGTACTTAAAATATCCTCAATCCGAGATGGATCATCTTTTGCTCTGTCATTTTCCGCCTTTTTCAGGGCTTTCAGTATGTAAGACATCCCTAGCTACTCTCTTGAATTATTCTTGGTATTTCTTCATTAGTGAGCTGATTAATTAGCATAATGGTTCTTCTGCCAACAATTCCATCAGGATTAATGTTGTTTTGTTTTTGAAATAAAACAATCTCATCAAAAATCGCCTCAGTAAATCTTCCTCCCGTTATCAATCTTTGTTTGTTAGCATAGATCTCCGCAAACTTATCTTGCAGCCAAACTAATCCAGCCTTATTTTCATCACCCAATTTTAAAACTTTAAATTCCTTTGGTGGTGCCCATAAATAACTGAAAGATCCTGTCCATCGCTTTAAAAAAATATCTAGCTTTATAGATGATTCACCATTTAAATCAAATAACAAAATAGTCTCATCTCTTACCTCCAACAACACCACACTGGTTATATTTGAATTAGAATCAGTCAAATGGACTATTCCTGGCCTATTAGTTTTCAAAATAACGTCAAAATCAATGGATTCATTCGTCTCATACTTTAATCCAATATCTGTTGCTGAACTGTTTAATGCTTCTTCAGTAAATATCCCTTCAACCCTATGACCCCAGAGAGAGAATAGATGTTCAATGGGATTAATACTTGGGGAAACACGCTCAACCGGCTGATTTGTTTTTAATTCTTTTAGTGGATTCACCGCAGAGATGTTGTTTTCTTCCTCTTCTTGGAATAACTTGCCCTCTAACTTACCCTGATAATTGTATGGACTTTTATCAGTTACTATTTCCCATTGAAGCTCTTCTCTAAAAAAGAACACTAAAATCAAAAGATTTAGAAGGGTAAAAACTCCTATTTGCCAAGCTTTACGTCTAAATGGCTTTGTCTCTTCTCCAAGAACTTCAGCAGACGACTTTATTACTAAAGATGCATTGATAGATTGTTTACTTTCAGAGTATGCCGCCAAAAGCGCTTGATGACAGATCAAGTTAATAAGACGAGGGACTCCCTTGGTAAGTTTGAAAATGTGTTTATATGATCTCCCATCAAATATCTCACGAATCCCACCCGCCTGAGCTAATCTATAATTTATATAATCAGGAACCTCCCTGATTTTTAAAGGCAGCAGATGAAACCTTGAGACAACTCGCTGATTGAGTTGCCTTAAATTATTTTGTGCTAATTTTTCTACTAATTCTGGTTGTCCCACCAACAATATATGCAGCAATTTATTACTATTAGTTTCTAAATTGCTGAGCAAACGCAAGCTCTCTAAAATCTCATTTTCAAGATTTTGAGCTTCTTCTAGAATAATAAGTGTTTTTAATCCCTCAGAATGGGCCTGTAAAAGGTTGTCATAAATCGCATCAGAACATTGCTTAGCATAGGAAAGATGGGCATTTCTTTTAAACTTTATAGACAGTTCTTTACAAATACTCGCAAATAAATCGGTTTCTTTAAGCTTACTATTTAGGATGTATGCTACACGTATATGCGCTGGTAGATGCTCAATTATTGTTCTAGTGAGAGTTGTTTTGCCAGTCCCAACTTCCCCGGTCAGAACAATAAATCCGCCTTCTCTATCTAAACCATATTTTAAATGCGCTACTGCTTGTCGGTGTTGGTAACTGGGGAATAAAAGATTAGGGTCAGGAACAATAGAAAATGGCTCTTTTTTGAGACCAAAATGTTGCAAGTAAACGCCCATTTGTAAAATAACTACTCACTTTTATCGTTTTTGTCTACACCCTGACTAATAAAATCTTTTAGCTGTTTTGCAACAACACCATCATCAGAATCTTCAAAATCTCTAGTGATAAGATGATCAAATTTTTGTCGTGATAAGACATTTGCCTCCTCAGGATTTCTTAAAATAGTAGGCCTAATAAACATCATAAGAACCTTCTCCCGATCATCTTTCGATGATTTGCGGAACAGACTTCCCAATATAGGTATGTCACCCAGCAAAGGGACTTTCTCGGCATTATCGCCGGAAGTGCCTTCTATCAGGCCACCTAAGATAAGCAACTCACCATCTTGAATCATAACATTTGTTTGTATTGTGCTTTTTGTAGTTGTAGCTCCCAATAAAGAATTTGCTGTCCCTGATTTTACTGCAGATGATTCTTGTTCTATCTCGAGCCTAACCGCATCACCCTTACTGATCTGAGGTTTCACTTTTAACATTACTCCTACTTCCTCTCGATTTACCGTAGTAAAAGGATTAACGCTATTAGTATTGTTTGTATTTGCATAACTTCCTGTAGGGAACGGCACCTCTTCACCGGATGTAAGCACTGCCTCCTCGTTATCCAATGTAATTACAGAAGGCGTTGATAGAATCTTGCTACGCCCATCCGATTTTAAAGCCTGAACCAATAACCCAATACCTCTCCCAGTTTCTTGATCAAAATCACCGGCCATTCCTATAACACTCGGCGCAAGAGAGGGAAGTGAATTTGTCACTGTCGATGAATCCCCATCAGCAATTGAGCCCAGCAAAGTCGCTAATACCCCATCAAAATTTGTTAGATAAGCGCCTTCGTCCTGTCCTGTGATTGCCAACTGTGAACTCAAATTTTTTGCCTGACTTTCTGATAATTCAGCAATAACTGCCTCTATCAGAACCTGAGGTCGTGCTCTATCTAGTTTATCAACTACATTTTTTATTTCCCGGATGACCGCAGATGGAGCCGCCATCACCAGAGCGTTATTGAGTTCGTCAATCTCTATTTTATAGTTGGTAGTTGTTTTCTTATCGCCCGTTGACTCACCCGCTAATCGAAGAAAGACATCTGAACTTAACATACCATCAATTATTGGCTTGATCTCTGATGCTCTGGAGTAATCTAAATAAATTACTTCAACACTACCTTTTTTAGTGGAGGGGAGATCAAGTAGCTTTAACATATTTTTAAAAGCAGTTCTTGCAATCCCTGGGCCACTAACTATAACCCTATTATTTAGGCCATCTTCCACTAAAGACAGCTCTTGTTTTTGAAGCTGCTTCAATTGACCAGCAATATGTACTGCTTCACCCGCTGAAATAAAATCCAAATTTATAACTTCAACCGCTGTCTGATCCGGATCATCCATTTGCTTTATCACTCGATTTGCGGCAGTGATATTTGATCGGATATCAGACATAACTAAATAGTTACTCCCCGCAAAAGCCAGCAACCTTGCACCATTACTCAGCAATGGTTTGATTATCGGCACCAGAGTGGCTGCTTGGACATGCCTAACCTTGACTATCTCAGTAACTAACCTATTATCTCCATCACCGCCGGCAAATTGAAAAGCCTGAGTAAATGGTATTATTCGAGTAACAGCGCCATCCTCTACCGCCTGGAAACCTTGAACTTGAAGAGAGGACAAAATGGCTTCATACAAAAGATTTGCATCGATCGGACCAGGCGATATTATCGTGACCTTGCCTTTAACCCTGGGATCAAGAACAAAAGACTTCCCTGTAATTTCTGCAAGACTCTCAATGACACTTCTGATATCAGCATCACGAAAGTTAATTTGAACTGTTTCATCAGCAGAAAGAGCTGACGAAATAAAAACACCAAAGAAAGTAATGAACGCAACCCGTCTTAAAATTCTCTTAATATTAAATTTCACTCTAAGTTTGGCTTTCATTTTTTATCCTTAGTAAAACCAGATTTAATTTTGCTATGGTTTCATCCCAAGAGCAGGTAGCATTTTAGCTGACAAACTCTCAGCATTCACATAAATAATTTCTTCCCGCCCTTCACGCAAAATAGTTACAGGTAAATTACTTGACGATCTAAGTTTCATCAAATTCATTGGATTTCCCATAAGATCCTGAATTAATGACCCATCCACTTGCAAAATCACATCACCATTTCGTATATCTGCCAATGCTTTTACCTCAGAAGAGAGGCTGTTCACCTTAAATCCTTGTCCCTCCCCGACCTTGACAGGGACCGCTCCAAATAAATTGGAAATGGCAAAGCCTTCTTGCCTGATATTCGACGGGGGTGCACTTTCAGAAGCGGCAGACTGCATGATTACATCATGCTTCTTCATCATTAACTGCTTCCTAACACCATTGTCCTCCAAGATAATTCTATAAGCTTGTATTTCTACTAATTCAATTGATCCCGAGAGCTTATCCCCTACTTTAAATACTTTTTCAGGCCGTCCTTTAAACTTTAAAGTTGCGGACGAATTGCTATTTGATAGCATCACGCCTAAAAGATCTGCATCTATTTTTAACTCAGGTAACTTTTGGTCAGGTCTATTAGTTTCAACCTTAGTAATTATTTTTCCTTCACCAAACCAATTCCATGAATCAGCTCTCATGGATTGAGCACTGTTAATTTTGACGATTGGTGCCTTTTCATCATTCAATAGAACGAAAACGAGCTGAAATAAGGACGAAACTAAAAATCCTATTGATATTAATAAAATAATATTTTTTAGTTCCAAATAGTTTTTTAAATCTTTAATATTCAACTGGAGCCGCCACAATGGTCGCATCATAGGTATTTTTTAATGATGTTGTCATAATTACCTGATCAACTTTATAGCCCGAGCAACTCGCCTGAGAGTAAAAATCTAGAAATTGATTTGCATCCGATCCAGATAATTGAAATTTAATTTTATCCTCAGTTTGCTCAAAAGAATTTACCGAAAGTAAATTCCGTCTTGCTAAATTCTTAATCTGATCCTCTGTAGTTCCTCTTTTATAATTTCGGGATGAGCAGGCATTCTCTAATTTCTTCACCACACTTACTTTGGAAGAAATCCAAATAAAGTCTGACTTTAGGAGTTCCAGCTCTTGGGATAATTTTGTATGTTTGGACAGCAATGGATTTATAGAAACAAACGCTAAACATAACAGCGACAGGGCCAATCCAAAATAAAGCAACCTCTTTTCTCTTGCTTGCAAAAGATTAAGTTTTTCAGTTATGTAAAATCGAAGCCTATTCATCAGAATAATCCTTATTCAACCTTTCGAGGGAGTTACGGATAACACCATATTGTCATCTCCCGTCATTTTATCTGGAATTAAACTTACACGATAACCGTCTATTTTTAGAGATTTCTTGCTTAACTTGTCAGCATTTCTAATAGATATCTGAGCTGAAGAATCACTAATTTCCATTCTGACCAATTCGCATTCACAGTTTGTCATTATTGGTTGCAAAGATCTAAGAGACTTTATTATCGGTGAGTCTAGAGCTTCTTTTTGCTCAAATAAACGCTGTAAATTCGTCTCGGCTTTACTTCTCAAAACTGACGAAGCTGGAATATTTTCATTGAAAATTTTTCTAAAAACATCCACATTTTTATTTTGATAAACCGCGATGCTGTTTTCCAAGGAGCTAATACTGATAATTACAGAAGATAGAGATGTCATTACCGCAATAAATATTATACCTGCGGCAATTGACCACTGATTGATCAGTGAGGATTTCAAATTTCTCTTTAATTCTTTCGGCAACAAATCAACTCCCTCATGCGAGCCAAAAGTCCAATCGATTTTCGATTCGTTGACCCTTGCTATTTTACTTAGCTCCAGTGGAATTAAATTTTTATCTGGGATAGATATCGACAAGCGATAATTTGGATTTTCATCCAAAAATTTTTGGATAAGAGGCCATGCTATTGTTGCTTTTGAAGCAAAGCCCTCTTTACGAGAGGTTCTAACTAAGATTACTCCCTCTCTCCATCCTACACTAACAATATTTTCTTCGAACGGTAATGCGAAATAATCTGGTGTCATCGAAACTGCTTCTACTCTAGAATTTTCTGATATCCTTTTCCATTCTCTCAGATGATCAATGCTAGTTACCGCGTATGTGAGTTGATCGGTTGTTTCATGAATTAAACTAAAGTGAGTTTCTGATGGGTCTTGGAGAAGTTTATCCTCTAGCATCCAAGGAATGATATCCATCCACTTTCTTCTTGGCGCAGTCGGAACGTCAACGTAATGAATACTCGTATACTCAGATGGCACCCATAAATGTGCCAAATCAGTCGCATCTCCGGCTGGACCTTCAAGAGCGTTTTCTAATTCCACTTGCCTCTGCTCAAGGTCAAAAATATGCCAAGTATTCATGCTATTTAAATTCCATCATAGAACAAGCAGACTGGATTATATTAGTTTCTTGGAAATTTTGCTGATCTGTCTTTGAAACCTCATCTTTCTTTGAAAACAAGGCCTCTATTTCAGACATTGGTTTACTTGAAGGCAGGATTTTTGGCACCAATCTAATATCTCTAGAAATAATGTTTATACCAGCATTTTTTGTTCTATGCAGCAAACTAGTTAGCTCCATCTTGGCTTCTCCAATTTCGGCTTCTAAATATAACTTAAAGAAATCACTGTTCACAGAGATCAAGTGTTGTGGCCAAATCAAATTTGCTCTGCCAACTCCAGGTTTAATTGGATCCCAAAGAGCTAAGTACTCATTTATTTGGTTATAAAAGTCATTCACATTACTGAAAGGTCTTCCCGATAGGACTGCTTCGATGAAAGCTGGACCATAATTACCACTAAGTGAGTTTAAAATTTCTACTGATGCAGTATTAATGTTGATTGGTGTCTGAAACGGAAGTGCCGACAACCAGGGCATCAATTTATTGACCTCCTCGATCGTGTAACCCATCACTGCTGATAGCTCGGATGAAGATACAAAGAGATCATTATAAACAACCACAGAATTCTCTAAGCCTTCATAATCTGCTTGCTCCGCGCCCCAGGCCCCTGCGCTATCGTCAGCATCGATCCAGTCTTTTATTGCATACACCCTGCCTGGATTTACTGGGATACTCAATAGCTCGAGAAGATTCAACCAAACTTTGGCAAAGCCAATTTTTTCAAAATCATCCAGCTCGCCTTGTATAGGAGAATTGTCATAGTATTTAAAACTATTTATATTAAAGGCACCTTGTAAATCGCTGAGGCAACCGGTCAGCGTTCCTCCCTCAACTGGTAATAAAGGAAGCGCTTGCGCCCAAATCTCGCCGTAATGATCAATATTATTATCTCTTATATCCTCAAAAAGTAACTCAGTTGCCCAACCTTCCCCACTAATCGCTATTAGAAGCGCCTGATCATTGTGCAGAAAGCGAGAAGCTTGCGATAAATCTATTTGGTGTCGATAAAAGATGTTCGACAATATTAAACTCACTGCAAAGATAAGAATAACTGCAGATAGAAGGGCTACGCCAGTTTGCCGCGTTCTCATTTTAATTGCTTATTACTCCAGGATATATTCGGGTTATCTCAGCTTCATTTTTAAACGTTATTTTAATTTCGATCATTCTGGGCAGCAATTTTCCAGACCTTGCTGGCGCATTTGGTGGAGGCCAGTCTGGATGATAATTTCCATTTGCGTCCAAATGATTAATTTTTATCTCGGAGACATTATCCAGCAAACGAAGCTTCACTCCATCACTTTGACGGGGTGATTCGGTGGCGCCCCAGGAAGTGCGGATGAGCTGGTCATCAACATTAAGTCTATAATCAATACGCCTTAATCCGCTCGGATTACTTTTGATGCTTGGCCCACCGCCACGAGTGAATCTTATCCCAAAATCACTCGGATCAGTGAAATATGCATCCTCCATCTCGCTTAACCCATCATAAAAACGTCTAGGCTTAATATGCAAAAAATCTCTACCAATTATCTGTAATGCCTGGGCTAATTGAGATTCATCTTGAAAGCTTTCTTGACTCCGTTTATTCATTTGAGTCATTACCTCAACAGCCTGATATGACATGATCGAGAGAATAGATAAAAGGAACAATGAGACGATCACTTCTATTAAGGTGAAGCCTAATTGTTTTTTCAAAATTAATTGCTCTTTATTAAATAAACAGCAAGAGTAGATTGAGTCTTATTATTATCTGGAGATTCAACCATGACTTGATACCGATATAGATCCTGCCCCATGGCTTTCTCAATTTCTAATTCCCATATCCAATCAGTTCTTCCTTGGAGTTCTTTCCCTTTTTTCTTTAACACTATTTTATTACTTGTAGCTGACCAGGCTTGAGATACCTGATATCGCTTCATCAATTGATTCCAAGCAACATTATGAGCGAAAAATCGATCTTTCAACAACACCCTCTCATCTGCATATTGTTGCACAGAGTAAATCGCACTGCTCAATACTAAACTCAATATAAATAGTGCTACCACTAGTTCAATCAAAGTAAATCCAAAATTCTTTTTCTCAGATTTCAATCAACTATCCTTGTCATCTGTATGTTAGATTCCTCAGCATTCCATCTAAATGTAAATTTGGTATCAGTTTCAAGGAAAGAGAGAGTCATCATTTCTTGGGGTTCTAAATATCCATCGGGGAACAACAGAATAAAAGGTGAGGATTCTTTTTCTGTATCTGACTCCTCCAGAGAAATAGATTGAACATCCTCAAGTAGCACTTCATCTGCAATTAATCGCCCAGCTAGTTCTTCATTGTCCTTACCAAAGCTAATATACCCCTTATGATCCAACAAAAATCTTGAAGGTATCTCTGTTTTTAACCATTGATTTCGGTAATATATTACTGGCGTAAGCGCCGTTGCCTCTCTTGTCTCTGCATTAAAATCAGACATTATTCCGTAAACTGCGCCTTCTAACATCGCATGTTCAAAAACCAGATTGATCCAAATCATTAGCCTCTCAGACTCAGAAACATATCTGCGCTCAGATGACTGACTTACCGAATATATTACAGAGGTAAACAGTATTACTACTATAGCGGAAACCACTAATAATTCTATGAGTGTAAATCCTCTCTGATTCCTCACTCTGAGATATCCATTTATAAAAGCAGAAAATGGATATAACTAGTCATTGATATTCCAACTTCCTAGATCAGCATTAGAATCAGTCCCTCCTGACGCTCTGTCAGCGCCTAAAGTATATACCTCTACAGGCTTTCCATGAGTCCCCGGATTTGAATACCTGTATGGCTCTTTCCATGCGTCTTTTGGAAGTGAATCAAGGTAGGGGCCATTCCATGATCCTGCAGATGCGCCAGATGGCGCTGATACGAGTGCCTCTAATCCCTCCGCTTGACTGGGATATCGATAGTTGTCTAGCCTGTAAAACTTGAGTGCACTCTCAATCTGCCTAATATCGGATGCCGTTCTTGCTTTTTCTGCTTTGTTTACTTGATTAAAAAGTGTCGGCGCAAGCATGGCACTCATTATCGCAATAATTGCAACAACGATCATCATTTCGATCAGAGTAAACCCAGATTGGCTATTAAATTTGGTCATCATAAATTTCCTCTATTTTAAATTGTATTATTCATATCCATAATTGGTAACATTATTCCTGCAACGATCCCCAAAATCATTGCACCCATTAATAAAATTAGCATAGGATTTAGTAATTTCAAAAATACTTCAACTGCATTATTGAGCCTGGCAGCATAATATTCAGCAACGCGCACTAACATTTTATCCAGCTCGCTAGAAGCTTCCCCACTTCCAACCATATGCACCAAAAAACCACTTTCAGTAAGATTTTTTTCTAACGCTTTATGAAGACTGACTCCCTGCCGCATTGACTCAGTGACTCGATCAAAATCCGACTTGAGGGACAGATTGCCGACAACCGCTGATGAAATTCTTAATGCTGCTAACACGGGCACACCACTATTCAACAATACACCCAAATTTCTTGCCCAATCAGATATATCTGCCATTCGGATCCATCTGCCAAATCCAGGAAGCCTGAGCAGAAAAGCATGGAATTTTAATCTTAATCCAGAGTTTTTGAGTCCAATTCTAGCCGTTAAAAATAATACTCCAGCAAAAATTAAAAGATAGCTCCCAAAATTTTGAACAAAGTTGCTTATTCCGATAATAAGCTCAGTAATCCACGGGAGTTCTCTATTGGAGCTCGCAAACACCGATGTTATTTTGGGAACTACCAAAACCATCATAACCGATACCATCGCGATTGAGACTGTGACAAGAGTTACAGGGTATATGAGTGCTCTCGATACAGTTTTTCTATTCTCAGCACTCGTACTTAACTCGTCTGATAACCTCATTAAAATCTTATCAAGGTGCCCGGTTTCCTCACCCACCCCCACGCCAGCTATTACACCTTCAGGAATTTTATATGGAGATCGCCTTAAAGCCTCTGAGAAGCTTCGTCCCTCGGTAATTTCACTTCTCCAGCTCTCTACCATTCTCCTCTGTTTTGGTGTCTCAGCTTGCTCGATTGTCATCCGCAAAGACTCTTCTAGCGGCAACCCAGATTGAATAAGAATAGCTTGTTGATGCAACAAAAGAGACAAATCAAAATTATCAAAATTCGCTTGTCTGCTGAAGATCGATTTCTGCTTTGCTGAGGCTAATTCGATCTCTTTTATCGAAGAGGCTAGCAATTTTTTTTCTTTCAGAGATTTTCTTGCGAGTCTTTCTGATTCAGCCGAAATTACTCCTCGAAGCAACTTTCCGCTTGAATTATAAGCTGAATAATCAAAAGTGGGCATAACTAAATACTTGTAACTCTTAGCACTTCAGCTGTTGTGGTGATACCCTCTCGGACAAGATCAAAACCTGCCTCTCTTATACTTGGAACTTCTGATCGAATAGAACTCTCCAACTCTATTTCACCTGCCTGCTCATGAATTAAACGCTGAAGGCTTGAAGCTACCGGAACCAATTCGAATAGAGCTTGTCTTCCTGAGTAACCCGTCCAGTTGCAGTCCGCGCAACCTTTTGCTTCATAAATAGTTTGACCCTTTTTAAGGCAAAGTGTCTCTTTATCAAAGTCGTTAGGCGTAACCTTCTCTCTACAAGAAACGCACAATTTTCTGACCAATCGTTGTGAAAGTATTCCTCTCACAGTTGACGCCAGTAAGAATGCATCAACTCCTAAGTCTTGTAATCTTGTGATTGCACCCGCAGCAGTGTTCGTATGCAACGTTGAAAGAACTAGATGTCCGGTTAAACTGGACTGTGTTGCGATCTCTGCAGTTTCACCATCTCTTATCTCACCAATCAAAATAACATCCGGATCTTGACGCAATATCGCTTTGAGTCCACGAGCAAAGGTCATGCCCGCGCGCAAATTTATTTGTGTCTGACTTATTCCAGGAAGGTCATACTCGACTGGATCCTCAACAGTCATAATGTTTCTGCCCTTCTTATCCATTTGCTGAAGCGCAGCATAGAGAGTGGTTGTTTTCCCAGACCCAGTCGGACCAGTAACCAATATAATGCCATGAGGACGACGTATTAATTCATCCAGTTGCTTTGCAATTTCATTAGGCATCCCAAGGTCATCGACCTGAAGTCTACCTGCATCTTTGTCAAGCAATCTCATCACGACTCTTTCCCCATGGCTCGAAGGCATGGTGGATATTCTCAGGTCAATGCTTCTTCCTCCGAGCTTAACGGCCATCCGACCATCTTGCGGCAACCGCTTCTCTGCGATATCTAATTTAGACATGACCTTGATTCTAGAAATAAGTAAAGGGGTAATCTGGATAGATGGCTTTAGAACAGTCGTTAGAACACCATCCAGTCTAAACCTTACAACCGCTTCTCGCTCGTATGGCTCAATATGAATATCAGATGCGCTTTCTTTTAAAGACTCGGCCAAAATTGCGTTCAACAGTCTAATAATTGGTGCATCATTTTCCGAATCGAGCAAATCTCCAGTTTCTTCCAACTCTGCTGCTGCCGACTCCATATCTACAAAATCTTTTATGTCAGCCATTACCGATTCTGAGGAATTTTTCCTGCCGCTATAAACAGTAGACAGCATTTGATCAAAAGCATCGCCATCAATTGAAGTAATTTCCTCGATGTTTTTGTTCACCCTGAGGATTTCTAAAACCGCTGACTGGTTTGCATTTGACGACAGAACTAAATCACCCTCTTTAATTCTTAACAAAACGCCATTAGATCTTGCAAATTCGAATGGCAGTAAATCTTGTCCTATTTGTGTCATTAAACTTGGCTCTCTAAAGTCTCTATTGGGGTAAATATCGAATAATGTCGTGACGCAAGATGAGGATCTTGCATAAATTTATTTTCTGATTACTCCTTTCCAGGCTTTGCCCCAGCCATTGTATGGAAAGGAAAACTAGACACGTTGCCTCCGCTTGCCTCAGTTATCTTACATGCACCCTCTTTTTCTACTTCATCGATTCTCACTACCGACTGAACAGGTATAAAGCTACGTTTAACGCCCGTAAATTCATTTTTCAGCTTCTCTTCCGAGGGATCAACGATCATCTGAGATTTTTCGCCGAATACAAACTCTTCAACTTCCAAAAATCCCCAAAGGTCACTTTGAAAAACATGTCGAGCATATATTTCATAAACCTTTCCTTGATTAAAGAAGCTTATTTTATAGATTGGTTCTTTCGCCATATCTCCAATTTTCCCGTTCAGATTGTCAAAAACTTAGCGATCTATAATAACACAACTCCTAAAACCTGTTGTCAAGAATGTTGCTTACTATGGCGTCGCAGATATAATGTTGATTTCTTAGTGATATCGTTACGTTTATGAGTATTAAACCTATCAAAAAGCTCCATATAGTGACTCATGGCTGTCAAATGAATGAGTATGATTCGAATAGAATGAGAGACCTTCTTGGCAAGAGTCACGACATGATACCCACAAATACTGCTGAGGATGCCGATGTAATTCTTTTAAATACTTGTTCGATCAGAGAAAAGGCTCAAGAAAAAGTATTTCACCAACTTGGAAGATGGAAGCATCTAAAAAAAACGAATCCCCAGTTAATAATAGGTGTAGGTGGCTGCGTTGCTAGCCAAGAAGGAGAAGCGATAGCAAAAAGAGCTCCGTTTGTTGATATCATATTCGGGCCACAAACACTCCACCGTCTGCCTGAACTGATGGAGACGAAGAAAAGCAGCAACAGAGCAGTTGTCGATATTAGTTTTCCTGAAATTGAGAAATTTGACCACCTTCCCCTACCTGAATCTAATGGTGTTAGTGCTTTTGTTTCAATTATGGAAGGGTGCTCGAAGTATTGCTCATTTTGCGTTGTGCCCTACACGAGAGGGGAAGAGGTCAGCCGACCAGCCGCTGATGTCATCGCTGAAATTAGTGCTTTGTCAAAACAAAATGTGCGGGAAATTAATCTTCTGGGTCAGAATGTAAACGCTTATCAAGGAACACTTCCCAATGGGAGCATATGCAACCTCGCAGAGCTCATACCAATGGTTGCAAGTATTAAAGGCATAGATAGGATTCGATATACTACATCGCATCCGAATGAATTTTCAGATTCTTTGATAGACACGTATTCTAAAGTTCCTGAGTTAGTAAACCATCTCCATCTTCCTGTTCAAAGTGGATCCGACAAAGTGTTGATGGCCATGAAAAGAGGGCATACGGCTTTAGAATACAAATCGAAAATTCGTCGCCTGCGGAAATTACGACCAGACATAAGCATATCTTCAGACTTCATTATCGGCTTTCCTACTGAAACCAACAGTGATTTTGAAGATACGATCAATTTAATTGATGATGTCGGTTTTGATACCTCCTTTAGCTTTATATACAGCGCCAGACCCGGCACTCCCGCTGCTGATCTGCCAGACACTGTTCCATTAGAAATCAAAAAACAGCGTCTACTGATCCTTCAAAATAGAATTAATCAGAACGCATCGAGAATCAGTCAAAAAATGGTTGGAACAAAACAAGTTTTGCTAGTGACAGGCGTGTCTAAAAAAGATCCAGGACAATTACAGGCGCGCACTGAGAACAATCGAGTAGTAAATTTCTCGTCAACTGAAACCGAACTTATTGGAACATTTGTATCAGCTTTGATTAATGAAGCTTTGCCGAACTCTTTAAGAGGACAGTTGATATAATCTTTATTTAAAGAAAAAATTTGTTTACCTAATGATCCATTACAGGATATTCTTATCAATCAAACCTGAGAGGCAAAAAGTAAAACTTGGAACATCACCAAAACCAATCTTCTATTTCTGAAATCACACTCAATCCAAATCATACTAAAAGACTAGCCTCGCTCCGTGGTGAATTAGATTGTAATATCCGATTAATCGAAAAAAGGCTCGGTGTCTCAGTGTATTCAAGAGACAATCATTTTACTGTAAAAGGAATTGGCGAAAATTCCAAGAACGCTGCTTGTGTAATAGATCTGCTTTATAAAGAAACCGCCAATTTTGGTGAAATAAAGTCCGAACACGTTCATCTTCAGTTACGTCAATTTGAGTCAGGAAACAAAAACTATTCTGAAACTGATGATACTAGTAATTCTAATATCTACTCAGTTATTAGAACAAAAAAAGGTAATGTTAAGCCCCGGAGTTCAAATCAGCACACTTATGTCAGATCTATCCGTGCGCATGACGTAAATTTTGGTATAGGGCCTGCCGGAACCGGTAAGACATATCTGGCGGTAGCATGCGCAGTTGACGCTTTGCTTCGAAATGAGGTTGAAAGAATACTTCTTGTCAGACCTGCCGTGGAAGCAGGAGAAAAACTGGGCTTTCTTCCAGGTGATTTAGCGCAGAAAATCGACCCATATCTGCGTCCCCTATATGATGCTTTGCACGAGATGCTTGGAAATCAAACTGTTGTGAAATTTATTGAGCGAGGAACCATAGAAATTGCACCATTAGCATATATGAGGGGTAGAACACTGAATAATGCTTTTATTATCTTAGATGAGGCACAGAACACCACAAAAGAACAAATGAAAATGTTTCTGACTCGCATTGGCTTCGGGTCTACCGCAATTGTTACAGGTGATGTTTCTCAAATCGATTTGCCACGAGGAATTCTCTCTGGTCTCAAGCATTCTCGAGAAATACTTAAAGATGTCGGTGAAATCAGTTTCACCGAATTCTCATCTCGAGATGTCGTGAGACATCCTATTGTCCAAAAAATTGTTGATGCATACGATGCAGTAGAAACTCACGAAAAATAACAATGTTCAAACAATCAAGAATAAGTATACACAGGGCATATAAAAGTTGTGAAATACCAAGTAATCATGCCATAAAACGTTGGGCTAGCCTAGCTCTCGGGACACTATCTAAAGAGTCAGAACTCAGTATAAGAATTGTGGACCAAGAAGAGAGTGCATTGCTTAATAAGAAATATAGAAACAAAGTAGGCTCCACGAATATACTTTCATTCCCCATGAATATCGAGTCTCCAGATCGCGAAATTTTTCTTGGAGATCTGGTGATCTGTGCTCAAACAATTGCCAATGAAGCTGAACAACAACAAAAGAAACTGGATGAGCACTGGGCACATATCGTGATTCACGGAATATTACATCTTCTCGGTTACTCTCACGATAAATCATCTAATACAAAAGCAATGGAAGATCTTGAAAGAAAACTTCTCTCTGAAATAAATATAAGTAATCCTTATATTGCAAATTAACACGAGTAAAAAAATGAACGAAGAAAATATCTCCGCATCAAAAAATGAAAAATCTTTTTTAAAAAAATTTACAAAACTTTTTTCGCGTAATCCAAGTAGCAGCGATGAAGTCGCTGACATGCTCAGAAGTGCCGAAAACGAGTCAATTATTGATGCAGACGCACTTCAAATTATGGAAGGCGCATTAAAAGTATCTGATTTACAAGCTCGGGAAATCATGATTCCAAAATCTCAAATGAAGCTTATTGAGTCAGATTTTTCTCTCGAAGAGGTGCTCGATGTGGTGACTCAATCACAGCACTCAAGATTCCCAGTGGTAGGTGAGTCCTCTGATGATGTACTAGGTATTTTGCTCGCAAAAGAATTAATTCCACTCATCTTAGATGGCAAAGAATCGTTTGATCTGAAAAATATGCTCAGACCCGCAAATATAATTCCCGAAAGCAAAAGAATAAGTATCCTACTTAAAGAATTCAGGGAACAGCGTTATCACATGGCTATTGTAGTTGACGAATATGCTGGAGTTTCCGGACTTCTCACAATAGAAGACGTTTTAGAGGAAATAGTGGGCGAAATCGAAGATGAAACTGACGAAGCAGAACCGGAGCAGATATTAGCTTTGAGTGATAATCTTTTTTCAGTAGATGCGATAACAGATATAAGCGATTTCAACGAATATTTTGATGTTGGTTTGCCTGATGATGAATTCGACACTGTAGGGGGTCTTGTAGTCAGTGCATTTGGCCGGCTTCCAGAAATAAACGAAACCGAAACGATTAACAAATTTAAATTCAAAGTAACTGGCGCTGATACGAGGAAAATTACAAGGGTCCAAGTTTCAATAGCAAAATAATGAAAAATAGTAGTCCCTTTCACTGGCTCACTATTTTGATCAGTGGAGCCCTATATCCATTGGGTATGGCTCCTTTCAATTTTTGGCCCGCTGTATTAATTAGTTTGACAGTTTTGTTTACATCACTAAAAACTACCCACTCGGCAAAACAAAACTTCACAAAAAGCTTAGTTTTCGGTTTTGGTATTTTTATATCTGGAGCTAGCTGGATCTATGTGAGTATCCACGAGTATGGATTCTTGGCTGCACCAATAGCCGCTTTTGCAACCGTTCTTTTTTGTTTATTTATGTCAATACTTTTTGCGAGCACTTTTCTTCTATTTTCCTTCATGCCCAATAAACAAGCATCTTATCTGTTTGGTTTGCCCTCAATTTTTATTCTTAGTGAGTGCTTTAGATCTTGGGCATTTACCGGTTTCCCATGGTTATATGCAGGCTATAGCCATACCGACACATGGCTTAATGGGTGGGCGCCTGTCGGAGGTGTAGTGTTACTAAGTTATTTGCTAGCGTTAATTTCTTCTTTCTCTGCCCAGATTTGGAGAGAAAGGCAAAATAAATCATTAAAAGTAAATTTTTTACTTCTAGTGCTCTTGATATCTTTAGGTGGATTCTTTTTACAACAAGTCAAATGGTCAAGTTCTAACGGAGAAATGATTGATGTAGTCATTATCCAACCTAATATAAATCAAAACGATAAGTGGTCTAGTGATAAAAGGACGCAGATCTTGAAGCAGCTAAAAGACCAGACTGTTCCTTATTTAGGAAAAGATTTAATTATTTGGCCCGAAGCCACACTCCCAAACATACCTCAAAATCTATCTTCTTTTTTAGCAGACATGGCGACTGCACTTGAGTTAAGCCAAACAGCCTTGCTCACTGGTGCCATAACCTATGATAGTAACACTGGCGAATACTTTAATTCCGTTATAAGTATCGAAGACATGACGAGCAAATATGATAAATTTCATTTAGTTCCCTTTGGTGAGTATGTTCCGCTAGAAAACTTCTTGAGAGGTTTAATTAAATTTTTTGATCTTCCAATGTCATCAATATCTAGCGGGAAAGATAAAAAATTATTTTTTAACGTGAGCAAAAATAAAATAAGCCCTAATATTTGTTACGAAGTGGTCTACGCGAATTCAGTCGCACGTAATAGTCGAGGTTCGAATATAATTTTGACAGTAAGTAACGATGCTTGGTTCGGTAAATCTATTGGGCCAAAGCAACACATGCAAATGGCTCGGATGAGGGCGATCGAAAATTCTAAACCGCTATTACGAGCTACAAATAATGGCATCTCTGGATTAGTAAGTCACAAAGGAGTTCTAACTAGTATGGCACCTCAATTTACAAGAAGTGAACTAGTCGTGTCAGTCGCTGGGCATGTTGGGGAAACACCTTTTTCGAGATTACAATCGACGCCCATTCTCATTATCTCTATAATCACATGTGTGATCTTGTTATGGCAAAAATTAAAACTAAGGAGTCACCAATGACCTTCAATAAATTAATGCTAGTACTTTTTTTTAGTAGTGTTTTATCAATGAATATTTTTAGCCTTGAAGTTGGAGATAAAGCGCCAGACTTTTCACTGGAGGCCACTGATGGAAAAACCTACTCACTGCAACAATTTGTAAACAAAGAAGCAGTAGTGATTGCCTGGTACCCTAGAGCATTTACAAGTGGTTGTACGATTGAATGTAAATCATTGGCACAGAATGGTCATCTGTTGAAAAACCTAGAAGTAGCGTATTTTATGGCAAGTGTTGACCCTATTGAAGATAACATCAAGTTTGCGACCGAAAATGGTGCAGACTTCCCTTTACTAAGTGATCCAACCAAAAAAACAGCGGAAGCTTATGATGTATTGGCTTTTTACGGAGTTCCTAAAAGGCATACCATCTACATCGATAAGACGGGTGAGGTGATGTATATTGACAAGAATGTTAATGCAGAGACCTCGGCCGAAGACATGGCATCGAAACTGATCGAACTTGGTGTTTCCAGAAGAGCCGATACATAGCCCTCATTAATAGATTTTGGTTTATTAAAAGTTCTTAATCATGTGTTGAAATATATGATGTTCGCTTATAATCATCGTTTTGACACATGGTTATTCGATTGACATGAGTACTGATGAAAAATATAACCCAAAAATTGTAGAAGAAGAAGCTCAGGCTTTCTGGGAAAGTGAGCAAACCTTTTCAGTAACCCATCAGTCAGACAAAGAAAAATTTTATTGCCTCGCCATGTTTCCATACCCAAGTGGCAAACTTCACATGGGTCACGTCAGAAATTATACCATTACCGATGTAATTGCCCGCTACCAGAGAATGCAAGGCAAAAATGTGCTGCATCCAATGGGATGGGATGCATTTGGTTTGCCCGCAGAAAATGCAGCAATAGAGAATCATACTGCACCCGCAAAATGGACTCATGAGAACATCGCCTATATGAAATCACAGCTGAAAAGTCTTGGCTTTGGTATCGACTGGTCACGCGAATTTGCTACTTGTGATCCAAGCTACTACAAGTGGGAACAGTGGTTTTTTACAAGACTCTTTGATAAAGGTTTAGTGTACAAAAAGACCAGCTCAGTTAACTGGGATCCAATAGATGAGACGGTCCTTGCGAACGAACAAGTAATTGATGGCAAGGGATGGAGATCTGGAGCCAATGTGGAGATTAAGGAGATAGACCAATGGTTTATCCGGATAACAGACTATGCCGACCAATTACTTAATGACCTTGATGACCTTGAGCAATGGCCAGAGCAAGTAAAAACGATGCAGCGTAATTGGATTGGTAAAAGTGTGGGTATAAATATTATTTTTGATTTATCCCAAACTATTAGAGAATTTACCCATTTTGATGTCTATACCACTCGTCCAGATACACTAATGGGCGTAACCTACTTAACGCTGGCTACTCAGCACCCTATCGCGCTCGAAATCGCGACCCTGAATCCCGAATTGGCTGAATTTATAGCTAATTGTAAGTCTCAGCAAGTTTCGGAGGCTGAGATGGCAACAATGGAAAAGCTCGGGATGGATACTGGAGTAGCGGCGATTCATCCTTTAACTGGCGACAAAGTCCCAGTTTGGGTAGGTAACTATGTCCTTATGGACTATGGCTCTGGCGCCGTAATGGCAGTCCCTGGACATGATCAGCGAGATTATGAGTTTGCTAAAAAATATTCATTGCCAATTATGCAAGTAATTCAGTCTTTAAATGGTGGTGGCATAGAGACGGCAGCTCTGACAGAGAAAGGTGTCTTAATAAACTCTGGTAAATATAATGGCTTGGATTTTGATACTGCTTTCAAAGTTATTTCTGAAGATCTTAAACGATCTAATCATGGCTCAGTTGCAACCAACTATAGATTACGCGATTGGGGTGTAAGTCGTCAGCGCTATTGGGGTGCTCCAATTCCAATCTATAATTTAGCGGAAGGTGGTGAAATTGCTGTGCCAATAGACAGACTTCCGGTGATTCTTCCAACTAATATAAAAATGGACGGTGTCCAGTCTCCATTAAAAGCTGACAAATCTTGGCGTAAAGCTGAACTTAATGGTCAATTTGTCGAACATGAAACAGATACTTTCGATACCTTTATGGAGTCTTCTTGGTATTACGCGAGATTTACCTGCTCTGATGACCACACTCAGATGTTAGATCCTGAAAGAGCTAACTACTGGTTACCAGTCGACCAATATATTGGCGGAATTGAACATGCAATATTACATCTTTTGTACGCGCGCTTTTTCCATAAACTGATGAGAGATGAGGGGCTAGTCAAAAGCAATGAGCCGTTTAAAAAATTACTTTGCCAGGGTATGGTTTTATCCGAATCATATTATTATCAGTCTGAAGGCAAAAAGATTTGGGTTTCGCCATCCAAGGCGGAGCTTCATCGCGACAAATATGGAAAAGTAGAAAAGATTATCGATATAGAGACAGGCGTTGAATTAACGAGTGGTGGCATTACTAAAATGTCGAAATCGAAAAACAATGGCGTAGATCCTCAGTTAATTATTGATAAATACGGCTCTGATACGGTCAGATTGTTTACCATGTTCGCTTCGCCACCCGAACAGACAATGGAGTGGAGCGATGAAGGTGTTTCAGGAGCATTCAAATTTCTGAAAAAGTTATGGCGAATTGTTCATGACCAGATTAAGTTATCAAATGAAGATGTCATAGATGTATCTATTTTAAACGATCAACAAAAATATCTTAGACGTAAAACTCATGAGACAATTAAAAAAGTTAGCGATGATTTTGGGCGCCGTAATACTTTTAACACAGCAATAGCAGCAGTCATGGAATTGCTGAATGAAATACCAAAAGTTGATACTATTTATCCTCAATCAATTGCGGTCAGAAGAGAAGCTATCTCAAATGCCATTCTCATGCTTAATCCAATTGTTCCTCATATATGTAACAAACTTTGGCTTACTTTGGGAAATCCAACTTCAATTTGTGAGATAGATTGGCCGAAAGTAGATGAATTAGCTTTATTGAAAACATCCTCGATAATAGTAATTCAAGTCAATGGTAAAGTTAGAGGCAAAATTGAGGTCTCGGTTGGATCTAATGACGATACTGTAAAAAGCCAAGCTTTAGAACATGAAAACGTTCAAAAGTTTATAGCAGGAAAAAAAGTCAAAAAAATAATTATTATTCCAAATAAAATTGTAAATATAGTAATCAGTAAATGAACAAAACTATAATTCTTTTAATGCTTTTTCTTTTTATACCTTCTTGTGGCTGGCAATTAAAAGGAAATAATTATTTATCACCAGACATTGAAAATGTCGATATAACTGTCCAATCTCTGGATCCTCAAATTAAAATCAAATTCAAATCCATTCTTGATAGATATATGATTAGTAACGATCCTTCAAATGAAAAAAAATTTAGAGTTACCCTTTCAGAGTTCGAAGAAAATAAGAGAATAGCGAGCATCAACTCAACCGGACGCGCATCAGAATATAGACTCAATATGACTGTCACATATGTAGTGACAAACCTTCAAGAAAAAAAAATCATTGATACCAATAAAATTTCTACTGAAGAGGTTTATGAATTCTCCCAAGAAAATATATTGGCCTCCTGGGAAGAGGAACAAAAGTTAAAGAGTGATCTAATTGAAAACCTTTTATCACAACTATTTAGAAAGCTAAACTTTCTGTTGAACTGAAAAATTTCAATATTGTCATTGTATGAAAATTCCACTTAACAAACTCAAGCGACAACTTGAAGAAAATTTGTCTCCTTTATATGTAATAAGTGGAGAACAGAGTGTGCTGATTCGTGAAGCGACTGAACTTATTCAAGCAAAAGCTAAGAACGAAGGGTTTTCAGAAAAAAAGATAATCGCTTGCTCATCAAAAACTGATTGGGCTGAAATCGAGGCAGAAAATAATTCTCTATCTCTCTTTGCTGAAAAAAAAATAATTGAAATAAGAGTTTCGAAAAAAAAACTTACTAAAGATGAGAGCAAAATATTAATAGATGTCAGCAATCAACTGAATATGGAAAATATTTTTATCATAGTGCTTCCTAAGCTGGACAAATCAGCTTTAGCCACACAATGGTTAAAATCCTTAGACCACGTCGGGATATTTATCCAAATATGGCCGATTTTGCAGCATGATATGCCGAAGTGGATCAAAGGCCGATTAAGTCTCAAAGAAATAGAAGCTTCAAATGACGCAATTCAACTCTTGTCAGAGAATGCAGAAGGCAATCTCCTAGCCGCGGAGCAAGAAATTGAAAAATTGAGTTTGCTGAATCTGAAAAATGAAATTGGGATCTCAGAAATGATGAGTCTCATCTCAAACTCGGTTAAATATGACCCATATCAATTTATTGATACTCTGTTATTGGGTAAAAGTACCAAATCCCTCAAGATGCTAAATAATTTCCAACAAGAGGGAATTGATGAAATATTTTTACTTTGGTTAATTACAAAAGAACTCCGAATTCTATATAAAGTCAAAGGAGAGCCCTATTCAAAGACTGATCCATCAAAGTTATTAAAAGAAAATGGCATCTGGGAGAAACGTATTCCTGTGTTTTTAAGTGCATTGAGACGTCTTCGAGGGACCCACCTAAGGATGCTTATTAGTCAGGCAAGTGCGATCGACAGGGGAATAAAGGGAATGAGAAAAAGTAATGTCTGGCATGAATTATCCTTGCTTGCACTGTCAATAACAGGCGTGCATGCAATTTCTCCAAACAATATAAAAATTCTGATTGAGAGCTAGCAAATATTTTAATTCAGCCAAAACATAACGACCGAGCTTATCACCAAAATACCAATTAAATTAAGGACAAATCCCTCCTTCACCATTCTAATTACTTTTATTTTTTCAGTCCCAAAAACAATGGCATTCGGGGCAGTCGCGACTGGAAGCATAAACGCGCAACTTGCAGATAGTGCAGCTGGCAACATTAGTATCATTGGATCTATCCCAGATCCAATCGCTGTTGCTGCCAATATTGGCATAAGTAAGGCTGTAGTCGCTGTGTTGCTTGTTATCTCTGTGAGAAAAGTGACGCATATTGAAGTAATGAAAACAATCAGGATAATTGAAAATTTGGTCACTCCCGATAAACTCTCACCTATAGCAAAACTAATTCCTGTTGTTTCAAAAGACTTTGCGATCGCAAGCCCGCCTGCAAAAAGTAATAAAACTCCCCATTGAATATCAGATGCTGCTTTCCAATCTAACAGTTTTCCTTCTTCCCCGTTTGGCACGATAAACATTGCAACGATTGCAAGTAAGGCAATCGATGAATAATTCGCACCTTTCAGAGAGAACCAAGTTGTCCAACCTCCGAATGGCTCTCTCAAAGTAATCCAAAGCAGAGCCGTAATTGCAAAAATTACTAATACTCGTTTCTCATATGATGACCACAACCCAGTTTTGGGTATTGAAATTTCTCCGCTACTTGGAAGGTTTCTAGTTAACCAAACACACGAGATGGGTATCATTATTAAAACAACAGGTAACCCCCACAGCATCCACTGAAGAAAACTTGGTTCAGCTCCGACGGTGTCGCCATATATTTTTAAAAATATCACATTAGGTGGAGATCCTATTGGAGTGCCTAATCCTCCAATGCTTGCTGCATATGCAACACCAAGCAGTAAAGCTACTGCTAAACCGGAATTATTCTTTTGTAGGTTAGAGTTTTCCAAAACTGCAAAAATAACAGGTATAAGCATTAACGTAGTTGCAGTATTAGAAACCCACATACTTAAGAAAGCTGAAGCCACCATGAATCCTAGAACCAATGTCTTGGGATTATCACCACCAAATAAACGAATCATAGAAATCGCTAATCGCTTGTGCGCGCCACTTCTTTCCATCGCTTTTGACAACATCGCACCTCCCATCAACAAAAGAATCAGAGGATTTCCATAAGCACTTGCTACCTGCTCTCCGCTAAGAACACCTGAAATAGGAAAGGCTCCTAATGGGATAAGAGAAGTAACTGGTATGGGAATCGGTTCAAATATCCACCAAAGTGCACAAATAATGGTAATTCCGATTGTAAAGGCACTCAAAAAGGGCCAATTATTCGCAATCATTAGGACCATCACAAATATTGCTGTAACTGGAGCTATCCAAAGAATATTTTTTTTAAAATTTTTCATAGCTACCTTTTTTTAAATGTTTATATAAGTATTTGTGTATCAAAACGCCAAATACAATCCCCAAAAGATTTGCTATTAAATCTGCGATCTCCGCTGAACGATAAATAGTAAATCCTTGGAGAAGCTCAATCGAGCTTCCATAAAAAAATAATAGTATTGTCAAAAATTGAGGTGAAAAGTTTTTGCTATATCCTTTTAATAAAAGAAGAGACAAAAAAAGATATACGAAAAAATGAATAAACTTGTCAATAAAAGGGAGTCCTGGAACTATCTCTTGAGATATTTCTTTTAAGGAAAGAAAAGTTATAGAAATTAGTGTAGCCCAAAAAAGATATCTGGATATCATGTAGGGGACCCACCCCTAGAATTCAAATATTCCTCCAACATTTCTCGTCTATCAGGTGTACCAACATCATTCCAATATCCATGATAAAGGAGACCAGATAATTTTTTTTCGTTAATCCAAAAATCGAAAATATTTTTTAATGAGAACTTTGCAACACTCGAGTTATGATGCTCAAAAAGTGATTTTGATAAGATACTAAGTCCACTAAAGGTAAGTTTATTAGGTCCAAAACCTACCAAACCATCATTGAGAGAAAAATCTCCATCTTTATTATGTTGAGGATTCTTAACCATCAAAAGCAGCCCTTTCATATCAGACTGATAATAATCCAACAATCCTTTATATGCGTCTGTATGAACCCAGACATCTGCATTTGCGACAAAGAAAGGTTCCTCTCCCAATAGCGGCAAAACGTTGTATATTCCCCCTCCTGTATCTAAAGGCTGATCTTCCTTTGACCATAAAATTTTTATTCCGAAACTTTTACCATCGCCTACTCTTTTTATTATTTTGTCTGCCAACCAACTAACATTAATTATTATTTCTTTGACACCAATACTGGCTAATTTTTCAATATTTTCTTCCAAAAGGGTTTTGTCATTTATTTTTATTAAAGGTTTAGGCACTAATTTAGTTATTGGCCCCATGCGAGTTCCAAAACCAGCTGCTAAAATCATCGCTTTCATCAAAAGATATTACCTTTAGCTTTATTGTTCTGTATGCCTTTAAACCATTTTTTTGTTTGCAACTTGGACTCTACAGTCTCAGCAAACCATGTATCAAACCTTTCAAACTCCTTGTAAGCGCTAGTTACTTCTCTCACATATCTGATTACTAATGGAATATCACCTAAATATTTCATTTTACGGTCCCTAATTGCTAAACGAGAAAAAATTCCGAGTACTTTTAAGTGTCTTTGAAGTCCTGTGAGATCAAACCATCGCTTAAAAGTAGCAGGCGCAACATCAACAATAACACCGTTTATTTCCAAACATTTTTTATGTGCTAATATTTTTTTGTCTACATATTGCGGATCAAGAGATACATAACAATCACGATATAGTGATACCAAATCATAACTAATCGGGCCTACCAAAGCATCTTGAAAATCAAGCACTCCTATTTGCCCATTTGGAACTATCATTAGATTTCTGGAGTGGTAATCTTTATGTACAAAAACTTGTGGCTGCTCAAGAAAGTTATCTATTAACTTTTTGTAGGTGTTGTTCAAAAGTTCTTGCGCTTCCGCAGAGTAAGGGACCTCAAGAGTCTTACGTAAAAACCATTCTTCAAACAAATGCACCTCATCTAATATCATTTTCTTATTAAATACAGGTAATTGAACATCGACGATACTGAGTTGTTGAAACTGAAGTAAGAGATTATCGGCATGTCTATATAACGCTTCATAATCACTGGAGGTTCCTGCAATCTGAAAAGTTGTGTCACCGAAATCCTGAATAATTAAAAATCCTTCATTGAAATTCACTGCTAGAATTTTTGGAACCAAAATACCAGATGATTTTAAAAAAGCTGCTATCTTGACAAAGCTCAAATTTTTTTCTTTTTTTGGAGGAGCATATACGGCAATAAGCGTTGGATTTGTATTTAGCCGAAAGTATCTGCGGAAACCTGCATCGCTAGATATCTTTTGAAATTTTATATCATTAGCTTCAATAAGTTTTGATGATAGACAGTGCACCAACCAATCCATAAATCTTATACTTATATTTTTATCTCCCAAATCGATCATTCCAAGATTTACTCTGCGTGTTTATTAATGATTAGGCATACAGTTTAAGCATTTAATCGCTACCAAGGTAAAAAATTTAGTAAAATGTCAAAGCCCAAATAGATGAACCAAAATGATAATGCTTACTCGCTTGCAAAAAATCACTATTTTTATCGTTAAAACTATATCGTTGAGTTCAATAATTGTTGCAAACGCTGAAAATTTAGACACGATCACCTCAGAAGATAATCAAAAATTTATAGATTGGGTTGAGCCAGGATCTTTTACCACTCTTTATGGAGATAATATAGATAATCTGTCATGTGGGAGATTTATCGAACCGAATCTATCAATTTTTGATTCCAAAATAGATATTTTGTCTTCTCCTCTAAACATCACAGCTGATTCCTCAGGCAATTCCTCTGAGAATGAAGTACTTCTGAAGGGTAATGTCCAAATTACTCAAGGACAGAGATTGTTGCGAGCCGATAAAGCTCTATTAAATAACAAGTCCAGAAAAGTGGAATTAGAGGGGAATATCACTTTTAGAGAGCCTGGGATTGTCATAGCAGGCGAGCGAGCTGATATTAGCTTAGCTAGCAGTGAGATGACTATGACGAAGGCCCAGTATGTCATTCATGATTCATCTCTAAGCGGCACAGCAATGAGACTGACAAGGAATAGTAGTGGCAACTTGGCTATTGAAAATGCCACTTATACTAATTGCCGACCTCACTCATCTGGTTGGCAATTAGTTACCTCTGAAATAAACATTAGCGACGATGAAAATACCGCATCTGTAAAAAACGCAAAATTAAAAATCAATGACACCACTATTTTTTACTTTCCCTATCTAAAACTTCCAACATCTAACAAACGAGCTACTGGCATATTGATGCCAAGTATTAATATGTCACAAACTAATGGGCTAGATATTGCTCAACCTTTTTACTTAAATTTAGCCCCGAACTATGACATTATTTTTACACCAAGGTTTGTGGAGTATCGAGGATCTGGATTTGGAGCAAAAATCCGTCATATCAATAAGTGGTCACGTAATGAATTAGTTGGCTCTATTATCTTTAATGACAAAAGAACTAGCGAATCGCATCTAGCCGATACAGATTATGTTTTGGCCAATGATAATAGGTACGAAGTTGCTTTCTCTCATTTAGGAGCATTTTCAGAAAACTTTCTAAGTTATATTGACTATACCGGAGTGAGTGATGCTCGATACATCAGAGATCTTGGTAACTTCACCCTAGATGAAATAAGTCTGTCTAACCTAACACAAACGTCTCGGCTCCAATACAAAAAAAATAATTGGCTTTATACAATCAGTACGCTTGATTTCCAATCTCTAATTGATAGTCATGAAAATCATTATTCTGTTTTGCCCGCTATAGCTGCAGCTGGTGAATATAAGCTCGATAATTCTTTGAATATTTTAATGTCACACAAATTGTCTAGTTTTCATCATAGTGATGCTAAATCTATTGAAGGTGAACGCCTTGATCTCGATTATTCTGTAAGCTGGACTAAATCAAACCATTCGGGCTACTTGAGACCAGAATTTCTGATCTCTCATCGCTCATATGAACTTAGAAATATTTCTGAAATAAATTCTAAGCAAAAAATTACAACACCTGTTTTTAGCTTAAAAGGTGGATTTTCTTTAGAAAAACTTATAGCAAAAACTACCCTTCAAACACTTGAAACAGATTTCTTCTATCTTAATAGCCCCAAAAAAGATCAACATAATTTGCATAATTTTGACACTAAAGAGCGTTCTCTCTCCTATGATCTATTGTTTGAAAACGATCACTTTATTGGGGGTGACAGAATCTCTAATGATGAGAGAATGAGTATTGGCATTACCTCAAGACTGATTGGCTTAGATTCGCACGATGAGAAAGTTATACTCCGAGTCGCGAAATCATATTATCCGAATGGAATGCAGCACAGCCTTGCTCGACAATTGGCCCAGCTGAGCACTGACACGAACAAAAAAACAATGACTGCTATCGATCTAAAGGCTAAATTTAATGAGAACTTGCACGTTGATATATTATCAATTAAATCGTCATTGGCGAGTAAAAGATCCAAAAAAAGTGTAACCTTTAGATATAATAAAGATGGAAATAAAATCTTTAATCTGGGTTATAGAAAATCAAATGATTTTCAGGCCAATGGGTTTAGTCAATCCTTAAGTGATGAGATAGAGCAACTTGACTTTTCACTGCTATTACCAGTGTCTGAAAAAATGAATTTTATTGGGCGTTGGTACCATGATTTAAGCAATAATCAAGAACTAGAAGCCTTTGCTGGCCTCGAGTTTTCCAGTTGTTGTTGGAGTGCTGCGATCCTCGCGAGAAGATCTATTGACATTAAGTATCACAACGATTTTGAAACCATAGATCCAAAATTAAAAAATTCGATTATACTTAAATTAGAACTTAAGGGTATTGGCAGCACCGGCAAAAAATTAGATAGAATATTAAAACAAAGCATATTCGGATATTAAACTTATGATAAATTTGAGATCAATTATTACTTTTTTTTGCATCTTTGCTTCATCCATAACGCTAGCTCAAATAAAAATACTAGATCGAATTGTGGCAATTGTCGATGATGATGTGGTGCTCCAAAGTGAGTTGAATCAGCGAATGATTTCGATTATAGATCAAATAAGTCAGTCAACCACCTCAGTGCCGCCAGAAGATATAATAAAGCAGCAGGTACTTGAGAGACTCATATCTGAGCGAATTCAACTCACTATGGGATACAACGCGGGCGTGAGAATATCTGACGACGAGCTAAATCAGGCCATTGGGCGCGTTGCTCTCAGCAATAATCTTTCCACAGACCAGTACATTGATCAATTGTCTTCTCAGGGAAGTGATTTATCGATTGTTAGAGAAGAAATAAAACAAGAACTCATAATAATGCGGGTTCAGCAAGCAAGCGTTATGAGGCGGATAAGAATATCTGAGCAAGAATTAAATAACTTTCTTAATTCAGAAGAGGGTAAATTAGTTTCATCACCAGATGTCAAAATTGGACAAATCCTTCTGGCAATATCAGGCAACTCTACTAAAAGCGATGTAGAAAAAATCTCAGAGCAAGCAATGGATTTATATAATCTCATAAGGGATGGCAAAGACTTTAAAGAACTGGCTATCTCGTACTCAATGGATCAATCTGCTTTACAAGGTGGTGATTTAGGCTGGCGAAATATGGCTCAACTGCCAAAAATATTCAGCGAAAAAATCGAGCTCCTAGAGTTAAACGAAGTATCTGAACCTATAAGAAGTGGAGCTGGTCTGCACCTTATAAAACTGTATGAAAAGAGGGGTGGCGAAGAAAAGCTCATTGAACAAAATTTGGTCCGACATATCCTAGTCGAACCAAATGAACTTCGAGATGAGAAAGCAACAATAAAGTTTTTGCAGGATATAAAAAAACAAATAGTATCTGATGAAATATTTTATGAATTAGCAAAAGAACACTCTGAGGATAAATCTTCTGCGCTTGATGGCGGAAATCTTGGCTGGTCGACACCTGGAATGTTCGTTCCAGAGTTCGAGGCAGTTATGAACAACATCTCTGTTGGTATGATCAGTGAACCATTTCAGTCTCAGTTTGGATGGCACATATTGCAAGTTACTGAGCGGAGACAGCAAGACTTTAGTCAAGAAATACTTAGGAATAGAGCTCAAAATTTGATCCGACAACGTAAGTACGAAGAAGAATTGCAAGTTTGGCTTCAGGAAATTAAAGACGAAGCATTCATTGAAATAAAGATCTAGCTGTGGAACCCAAAACAATTGCAATCTCCGTTGGAGAACCTGCTGGCATTGGACCAGATACTCTTATCCAAATTATCCAAAGCAGGAGAGAGCACCAGCTTATTGCGCACGCAGATCCAGATCTTCTAATACAGCGAGCGAAGACCCTGAACCTACCATTGAAATTGGTCGATCCTACAAATAAAAATAGTCTTACTGCGGGCGTGCTTGCCATAGCACCTCAAAAACTTGTCGATACATGCACCCCAGGAAAGTTAAATGCAAATAACTCAGATTATGTAATTAGATGTCTGGATGCAGCAACTGAAGACTGTTTAACGAAATCGGCCGATGCACTTGTTACAGGACCTATACAAAAATCGATCATAAAAGAAACTAGCATTAAGTTTACGGGTCATACCGAATACTTAGCAAACAAGATGAATGTTCCCAATGTAGTCATGATGTTAGCTAGCGATGAAATGAAGGTTGCGTTGGTCACTACTCATATTCCAATAAGTCAAGTCGCTGATGCAATTACTAGCGAAAAACTTAAAATCATAATTAAAATTCTCAATGAAAACTTGATTACTAACTTTGGCATTAAAGAACCGAAGATTATGGTATGCGGTTTAAATCCTCATGCTGGAGAGTCGGGTCATATAGGGTGTGAAGAAGAAGAAATCATAAAACCTTGTTTGAAAAATTTAATAACTAATGGAATAAAGTTAACTGGGCCGCTCTCTGCGGATACTATTTTCAATCAGGAGAACATTGAAAAAGCTGATGCCTTCTTAGCAATGTATCATGATCAGGGGCTCCCAGTAATCAAGAGTTCAAGTTTCGGTGGTATCGCAAATATTACCCTTGGCTTACCCATAATTAGAACCTCTGTAGATCATGGAACGGCTTTATCGTTAGCTGGCTCTGGGAAGGCAACATTTAGTAGTTTAAAAAAAGCTATAGACTTTGCTTCAAGAATGTCCATAAAAAAATGAGCTTTCCAAAAGCGAAAAAACGTTTTGGCCAAAACTTTCTCAATAATAAAGTAGTTATAAACGAAATTACGAAAGTAATTAATGTGCAACAAGACGATATAATTCTCGAGATAGGTCCTGGAACTGGCGCTTTAACTAAAAATATTATCCCATTATGCAAAGAAATAACGCTAATCGAGATTGATTTTGGATTAGCGATGCTCTTAAAGAGAACACTTCCGGAACAACAAAAAATTAACATCCTCAATATCGATGCGTTAGATTTTAATCCAACTCAATTTATGAAAAATCGTAGATTTAGATTAGTTGGTAACCTACCTTATAACATATCAACCCCCCTGATATTTCACTTTTTATCTTTTTCTCCAGCAGTAATCGATATGCATCTTATGCTGCAAAAAGAAGTGGTAGAAAGAATTATTGCGCAGCCGGGGCAAAAAAGTTATGGAAGACTGTCCATAATGGCACAATATCAATGCGATGTTCACAAATTGCTTGATGTAGATGCGACGTCGTTTCAACCCATACCTAAGGTGCAGTCTGCGTTTGCTCGCTTGGTTCCAAATAGCAAAGAATCACCGAAAGCTATCGATGAGAAACTTTTAAAAACCCTTGTAAATCAATGCTTTTCAAAACGTAGAAAAATTTTAAAAAATAGCCTGAAGTCTTACTTAGACAATGGAATTGAGTTTGATAACATTGTTGATCTCTCACTTCGACCCGAAAATATATCAATTGAGGAGTTCGTTGAGCTCGCAAATAAAATTAGTGAATGGGAAATACAAAACCTAACAGAAAAACAAGGATAAAAAGTTTGAACAGATTTGAACTTTTAAATTTTATGAAGTTATTATGCGTACGTTTGTAATTGGCGATGTGCATGGCTGCTTAAACGATCTTTTGGCGATACTTGAAGAAATAAACTTTACAGTGGGCGTCGACAAATTGATTTCAGTAGGAGACATAATAAATCGAGGCCCTAATTCTTTAGAAACGATACGGTTTTTCAAACAACTAGGTTCGTCGTTTGATATGGTTCTAGGCAATCATGACTTGCACTTTCTAGCAATCGTTCATGGGGCAAAAAATCCAACTTTTAAAGATACACTAACACAGCTTCTTAATGCCAAAGACTTGGATGATTTAGTTGGTTGGCTCCAGGCGAAGCCACTTGTTACTCAGATAAAAAATTATTCCATTGTTCATGCAGGAATTGCGCCTCAATGGGATATTATCAAGGCTTTATCACTATCAAGAGAGGTAGAAATAACGCTGAATTCTGAAAACTCTGGCCACTTTTTAAATCAAATGTATGGGAACGTTCCAGATAGTTGGAATGAAAATTTAGAGGGTATGACTAGGCTCCGCGTAATAACCAATTACCTCACTCGAATGAGGCTATGCACTAACAATGGAGAGCTGAACTTTACCGATAGTGATCCCAATCTAGAGTCCCATAGATTTCTACCATGGTTCAAGCATCGAATAAAACACAAAAATGAGAAGATAATATTTGGTCATTGGGCATCGCTAAACGGAAATTTCTGTGCCCCCAATATCCATGCACTTGACGTTGGGTGCGTATATGGCGGGAAAATGCGAGTTATGAATGTCGATAACGAAGTTCTAACGGATTACAAATCCGCTTATGCACAACATTAAGCTATTCTGCTGTTTGCACTTCCTCTACTTCGGACTCTACTGCTATTTCACGCCCTACCATCTCTACGTATGCCATAGGAGCTTTGTCTCCTGTTCTAAACCCACACTTTAAAACTCGAAGATACCCTCCTGGCCTCTCTTGGTATCTTGGACCAATATCCGAAAAAAGTTTTCCTACTGTCGCTTTATTACGCAGTCTGTTAAAAGCTATCCGTCTATTGTGGACACTGTCTTGCTTTGCAAGAGTAATAAATGGTTCAGCAAATACTCGAAGCTCCTTGGCCTTAGGTAAAGTTGTTTTAATAATTTCATGCTCAATCAAGGATGCAGTCATGTTTTTCATCATTGCATTTCTATGGCTACCTGTTTTATTTAGACGACGACCGCTTATCCTATGACGCATAAATTTCTCCGAATTTTAATTAAATTTCCCCGAGCTTCAAGCCAGCTCGTCATCTGATTTAATGCTTGATGGCGGCCAGTTTTCCAACCTCATTCCTAAACTCAAACCTCTAGAAGCTAAAACATCCTTTATTTCTGTTAGAGATTTTTTCCCTAGATTTGGAGTCTTCAACAACTCTACTTCTGTGCGTTGAATAAGATCACCAATGTAATAAATGCTTTCTGCTTTTAAACAATTAGCTGATCGCACGGTCAATTCAAGATCATCTACCGGACGAAGCAGCATTGGATCAACTTCCTCTTCCTTCTCTTCCGGTTCAGCTGCCATTTCACTTTCCAGATCAACGAACACCGCTAACTGTTGCTGCAGTATCGTCGCTGCGCGCCGAATGGACTCCTCAGGATCTATCGTTCCATTAGTTTCCAACTCTAAAATTAATTTATCCAAATCTGTCCTGTTCTCAACACGTGCACTATCAACGCTATATGACACTTTATAAATCGGACTAAACGAAGCATCAAGCTGAAGTTGGCCAATCTTTTTAGACTCTTCATCGCTTTCTCTAGAATCAGATGGCTGATAACCTCTTCCTCTCGCAATATGGAGCATTATGTTTAAGTTCACGTTACCTGAAATAGTAGCAATAACATGGTCAGGGTTTACGATTTCAATATGACTGTCGCACTCAATATCTGAGGCTGTAACAACACCGGGCCCCTTAGCAGATAGAGAGACTGTTGTCTCATCGCGACCTTCCATAACAACAGCAACACCTTTTAGGTTTAATAGGATTTCCATTACATCCTCTTGAATTCCCTCTAGAGTGCTGTATTCGTGCTCCACTCCCTCTATTTCCGCGCCTACCACAGCACACCCTGTCATAGAGGATAGTAGAATCCGCCTCAAAGCATTACCAAGAGTGTGCCCGAAACCTCTTTCCAAAGGCTCAAGAACTACTTTTGAATGTGTGGGCGAATGTGACGTTACGTCTATGTTCTTAGGTGTGAGCATTTCATTAACCAAGTTTTGCATAATGATTCCTGTATTACGAAGATATAGTTATTTTGAATATAATTCGACGATAAGATTTTCATTTATTTCTGAAGGCAAATCTTCTCTATCTGGGTTTCTAACATAAGTGCCTTCCATCTTTTCGAGATCAACATTGAGCCAGCCAGCCACTCCTCTTTGAGTTGCTAATTGCAAAGCCGCTTGAACTCTCAGTTGTTTTTTTGTTTTTTCACGAAGTCCAACGGAGTCGCCCACCTCTACTTTATATGATGCGATATTAACTTTCGAACCATTAACCAAAACACCATTATGGGCTACAAGCTGTCTTGATTCTGATCGCGTAGAACCAAACCCCATCCTGTAGACTACGTTATCTAACCTTGACTCCAACAAAGTAAGAAGGTTCTCTCCGGTATTACCTTTTATTCTAGCAGCAGTCTTGTAATAGTTTTTAAACTGCTTTTCCAAAACACCATAAATACGTCTTACTTTTTGCTTCTCTCTCAGCTGAATACCGTAATCAGAGAGCCTTCCTCTTCTCTGCCCATGTTGTCCCGGGGCACTATCAGCACGGCACTTTGATTCAAGGGGTCTGACGCCACTTTTGAGGAAAAGATCTGTTCCTTCACGCCGCGAAAGCTTACATGTCGGCCCTAAATATCTTGCCATTTTATTCTCCTACACTCTTCGCTTTTTAGGTGGCCGGCAACCATTGTGAGGCACCGGAGTCACATCTGTAATATTTGTAATCTTATATCCAGAATTGTTCAAAGCTCTAACTGCTGACTCTCGCCCTGGACCCGGACCATTTACCTGCACATCCAAATTTTTCAGACCGTAATCTTGTGCGGCTTCGCCGGCCTTCTCCGCAGCAACTTGCGCCGCAAAAGGCGTACTTTTCCTAGAACCTCTAAACCCTGAGCCCCCAGCTGTCGCCCAAGACAGTGTATTCCCTTGCCTGTCCGTAATAGTTACGATCGTATTATTAAAGGACGCATATATATGGGCCACTCCATCAATGACTGATCTTTTGATCTTTTTGCGGGAAACTTTTGTAGTTGCTTTAGCCATATTATTCCTTTCTATTTCTTGATGGGCCTTTTCGGTCCTTTTCTAGTTCGAGCATTTGTCTTCGTGCGTTGCCCTCTCACTGGCATGTTCCTTCTATGCCGAAGACCTCTGTAGCAACCCAAGTCCATTAATCTTTTTACATGCATGCTAGACTCTCGACGAAGATCACCTTCCACCTCATACTGGCCCACCGCGACTCTTAATTTATCTAATTGGTCTTCAGTGAGGGTGGAAACCTTCTCATCCCCCTTCAATCCAAGTGCCTTACATATAGTTTTTGCCGTAGTTGGCCCAACACCATATACATAGGTTAGAGAAACCACAGTATGCTTGTTGTCAGGAATATTCACGCCTGCTATTCGAGCCATTTAAACTACTCCACTAAGTCGGTTTTTTAAATAGGAATGTCTCCCATCTATGCCAAAATGGCGCGCTAGAATAACGAGTGATCCACGAAAAATCAACTTCATCATCCTTGCCTCTGCTTGTGACGAGGTTCGGCACTGCAGATTACCCTGATAACCCCCTTCCTTTTTACAATCTTGCAATTTCTGCAGATTTTTTTTACTGAAGCCCTTACTTTCATATAATCCCCTAATTATTTACGCCCAACATTTTTTAAATTAGCTTTTTTCATAAGAGAGTCGTATTCTCGAGACATCAAATGAGACTGAACTTGAGCCATAAAATCCATCGTTACAACAACTGCAATTAACAAAGAGGTACCGCCCAAATAAAATGGCACATTTAAGTAAACATTTAAAAATTGAGGCATCAAACAAATTAACGTTATATATAACCCACCGATGAGTGTTAATTTGGTTGTAACATCATCAATATATTTTGCGGTATTTTCGCCTGGCCTTATCCCAGGCAAATACGCTCCTCCCCTCTTTAGGTTATCCGCCACTTCACTAGGGTTGTACATAAGAGCTGTGTAAAAGAAACTGAAAAATATAATTAAACCCGAGAAAAACAAGATGTGCAGAGGCTGACCGGGTCCAATCAATAAAGCTACATCTTGAAGCCATTCGGGTGCATTCACTCCTTGACCAAACCACGTGCTTATAGAAGTTGGGAAAAGTAGCAGACTGCTTGCGAAGATTGCTGGAATAACGCCCGCCATATTAACTTTTAGCGGCAAATGAGAAGTTTGGGCGTTGTAACCTTGTCTGCTTTGTCTTTGGGCATAGTTAACCGTTAATCTCCTTTGGCCCCGCTCTATAAAAACTACAAAATAAACAACCGATATAGCTATCAACAAGATAAATATAAGCAAAAGAGGCTCAAGGTCACCTTGTCTAGCAGACTCTAAAGCTTGCCCAATCGCACCGGGCATTCCAGCTATAATCCCTGCAAATATAAGCATTGATATGCCATTGCCAATTCCACGTTCAGTAATTTGCTCACCCAACCACATCAAAAACACTGCACCTGCTACCAAAGAGGATATCGCGACCGCATAAAACATCGCACTTGTTTCATAAGCCAGGCCCTGTGACCCAAAACCAACAGCCATAGCCGTCCCCTGAATGGTGGCAAGCGCTACCGTCCCATAACGCGTGTATTGATTAATCACTCGCCTGCCGCTATCACCCTCTTTTTTTAGTTGCTGAAGGGAAGGTACGGTCGCTGAAAGCAACTGCATTATTATCGATGCCGAAATATAAGGCATCACGCCTAGCGCTAAAATAGATAATCTCTCTAACGCTCCCCCAGAAAACATATTAAACAACCCTAAAAACGTACCTTGGTTCTGATTAAAAAGTTCAGCTAATCTATCTGGGTCAAATCCAGGTACGGGGATATGAGTACCTATTCTGTAGATTATAATCGCCATCAATAGAAACTTGAGCCTCGCAAAAAGCTCACTTAACCCCTTTTGATTATTCATTGACGCAGGTTGCTTTGCCATAATTCTTATTCTTTAATCGCTCCGCCCGCAACTATAATTGCATCTTGCGCGCCTTTAGTGGCCGTAATTCCTTTCAAAGTTACGGATTTTTTAATTTCTCCAGAATTGAATACTTTGGCTCTGGTGGTAACACCACTAACAATCCCATTGGATTTAAGTACATCAAGGTCGATTACTTCGTTTTCAATTTTATTTAACTCGGACAAGGTTACTTGAGCAGTCACTCTCGCAATACGAGAAGTAAAACCGTATTTAGGCAAGCGTTTTTGAAGTGGCATTTGACCTCCTTCAAATCCCGGTCTAATTGAACCTCCTGATCTAGAGGTTTGTCCTTTATGACCCCGCCCACATGTTTTTCCTGATCCACTGCCGATACCTCTGCCAACTCGCTTCTTCTTTGTTACTCGACCATCTGATGGCCTAAGTGTATTCAATTCCATTTTAAGCATCCTCAACTTTCAACATATATCTAACCGCATTAATCATGCCTCGTGTTGATGGTGTATCTTCAACAACCACGGTATGCCCAATCTTACGTAATCCCAATCCAGCCAGACAGCTTTTGTGTTTCCCCAACCTACCGATCGAGCTTTTGACTTGAGTAACTGATACTGTCTTCAATTTTTCTTTTGGCATTACAATAATTTCCTTTATTCAGAGTCAGCTGAGTATTTCTTGGATAGAGAGGCCCCGCTTGGAGGAAACATCTTCTGGAGAACGCATATCTCTTAGTGCATTAAAAGTTGCTCTTACAACGTTAACAGGGTTTGTCGACCCATAGCACTTAGACAAAACATTTTGAACCCCTGCTAGCTCTAACACAGACCTCATTGCACCCCCGGCTATAACGCCCGTTCCCTCGGACGCAGGCTGCATATAAATCTTTGATGCAGCATGCACTCCTTTAATAGGATACTGTATCGTGGTGCCATCAAGAGCTACATCTATCATATTTTTACGAGCAGCTTCCATCGCCTTTTGGATAGCCAAAGGCACCTCTCTCGCTTTGCCTCTTCCAAATCCTACCTTTCCTTTTCCATCACCGACCACAGTGAGCGCGGTAAAAGAAAAAATTCGACCTCCTTTTACTGTTTTCGCAACGCGGTTCACTTGAACTAGTTTCTCTAGTAATCCTTCAGAAGCAGTATCTTTTTGATCTTTTAATGCCATATCTTTCCCTATTAGAATTTAAGTCCTGATTCCCGAGCAGAATCGGCAAGTGCTTTTACTCTACCGTGAAATTTAAAACCGCCTCTATCAAAAGATACTGTTTCAATCCCAGCTGAGACAGCTCTTTGAGCAATAAGCTGACCGACTTTACTTGCAGCTTCTTTATTCCCTGTTTTTCCATCTCTCAGTGCACTTTCAACTGTGGAGGCTGAGACCAGCACTTTATCCCCAGATGCCGAAGTGATTTGAGCATATATGTGTCTAGGAGTCCTTTGAACACATAAACGAGAACGTTCTCCTCCACGGATTTTCATTCTTGTCTTGGTCAATCGACGCGTTCTTGCCTGCTTTTTACTAAACATAAACTTACCTATTTCTTCTTAGCTTCTTTTCGTCTTATGTGTTCACCAGAGACTCTAACTCCCTTTCCTTTGTATGGCTCTGGTGGTCTTAACGCTCTTATTTCCGCGCAAACTTGACCAAGTTTCTGCTTATCGTTACTCTTTAAAAGAATTTCCGTTTGACTAGGAGTCTCTGCAGTAACCTCGTCTGGCAATTCAAATACAACAGGATGAGAAAATCCAAGTGACAAATTTATCTTTTTACCTTGCATTTGCGCTCTAAATCCTACACCCACTAACTCTAATTTCTTTTCAAATCCTTGTGAAACTCCCATGACCATGTTGTTGACGAGTGCCCTAGTTGTACCAGACATTGCGTTGGAGAATGAAGAGCGATTACCAGCTGAAAATTTAAGAGAATCGTCAACTTGTTCAACATCCACGTGTTCGTTTATAACCATTGATAAAGATCCCTTTGAACCCTTCACACTGATTTCATTGTCTAACAAAGAAATTGTGACCCCATCAGGAATTTTAACTGGATTATTAGCAACTCTGGACATAAGTATTTTCCTTTAAAAAACCGTGCATAGTATTTCACCACCAATGCCAAGACCTCTAGCTGCTCTATCAGTCATAACTCCCTTACTGGTCGAAACAATTGCTACTCCGAGACCACTTTTTACTTTAGGCAAGCTTTTCGCGTTTGAGTAAACCCTCAGGCTGGGTTTGCTCGCTCTAGTAATTTCCTCAATTACAGGCTTTCCCTCAAAATATTTGAGCTCGATAGATAGCGTAGGTTTGTTAACGCCAGTCACTTCATAACTAGAAATATAGCCTTCCCCTTTTAAAACGTTTGAGACCGACTCTCTTAGCTTTGACGAAGGCATTGATACTGACTGCTTCTCTCTAAGATGAGCATTTCTTATTCGGGTCAACATATCTGATAGTGGATCTTGCATTGTCATCATAATTCCCCTTTACCAACTAGCCTTGACTAGACCAGGCACTTCCCCGCGCATGGCAGTTTCTCTTAGCTTATTTCTGCACAATCCAAACTTTTTATACACTCCATTTGGCCTACCCGTGATTCTACACCTACTTCTTAATCGACTTGGACTTGCGTCACGCGGTAGTTTCTGGAGTTTTTGCTGTGCCTCCCATCTATCTTCTTCAGAGGACTTAATACTCGCTATAACTGCTTTTAGAGCCGCTCTCTTCGACGCAAACTTTTCGACCGTTTTCGCTCTTTTGTACTCTTTTTGAATCATTGATGCTTTTGCCATTTGTAACTCTCAGTTCTTTAGTGGAAAATTAAATGCTTTGAGAAGAGCTCTCGCTTCATCATCGCTTTTCGCAGAAGTTGTTATTGAAATATCCAAACCACGCAACTTATCTATCTTGTCATAATCAATCTCAGGGAAGATTATTTGCTCCGATACGCCCATCGAAAAATTACCCCTTCCATCAAACTGTTTGGAACTAATACCTCTAAAATCTCGAATTCTAGGTATTGCTATTCCTATGAGCCGCTCAAGGAAGTCATACATTCTATTTGCTCTTAAAGTAACTTTTGTACCTATCGGCCATCCTTCTCTAACCTTAAATCCTGCAATTGATTTTTTTGCTTTTGTAACAATTGGTTTCTGACCTGCTATTAAAGTCAAGTCCTCAACAGCGCTCTCGAGCGATTTCTTATCCGCGATAGCTTCTCCAACACCCATGTTAAGTGTAATTTTTGTTATTTGGGGCACTTCCATCACATTTTTGAGACCAAGCTCCTTCATTAACTTCGGAGCTAACTCTTTAATATATAATTCTTTAAACTGACTCATTTCATTTACCAAATATAAGCTAACTTTCCACTTTGTTCTTAGAAGACTTGAACACTCTCGACTTACTTCCGTCTTTCGAAAGCTCAAATTTCACTCGACTACCCTTGCTCGCCTTTTCATCGAATAAAGCTAAGTTCGATGTGTTGATAGGGGATTCTTTTTCTATAATTCCACCTGTGATGCCCAAATTAGGATTTGGTTTCTGATGCTTCTTTACAATTTGAATGCCAGAAACTAGCGCATTGTTACCATCAAGAATTTTGAGCACCTTTCCTCTTTTACCTTTATCTTTACCGGCAGTAACGACAACCTCGTCATCACGTCTTATTCTTTTCATCATCTAATTCCTTCTCACAAGACTTCGGGGGCTAAAGAAATTATTCTCATGAACCGTTCTGATCGTAATTCTCTTGTAACCGGCCCAAATATTCTGGTTCCTATAGGCGCCAAACTTGCATTGAGCAAAACCGCTGCATTATCATCAAATTTTATGAGGCTGCCATCTTTTCGCCTTATTCCCTTACGGGTCCGGACTACGACTGCACTCATCACTTGCCCTTTTTTTACTTTTCCGCGCGGTATTGCTTCCTTCACCGTTACTTTAATAACATCACCAACACTCGCATATCGTCTATGTGATCCACCAAGAACCTTGATGCACATCACTTTCCTTGCTCCACTATTGTCCGCTACGTCAAGGTAACTCTCTGTTTGAATCATCTCATTCCCTCAATAAAATACTGCATCTCACGCAGTATCTTGCTCGCTAATTACCTTAATAACAGTCCAGTTTTTACCTTTCGAAATTGGACGGCACTCTGCTATCAAAACCTTGGCACCTTCATTAACGGAGTTTGACTCATCATGAGCTTTAATCTTCGATGATTTTGTCAAAATTTTTCCGTAAACCGGATGTTTCACGCGTCTCTCTACTAAAACAGTCACAGTTTTGTCCATTTTATTGCTAACGACATTGCCGCTGATAGTACGAGAACTTGGTTTTATCCCTTCCATATTAATCACCAGCTTTAGAATTTATGATTGTTTTAAATCGAGCGATGTTCTTCCTAGAGATCGCTGCTAAATGAGTCTCACTTAGCTGCCCTGTCTTCATTTTAGCCTTGATATTAAAATGCTTTTTCTGTTCTTCTCCCAAAGCCAACTCCAACTCTTTTAGAGACTTCTCTGCGACCTCACTTACTTTAATTTTCACATTACCGTCCTCTTAACAAATGTGGTAGCTACTGGCAGTTTGGCCGCTGCTAATGCAAATGCCTCCCTTGCAAGCTCCTCACTAACACCCTCCATCTCATATAACACCTTACCTGGCTGTATTAATGCTACCCAATATTCCACATTGCCCTTTCCTTTACCCATTCGAACTTCAAGAGGCTTTTTCGTAATAGGCTTATCTGGGAAAATGCGAATCCATATTTTCCCGCCCCTTTTAATATGTCGAGTCATTGCGCGACGCGCTGCTTCTATTTGCCTAGCAGTAATCCTTCCTCTACCCGATGCCTTAAGACCAAATTCACCAAAGCTTACTTTACTTCCTCGGTCTGCAAGTCCACGGTTTCTACCTTTATGCATTTTTCTAAATTTTGTTCGTTTTGGTTGAAGCATCTATGAGCACCTAAGTCCTAGTTAAACTGTCTTCATTTTTTGGTGCTCCAGTATTGTCGCTACCAATTATTTCGCCCTTAAAGATCCAAATTTTCACGCCAATAATTCCATAAGTTGTGTTCGCTTCAGCGGTCGCATAGTCAATATCTGCCCTCAAAGTATGCAGGGGTACTCTTCCTTCCCTATACCACTCAGATCTTGCTATCTCAGCACCTCCTAAACGCCCACTCACTTGTATCTTTACGCCAAGTGCTCCAGCTCTCATGGCATTTTGTACGGCCCTCTTCATTGCACGCCTAAACATCACTCTCTTCTCTAGCTGCTGAGCTACATTTTGACTAGCCAGTGTCGCATCTAGATCTGGTTTTCTAATTTCTTCGATATTAATATTCACCGAACATTGCATTACTTTTTGGATCTCTGATCTGAGCTTCTCTACATCCTCACCCTTTTTGCCAATCACTATACCGGGTCTTGCAGAGTGGATAATCACCCTCGCACTTCCCGAAGGTCGTTCGATGTCTATCCTACTAACTGAGGCATTTGCCAATTTTTTAGCTATCAATTTTCTCACAGCAAGATCTTGATTCAACTTATCAGCATAATCTCTGCCACCGGCATACCACACTGAGCTGTGATCTTTAACAATACCTAATCTAATTCCAGTTGGATGTACTTTTTGACCCATTCAGTGGTCTCCTAATTCTCTTTTACTTTTACAGTTATATGACAGCTTCTCTTCAGTATTCGATCTGCCCTGCCTTTAGCTCTCGGCCTAATTCGTTTCATCGTCATCCCTTCATCAACATAAACAGCAGAGATTTTTAATTCATCTACATCCAACCCATCGTTGTGTTCTGCGTTTGCAACAGCAGATTCAACTATCTTTTTAAGAATTGCAGCAGCTTTCTTCTTGCTAAACTGGAGAACCTCCAGAGCAGACTCTACCGACTCTCCTCGAATCTGATCCGCGACAAGCCGGGCTTTTTGAGCCGCAATCCTCGCACCCTTCAATTTTGCAGTTACTTCCATAGTTCAATAATTCCGATTTTTTAAACTCTATCTTTTTACTTTTTTATCAGCTGCATGACCCTTATATGTCCTGGTCGGTGAGAATTCTCCCAATTTATGTCCTACCATTTCCTCATTTATTGTTACTGGAATATGTTGGCGTCCGTTGTGAATAGCAATTGTTAGCCCAACCATATTGGGTAAAATCATAGAACGCCTAGACCATGTTTTAATTGGTTTTCTGTCGTTATTTTCAACCGCAACATCAATTTTCTTAGCTAAATGAATGTCAATAAAAGGCCCTTTTTTAAGCGATCTCGGCACGTTTCTCTCCTTTGTTACTACTTTCTCTTGCGAACAATGTATTTTGTAGTTCGCTTATTCTTTCGAGTTTTATAACCTTTTGTTGGAACTCCCCAGGGTGAAACCGGATGTCTTCCACCGGACGTTCTCCCCTCGCCTCCCCCATGCGGATGATCTACAGGGTTCATTGCTACGCCCCGCACCGTTGGTCTAATTCCTCTCCACCTAGCAGCACCAGCTTTACCCAGAGACCTCAGGCTATGTTCGTTGTTACCAACTTCCCCTAGAGTGGCCCTGCAATCAAGCGAAACCTTTCTCATCTCCCCGCTTCTCAATCTTACCGTTGCATAAGTTCCTTCCTTCGCCACCAATTGAACCGAAGCTGCAGCACTTCTAGCTAATTGAGCTCCTTTACCAACTTTTAACTCAACGCAATGCATCACCGACCCCAGCGGAATCTTCCTAAGGGGCAAACAATTCCCAATCTTTATTGGAACGCTATCTCCCGATATCACCTCATCGCCAGTTCTAATTCCCCTAGGTGCAATTATGTATTTCCTCTCACCATCTTTATAGCAGAGCAGCGCAATGTTAGCTGATCTATTAGGATCGTATTCGATCCTTTCAACTTTTGCTGCAATACCATCTTTGTTTCTTTTAAAATCAATAATTCTGTAATTTTGTTTATGGCCACCGCCGATATGTCTCACAGTTATACGACCGTTACTATTTCGGCCTCCCGATTTCTTTTTCGTCTCCACTAAAGGGCCATATGGTTTTCCTTTGTGTAACTCGCTGTGCACTACGCTGACAACAAATCGTCTACCAGGAGACGTAGGCTTTCTCTTAACAACTGCCATTTCTATTCCTCAATGCCCAGCGAGAAATCAATTTCTTCGCCATCAGCAAGGGTTATGTAGGCTTTCTTCCAATCACTTTTCTTGCCTACTCCAATCTTAGTTCGCTTCGTTTTACCTTTCATATTGATAACTCGAACAGAGTTCACCTTTGTTTCAAACAATATCTCCACTGCTTTTTTAATCTCCAGCTTTTTTGCATCTTTAGACACTTTAAAAGCAACTTGAGCATTACTTCCCGTTGCCATAGAGGACTTCTCAGTCACATGTGGCCCAAGAATTATTTTGTATAATCTATCGACATTCATCCGAGATGCTCCTCAATACGTTTAACAGCATCCACGGTAATTAAAACTTTTGATGACCCTATAAGGCTAACCAGATCCATATTGAAAGGTTCACAGACTTCCACTTTTCTCAAGTTTCTAGAAGCTAAAATCAAGTCATCAGTCAGCTTTGTAGTCACGATTAGGCCATCACTCATCTCAAAATCTGCTAACTTCGCAACTAGATCCTTTGTCTTAGGCGCTTTAATAGAGAAATCTTTCACTATGATTAGTCTTTCCTGACGAGCAAGCTCCGACATAACTGATCTGAGTGCAGACTGATACATTTTTTTGTTTAATTTTTTAAAATGCTCCTGCTTTTGAGCAGCAAAGGTTACACCTCCTCCACGCCAAAGAGGACCTCTTGTCGTTCCTGCCCTTGCACGGCCAGTTCCTTTCTGCCTGAATGGCTTTTTCCCACCGCCAGAAACTGCCGATCTATTTTTTTGTCCTTTGGTACCCTGACGTCCGCCTGAGAGAAATGCTGTAACCGCCTGATGAACAAGATCACCATTAAAGTCGGTTCCAAAAGCACGTTGAGACACTTCTATTTTGCTTTTTTTACCTTTTCCACTGGTGTTATAAACTGCTAATTCCATAATTCTGTTCAACTCCCTTTAACCGCTGGACGAACTATGATGTCTCCGCCCGGAGCACCTGGGACCGATCCCTTCAAAAGCAACAAATGCCTTTCAGCATCAACTCGAACCACGGTTATGTTCTGAGTAGTGGACTTGACATTACCCATCTGACCACTCATCTTTTTACCTTTGAAAACACGACCTGGGGTCTGATTTTGACCGATAGATCCATTAGAGCGGTGAGACAATGAGTTACCATGAGTGGCATCTTGCATTCCAAAATTCCACCTTTTTACACCACCTTGAAATCCCTTTCCTTTTGACACTCCAGTGACATCAACTTTTTGTCCACTGGAAAACGTTTCCACTGTTATCGCCGAGCCAACCTCGTAAGTCTCAACTCCGCGATCTAATTTAAATTCCCATTTTCCTCTACCTGCATCAACTCCTGCTTTAATAAATTGACCAGCATCAGCTTTTGATACGCGCGATTGTTTTACATCACCAGTTGTTACCTGCAACGAATTATAGCCGTCAGTTTCAACATCTTTTATTTGAGTAATTCGATTGGGGGATGCATGAATTACTGTTACAGGAATCGATGCACCGTCTTCGTCAAAAACACGAGTCATTCCACACTTGCGGCCTATGATACCAACTGCCATTTTAAACCTCTCTAGTGCACGGGGCTCAAACCCGCTATGGCTGCTTAAAAAACATTACACCCAGATTATTATCAATGCACAAATCAGCTTAAGCTAATTTGCACCTCCACTCCTGCCGCCAAGTTTAGTTTCATCAAAGCATCAACAGTCTTTTCTGTCGGCTCCACAATGTCCAACAACCTTTTGTGCGTCCTGATTTCATACTGATCTCTGGCATCTTTGTTAACATGGGGCGATATAAGGACGGTAAATCTCTCTTTTCTAGTTGGCAAGGGAATGGGTCCACGTATTTGAGCACCAGTTCTCTTAGCTGTTTCAACTATTTCAAGGGTTGAGAGATCTATTAATTTGTGATCAAAAGCCTTCAACCGGATCCTAATACTTTGATTTTGCATTTAGCAAAACTCCAAACGAGTAAAATTTAAGTTCCATGCAACATTATTGCGCGGAGCGCGAATTCTAGTTGTGCTCTAGTTAAGTGTCAAGCAATATAAAGGCCGTAATTGCTGACCGGACTAGTATTTGATATCGAGATTCAAAAACCACACCAATTTGAAGTTTTATTATTCGTTATTCAATTATTTTAGCGACA
>OCZA010000025.1_pt1 | contig 46588 bp, 43 predicted proteins | sample 1539021 | NCBI WGS metagenome assembly OCZA01 (sample SAMEA2619376, study PRJEB22493) | marine metagenome | biome: marine biome (ENVO:00000447); feature: surface water layer (ENVO:00002042); material: "saline water (ENVO:00002010), including plankton (ENVO:xxxxxxxx)" | depth 5 m | reverse complement strand
CGACCCATGTCTTCAAGACTTGCGTCTTTAAACCAGCCACGAACTTCGTTAAGAATTTCACAGCTATCACCATACATTTCCATACAAGGAACTTGTACTTGTACAGGACGAGAATCAGTCTCACCCTTTACACCTGCGAAAGGCAGTTTGATCATCAAACGTTCTTTCCAGAAAAATGTGTTGGATTCGTCACCATCAGGAAGGAAACGAAGCGTTGAGCTTTCGCTTTCTTTCATATTCCAGAATGGAAAAATTGCGTTGTCCCCGCCGGAGCTTTGTGAACCACTTGTGCGTGATTCTTGTTCTTTCAGTTTAGCTCTGATTTCTGCTAATGTTGCCATAATAAGCCTCCTTTAAATTAGCCTTTGTATTGTGCCTAAAAGTGTAGCACATAAACATATACTACACGATATTATTTATAAAGTCAAGTGTTTTTTTGCTTTATTTGTGGTTTTTGGTTATCTTAGTCCAGCAAGGTGTTGGATTCTAGCCATTTCTTCATCTTGACCTGATAATAGTTCTTCAATCATTTGGCCTGCTTCCCTAACAGCTTTCTCTCCGTACTTCTTTTGTACCGCTGTCAATACTGCTGTCTCGCCTTTTGGAAAAGCATTTTGAGTATAATCATACATGCTTTTAACAAATTCGTCTAAAGGTGTTTCTTTAGGAGCCTTTAGTTCGTCTCCTTGCCCTTTTGGACTTATGTCTATAGTTGTAGAATCTTTATCATCACCTTCTTGTGGAACCGGCTCTTTATCTTTGCCAAATAGTTTCTGTGCTACTTTGTAACCACCTAGTGCCACAGCCGCTACCACCGCCGCTGGTAAAGCATATTGTTTACCAATCGCCGCTAATTGATCTAAATTAGGTACGTTTGGCATCATTCCTTTTAAGTCATCTGCTGTCTGGACCACTTTATCACCAACTTTATCAATAGCATCTTTAGCTTTATCCATTACTTCGCCAGCACCGTCAACTGCTCCTTTAATAGCTTTTCCAGTATCATATGCGCCTTTGACAGCACTTCTACCAGTGTCTGTACCTGCTACTCCTGTTGCTACTGTCGCTTTTACCGGATTACGTTTAGCCCAATTCATAATAGCTTTGGCACCTTTTGTACCTCCTTTAATTGCTAAAGGAGTAAGCACTCTTGCCGCTGTTGTTGCCGCTGGAATCAATAAAGGAAGAAACGCAAATTCGTCAAGCTGTGCTTCTTTTACATCGCTTTCACCAACATAGTCTTGGATAAGTGCGTCAACATCTCCGCCGGCAAATGTAAGCATTCTACTAAACCTTTTTTGATCCATGTTCATCATTACACGAAGAGCATCTTCACCTTTGGTTTTGTATATTTTCATCAACTGATCAGCTGTTGGCTTATCGCCTTCATTAGTTTGGCTATCAGCTAATAATTTTGCCGCTGTTGCTTTATTCATCTTTGTAGGATGTTTCTTACCTGATCCTGCTGGATATTCAAATTCTTTTTCACCCTTTGCCGCCGCATTCGCCGCCGCCATTTTAAAATCTTCAAATGCTTGTTCTTCTGCTGTCATGGGTGCTTCTTGATTGAACTTTGCTCCATTTACAATAGCATCAGCTTGAGGTTCAAAACTATATTGATCTTCTCCAAAGTCGCTATCATCACGATAATCTTCATCATTTACTTTATCCCAAATATCAACATTGCGTTCGCCGTGTTTCAGCATAAATTCTCTACGGTCCATGTCCTGGGCATCATCTTCCATGTCCATCATGTATCCTTTTACTTTACCTTCATCGATTAAATCTTCAGGTCCAAGGTCTTGTACTTTGTTTGCTTCACTTACTAATCTATAAATGTACGGAAAGACACCTTTGAGCTCTTCGTTAAACTGTCTAATAGTAAGTTCATCAATCCAGCTATTTGAAACATCTTCTGGAACTTCTTCAAGCACGGTATTGTCGAAGTTGTCGAATGCTTCTTTATATTTTGCTTTTGACTGTAACGCATGTGTCGATTTCTTTACGGCCTCGATTCTTTCATTTACAACGTCCATATAACCAGCAAGTCCTTCAGCCATTACACTTGAGCGATTCATGTAAGTTTTGAATTTGCGTAGTTTTGAAAGTTCTTCGGATAGTCCAATGATGTGTTTACCAAAGTCATCATATGGTGTTCCGCCTTCAGCAACGTGCATTGACATTGCCCTTGCTCCGTTTAAGTGTTTCATAGGATACTTAAATCTTTCTCCTGATTCACTTTCAATGTAAATCCCAGCAATGTCTCTTGTTCTACCTGCTGGTTGTTCTCGATTGATCTGCTGTGAATGCTTCACAATCATTTTAGCTGAACCAATGTCTTGAAAACTGGTTCTGCTTGTTCCGTATAGTTTCGATTCGCTCATTTGTTTCTCCGTGCTTAGATATTCATAATCTCTTTTGTCTAAACTGTTTTTTGTAATATCTCTTGTATCAAAGTTTAACATTCTTTTTTTAGCAAATGTTCTAAGTTCTTTTAAAAAACTAAACCAATTGCTCTTTAAACTAGCATCATTAGAATCAAACAGTTTATTGCTAAACATTACAGCAATTCCATCTTCATCTAAACTAATACTTACTTTTTTTCCTGGTTGGAAATCAAATTCAAAGAATCTGCCCTGGGCAGGCATATTAGTTATAGTTGCTTCATTATCACCAACTGTAACTGAAGGATATCTTCCTCTGATCTTGTTAAAAAGTTCGTCTGCTATGTATTCAAGGTTTTTCATATTAATATTTATCCTAAACCGCCTGTAACGTAGATAGGCATAGGTGGTTCAAATACCTCTTCTCCGTCTGCTTGACTGAAGGAATTGTAAATCCTTGGATCCCAGTCCTTTAAAACAGCCATCATTCTTAGTGCTAATAGTGTAGCACTTACTAAATCGTCTGTTTGTCCTACTTTAGCCCTAAAGCTAGTGCCAGTAGCAACATAATTTTTAAGTTCTGTTATTAAAGCCGCACTATTCAGCTTAATTTTATCGTTTTCAATCATTGTTTTTAATCTACTACATGCGGTAATTTTTGTACCATGTGTAGTGTTAAATCCTTTTCTAAATTTTCTTACGTGTCCTTTTCGCATAGGTTCACTTATAAACAAGCCTGGAATATTCTCTTCACCGTAATCATTTATTACAATTAGAGCCGCTTCTCCTATAGCGTTGTTCTCTACGCTCCAGTATATATTAGTACCTTGGTTCTTACACTTGTCTTTTAGATGCTGACATATATCCTTCAATATTCTAATTTGAGCAGGTATAGGTGTTTCATTATGTCGCCATTCCGCTACTTGTTTGTAGCTAGGAACTTCATAAACTTGAATAGCCGCGAAGTCTCCTCCTGTACCCATACTAGGATCAAGTGCTACAACATAGTTTTCTGATCCGTTTATTTCTTCATACCACCTAGTTTGACCCATATTCATCTTAGGTTTCTTTGGTTCTAATGTAGAAAGTTTTATAGAGTTAATTAAAGTTTCGTCATAAACTAAAAATTCACAACCATATTCTCTTCTAAATCTTTCCTCACCAATTCTACCTATTTCTGCTTCACGCCATTTATCATCTCTATCTGGGTGTTCGTTCCATTTAGCAGTAAATCCATGAAAGCCGTTTATACCAACTGTTTGCTCATTTCCATTAGCATCAAATTTATTTTGACTTTCTTTCCAAATTATAGCAAACGTGTCTTCATCAGAATTAGGTGTACTTGTAATAATAGCACGACCACCTGTTGCTAGTGTAGGTGAAATAGATGTCCAAAATTCATCTGCGATACTAGGACTTACAAACGCAAACTCATCACAGTATAGTAAAGATATTGACATACCTCTTCCTGTGTTACCTGTTGTAGTAGCACTAACAATTCTACTGCCATTTTCAAATTCCATTGACCCTTTGTTGTAGTTTGTTACACCTGCCCTAATAAAATCAGGACATAATTCATAACCGTATCTTATACGTTGCATTATTTCTTGGGCACCTGTATATTTGTGTGCGGCAATTAATATTGTTTGATCTGGATGAAACATAGCATACCATAACAAGTAACCTGCGGCAGTAGTTGTCTTTCCGCTTTGCCTTGGTAGCATGTTGATATTAAATCTATGATCGTGATAACTGTTTAGTAGCTTTTGTTGGTATTCATATGGTGAAAACAACATCTTTCCAGCAACAGGATGTTGTATGTTAAAAAACTTTTCACAAAAATAAAGATATCCTGTTTCAGGTTGCGTACAGGATTGTAAATCAGCGATTTGCTGTTCAGTAAATGTTTCACGTGTATTGGCTTTTTTTGTTAATACGCCATCTAAACTTTTAACCATAGTAAACTATTTACTCAAAAAAATAGACTCCGGAGAGCCTATTTGATTCGCAAAGTTTTGGGGGAATTATATTATGCCGTCGCCTGTAATAGCATCACCTGCTAAGCCGCCTAATGTGCCTCCAATGATAGTACCCACAGGTCCTGGAGCTACCATGTTTCCTAATACGGAGCCACCATATGCTCCAGCGGCACCGCCTAATGCTCCAGCTTTTAGATCAACATCATCTGGATCATCATCTTTTCCTGGATTTTTAGGATCGTCTATTTGTGCGGCCGATATTGGCTTTGTGTTAATGCCCATATTGTTCATTAATTTCATTAATTCACCAACTTCGTCGCAATGGTCAGCTGTCATAGAAACATTCATTGTAGCTTGTTCATTGACTGGTGTATTAATAGAGTCAATCTTATCTAAAAGATCACGCATTTTCATTACATTTTACCCATGTGTGGATAGTCGCTATCGTCGGCACCGTCTAAAATATCAATAGCATCTTGTGCCTTAGACATACTTTGGTTCATACCGCCATCAGCATCATCACCAACGTCCTCAGGTTCAATTCCTCTTAGAGCCTTGAATGCATTGATATAAACTTTATCACCGGATTTTTTAACCATATCAAACATGCTGTTTAACTCATCAAGGATGTAATCGTACCTATGCTTTCCGTCTTTAATTTCCTGTGCAAACACAAACAATTGATCACCAATTTCTCCATGTTCTTTACCAAAGTGACCTTCAGGTACTTGGTATTCCTTATACAAGCCGGCAAGCTCTTCCTTAATTTTATCTGCTAGGTTCATTGGATTATCTCCACCTGCTACCTTTGGATAAGATTTTTTAGATTTATTTAGATCATTTCCGCTTTTAATAACATCTGTATACGGAGCATAATCTTCATCTGGAGAATTAGCGTAATCGCCTTCGTTTTCAACATCGTCTCCTAGTGACTGACCAACTAATGCTCCTCCAACTAGTCCAGCTGGACCACCTAATGCTCCACCTATGCCTGCAGTACCTAAAGTTGTCAATGCTTTTCCAATACCTGCTTTAAGATCCATGTCTCCTGGTACATCATCTTTACCTGGAATACTTGGGTTGTCATATTTTGGACCTACTGCCGCTCTAAATTTATCAATATCTTTTCTCATTGGCATAGGCATATCTGATGCTACTGGTTTAGCATTCATACCAGCATTTTTCATCATTGACATTAACTGTCCAACTTGTCCAGCATCATCAGCTGTCATTGAAATGTTCATTGATGCTGACTCGTTAATTTTTTGTTTTTTTGCTTTTGCTTGATCCTCTATGTTTGTCATCTGTTGGATCATATCTTTCATGTTCATGTTACTTACTCCCTATAGGTGATTTTGTTCCAATATTGTCGCCTATATCCTTACTTTCAGGCGCTGGTTTTACATCAGCTATTGGACTGTTTTCTGTTTCTTTTCTAGCCGTCTCTAGTTCTTTCAAAAGACCCATAACTCTTTCACCACCAACAGTTTCTTGTGCTTTAGGATCTGCTTGACCCATGTCTGTCGTATCAAGTTTTGGTGTGTAAGGATTTTCTTCTTTTTGCGATTGGTACTCTATAGCAGGATCATTTTCTGTTCTAACTACTATATGAGCTCGCTCAATGTTCGTACAATGTGGAATATATTCTGATAAAACTTGTGGTGTTGTTGGATAATTGACTGCTACTTCATAGTATGTAACTTCACTATTAGAAAGTTGTGGAAAATCTAATGGTTTTTCCTGTATTGGAGTCTTTTTTCCAGGGCTCATTGATACAACACTAAATCGTTGTAAAGCTGATTCCATCGAATCAGCAAACCCTTCAGGTAGCTCACCTGCTACACCGATTGAAAATTTATATTCTTTTTTTGCTTCTGTAAGGTATTTTTCAAACATATTCCCGTCCTTATAAATTATTTATCCATATTCTTAAGTTTTTCCAGCAAACTATTACGGTCTGTAACTATATAGCCCTCTCCTTGGACTATTGATTCTCCATCCGGTTTGCCGTCTTTATCAAGTTTTTCTTTTCTAAGTTGTAATTCAACCATTTTTAGTTTTTTATCTAGCTTTGCTACTTTGGAGTCTAAATTGGTTTTTAGCATTTGACCAGCTACTTCAAATACTCTACCAGAATATCTTGACTCAACGTTCATACCCAAGTCCATTAGGTCTTCGTATGCTTCCATTGACTTTTCAGATACTTCATTTAGTTCCTTATCAGCCATTTCGCCCAGCCCTTTTACTTGGGGCAAAGCCGCTGAAATCTTGTCCATCTCTGCTATGTCACGTAAAGTATCATTCTGTTGTTGAATGACTTCGTGTTTTTCTTTGTCTTTTTCCTGTTTGATTAACTCTTTTGAATCAGGTAAATCTAACAGTTCTTCTAATTTTTTACTCATAGCTTAAATCCATTATATGCTAGTATTATTTATCACTTACGTTTACCCTGATGGAACAATTCCATTTCAGTGATTACCCTAAATTTTATCCCTTTGGATTTGGCATATTTGTTAGCGGCTTCCCACTTTGCCATATTTAGTACGTATGATGCTTGATTTTGTTTATTCTTTCCAACGCTTTCTCGCATTGCTTGAGAACTGGGTTTGATCTCAATTAGTTCTACCTTTGCTCTGCCTTTTTTATCTTTATATTGAATAAAAAAGTCTGGTACATATACAGTGGGTTTACCAGTCAAAGGACTTCTATAAGGAATCTTAATTGCTTCACTTGCCCATGATCCTATGGCAGGGTTTTCGTCACAAAATTTCATAAAATGGAATTCCCAACTTGACCTATAAGTAGGAGATTTATTACCTACATACTTGTCTGGATGTTTAAGTGTAAATTTACCCTGGGCCCAACGCTTCATTGGTTACCCCATGATGTTTCTTGATTCTGTAGGCTTACGTGTATCGGTTACTCTATATCCTAGAGTACTTACTTTTTGTCTATTAAAATTTAATACTTGCGTTACAGTATAACTTAACTGTAATTTATCTAAGCCTTTTAATGTGTCTAAAAGTTCAAAAACTTTTACACCATCTATTTTAGCTTGTTGAAGAATTACTGTTCCTGTGCTTATTGCCGCGGCTTTGTCAAACCCTTTGTTCTCTAAAAATCCAATTACAGCATCTACATCGTTGCTTGGAAAAGCAAGTTCTTTTCCGTAATAACTATTGAAATACCTTTTGACAGTTGTTGCTGAATCTCTATTGTCAGGTTTTCTAGGTAAGTTTGCTTCAGCCATTATTTCTCCTAAGGCCCTATGTAGTTAGGGTCGTCATATCCTGGACCGTTTGTTCCACTAGCATCTGGAGAAGACTTAGATGAAATTGCTCCACTAGATGATGCGTTACTAAAAGCCTTTGCTCCTGCCATTGCTAAACCAGCCAATGCTAAGGTACTGGCGCCACCTCCGCCACCTCCGCCTTTAGGAAAAGCTACTCCTGCCACTCCACTTACATCTATTCCTGATGCTTGACCAATGGCATCTAAACCTTCACCTATTAATTCTCCGGTTATCCCTGCCTTTGATAAGTTGCCTAAGTTTTGAGCTGAGTTTGCCGCACGTAATACCGTTCCAAAATCAACAGTACCGCCTTGTATATCAGCAAGTACAGAACCTGCTCCTGCTAACACACCACCAGCACCTAATAAACTAGAAGCGCCTCCTCCTGATAAAGAATTAGGACTAGGACTTTTATCATAATGTTCTACACCAAATCCCTTAGGACCTGCTTTACCAACTGGACCTCTACTGTAATGAACTGTTTCATATTCTAAAACCATTTGGTTAGCAACAGGAGTTTGGCCATCACTGTTATCCATAGTATCATGCGACCAACTTGAAATAATTGGATTAATAAGTGTCATTGCTGTATATCTTTTTCTTGACAATTGATATATCGTAATATTGTTAAAGAAAGGAGCAAAACTATCGTTGTCAAAACCGTATCTATACATTTTATCGCCGTATGCTTGACCTCTATTGTATGCGGCATGATTATGATATTCTTTGATTGTTGGATCTGGTGCTCCTGCTGGCATTACCTTTGAATATTGTCCATCTCGAAAATAGTATCTATAGTAGGCTTCCCACATAGCAGTTGTTACACCAAAAGCATCATCATGAAATGTAACTGTAATAGGTTGATAATCTATTCTTTTTTGTACAACTCTTTTTCTATTGTATTGATGTTTTACGTCCACCTGCACATTATAACGAGGAAGGTCAACTGATTTAACAAGCATGTTTAGTTCGTTAATATGTTTTTGTGCAAGTTGCGGTATTACAGAAGCCGCTTCTCTGTTTATATCTATTGATACATGATAAAGAAATTTTACTTTAGGCGAAAGTCTATGACTATCATCAACGTATAGTCTAGCACCATGTTGATAATCCGCTAGGTTACCTTTTGGGTTCAACGCCCCTGATGCTATATTATCTAAAAAACCATTTAAAAAGTTTGCCATACTAATATTTATCTTATAGAATTAACTATGTATTTAATAAGATCAGCAACCTACGCCAAATACGTCTATTTCTTCATTATCTTTAGCCATAGATTTGATTTCAAGTACATTGAAATTAGGATCTTCTACAAAAAATGTTTCTTGTTGGTATTCAGTGTTCTCAAATCTTATATACGGCGAATCTAAAAAGCCACCATTAGCTAATACTTTTTCTTTTACAACATGGAAGTCATCATATGCTAAATGTATGCCAAAATGTGGAACACAAACTTCTCCCATATCGACACTATGTCTTTCTCTTTCAGGACCTTTACTTTGTCTAGGGGTTGTTGAATGTAGAGTCAACTCGTTACCCCAAAAATCAATGTCCTGCCATTTTCCTTCTTCTGCCATATCCAACTCACAACCTAGTACTTCCTGGTACCAAGGCACAGTGATAGATAAGTCGCCACCTTCAATGGCTAAATGAAATCTGTTACTCAATGGAATCTCCTTTAGATTTTTTTTGCTACTTGTAGATATTTAGTTTTAGGTCATAAAAAAAGGGCCCCGGAAGGCCCTTTTTTGAATACTTTTTTAAATTAAATATTAACCGTTTCCACCGCCTGTAATAGCTGTGTTAACTGTTCTACCAATTGCTGTTCCTATACCTGTACCTTGTGGTGTTTGTATAGCATTGTCGTATCTAATTGTAAGTGTAACAGTAACTGGTGCTGATTCAGCATAGTTTAATGTATTATAGTTAGCACTCTCAACATAACATCCGTATAGTTCAAATGTCTCTAGTACTGATGGAGCATTAGCACCGTTACCACCATCGAGTATTTCCATTCTGGTAACGAATTTGTAATCGCTTCCTGACGCCGCACTTGACATTTCAAAGAAGTCTAACTGTTTCTGTAATTGTTCACCGACAAATTTTTGTACGTTGTTGCTTACATCTTCACGTAAAGTTAAAGTAATAGGCTCCCAAGTATGTTTACCTGCTAGGTATACTCTTGAGTTGTAAATGTCAACAGTCATTTGATCGAAACTTACGTTTGGTCTAGTTATGTCCATTACCTGTTTTGTTAATTCAGTTGTTGGACTTGATACTCCAAAATTTTCTAGCGATACCCTAAAACGGTATGCTAATTTTGGCATCAATAACCCTTGGTTAGATGCACTCGCGTTACTATCTAAGGGTACTGTTAACTTTGAAAGTGTTGAAATTGCCATTCTATATGCTCCTATTACTTTTATTTATCATATTATAGTCCTGCTATTTCACCTGTATTTTTAAGTCTCAATGGAATGTATATAAACTCCACTGCTTTTACTGGCTCTATAGCTATATCTACATAAAGTTCATTTCTATCAATTCTAGATGGTGTGTTGTTTGATTCATCACACACAACTAGGAAGTCATATAATGCTCTTTGTGAAACAAGTTCTAACATTAAACTATCAACTTGTGCCTTGATCTCATCACGTGTAATCTTATCATTAGGTTCAAAGATGTAAGGCTTAGCAAGTTTCTTAAGTTGTGATCTCAAGTAAATTACTAAACGTGCTACGTTGATTCTATCTAACGCACTAGCATTTCTTGCTCTAGTTTTTTGTCCGAAGTTAACTAATCCTGCTCCTGTTAAGAACGTAATTGGATTGATGTTTAAAGAATACAATGTATCTCTTTGACCTTCGTTCAATGCTATTGATTTAAATTCTCCTTCAGCATCAACAAATCCTGCCGCACTAGCGTTTGTAATGCCACCGCGTCTTGTTCCTGCTGGAGCAAACCATGGAAACGATACTTGATCACTTAATGCAAAAGTTCTCATTATAGCATGACTTGGTGGAACAACAACATTATTTCCGGCATTGTCACTTGTGAATAAGCTAGGATAAAATACTCCTAAGTATTCATCTCTTGAAACAAGTCCATCGTCGTTATCTTCAACAGCAAGAGCAGTATTATTACCCCAGTTGTTTAAAGTTGTTCCATCTGATTTTAATCTAAATGGTGAGTCACCAATAATAAATGCTGTTAAGCCTCTATCATTGTTAAGTGAAATCATTTCACCTATTAGTTCTGGATAACCTGGAGTAGCCATTACGTTGAATAGTCTTGATTCATCGTCTCTAATCTCTTGGTTACTATTAACTAGTGATTGTAATGCTTGTATTACAACTTTACGTTGTGCTTTACGACCAAAGCTACCTTTACCGTTTGGTTGGTTAGCTGACTCAGTTACCCATCTGTGTGGATAATAAGTAGCCATGCTCTCGTCATTTTTTCTAACGTTTTTAGCTGTTAAGTCTACATAGTTTCTAACGAATTTTTTAACATTGAATCCGCTTCTACGTAAGTTCCATAACAACATGCCTTTTGGATAAAGTGCTGGATCCGGAGCATCAAAGTCTAAAAAGTCACTTACTAATAATTCAGCAATAGTTCCTTTAGGTGCTTCTCCATTTGTTCCGTTTGTTCCACCAGTTGTTCCATATCTAGCATCAGCAAATAAAATACCATCTTCAGTAGTTTGATCACCTTCATCTACAGCAAGCCATTTTTGAAGATCTGCGTTGTATTTGTAAACTTCTGGATAGCTTTCTAAGTCTGCTGTACTAATCCAAAGATCACCTGTTACCAATGGTGTAGTATCTGATTGTTGTGTAGGTTCTGTAGCACTTACTATTGGACCTGCTGGATCTGCTGAAGAGTATACGTTTGCGTAACCTTTCCAAGTAGTTCCATCGTGTACCAACATGTCAACTTCGTCAACAATTGAACTGTACCATAATCTACCGTTTGTTGTTAATGATGTTGGAGCATTTGGTCCAGCATTGTAAGTTAAAATTTTCCAATTTGTAGCATGGAAATCATAAGCACTATCACCTGTTGGTGCTGTATAAAGATTCGCTGTTCCTAATTTTGTGCTGTAGTTGTAAGCACTAAATCCTGCGTTTTGGAAAGCATTGTCTGTATCTTTAATACGCATTTCACCACCATCATTGTGTGAAATAACAAGTCTATTACTTGCGTCTACACTTGCTTGTATATTTGTAAAGCCATGTGCGTTAATTGCGTCAGCAAATAAGTCAGCATCTGATGTAGCACCAGTTGCCGTAAATGCTAAAGCTACGCCTGCGTCTAAAGCCGCTTGGTTTACTTTACTTTCACCTAATGTAAAATTAAAAGTTCCTGCCGCAAAAGTACTTGCCGTAATTGCGTTTGAAGTAATAGTAGTTGATCCTGAAGCATTTCTAGCAAAAATTGTAAAATCAAATTCTTCATTTTCTGCTATTGTTGTATGTGCTTGAATATATGTAGCACCTACCGCAAGATTAATTCCACCACCTGCTTTATCTAAATTAAATAAAGCCGCTTCGTTTGTTTTGTAAACTGGAGCAGACTGATCTACCCATAGTTTAGTAGTTGTGTTGTATACTTTAACTTTGTAATTAGCACCCAAGTTAGCATCTGTAGTTTTAAACCAAACAGAACCTGAAGGTCTTGTTTTTGTATCTGCAGTCTTGAACGCTGGAACAGCCGTATGTGGAGCAATTTCTAACGCAGGAGCAAAGTAAGTTCCTGCTGTGATACCTAAGTCTGCTAACAATGTACCAGTTTGTCCAGCCGCGATAGAAATGGCGCCATCGTCGTCTGTTGAACCGTCAGTTGTTGAGCTTCCGTCACTGTAGATATAAAGTTTTCCGTCTACGCTCTTAGCACTTACACCTGTAATTGCCGCATTAGTAATCGCTGTTACCATGTTAGCAACAGATGTCCCTGAAATTGATACAGTTGATCCGTTAATTATAATTGATTGACCAGTTGACAAAGTTGGATTAGCAGTTGATCCTTGTATTGTTGGCCAACTTTTTACCCAATCTGATGATCCAACTTTTACCCAAGCACCGTCTGTGTTCTTGTAGTAAACTTTGTTAATTGTAGTTGTTGTAACAACAGCATAACCGCCTACTTGCCCTACTGAACCTTTTGGTATACCTGTAATAGATTCACCTACTAAATTTGTTTTAGATGTGATTACTGTTGGAACTTTATTTGTAAATGCTTGTCCGCCTGTTACAGTTACAGCATTTCCGTTCCATTCAAAAATTCCGTATTTTGTTAAAGCAGTATCAAACCAAAATGTTCCGTTTGCTGGTGCCGCCGCTGGCGCACTTGAACTTGGTGAAATTTCATTTAGGTCTATGTCGGCTCTTGTTACAAAAGCTCTGTTCGCAACACCTAAGAAAGAATAAGCCGCTTGTAAACCATACTCGTTTAATTCGCCGCCGTTAATTGGATTGTTGTTGTTATCTGTTTCAAAGACTGGATCTCCGAACTTATCAGATAAGTCTCTTTGTGATGTAATAAGTTGTGGTACTCCAGCATTTGCTTTTGTAGTTCCACTAGCTGTTCCTGTCCCTGCCGCGTTTGTTTTATCTTGTCTAGATGCAACAAAAACCATAGGAGTCATTCCCGGTTCAGCTGGGGTGTAAAAACTTTCGTCTATAACACTAACATTTACACCTGGTGATATTAATGATGCCATTTTGTTCTCCTGTATATCAACTGTTGTATGTATTTAGTCATCTTAATAAAAATATACCAAGAAATAACATAATAAAAGGGGGCAAAAAGGTATGGTAAATACAGTATGCGTCCTTTATGTTCATATTGTAAACAAAGACCTGCCGCAATAAATTATAAAAAAGCCGGCAAGACTTATTACAGGAGACAATGTGAGACTTGCTTACACAATGGCAAGGAGCATGGTATACCTAGTTGGTTTAAGGCTGGTTATAGGATGAAACAAGAATGTGATAAGTGTGGATTCAAAGGCCACCCTGAGCAATATAATGTATATCATATTGATGGTAATTTAGTGAATACACACTACAGTAATTTAAAAACTATATGTGCTAATTGCCAGAGGCTTTTGCAGAAAAAAGGCGTAAAGTGGAAGCAAGGCGACCTCGTACCTGATTTTTAAGATCTTCTATAGTACCTTCATTGTAGATATTATGTTCAAATGCTGTTTTTGCCCAACGCCATTCGCTAGGATGTATGTCCACAGGTTCTATATCTAAGTCTACATATTGCCTAAACCACAAAGGATCAGGACCACGTTTGACACACCATACCTTACCACTCATTCCTTGGATAATTTCTGATTCATTTGAAAACCTAACATCCGGAATAACAAAATTTTTATCTGGATTATCTAAAATTTTTTTACGTACAAAACTTACCCAGATTCCATCAAAGAATCCGTTACGCATACAGTCAGTGCCAAATTCTTGTAGAACTAATCTTGGTGTAATTTTTCTACCAGTTTCTTTGGTCCAAAAACTATCTTCTTGCTCACGCCATACCCTGCTTTCAGGAGTTTCGCCTTCTAGCATATCTCTATCCCAGTCAAACATTGTAGCAACAGCATCTTTCAGCTTGTCGGCAAAACTTATTTTAACAAATTTGTGATCATCAACCAGGATGTCAGCAACAGTACCTTTACCACTTCCAATGAGTCCACATAAACCAATAATCATAGCGAGTCCTTATGTAATAGTAGTTATTGTAACTGAAAAGTTTTAGTTTGTCAAGTGGAATTTAACCAATAGTAAAGGCGTAACCAGCGCCGCCACCAACCTGTGTGGCTACTTCTGCTTCTAGCTTTTCAATTTCTGACTGTGCTTCTGTTTTTAAAGCATCACCATTCATTGAAGATCCGCCCTGTGGTCCAGCTATCGTAGCAAACTTTGAACGAGCTTCACCAAGCATGTACTTACATTTTGCGAGTGTATAATCTTTAATCCACTGTTGGGCTAGGTAATCATCTAATAACTCAAAGTCTGGTCTATAGTTGTAAGCATAAAGAAGTATTTCTTCATCTGATCGAGGACGTTGTAAAATAGATAATTTCTTTGTAACAGTATTCCATTTGAATTCAATAAAGGAACCAAACATTCTACCAACCAATTCTTGGTATCCTGCAAAAGCATTATAAGTTGCTAACCCGCCCATATTAGAACTAGCTAAAAGATATGTGTTTGTATACGCAAGGTTGAATGGTTCAAATAGTGTACCTCCGTCGCCACCACCTGATCTAGAACCAATACTTCTTCTAAATACCTGGCGTACTTCCATAACTTCTTGAGGTAGTGTATAATCATTTTGATCTATTACTAATGGTAAAAACATATAGGATTCTTCTACCGAATTATCTGAGCGTTGTCTGAACTTAGAAAGCGCCGCATTAAGAGCTGTTTCGTAATGATCTGGATCTAACTCAACATCAATCATGCCTCCACCTAAATTTAGCTCAACATACTTGAATACTTCTTGTTTTTTCGTTTTTAAATTAGTTGCCATATTCTTTCCTTGCTACAGTATTTATGCTCTGATAAATAGTTATGTTATGCCGAGACTCAGTTTATATAAACCCGAAAAAGGGAAAGATTATCAGTTTTTAGATAGGAACATTGAAGAGATGTTTACTATAGGTGGTACAGACGTATTTGTACACAAATACCTTGGTCCTAAAAATCCAGCCACAGGAGAAGCTACAGCAGGTACACCTGAATACAATGCTGTAAAAGAAACTAACATTCAAGACATGATATTTCTTGAAAATAGAGATAGAAAATATGATCCTAATGTTTACAGTATAAGAGGTATTTACAATGTAGCAGATATAGACTTTGATCTATCGCAATTTGGACTTTTCTTATCCCAAGATATTGTGTTTATGACAGTACCTATAAATTATACAGTAAAAGCTCTAGGTAGAAAAATTATGTCAGGCGATGTAATAGAATTACCGCATCTAAAGGATCCACATGCTTTAAATGATTTTGATTTAGCACTTAAAAGATTTTATGTTGTTGAAGATGTAAGTAGAGCAAGTGAAGGATTTACACAGACTTGGTACCCTCATTTATATAGAATCAAACTTAAACAGATAGTTGATTCACAGGAGTATAAAGATATACTTGATGCTAAAGCAGAAGAAGGAAGTGATAAGACACTTAGAGATTTACTTTCAACATATAACAAAGAAAAAGAAATCAATGATGCTGTAGTCAACCAAGCAGAAGCAGATGCTGGAAAAGCTGGATACGAAACAAATCACTTATACACCTTACAAGTTGATGATAGAGGTGTAACAGAACTAGTTACAACAGATACAAGCACACTTGATGCTAGTACACAAAATGAACTTGCTGATAGAATTCATCAAACTCCAGAAAGAGAAGGATATGAAGGTTATCTAATAGGAGATGGTATAGCTCCTAATGGTGAAGCATTTGGTAGTGGTATAGGTTTTCCAACAGGTAGTGTAAAAGGAGATTACTTCCTTAGAACAGACTTATTTCCTAACAGACTGTTTAGATATGATGGACAAAGGTGGGTAAAAATGGAAGATAATATTAGAGTTAATTTAAGTAACACTGATAGTAAACAAACACAAAGAAGTTCGTTTATTAATAACACAGCAACTTCAAGTATAGGTGGCGAAACAGTTAAAGAAAGACAGAGCTTATCAGACGCACTGAAAGCTAAACCGGATAACGAATAATGCAACATTTTTATGACGGACAAATAAGAAGATATATCACCCAATTAATTAGGCTTTTTAGTAACTTCAAATACAAAGACGGTGAAGGCAAAGAAGTACAAGTTCCTGTAATGTATGGTGATATGACTAGACAAGTCTCTAATATTATAAGAGATAACAGTGAAAACAAAATACCTTCTGCGCCAAGAATGGCAGTCTATATAACTGCGTTAGAGCAGGACAGAACAAGGACAGCAGATTCTAGTTATACAAGTAAAGTACATATTAGAGAAAGAGCGTATGACAATAATAATAAAGAATATTTAAACACACAAGGAAAAAATTATACTGTAGAAAGAATAATGCCTTCTCCGTATACATTAGCAGTGAATGTAGATATTTGGTCAACTAATACAGAAATGAAATTACAAATTATGGAACAACTTTTAATGTTGTTTAATCCAAGTTTAGAAATACAAACTACGGACAATTATGTTGATTGGTCAAGTTTGACTGTAGTCGAATTAACAAATTTAAATTTTTCAAGCAGAAGTATACCACAAGGTACTGAATCAGAAATAGACATTGCCAGTCTATCATTTTCTACTCCGATTTATATTAATCTCCCGGCAAAAGTTAAAAAATTAGGAGTCATCACAAATGTTATTATGAGTATTTTTGATGAAACAAAAGGAACAATTAATCTAGGCGCATCTATGCCTGAACTATCTGCTTATTCTGACACAGAAGCAAGTCAAGCTAAGACTGATCTACAAACAGGTAGAACAACCAAAGATGGTATTACAGTTACAGGTGGAAATTATAAAGATTATGATATTTTAGTTATGGGTACTACAGCACAAATTGTTGATAGAGGCAGAGTAGGAAGTATCGCTTGGGATCAAGTTATAGATCCACATCCTGGAGAATACAGAGCAGGATTATCGCAGATACAGATAAAAAGAAAATTACTTTCAGGAGAAAATACTACTATTAGTATAAACGGTGGTATTACAATAAATGAACTAGATAGAACTAAATTACAGATAGTATGGGATGAAGATACAATTCCTACCAATTCTAGTTTAAACAGTCCTAGTGGCAGAAACAATACAGGTAGTGTTGATTTTATTATAGATCCACAAAAGTACAATCCAAACTCAACAACAAAAGTTGCTGGTTTAAGACTTTTACTACTGGGTAAAATAAATGATAGTGCGAATGTAGGTGGATTAATGACATTTGGACAGGATCCTAGCGACGGCAGTAGTCAAGACCCATATGACGGTCCAGATGCTTGGAAAAATACAGACGGAAGTGACTTTGTAGCAGGTCAAAATGACGTAGTTGAATGGGACGGATCTAAATGGCATATTGTTTTTGATTCTAGCTCAGATGACGGAGCAACAACCAAATACTTAACTAACCTGAATACAGGCGTCCAATATAGGTGGACTGGTACAGAATGGATACTCAGCTGGGAAGGCGAGTATCAAAAAGGTACTTGGCGCCTAGCACTTTAAGATAATTATTTACATGAACAGTGAAATCACGTGTAGTGGAGCCTTATTCTATGCTTTAAAAACAAAGAGGTTTTTACTATTACACAGAACACAAAGCAAACAAAAGAATGTTTGGGGATTAGTAGGCGGAACCAATGGAAAAAATGAGTATCCTTGGCCTGCTCTACAACGGGAAATTACTGAAGAAATAGGAGCATTACCGAACATTTTAAAAACAATTCCATTAGAAACCTTTGTAAGTAGTGATCATAAATTTAGTTTTCATACATATCTTTGTGTTACTGCTGAAGAATTTTTACCTGATTTAAACGAAGAACACGACGGATATAGTTGGGTAAGTTTTGGTAAATGGCCTAAGCCGTTACACATGGGACTAAGAAATACACTACAAAATAAAACCAATCAAACAAAACTAAAAACAGTTTTTGACTTAATAGGATATTTAGAGAATGAAAAAAATTAAAAACATTACTATTGTAGGCGGCGGATCAGCGGCTTGGTTAGCGGCAACCTACATACAAAACAATTTTTGGGACCTACCAGTAACAGTCATAGATAAGGAAGTAGGTAATCCTATTGGAGTAGGCGAAGCGACTGTTTTAACTTTTCCTTCATTCCTACGACAATGTGGAATTAATTTGCCTCAATGGTTTCAAAATGTTGATGCTACATACAAGGCCGGTATTGATTTTCCAAACTGGGTAGAGCCAGGTAGAAAAATTTATCACCCATTCTTCTTAAATAGATCATATTTTGATTTGAAATGTACACAATATGATATCTGGGCACAAAAACAAGATTTAGATTTTAGAGAGTATAGTGTTCCTAGTTATCAAAATACTATGATGAACAAGGTCGACATATTCAATGCTTTTGAAACGTTAGCATATCATATAGATGCTGGCAAACTTGTAACTGAGTTACAAAACATTTGTGCTAACACAGTAAACATCATCAAGAGCGATGTAGTCAAAGTAAATAAAGACCTAGATGGCTATATAACCAGCCTTGATCTAAAGAATGGTACAACACACCAGTCAGACTTTTACCTGGACTGTACGGGCTTCTTATCGCTGTTAAAAGACCAGAAAAAGGTGGAGTTACTGGATACAGGCAGGTTGTTTACCAACGCCGCAGTAGCAGGACATGTGCCATATGAAGACTTTGAAAAAGAGTGTGTGCCATACGTAAGTTGCCCTGCTGTGGACCATGGATGGATTTGGAAAATACCAACACAATCAAGAATTGGTTCTGGTATGGTATTCAACAGTAACATCACTGATCCAGAAGAAGCTAAAAAATATTTTTGTGAACATTGGAACAATAGAATAAAGCCGGAAGATTTAAAATTAATAGATTGGACACCGTACTATAGTGAAAACTTTTGGGAAAAGAATGTTGTATCAATTGGGTTAAGTGGAGGATTTATTGAACCACTAGAGTCAACAGGATTAGCCAGTATGACATATGGTGTACAAGAACTTGCTTTACATATTCCGCAGTACGCATATACAGAAAATTCAATAGACATGTATAACAAAACAATGATGTCATGGTATGGTGATGCTGTTGATTTCGTTGGTAGCCATTATGCTGATAGTAAATGGGACACAAAGTTTTGGAATTATGTTAAAGAAAAACATGTAAAATCTGAAAGACATTTATTTTATGAAGATTGGTTAAAAGATCCGCAAAGAACTTTTTATTCTGATGTGTCAAGTAAAACACTCTTTCATCCACAGAATTGGCAATTATGGTTAATACAAATGGGCTATCCAGCAAACGTTGACCTAAACAGGTTAAGTCCAATGCAGATAGATTTTGCTATGCAAGAATTTATGGGATCAGAAGAAATAAGAAATAAATTAAGCATCTCACATAAAGATGCTATAGAAACAACCAATATGGGTTATGATTGGTATGTAAGATGTCATAGTACAGGAGACTTTTAGTGGGAACATTTACTTTAGCAAGTGGTCTTGGACTTTTATTCTGCGGTATAGTAGCTATGGCTGTAATAGGGTTTACAGGCCTTTGGATAGTTAACAAATTTAAGGACGAAGACTAATGAAAATAGTTATAGTAGGAGGCGGAACTGCTGGATGGTTGGCCGCTTTAATGTGTTCAAAAATTAGATCAGAACATTCTGTTACTGTAATAGAAAGTAGCAAAATAGGTATTATTGGAGCAGGAGAAGGTAGCACAGGCTCTTTAACTAATATCGTACAAAATGAAATGCATAACTTAGGTTGTGTAGAAGAAGAATTTATTAAAGAATGCGATGCCACAATAAAATTAGGGATTAAACATATAGGTTGGAATCCTGATACAGTAAGCCATTATTATGGCCCTATAGATGGTTCTCCTACAAGCTATGATTCTACTGACTTAGTTTTCCAAAATGCGTTAGGATATAGAGAACAAAAACTTTTACATTTATCTACAGAGTTGGGCTACAAAATTCATCATAATAAAAATAGCTTTGTAGAAAATAATGGTAATCATGCTTATCACTTTGACGCACACAAAGTAGGAAAATATTTTAAAAGACTGTGTGACACCGTAAAGCATATTGATTCTGAAGTAGATGAAGTAATTTTACATCCTGAAACAGGATATATTAAAGAACTAAGATTAAGTAACGGTAAAACCGAAGCAGGTGATATGTTTATAGATGCTAGTGGCTTTGGACAAGTGCTTATGAAAGCATTAGGATCCAAATGGAAAAGCTACAAAGATAATTTACCAGTGAATAGTGCGTTACCTTTCCTGTTACCTTATGATGATAATGAAATAATTGAACCAGTGACAAATGCCTGGGCACAAAAAAACGGTTGGTGCTGGCAAATACCTACATTAAATAGAAGAGGATGTGGTTATGTGTTTTGTGATGACTTTGTTACACCTGAACAAGCACAAGATGAATTAGAAAAAACTATAGGGAAAAAAGTAGATCCTATTAGGCTTTTAAAGTTTGAAAGTGGTAGACAAGAAACTTTATGGATCAAAAATTGTTTATCAATAGGACTGTGTGCGGCCTTTGCTGAGCCGCTAGAAGCAACAAGTATACATACAACAATATTTCAATTAAAACATTTTGTATACGGTTGTATAGGCAGAGATATGGAGCAGACATGTAATGAAGGACAAGTAAATCATTACAACAATGTCAACGGACACTTGTACGATATCTTAAAAGATTTCTTAGTAGCTCATTATACCTGTGGCAGAAACGATACAGATTTTTGGAAGTATATTGACAGCGGAAAAACTACGACACCTTTTGTTAGAGACATGCATGAAGTAAGTAAACACCGAGTGCCTAATCAGTCTATGTTTCCTAGACAAGAAGGATCAGCAGGTTGGCCTTTGTGGAGTTACATATTAGCAGGTACTGGTAAACTGACTGACGAAACTTGTAGAAAAGATTTAATGTACAATAATTCTACGTTGCTATCTGATAAAGCGTATGTACAACATATAGAAGAATTTGATTTGAAGACAAAAGATTTGCCAGATAACACAAAGTATATAAAGGATCATCAGTGATATTAGTTTACGGTGATATCATGCTAGACCGATGGATAGTTGGTAATGCTGACAGAATAAGTCCCGAAGCTCCAGTGCCAGTACTACTAGAAGAATCACAACATTTTAGTATAGGAGGAGCAGGCAATTTGGCTCTTAATATTCAATCTATCAATGGACAGGTTAAGCTATTTGGTAGTGTTGGACAAGATAAAGAAGGCTATAAATTAATAGAAATGATAGGCGATACAGATTTACAATCTCGATTAGCTAAAGATCATTTAGTTACTACAACCAAAACTAGACTTGTCGGTCAAAACGGACAACACATAGTACGTTGGGATAATGAACAAAAATACAATGGAACAAACGCATATGAAGAACTATTAGCAGAAGCTACAGTACATACATTAATCTGTATAAGTGATTACAACAAAGGAATTGTACAGAAAAATACAGTATCTGAACTTGTCTCAAAAGGTTGTAAAGTGATAGTAGATCCTAAACAAGATCCACATACATATACTGGTGCGTTTTTAGTAAAACCCAATATGAAAGAATATGTTGCTTGGTTTGGAGAATTTACAATTGAATCTGCTTTAAAAAATATGCGAGAATATAAATGGAATTGGTTAGTAGTTACAGATGGTGCTAACGGAATACACGTAATTAATACAGAAGGTGAATACAAACATTTTGTTGAACCTGTAAAAGAAGTTGCTGATGTTACAGGAGCAGGAGATACAGTTTTATCAGTAATTGCTTATGGAATTGAACACGGATTAAACATATTTGAATCTTGTAAACTTGCTTGTTTTGCCGCGGCTAGGATAGTAGAAAAACGCGGAGTAGCAGTGATTACACCAAAAGATTTGAGTACCGGAATAGTTTTTACAAACGGTGTTTTTGATATATTACATGTAGGACATTTAAAATTATTACGATATGCCAAAACTTTAGGAAGTAAATTAGTAGTTGGCATAAACAGTGATGTAAGTGTAAAAAGAATTAAGGGTGATACTCGACCAATAAACAACGAATTTGTTAGAAAACAAGCACTAGAAGAACTTGGATTCATTGATGAAGTTGTTATTTTTAATGAAGATACACCTTTAGAAACTATGGAGAAAGTACAGCCTGATATAATTGTCAAAGGTGGTGATTATATTCCAGAAACTGTTGTTGGAAATCATTTAGCTGAGGTTATAATATTCCCTACAATAGAAGGACATAGTACAACAAATATAATAGGAAAAATGAAACAATGAAAGTATTAGTCACAGGACATAAAGGTTTTATAGGAAGCCACATGGCACAATACCTTGTACATAAAGGGCATGAAGTAGAAGGATGGGACTGGGTAGAAAATGTTGTTCCTACAGTAGAACCATATGATTGGGTTATACATTGTGGAGCAATTTCGGACACAACAGAAAGAGATGTTGACAAAGTATGGAAACATAATTATGAATTTACGTTAAGACTTTTACAAATATGCGATCATTATGGAACAAACATACAACTTGCTAGTACAGCCGCAATATATGGACCTTTGAAGAAAGAAATGTTTAATGAAACTGACCCTGTATATCCACAAACTCCTTATGCTTGGAGCAAGTACCTAGTAGATAAATTTTTATTAGATAATGATCCTAATGAATTCAAAATGAACGTGCAGTCTTTTAGATACTTTAATGTTTATGGTCCTGGAGAAGGACATAAAAAAGATCAACAAAGTATGGTAAGCAAGTTTCAAGAACAAGCTTCATTAACTAATAAAATAAAGTTATTTAAGGACAGTCATTTATATAAAAGAGACCTAGTATCTGTGTATGACATTATTAAAATACATGAGGAAATGATGGCACAGGATGTAAGTGGTATCTTTAACTTAGGTACTGGCAAACCTGTAGACATTGAAACTGTTGCTAAACTGGTTGCTAAATTACATAAAGCAGAAATAGAATATATAGATATGCCAGATCACCTAAAGGGACAGTATCAGGAATACACCTGTGCTGATAATTCCAAGATACATAATACTATACCAATAAGACATTGGATTACTATACAAGAATACCTAAAGGATATTGTACATGACACAGAGACTTGAAGGCAGAGTTGAAAAAGGTTGGGGCTATGAATTGATATGGGCCACAAATGAAAAATACTGTGGCAAAATTATGGTATTTGAAAAGCTAGGAGCCAAGTTTTCAATGCACTTTCATAAAGAAAAAGACGAATCATGGTTTGTTAATTCAGGCAGGTTTTTGCTAAGATGGATAGATACTAATACTGCTAAACTTCACGAACAAGAATTAAAGCCAGGCGACACATGGAGAAACCCACCGTTACAACCTCATCAATTAGTTTGTATGGAAAAGGGTAGTTCTATTACTGAAGTAAGTACTGCTGACTCAGTAGAAGATAATTACAGAGTATTTCCAGGTGATAGCCAAAGCGATAAGCCTGAGCCTACGCCTGAGCCTCTCCCCACTTAATAATTAAATTCGCTGTAGTTGCGGCGCCAGTTGTTTTATAGATATTAATTGCTAACACATCCGGTCCATTCGGGAAAGTACCTCTACCACCTAATGTAGTATTTGTAAGTTCTTTCAACAACATAAGATCAAGTGTTGATCTTTCACCTGGTGTAGCAATAAATGAAAATACTGTTTCACCTGGCTGTGCGTAAGGTGGTTGCTGGAACGTAAAGTTATATAAGTCTCCTGGCTGGAGTGTTCCGTTGAATGCGTTGTTAAACGACACTCTATAATATTCAATTCCGCCACTTCCTTGATTACCAAATAACAACGGACCTTCTACGTTTGATACATATGATCCTGATGGCATAGTAATATCACTTTGGTCAGTTGGGGCGCCACCTGAGTTACCAATCTCAGTACCTGATTTGGCTCCACCTGCGTCCCATGCTGTTTTTAAGAACAATGCTTGTGTGCTGTTAACAACATCTCCACCTTTTTCAAATGTCTGTGTTGCCGAGTTACTTGAGTTTGAATTTGAATTCTGTGAGAAGTAAACTAGATATCTTCCGTAAATACTTTGGTCAACAACCTGTTGAATTGAAGTTCCTGCTGGGAAGTATTCATTACCTCCTCCGTCTGCGTTTACAATGTCACCAACCGATAAGTTAGCCGCTTCCCAACTATCTGAAGTAAAGTAAGCGTAACTTCTATTTGTTCTAAATGACCACCATGGCATCAATGTAGCTGTAGTTGTAACCTTATTCATCACAGCAACTTGTGTGTAGGTAGCTGTATCACCTGAGTTCCAGTTAACTGAAGCACCTGATGCTACCTGAGCAAAACTTGGCTGTCCACCTTGTGCTAGGCCTGACAATCCAGTCCAACCAATATCATTTGGGTTGACAGGATAGTTCTGTGGATTTAGGATACCTTCAACAACAATACCACCTGTAATAACATTAGCATTGTTAGTTGGATCAACTCCATCTGAAGTCAACTCTAAACCTTGCATTAATAACTGAGCTCTGTTAAGTAGTTCTCTATCTCCTAGGTCACCAACGATAGCATTAGATACACTAGGTGCTAGTCTAATTAAAAACGCTGTACCTCTTGTAGTAGTAACATTGATTCCTGCTTCTGTATATGAGAAGATATATCCTCTATCTTCGTCAAAATTACCATCTGTAACAAACGCTGAACCCCAGTGTGATATAAGCGGAGTAATTGTATTACTGATTAATATAACACCTGTTCTAGCTGTGTGATCGTCTGGTGTTCCTGCTGAATACTGTCTAGTAGCACCTGCTTGGAAATTTTGTAGCGTAGTACCTCTTGTACAGTTAGTTAATGATTTTGTTGTATGATCAATAGTTGTGTAACTAATTAATTCGTTATCAATGTATACAGTACCTGAACTTGGAAAGAATTTTGACTCAACCAAAGGTATAGTAGTAACTGAAGGATTAATATCTGCCGCAAGTGATGTCATAGATCCTTCATTGGTTACTTCATAACGAACAGGTAAGTTACCTGATCTCATAAATGCTTCTGTGTTTACGTTTGAATTACGCATTCTGTGACAGAACACAAAGTTACCATCAGCACCTCTAACCATCCAGTCAATGAAACCAGCACCATACCAACTGTATTGGATACCAATCATCTGCATGTATCTTACATCCATTTTATATCCACTACCACCTGTACCGTCTAGTTTGTCTCTATTCCATTCATTTTGTAGTACTCTTTTGTCACTTATTAAATTAATTTTACATGCCGCTGAAACATTTACACCTCTGTAGTCTGGAGTAACTGTAATTTCTGTTTGTGAATTTACATGAGATACAACATGTGTCATTCCTTTTACTACAATTCTATCACCTGCTTTAAGCTGGTCTCTAAATCTTGTATTGTTACCTGTTATCAAGTTACTATCTGGAGTAACTGACCCAGTACCTGCTATCTGTCTTGTTGAAGTTCTCTGAGCGACACTTACATTGGTTCCGTCATACTCCCAATAAATTCCATTCTGATCATCAAATACTCCTGAACGTACAGTAGCACCATGCCAGCCAACGACTGTCATCTGTGCTCCGAATCCAAGTACAGCATTTGTTGACCCTAATCTTCTAGTAGATAAGCAACGTAATGTTCTTTCATCAACGATTTGTGTGATAACATATTCGCCGTTGTATCCTTTTGTTTCTACTCCAATAAGTCTTATTCTACCACCTACCTGAGCACCGTGATCGTTATCATCTGTCACGACTGTCAATGTTGCTCCTATGGCTGTACTAGAAGCTGTAATGCTTCTGACATCATAGGATGGAGCAAATAAAGCACCAGTTGTATACATAATACCTTTACCTGACTGGTATCTAATGTATTTTTTACTCTGTCTAATTGCTTGAGCACCGTGCTGTGGTCCGCCTGTTCCTAACTGAACACCACCATCATATGGTCTATGTACAAAGAAACTGTCTGGACGTAAGTATACGTTACCTTGTATTCTATCTTCTGTAGAAGTACCAGCTGTAAATTCTGCTATTGAACCTGGAGCTCTTGTGTTATATCTAATTTTTTTCTGCGAAGGTACTTGTGTTGCTATAAATGATCCTGAAGCCAAGCTGTGATTATTTCCGCCTGCTCCACTATCTGAATTCACGTCGACAATAAAAGTATCACCTGGTACAATTCCGTGTGCGTACGGCCATGTAACCTCAATAGTTGACAATGCTTCAAAGTTTACACTTGAACTAGAAGCTACAGTAGTTGTTGTAAAGTCTGTTAGTGTTACACCACCTACTAAATTAAGTGTACCACCGCCTACACCTGTACCTGTTATTGTAGCAGAACTTAATCCGCCTGATCCATCAACCCCTGTAACTACAATTACAGCATCATTTGCTGTGCTTGTGCCGCCTAAATCTGTACCAAGGATTGTAATTTGGTTACCAGCTTTGTATCCACTACCGAATCCGTTAAGTGCTACACCATAGGTTCCTTGTGTTCTAGTAACATCAAAAGTTCCTAATGTACCAGCATGAGCTTGATTAGCTCCAGCTGTGGCCGCAAAGTCTGTTGGTAAAGCAGGTGCTGTACCAGAAACGTTTACTGATTGGATTATACCTTGACTAGCCGCGCCAGTTGAGTTTGTAGCTGTGATTGAAACTGTAGCATCATTAGTTGGACTTGCTCCACCTAAAGCTGTTCCTGCTATTGTGAAACTTTGTCCATCTATATAATTAGTACCAGGTGTATCAACAGCAACACTATAAGTAGTTCCATTGTTGGTTATGTCAAAAATTGCTCCTGATCCATTAAAGTTTGTAAGAGTCTTTCCTGGAAAGTTACCACCATTAAATGTTGCTGGTATTGAAGATATATCTGAACCTTCTAGTCTTACATCAGTTATGCCGCCATTACCATCAACTGATACAACTCTTAAATATAGATCGTTAGCTGGACTTGCGCCACCTAAATTTACACCAGAACAAACAATAACATCTGCTGTATTATAGCCAGAACCACCATTTGATCCCATGTAAGAATATGCTGATGAAGCTCCAACAGTTTTACTAATTTGAAATTCTAAACTTGATCCTGAACCACCTGTAAACGCTTGTCCACCTGAGCCACCAAAACTATAACTTATTGTGTTATCTGGTGCTGTACCTGTTCTACCAGCATCATTTACGATACTGAAACTTGAAATTGATCCACCTGCGCCAACGGTTGCTACCTTGACTACCAAGTCATTACCATTATCGTTTTGACTTCCGTCTTGACCACCGCCACCTAAAACTTGTGAACCTTGTATTCTTAATCCATCGTTTACAGCATACCCTGTTGTATCGTTCGGACTAGCTATAGAAATTGAAGAATAAGCGTCATTTTCGTAACTTATATCTACTGTTGACGATCCCCAAGTACCACTTCCATGATTATAAGTTGACGCTACATCTTGATATGTAACACTTCCGCTTAATGCTGTTCCTGATATAGTTGCTGTCAGTACCCCGCCTGATCCATTAACAGTTGCTACAACAATCTCAGCATCATTTGCTGGAGTAAATCCACCTAAGTTATTACCTGTAATCTTAATTACGTCACCCTGTCTGTATCCTGAGCCTGCTTGACTAACAGTTGTAATTGAATAATTTACTCCTGATCTATTAATATCAAATTGTGCGTTGGTTCCAACTGGCGCAGTTATACTTCCGCTTACTGCTGTATAAGTTTGCGTGTTTCTAGCAATACTAGTTGTAAACTGTCCACTCATATTTACTGTATTACCAACAATACTGTTAACAAATATCGCGTCACCTGAGCCGTTATTAGCGGCTTGGCCTTGGGTAATATTAGTTGTGCTACTGACTGTGAATGATGTATTACCCGGACTAATGTCTTGTGATAAGTTCATCGACAAAGGAGTACCACCTGGTGTACTGTTTATACCTGAAACTTGTGTTCCTGTTGGAAATGCCGCATTAACAATAGGCGCACCTATTTCTGGAACATCTCCTGTAAATGCTAATCTGTTTTCGCCTACCTGTGCCGCCAAAGCAAGAGTCATAGTACCATTAGTACCATTACTAGAAACTATAAATTGTGGCTGTCCTACACTAGCACCAGTGTAAAAAGCACCTTGTCTAAGTTGTGTATATGTTGTTGAAAGCACTTGTCCATTAGTAGTACCAACTTTAGATTTCGCAAAAAATCTAAATGTATTAGGAGTTGGTACATCATCGATTATAAATGAACCTTCACCTCTAGCCGCACCAACAACAGCATCTTCTAATGCTTTAATTGATATCGGTGTACCTGGTTCAAACCCGTGAGCACCTATGGTTGTTACAGTAATTCTACTAGCACCAATGCCTGCTGTACCTGATGAAGCATCTGTAGTCACAGATAAAACTTGTGTATCAGTACCAGGCAGTTCGTAAATACTTGGATAGCCTCTCATCATACCAATAGCTGACCATTTTGTAGGCTGTAAGCCGTATTCAAAGTCAGCATCAAGCATACTTAATGGTTGTGCTACTCTGATTCTTTCAATAGCATCTGTACCAAAATCAAATGGTCTAATTGTTTGTTCTGGTGAATCGATGAATATTTGTAACTCATCATTTGCTAACATATTACTTGTGTTAAAATTAAGATCTAATACAGCAATACTGTCTGTTGTTTGTAAATATTTTGGAAAGTCATCATCAGCATCACTGTTCGCATCAGTTGTATCATATTTGATAACATATCCACCTGAGTCTCTCGGTGTAACATCATCTTCTCTAGTTACTTTACCACCTTTAAGAGGATCAGTAAAGTTGTAAATTACCGTAGCTTTGGTTGTATTTGTTACAATTAATAGGTCACTTGTATCATAATTACCTGGGAATCTTATATGTCCTAATCCTTTTCTTTCGAAAGTAGGTAACGCACTTGTTCCTGTAGTAATTACATCTATTACAATCTGTGCTAATAGCTGAACTCTTGTGCTAGCCGCCGATTCTCCAGTATTAGAATTTGTAACCTGTGCTACTGTAGATTGGTATGGTGTACCTTGAGGACTATTAGTAATAACATGATTGTTAATTAAGTCTCTTGTAAATCCTTTTGCTAATATTTCAGCTTGTCTATCACCATCTAGTTGGGCAACATCACCTTCCCAGTATGTGTTTGCTATTCTTGTTGTTTCCTGATTACCACCATAGGTTAAATCGTGTGCCCAAGCATCTACATTATAACCTGTGTCTCTCTCGCACTTAGACGCATCATATGTGTAACCAACAAATCCTGTTGCGTTTAGTTGTACTTGCCTAGCAATCCAAGCTGTTACTTCTTTTTGTATAAAGGCTTTGTTAGCTGTAATAAGAGCATACGCATTAGGGTAAAGACTATCGTTAATTCCTATTCCCGGGTAAAATCTATACTCTACAATTTTTTTCTTTGCCATATTTTATGCTCCAAATGCTACTGCTAAGGCTGTTGCCGTTGCGTCTACATATCCTTTTCTTGATGCGTGTGTTGTTAATGACGGATCTTTTGCTAACACAACATTGTCACTCATATTTAAATCTCCGCTTACTGATGCTCCGTTTAAATTGATTTGACTTGCTGTACTGTCTGGTGCGTTTGTCATATCAATTCCATAAGTTCTAATTTGTCCTGCTGTTGTGTAACCTATATCAACATTATCAATGTTTCCTGAAATGCCTTTGTTATTAATTGTTACTCTGCCGTTAATTACAGAAAGTATTGTACTGTTCTGATAATTTACTTTGAATACTCCACCTGTAACAGCTAAACTATCAAAGCTATTAGAAACAGTTGTACCAGTATCGTCATCATCATCAGCTGGTGCTACGTATTGAACAAACTGTGTTCCGTTAAGCAAAATAGATTGAACGTCAATAGTTGGTGCTTTAATATTTCCTGTACTATCTACAGTAAAATTTGGACTTTCAAATCCGTTTTGTGCTTGGAATTTTTCATTAATAACAGTTGTCATAATCTATCCTTAAATCGCACTTATCTGTTTAACAGTAATAGTACCTCTCATGGCACCATGACTAGTACACTGATAAGCATAGTTACCACTTATTGCTGAAGGTATCTTCCAATATAAAGTACCTGATGTTTTACCTTGAGCAGATGATCCTGTTGATTCTGTTCCGTTATTTGCTACGTGAACAAGTCCTTCACTGTAAGCAGTACCACCACTTGTTTCAATTTGGAATGGATGACTGCTCATTGAACTGTCATTTAAATCAAACGCAATAGTTGTTCCGTTGATCGCAAAAATGATAGGGTCTTCTGTATTTCCGTATTGATCAAATTTATAACCATTGAATGAGTCTGCTGTAACTTTTAATCTTGTAATTGCTTGATAGGCAACTTGGTCAATCTTTTGATTCAAGTCTATCCAGGAAGAACCGCTATAAGCAAACAAAGCTCCTGATCCTGGACTTGTAATAGTTGTATCTGCCAAACTTGTTAAGTTGTTTGTTCCAGAATAATTAATTGTTACTGTATCTCCTGATACTGCTGTAGAAATATTCGTACCACCTGCTATTGTTAGCGTGTCTGTTTTAGAATCAGCTTGTGCTAGTCCTGAATCAGATTGAACATTACTAAAAGCAAATTGGTTTTCTTCTCCTGAGTTAGGCGAACCTGTATAAGCAATAGTAAGTGTATCACCAACTATACTTGTACTAATATTAGCACCACCTGCTACTGTAAGTGTATCAGTAATTGAGTTTGCTGTTGTAGTTCCTGTGTCTCCGCCGAATGTAGCAAATAGATTCTGTGTGCTACCGCTACTGACTGTAGTAAAAGTAAATGTACCACTACCATTAGTAGTTAAAACTTGTCCATTTGAACCATCTGTAATACCTAAGCCTGTAAGTGATGTCGGAACAGTAGGTTTATTATTTAGATTATTGTAATTTAAAAAGTAAGCACTATCGAAGCCGTCAAGTGTATCAGCGTCAGTACCGCTTCCGCCTGTTGTTGCGTCTGTACCTGGTGCCCATTTACCACCGTCCCACTTAAGAACGTTTCCTGTCTGTGGTGCTGAACTTGTTGTATCAACGTCTGATAATGAATTAATATTTCCTATGTATGCTACTGACTTCAATGGATCAGTGTAATTTGTAATTGCTCCGGCACTAGCATCTAAAAGCATCTTGTGCCATGCTCCAGCGTGTGCTACATATACACTACCACCTTCATGAACATGAAGTAAAGCACCATGATATGTGCTTGTGTCTATAGCATTCATTTGGTTTAGTGTTGACGCATGAAAACTTACTTTGTTTATTTTTGCGTTATCGTTTGGTACATCAAGTTCAAGATTTGAATTGATGATGTCTTTTAAGGTTGTGCCGTCACCTATTGCGTTATACAGCTCATCAGAGTTGGCATTAATCTTTGCGGCACCTGCTCTAAGATTATCACCTGTTCCATCGTTTGCGGCTGTACCTACGTTAATTACTGATTTTGCCATTGTTACGTCCTATCAAATGTTACATTAGTTTTATCAAATGTGCTAGTTGTAGCATCAAAAGTATTTATTCCAGATGACGCCTCAGTCGATGTATCTGCGACAATCGCTGGCGGAGTTAACTGGTGTATTGCTTGAGCATACGTGGCATGAAATGTTACTTTACTGCCTAAATACGTGTTTGATTTTGGACTAGCATATAGATATACACTACTGGCATCAACTGCCGCAGTGACAGTTATTAATTCTTGGTTAATTGTAGCCCTACCAAATATCGAAACAACTGCTCTGTCCGGTCTAGCTACTACAGAAATCTGCATTGTTTCTTTTTCGTTTGAATCAAATTCGACAGCGACTTGGTACATAGCACTACTAAAATCTCCTAGATGAAATTTATCTAATATAGTGTTGTTTCTTTGAACTGCTATCCAGCTTCCTCTAAAGCTGAAATTAGATCTACTAGGTAATAATATTGAATTATTTTGCCCTTTTGTAAAAAAGTTTGTCAGAAGTTTATTCATTTAACTGCTCCATACTGTATTTATCGTTTTACACTGATATGTAGAGCTTTAATATTTTAGGAAATATCCACTAAAGAATGGGCAAAAGCTAGTAGATTATCGTATACTTCGGTCTTTTTCTTTAATTCTTTGTTAGCAAAGGTTTCTAACTTTTTAGCAGTTTCTAATCCATAGCCTGTTTTTACTAATATAGGCTTTGCTTTTGCTTTTACTGCGGCTTTCAAGTCAGTTATCTTATCTCCTACATAAACTCCGTTGGTCCAGTCTACTCCAATTTCACTTGATGCTCTTTTAAACATACCTATGTTAGGTTTTCTATAAGGATCGTCTTTAAAAGGTGTTGTTGAATAATATAATCCATTAATACTTTTACAACCTATTTCTCCTAAGAGTGTCATCATATAATTATGTACAATATCAACATCAACTTCATCCATTGTTCCCTTTTGTATGCCTGCTTGATTAGTTAGTATGACAACGTCATACCCTTTATTTCTTAGCATTTTAACAGCTTCTAAGCTACCTTGTATAGGTTTAAACTGTTCTGGCTTTGTAACATAGTCCCCTATGTCTTCATTGATAGTTCCGTCTCTATCTAATCCTATAACTGGTATTGACATTATGGTCTCCATCTATCATCTGACCAACCAATTTTTTCCTTATTATACCATTGTAATTCTTCTAGCACAATAGGATCAGTTGATGTTAATTTATCTTTCCAGGTGTTTACAAATTTTTTAGTTTCGTCAGTCAAAGGCTCAACATGTTTTTCCACATAATCTGCGGCTTCATGTGTCAAAGGATGTAATTCATATGTGAGCATGTGCTGATGTTGCTCTTTATGACTAGGAACACTCTTAGGTCTTGTACGAAAGAAATCTTCTTCCACACCAAAATTTAATGCGTTAAGTATTGGTGGACAGGTTGTAGCAATATCTTCTTTGTACGTTTCTAAAACTGCTCCAACGTCCTCTAATTCTAATTTAGGATTGGTTTGATTAAATTGTTTAGGAGCATCCTCCCAACCCTCAAAAGGATCTCTAAAATAAGTTGAATAGACTTTACATCCTATTGTATCTAATGCTTTGTGTGTAGCACTAATTGTAGCACAGTCTCGCATTGTACAGTGCATAATATCTGCCCACACCCATGTGTTTTCATATCTATAATTATTTAAAACAAAACTTTGTTCATCTTGTATTGTCTGTCTACTAAAGTTTCCTGGGGTCCACCAACCTCTACCCATATGATATCTATCTTCTCTGTACATACTTGACCATTGAAGCAATATTACATCATCTTTTTTAAATTTGTGTATAGTATTAGCTTCCCATAGTCGCATGTTAATATACATGTTACCTGCTCCACTTTTTGCCCAATTGGATCCTTCGTAGCCTTTATTTCTATATTGATGAATTAGTATATCAGCCCAAGTAGGATAAAAATATTGCGTTAAACTACAACCAAACGCAAATATTCTCACGACAATCTCCTAATAAGATCTAACATCATCTTATGCGGAATTGATTTTAATCTATCATTTTGTAATTTACTTTGTATTTGTTGTTCAACAAACTGTTTTGCCTCCATAGGAATACTTTCGAATTGCTTTCTAACTGCTTGTGTATCTAATAAACCTAATCCGTACATAACTAGAATGTAATTGTATTCGTTAAATATAATTTTTTTCGTATGATCTGTAAAGTCATCTGCTATAGGTAATCTTGTTTTCCACATGTTTAAATTATCTGCTAAACTATCAGGTATGTCTACTTCTTGTAAATGTTTCCAAAATTCTGTATGTGTCTTATTGGTTATGTAATGTAAACAAATAAAATCTCTAATGTTATTCATTATTGCTTCAACTTCTTTGTTGTATCTCACAATGGTGTCTTGATTATAATTTACAATGCGTTGAGCTAATAAGAAACTTTGATTGATACTAGTACCTATGCTACTTGCTTCTAATGGCTCTACGAAACTAGCAGACAATCCTATTGCACATACATTATTAATCCACGGCTTGTCTATTGCTCCTGGATCAAATTTTAATTTTTTTGCTACTGAAACTTCATGTCCTAGTATCTTTTCAGCTTCAATCTTAGCTTCATCTGCTGATATAAAGTCGCTATCATAGATATATCCATTACCTTTGCGTCCCCATACAGGAATTCGAAACATCCAGCCGCTGTCCATTGCTCTTGCTACAGTCCAAATAGGTATTTCGTCTTCTTCCTCAGTAGGAAATACAATAGCTTCTTTCATTTTGAGATATTTAGAATAACTTTGCCATTTTCCACCTAGCTTGCCAATTAAAAGTCTAGCAAATCCTGTACAATCAATATAAAAGTCATAGTCGTAATATTCACTGACGCCTTTTATGTAATCAATTCCCTTTTCGTCAACAACTACATCAACAATTTCATCATCTATAACTTTACATCCTAAATCCTGTGCTTTGTTAGTCAAGAAGTCATTTAACTTACTTGTATTGAAATGATATTGACTTACTCCTGTATCGTTAGGTCTTTCCTCCATGTATTTGTTAAACGGTGTATAGCTATTCCACGTATACGAGCCTACAAGATCTTTAGGAGGTACCTTGTCTGCTATTAATTTTGCGTACATAAGAGGTAATCCCATGTGTTCACCTACAAAAGGATCATGTACACTTTGTAAAAAATCTTTATCGCTCCAATTTTGGAACATAATACCTGATTTAAAAGTAGCATCTGTTTCTTTTATAAGTTCTCCAACAGGTATTCCACAAAAATCCATAAAGGCTGACCAATGTTCAGTACTTCCTTCACCAACACCTATGGTGCCGATCTTTGTGCTTCTGATTACATCTACAATATAATCTGGATAACTTTTTTTAAGTATAAGGGCGGCAACAAAGCCAGCTGTACCACCACCTACGACGCAAATTTTCACTCAGTTCCTCCATAATTAGGAAGTTTCATGCCTTGTCCTAAAGCAATTATACAATATACATTATAAGGATCTCCATGACGCTCTACAATAGTGAATGAACCAGTATCAAAGTTTACATAAACAGCCAAAGGCAATATAGCAGGTACAGGTGATAAACCATTTGCTTCGTCAGGATCTTTTACTTTAGCTAATAGGTCACCTGTCATTAATAATTGTTCGTCTTTTGAACCCATAAGTCCAAAAACTTCTGTTTCTTCTCCACACATCACAGGTTTTTCGTTCCATTCTCCTGCTTTTGCTCTTGTATCTGTAAATACTGCGACTGCTGTAAATACAACTAGTATTGCTATTAATAATTTCATTGTAACTCCTATTCGTCTAAAGTATACCAACCGGACACTATGTATTTTACACCTTTGTATATAGGATTTCCCCTATGTGGGTGTGTATAATATGCTGGAAAAAATGCCAACTTGCCAGGCTCTGGTTTAATTTTTACACCTTGATATAAAAATTCTGTCTCACCACCTTCTTCTACGGCATTTAGGTATAAAGTATATGCCATTACTCTTGAAGAAGTACATAAATCTGCGTTCTCACAATGCCAAGCATGGTAACCTTGGTGTGGTCTAGTCTTTTGTAAGCTCATACCTTTAGGAGAATGTTGTACAACCGCGGAAAGACTATCGTATTTTGATCTATATTTCTCTTCATATGTAGTCATTATAGTTTGATAAAAGAATTTACATAAGTCTGCGTCTACATGAAACATATTATTATGGTTAGCTAGGTCCATAAATATTCTTTCATCTTGATTCTTAAAGCCGGTTTGGTGTTCAGTCAACTGCATTTCAGCTCGTTGCTCAAATGTTTCTATTAATTTTTTACAATAGTCTAATGGGAATACGTGCTTGTATTCTTCTATTCCGTTAAAGTCGCCTTCCATATTACCTCCTAAATAAAAAACTGTTGGTTAAGTCTATATAAATTATCATAAAACATTCCTTGCTTGACATAAGCAGTATGTAACATGTTTTGTGGATATAAGACCATCCTATTAAATTTCATAGGAACCATACCAGTCATTTTCCAATCTCCTATTGATTCCGTAATATATTTTGTAATAGGAGTAGTTTTCTGCTTGTCATAATAGTTATATAGATCAGGATCGTCAATAGACTCGTTTCCGGCAAACTCATAAAAGGAAGTTCCACCATTACTTTCGTTTTCAGTGTTTAAATAAATGGTACTAGCAAAGTTTAATCCACTAGGATTGTCCATATGCGGAGCAACAGGTGGTAAATTTTCAGATTGCATTACGTTAACCATAAAAGTTGCCCTTTGAAAACTTTCCATCATCATATTAGGTGACCAGTGAGACATTATATCGTGATAATATTGTCTACACAGCTGATCGAATATCCAAGACATTGAATCTAGAACATAAAATGCGTTTATACGCCATGCCGGATTGTTTCCTCGTATCCTTTTATTATAAGATGCTGGTATATCTAAAGCAAGTTGTCGTACAGCCATAGGATGTTTATAAAAATCGTCAACAGTAAGTACAATAGTTTCTTTATTTCCTAATTTTTGTACATGAACTGAATAGTCGGAGTTTATTTCAAAAATTTCATCTTCGTTAATCTGATTTTTCTTCATTATTTCTCTCTTTTATGACGAAGTTAGCACTTATAGTAGCTCTTATATTATCACTTTCATTAACTGTAACATAATGCTCTAGCACACTAGGAAAAAATACAATATCTCCTTCACGTAATGGTGGAGTTACTCTATTGTTGTATCTAAAAGGCTCTGAAGACAAACCAGGTAATGTACTATTATGGAAAAAATCATAAGTGTTACGATAAAAAACAAATCTGCCACTGTCAGGCGGAAGTTTTAGCATGTAAGCACAACTTATAACACTCTCTCCAGCATGATTGTGTAATTCTTGATGTTGATTCTTGCTGTATCTATTGAGCCAACATTCTACTCCATATGCTACATTAGAATCTACTCCTAATTTGCCAAGATAACTATTCAATCCGCTTACAGCACCTTTAATAAAATTATGGAACGGTAATTTACTTGACTCAGGTAGTCCAAATGTAGTATCAACATTACAATACCAACTAGGGTACTTGTTAAAATTAGAATCATCATTAATAACTGATGAAAAGTCTTCTTTGACTTCGGCGTGTGTTGATAAAGGCTGTGAAAAAACTGGAATAGAATAAAGATCTATGAACATTAGTTCTTCATTTCTACCAATTTTCCATATTCAGGTAGATAAAGATATTCAATTTCACTGTTATATAAAGTTCTGACAGCATCATCTAATGTTTCAACTAATGGTTCTCCACCTAAATTAAAACTTGTGTTGAAAATAATAGGAACACCAGATTGGTCATAAAACTCTTTTATAATATTATAATAATGTTCATTTTGTTCCTTAGTTACAGTCTGTATTCTACAAGTTCCGTCAACATGAATTATGGAAGGTATCTTTTCTGCTACACCTTCTTTACAATTCATAGCATACATCATATGAGGTGATTGTTCTAATCCTCGCATATCAAACCACTCTTCTGCATGCTCTAACATAATTGTACCAGCAAATGGTCTAAAGTATTCTCTTCTTTTTACTTTGTTTACATGGTCTTTGCCGTCTTCAATTGTTGGATCAAATAATAAACTTCTATTACCTAAAGCTCTTGGTCCGTTTTCAGAACACCCTTGCCATAAAGCAACAATATTTCTGTCTCTAATAGTTTCAACTACTTTTTTATGATCAACATCACTTACTGATGCTCCATATTTTTCAGCTATATTATCTATTTCATTGAGTGTCAACTCATATTTAAAACCTTCGTATATAGTTTCAGTATGAGGTCTAACAGTTTTATCTTTTGTTAATTGATGATATAATAATAAAGCGGCTCCTATGGCTGTACCAGCATCGCTAGACACAGGTTCAACATACAGGTTAATTCCTTCTTTATTAAGTTTATCTAAATACCAATAGTTTGCCACACAATTCAAAGCATATCCTCCACTTAAAACAACATTTTTATTACCAGTCATCTCTACTGCTTTGAATATTAATTTTAAAACCTCTTCTTGTGATTGTTCTTGTACAGCATAAGCAAGATCTCTTCTATTTTCTAATGTAGTAAGGTCTACTTTACTGTTTTGTAAATCAAAAGATGTATGTAAGTATTCATACTTCCCGTCATTTACTAAAGCCGCATTAGGATAAGTTGGAATAATGACATTTCTGTCTGCTGTTCTCCATTTTCCTCCTGAGCCATCTGTATAAAGTGCTGGAATTTTACTGTTTGGTTTTCCATAAGGAGCTAGTCCCATTGTCTTGCCAGCTTCTATAGGTTGAAATCCACAATATTGTGTAACAGCTTCGTATGCTTTTGTTATTCCAGCAGAGTCATCTAATACTAATTCATGAAATCCTTCTTCACCTTCTCTATCACTAGGTATTTGTGTAATATATGTACCAGGATAAGGACCGTTTCCTCCTTGATGTTTATATAAAGTTTTAAAATCATCGGGATAGGCACAAGAAAACAAACTTTCACATTCCCATGTCATAAACTCTTCGTTAAAATTTCCTGAATTTATGTTCATTGGAATAAAAGTACCTGCTCCGTCAACAATTACTGCTGTTGCTGAATCAAAACCTGATCTATAAAAAGAACAGGCCGCATGTAACTTGTGGTGAATATGACTTAAATCTATTACTTGTCTATGCTGAGACTTTTGATCATAAGCTGAATCTTTACCGTCAATTAGTCCTAGTTTTCTTGCTAGTCCTGTATAGATATCACCTCCACTAAAGTCTACTCTACTAGAGTCTTCTAATGGCTGTGTATGTGCTACAACCAAATAATCTAACTTGTCAGTAAACTCTTTAAATTTTAGCATAGCGGCAAAAGGGCCGCCGTCGTATTTTTTTCTTGATAATCTTTCTTCTTCTATGGCAAAAACAATCTGTCCATCCTTTAGTAGAACTGCTCCACCATTATGTCCTCTTGTAATTGCTCCGATCCACTGTGTCATTGTCCAGTTCTCCCTAAGATCTGTGCTTGTGGTTTAGCATGTGTTACTCCATCATTGTGAACGACCCCATGCGTCGGGCAAACTTCTCCTTGTCCTTGGTCCGGTTTATAGGTTCCCGTATAAGCCCTAGGCTTACCAAGACGTTTACGCACACTTGATATAATTTTTTTAAAACTTTCATCAGTCAACTCCATAACTTCGTCGTTATACCTTTCAATTTCATCTTCCATTGATAATCTTATTGGGCTAAATTTTCTTTTTCCTTCGCCTAAGTCAATAATATCAAAATCTTCTGAATTAGGATAAGAAATATTAATAGGATACGTGCTTCCAATAACACTAGTACACGTAGTTCCTAATGCTTTTGCCATGTGTTGTCCTAAACTATCACAACCTAAGAAATGATCTGCTATCTGGATAACACTTGACCAAACTCTTACATCTGGAATTTGTGGTACTGCTATTGGAACTTTTGGATTTTCTTCTATAGTAATTGGAAATTCACTCATAACAATTACAGCATAATCGTCTCTTAAGTCTTTACATATTTTAATAACATCATTTAAATGAAAACTTCTTGATGTTCCATCAATTACAAAGTCTCCCATGTTTTCAGCTGTGCGGCCAAATGGTTGGAATATTACTATTTTATCTTTACCAGTGACTGCTTTAATCTCTTCCACAACTTTATATCCTTGTACAAGTTCGTGCTTGTTCATATGGATAGTCGGATCAGGTAAATCTCTTACACCTTCGTTATTGATAGCAATATCAAACGCTTGTGATAAGCTACATTTTTGATTGTAGTATTCCCAAACTCTATAAGGTTCAGGTGTTATACAATCTCTATCTTTAATATAATCTTTGAATAAATTTTTATGCCAATGATCGTATGCTAGTTCGTGTAATTTAGGATGCCCCTTATAAAAGTCCATACCTCCTTCACAAACAATGATAAAATCTTGATCTTTTTCGTATAACTTTTCAAAAGCAGGAATAGACGCTATAACACGGCCTGCTCCACCGTTCATAAAATATGCTTTTTTTCGAGACAAATTAAACTCCAATATTTCCTTGTACAGAAATATTTATAGAGTTTTAGTGGTTACTGAAAGTAAAAGTGGTTAGCCTTTTTTACCAGCTGTTCTTAGTGCGTGTACTTCAACATCAATGGAATAAGCACCATCTCTGTATGGATCGTTTGGATCTGAAGACGCTTCCGGATCACGCATATCTTTAGGATATGAAGGAAACATCATCACCGCTTGCCAAGGTTCATAACCTTTTGCTGTCATTACAGCTGGAAGATCTCTTAATTTTTGTCTGTAATCTGTCCACTCTTTTTGTAATGCGGCAGGAGCATCTGTTTGTCCTACCTTAGCGTCAGTTTCGTGTAAGTGAGCATCTCTAACGTCTCTAACATCGTTCCAAGTAATTGATTTATTAACACCTGTTGCTTCCCAATCGTGTGCTGGTATATTCCATTTATCGTTCTCAATGTCATAGGTAATGTTCCATTCATCATAGATATCTCTTGGTTCTACTTGAGTAGTATGTTCTACATCTGGGTAACCGTCTGGAGCGTCCCAAAGTACTTCCCATTTTCTACCACGACGCATATCAACTAAGTCTTCACGTCCTTCGTCGTTAGCAATTTCACAAAGCAATGGATTTTCTTTACAATCTACGGTGACTCTCATAATATCAGCACCAGTAGGTCTTTCAAATTCTGTTTTAAGCGTTAAACACCAGCCAGATTCTTTACCATAATCTTCACTAGTTTTGTCACTGTTTACTTCTAAAGTTAAAAATTCTGGACCTTTATAAGTATGTGTTCCAGTTAAACCTTTAGCAAAGCTGTTTGATCTCCATGCGTCCCAAACAGGGTAAGTAAATGTTTTTTCTATTCTTCTCATTGCGTTTTGCTCCTACAAGTATTTATCATTTTACATAAAAGTTATTCTAACAACCCCGGATCCGCCCTGTCCAGAGCCACCAGCACAACATTTAGCCCAATTATCACAGTATGAACTAACACCTGGCATACCACCGCCAGCTGGCCATTCAATATGACAACCACAGTTACACCAGGCTACGTTGGTTACTGATACGTTCATTTTTCCAATTAAAGGTGTTTGTCCTGAACCGGAATATGTATAGTTACAGTGGCAACCACCGTGTCCTACGTTCCAACCTGTGGATCCCATCATACCAAAATCGTTTCCAAACATACCACAAATTCTACAGTTTTCACAAGCAAAGTGAGTATGTCTTGGTCCCCAAGCATCTCCGTTACACATCCAGCCACCACATGCTCCTTCTGTACAGAAGTTACTTAGGTTATAGCCGTTTACATATGAACGACATCCCATACTTGCTCCACAAGTATGTGCTTTACCGCAAGGCCAACTTCCACCGGCGCATACTGTATATTGACACCCTGGTGTAGTTGCTATTGTTTTTGATGCGTAATTTCCGCCTGCTCCACCAATTGAAAATGAACAGTTATTACAGCAAGTATGACCTGGGCCGCCACCGCCGCCTGACCATATTTCAAACGTTACTGTTGAAGCACCATCTGGCACACACCAGTAACAACACTTACCATTTGCTTGTTGACAACATCCTGATTGTCTAGCACATTGATGACATTGTAATCCACGTTCATTGTAGATCCATTGTACTCCGTAATTATTACCGTTTCCGTGTGCGATATCATCGCCGGTAATTGATCCGTCTGCTATACTGTCACCTGGTACTTTTTTATAACTTGCGTATGTTGCCATTTTATATCCTTATGCGAACGTGATTTTTACTAATCCCGATCCTCCCATGTTTCCACCAGCACAGCACTTTGCCCAGTTATTACAATATGAACTTGTTCCTGATGCTCCGCCGCCTGCTGGCCAATTTACATAACAAGCACAACCACACCATGCTTCTGCGTGTGAGTGTGTCATTGTTCTTCCAACGAATGGTGCTACACCTGACTGCATCCAGTCAGCTGATTTACATTGACAAGCACCGTGTCCGCCTGATACTCCAGTTGAACCCATTATTCCAAAGTCTGCTCCAAAAACTCCGCATATTAAGCAGTTAGCACAAGTCTGTGTATGTCGTGGTCCCCACGCATCTCCGTTACACATCCAACCTGAGCATCCACCTGTTACACAAAAGTTTGATAAATTATGTCCGTTAACGTAACTTCTACAACCCATTCCTGGGCCACAAGTATGTGATTTAGAACAAGGCCATGTTCCACCAGCACAAACAGTATACTGACAACCAGGACAGCTACTAATAGTTTTTATAGCATAGCTTCCTCCTGATCCTCCTGCTGAGTGAGAACAGTTGTTACAACAGGTATTTCCACCACCTGCTCCACCACCTGACCATATTTCAAAAGTTACTTTACTTGCTCCGGTTGGTACGCACCAGTAACAACATTTTCCGTTAGCTTGTTCGCAACAGTCACCAGCATCAGAACAAGCGTGACATCTTAGGCCACGTTCGTTATAAATCCATTTAGTACAGTATTTGTGTCCTGCTCCTGCACCAAGTTTACTGGCAGATATACTGTTATCAGTAAAATTTTCTGCTGTTAATGTTTTGTAACTTGCGTATGTTGCCATAATTATTTTTCCTTACACGAATGTTATTTTAACAATTCCTGATCCACCTTGTCCAGAACCACCAGCACAGCATTTTGCCCAGTTATTACAATAACTAGAAGTGCCTGGCATACCTCCACCAGCAGGCCAAACAATGTGACAACCACATGAGCACCATGCTTCATTAGTTGCTGTTCCGCCTATTACACCCATTCCAAATGCTTCACCACTATAACCTGTTTGTCCATGACATCTACAAGTAGTAGTTCCAGCTTTTCTTCCAGTAGCTCCCATTCCACCAAAATCTGCTCCAAAGACTCCGCATATTAAACAGTTAGCACAACTGTGAGTCATATGTCTTTGACCCCATGCGTCACCATTACACATCCAACCGCCACATGCTCCTGTAACACAAAAGTTACTTAGATTGTGACCGTTTACATATGAACGACATCCCATACCTGCTCCGCATGTATGTGATTTACCACATGGCCAACTTCCGCCAGCACATACAGTATATTGACATCCTGGGTTTGTGTCAATAGTCTTTAATGCGTAATTTCCACCTGATCCGCCAATAGCAAATGAACAGTTATTACAACAGGTGTGTCCGGGGCCTCCGCCTCCGCCACTCCATATTTCAAAAGTTACTTTGTATACGTTACTAGGAACGCACCAATAACAGCATTTACCATTTGCTTGTTCACAACAACCACTTTGTCTCGCACACATGTGGCAACGTAATCCACGTTCGTTGTAAATGTATTGCACTTTCCTACAAGCACCCGCACCAGGCTGTAATTTACTCCTAGTAATGGCACCGTTTGGTATGCCTTCTGATGTAACCTTCTTATAACTTGCGTAACTTGCCATTTGGTTCTCTCTCCAATAATATTATACAGTTAGGATACGCCAACCGTAACTATCACCTGAGTATACGAGGTCGAACGCCGCGCCTTCTGAGTTAACAGTCATGTTACTCGCATCACCTTGAATTGGTTTGCCGTTTCTACCAATAGTTAAGTTATTACTATCAAATGTTTTTCTTAGATCGAAAAATCTAACAACATCTCCTACTGCTGGTCCAGCAGGTAGGTTAATAGTAAAGCCTCCACCATTAGTATCAACAAACAACTGTTCTCCAGATGCCGCTGTATACGTAGTTGTGACTGTTTTAGCATTTAAAACACCCACAGGAATCCAGTTTGTTCCGTTATAAAGTTCTAACACATTTACTTGTGTGTTATATCTTATAGAACCTGCTCCCGCGTTTGATGTCCTTTGTGCCGTGTTCCCAAAAGGTATAGTTAAACCTGGTGAACCTAGTGAAATTCGTCTTCCCATTTTCTTTCCTATCCTTATGTAGCCGGTATAGCTGTCTCGATACCCATTACTACACAACTTACGCTGGTAGCTGATGATCGAGCAACAATTATTTTAGTAGCCTGTGCCACAATACCAGTTCTTTCTAATACACCGTTTGGTCCTAGAGATACATCGTATTCTAGATATTCTGCCGCCGTTGGTGTACCAGAGCCTGCTACAGCTAATCTAATACTAGCTGTTGAAGCACCTCTATTACAAAACGATACAGTTACCACGCTGTAAGTATCTGCCGGAACCGTGTAAACGCTTGTATCAGTTGCGGCTGATAAATCGTTTGATCCTAATACTCCTGTTGCCATTTATTACTCCTCTTTTCTATATTTAGCCATTATGTTTTACTTGTTAAAAAGTACGACATGGCAACCGGAGATCCTAATACACCACCGTTGAAATTCATTCCAGTAGTGACAGTAATCTGCGAATTGTCAGTTGTACCAATCGTGTTTCCAGTGATATTTATTTTACCAGCTGTAACTGCGTTAACGTTTAGACTACTTGAACCTCCACCAATTTGTGAATTGATGTAAGTTATAATAGCCGCCTGAGTCGGAACAACGCTGTTAGAATTAGCACTAAACGTACCGTCTGTACTAAATTCGTTAATAGTTGCTCCACTTTCACCAAGACCCACAGCTCCTAATGAAAGTTCTTGTAGTCCTGCTAAACTAAACGCACTTGTGTTCAAACTCGCAGAACCAGTTGACTGTTCAACGTTGAACAATCTTCCTACTCTAAAGTTACCATCTTGGTCAGTTGAAGTGTAAAATACTCTTCCTCCGCCAAACTCTTTAACTTCGTCGTTTGCGTCATTAGGCGTAGCAGGTGTTCCTGGATAGTTGGTACTAGCAAAGTTACCTGTACCAATGTCTAGGAAGTCGTGTCCTGTTAATCTAACCTGACTAAAACGTTTTCTTATACTGATGTTTGTGCCATGTATAGGTGCTTTTTCTACACCTAAGTTTGGTGAAACTTGTAAGTTTGCGGAGTAGTTTCCAGCACTTCCAGTAAGTTCTCTTACAAACACTACCTTGAAGAATCTGCTATCTCCGTCTAACACAAGATTTGAACCTTCTTCTGGTTGATCAGTCATTCCGTATACATTTAAGAAGTTCTTGGATTGGAATATATCTCCATAACCGTCACCTACTAAGGTAGCACCTGCTGTTTCAAAGTCAATACCTCTACTAGTCCATGTAGGTTGTGTTAATACTCCGTTACCAATTCTAATTTCAAATGGTGCTTCAATAGTTTCATTGTTATCAACAATTAACATTGATGGACCACTTGTATATCCGCTTCCTGGATTTACAATATAAAACTGTGTAATTCTACCGTTGGAAACTTGTGCTCTAACCTGAGCTCCAGTTCCTCCACCGCCGGAAATTATACATCTTGGCTCTATTGAATAAGTTGTTGTAGCATCTAAAGTAGATTGAATACCATTTGAATAGTGCCATGTATCCCATCCAGCTGTTCCATCTGATTCTTTAGCAACGTTGGCAACTTTCGTTCCTGGATTGTATGCAGTAATTTGTGCGTATTGTCCAGCACCAGTTCCCGCTGTAATTACAACTCTCATGCCAACATATTTAGATGTGTTAGCTGTTTCAGTGTTTGAAAGGATAATAGTTGTTGCGTTACCGCCCTGTGCTGTATTCTCACTTGATACATAACCTCTACCACCAATAACATCCGGATCATTTAATGAACCGTCGTTATCAACATCTGTTGTATTATAAGTAGATCCATCGTCTGGATTTCTAAGTCTGACTTCAAATATACCATTGTTTACAGCGTTAGCATTTGCTATAACAGCACCATATCCAGCACCACTGATTGTGTAAGTAGCATTGGTATAGTTGTTACCTGCGTTAGTGTATTCAAAATGTATAATAGCACTTCCATCAGTTAAAGCTCTACCAACTTGTGCTTCAAGTCTTCTATTATTCACACCACCTGTAATTGGAGTTTCACTTCCGTCAACGCCTTCTGATACAGCACCAAAGTCACCGTATGAACAGTTTCCGTTAGTACCACGTATCTTACCGCCGTTTTCTGATAGATAACCAATGTGTCCATAGTATGAGAACACAGAAACAAGTTCTGCTCTACCTAAGTTTGTAACCCA
>OCZA010000024.1_pt1 | contig 47909 bp, 40 predicted proteins | sample 1539021 | NCBI WGS metagenome assembly OCZA01 (sample SAMEA2619376, study PRJEB22493) | marine metagenome | biome: marine biome (ENVO:00000447); feature: surface water layer (ENVO:00002042); material: "saline water (ENVO:00002010), including plankton (ENVO:xxxxxxxx)" | depth 5 m | reverse complement strand
GCAGTGACTGAGGCAAGTAAAATGGGAATCCCCATTGTAGGTATCGTAGATTCAAATAGTAATCCAGAAGGCATTGATTACGTTGTTCCAGGCAATGATGACTCCATAAGATCAATTGCCCTTTTCACCGAAGCGGTTGCAGATGCTTGCTTGAAAGGTTCTGAAGCGGCCACTGGACTTAAGCAGGATGAACCTCAATCTGGGCCTGCAATTGTTCGTAAAGTTGAGACTAATGAAACAACAGAAGAACCACCTCAGAAAGATACCGAAGTGTCTGATTCAATATCTAATGAAGAATCTGCTGATGAATCACAAGAAATTCAAGAACCCACAGAAGATACACCAGAATCAAAAACTTCTGATGAAGACGATAAAGAAACAAAGGACAAGGAATAATTATGAGTGCTATTTCAGCTTCACAAGTTAAAGAATTAAGAGAAAAAACGGGTTTAGGCCTAATGGATTGTAAGAAAGCTTTGGAAGAAGCAAATGGAGATATAGATTTAGCCATTGAAGAGTTAAGAAAAACTAGCGGCATAAAAGCGAGTAAAAAGTCAGGCAGGTCTGCAGCGGATGGTTTAATCGGCATTACTAATAAGGATAAAGACTTTTTTATGATCGAAGTGAATTGCGAAACTGATTTTGTTGCAAGAGATGACTCATATATAAATTTCACAAAAGAAACTCTTGATACATATTCCAATAATCCATCGCACTCGTTAGAGCAACTTTTAGAAAGTGGCGTAGAAGATAATAGAGAAAAATTAGTTCAGAAATTAGGTGAGAATATCGTTGTTAGAAGACTGGCTAAAAGCGAAGCATCATCTATTAGCGGTTCCTATTTACATAGCAATCATAAAATTGGATGTATTGTCTCTTTAGAGGGTGGAGATGAAGCCCTTGCAAATGATATAGCTATGCACGCTGCTGCAACTGATCCTATGGCAGTTTCTCCTTTGGATATCCCAAAAGAGACAGTAGATAAAGAAAGAGAAATATTCAAAGCTCAATCAGAAGAGTCTGGTAAACCTCCAGAAATTATCGAAAAAATGATTGAAGGCAAAATATCAAAATTCTTAGCTGAAGTTAGCTTAACCGAGCAAGACTTTGTCAAAGACCCCAATGTCAAAATAAGTAAACTGTTAGCTGATAATAATGCTAGTATTTTAAGCTTTACAAGGTATGAAGTTGGAGAGGGAATTGAGGTGGAAAAAGTAGATTTTGCTAGTGAAGTAATGTCTCAGATCGAAGGCTAAATGTTAAACGAAATTGTAGAAGATGCCGAGTTGGGTATGGAAAAGAGTTTGAATGCCTTGGACGCAGCATTCAAAAAGATCCGAACTGGAAGAGCAACACCATCTTTACTCGATAGTATCAAGGTAGATTATTACGATAAGCTTACTCCTCTAGCGCAAGTGGCTAGCATAAGCATAGAAGATGCAAAAACTTTGGCTATAGTTCCATGGGAGAAGGGTGTTGTGCAACAGATAGAAAAAGCAATCTCTGAATCTGATCTTGGTTTAAATCCGGCCACATCAGGAGATACCATTCGAGTAATTTTGCCTGATCTTACAGAAGAAACCAGAAGGGATTTCATAAAAAAAGCCAAGGCTGAAGCAGAGAATGCAAAAGTATCAATAAGAAATGTCAGAAGAGAGGGTAATTCTCAATTAAAAGAATTCTTGAAAGAGAAGGAGATATCTCAAGATGAAGAAAGACAGGGAGAAGAATTGATCCAGAAATTAACAGATACTTTCGTTGAAAAAGTAGATTTAGCATTGAACTCTAAAGAAAAGGATCTCTTAGACTTCTAATTTTTAAAAATGGAAGGTAGTCAAACTGAAACCTTACCTAAACATGTTGCCATAATAATGGATGGCAATAACCGATGGGCATCAGAGAACAATCTCCCCGGGGTTGCAGGACATAAAAAAGGTGTTGAAAGGGCAAGAGAGTCGGTAGAATTTGCTGTTCAAAGCGGTCTATCTACACTCACTTTATTTGCTTTTAGTAGCGAGAACTGGGGAAGGTCTTCAGAAGAAGTTAACCTGTTGATGCAGCTATTAAATACTGCTCTTCAGGAAGAGGTGCCTAATCTAATTAAAAATTCAGTCCAGCTAAGCTTTATAGGTGATTTGTCTCAATTTGATCAGGAACTTATAGAGCAGATGAAAGAATCAGAAAAATTAACTTATTGCGATACCGAAAGAAAAAAGTTGGATTTAGTTGTTGCTGCAAGTTATGGAGGAAGATGGGATATTGTCAATGCAATAAATAAACATCTAGATTCAGGATCAAATAAAGAACTTACTGAGGAAAGTTTTGATGAATTTCTATCGACATCAAAATTTACAGATCCTGATTTATGCATTAGAACTGGCAATGAACTTAGAATAAGTAATTTTTTGTTATGGCAATTAGCGTATTCAGAATTATATTTCCCTGATGTGCTTTGGCCAGACTTTGATGATCAACACTTCGATAACGCACTCAAAGAATATTCAAAAAGATCAAGGCGTTTCGGAGATAAATCCAATTTTCAGCTATAAAGATGCTAAAACAAAGGTTACTTAGTGCTTTTATAATAATAGTTGGGATCAGCCTTCTTATACTCTTATTAAATAACCAATACTTAACATATCTTGTTGCCTTAATCTCATCCATCTCTCTTTGGGAATTCTTGAAGGTTAGGTTTACAAATGCTGTTTCTCTCTTAGGAATATTCCTCTTCCTAATTTTGATGTTTGTTTCTTTTTCACCTTTCTTTAGTAATTTATTTATCACACTGAGTGTAATAACGTACTTTTTATCCTCAATTCTTATCTTAAGTTTTCCTTTGAATAAGACTTTCCTAAAAAGATCTATGGTTTGGAGTTTATTTGGATTTATTATCCATCTTGGATTCTTTGCATCCTTAATTCAGATTATTTCTAACAATAATCTTCAATTAACATTTCTTGAAATAGAAAGTGGAAAATTTTTAATATTTTATATTGTTTTAATTGCCATTCTCATGGACTCCATTGCATTTTTTGCTGGTAAAAGTCTTGGTAAAAGGCCTTTTATAACAAATGTTAGCCCAAATAAGACTCTTGAGGGTTTTATGGCTGCAATTATTGTTACACCTCTTCTTTTATCGACCATATCTTTCAATATTTTCAATTTACCGTTCTTTTTGGTCTTATGCATATTGGTAGTAGTTTCTTTATATTCTGTTTTAGGAGATGCTTTTGCTAGCATGATGAAGCGGGTAGTGGAAGTGAAGGATTATTCTAATTTGATTCCAGGACATGGCGGTCTTTTCGATCGCTTAGACAGCCATGTTGCAGCTTTTCCTTGTTTTGTTTTTTTATTGAATATAGTTTAAAAATGAAAAGCTTAGCTATTTTAGGTTCTACTGGCTCTGTTGGAAAATCAACTTTAGATGTCATAAGAGAAAATAAGGACGAATTTAAAATAGAATTACTCACAGCTAGAACTAATTTCCGCCTTATGGCAGAACAGTGTAAAGAATTTACTCCAAAATTCGTCTATCTAGAAAATAAAGAAGCCCAAAAATCCTTTCTGGATGAACTAGGAACAAATAATCTTCAAGTGACTTTACTATCTGATGAGAAGGAATTAAACCAAATTATTGCCTCACAAGATTTAGAAATAGTTGTTGCAGCTATGGTTGGAATAGTGGGATTAAAACCTGTATTTCAGGCAATAAAGCATGGAAAGCATATTTTATTAGCAAACAAGGAGTCTTATGTTGTTGCCGGAGAGATTTTAAATAATTTATCTAAAAAAACCGGCGCTACAATTTTTCCAATAGACAGCGAGCATAGTGCAATTCATCAGTGCTTAATGGGAGTTAAAAATGAAGAATCAATATCACGGCTAATATTAACAGGATCGGGTGGTCCTTTTCTCAATAGAGACATTAACGACTTTAAGAATATAACCCCTAAAGAGGCAACCGCACATCCTATTTGGAATATGGGGGATAAGATCTCGGTTGATTCATCAACTATGATGAATAAATGCTTGGAAATAATAGAAGCTAAATGGTTATTTGGATTTGACGATATAGATGTGCTTATCCATCCGGAAGGTATTATTCATTCCTTGGTAGAGTTTAAGGATAAATCTTTGATAGCCCAACTATCTATTCCGGATATGAAAATTCCAATAGCTTACGGTTTGGGTTTCCCTGAAAGAATTAATTCTGGTGGTGATTCGCTTGATTTTGAAAAGATTAGCAATCTTTCTTTTGAAAAACCAGATTCAAAAAAATTTCCTTCTTTAGTTCTTGCAAAGGATTGTATTAATTCTGGTGGAACAAGCTTTTCTACTTTAAATGCTGCAAATGAAGAGTGTGTAGCTTCCTTTTTAGAAGGTAGAATAGGCTACTTAGATATACATAAAATAATTTCAGAAGTTTTGGATAAATCAGATATAAAGATGGTCGAAGAAATAGGAGATATTTTCGAAGCTGATATGCAATCTAGAGAGATGACTAAAGAACTTATAAATATAAATTAATGGACTTATTATTCACCATATTTTCTTTTATTTTTCTTATAAGCATCATTGTGGGAATTCATGAGCTTGGCCATTTTTTAACTGCAAGATTTTGCAATATTCATGTTCTGAAGTTTAAGATAGGCTTCGGCAAAGAATTATTTTCCTATAAAGATAAGAAAGATTGTACATATTCATTCGGGATACTACCTTTAGGTGGCTATGTACAAATGTTGGGTGAAAATAATCCTGTTCAAGAGGGATCTGAAGGATCTTTTGTAAACAAAAAATCTTATCTTCAGGCTTCTCTAGGAGAGAGAGCTGCAGTAACTGTAGCAGGTCCAATTGCTAATTTTATCCTTGCTGCCTTTGTCTATTTTTATTTAGCACTAGTTGGCACGACCCAACTTTCGTCTTTAATCGGTGAGGTTATTCCTGATAGTCTCTCTAAAGAATACGGTATTTCAGTTAATGACAAGATAGTTCAGATAGATAACGAAACTGTCACGGTATTTAATGATATAAACTTTATACTTTCAAAGAGGGTCGGAGATACTGGAGTTATTAATATTAAATATATTAGAGAAGGCCAGGAAAGAACAGCTTTGTTACCAATAGACGATTGGTTATCAGACAATGATCAAATTGCTCCTAGTCAAGCCTTAGGACTTCAGCCGTTTCTTCCTGCGATAGTCGGTAAACTCCAAGAAGATGGCCCTGCACTTAAGTACGGCATGAAAGAAGGAGACTTGATACAAGCCATTAATGGTAAAGATATTTCAACTTGGCAACAGTTATCAAGAATTCTTAGCCTTCTGCCTAATCAGCTTATTGAGATTCAAGTACTTAGAGGTCAAGAATCGAAAGTACTGATGCTTGAGAGTTCAAGTTTTACTGATGAGACTGGAGTTCAAAAAGGCAGGATAGGTATACTTGCTTCTAATAACTTCAATGATTGGCCTACAGATTTTGTGGTTGAAAAAAAAGCAAACTTCTTTCCAGCCTTGTTAGTTGGTATTAAGGACACCTACAGATATACAATTTTAATTATTACTTCAATAGGTAAGATGTTAAGCGGATCAATATCAGCTGATAATCTTGGAGGTCCAATACAGATTTCAGTGCTTGCGGGATCTGCTGCCAAAGCAGGATATGTTACTTTTTTATCAATGGTGGCATTATTGAGTATCAATCTCGGATTGTTAAATCTTTTGCCAATACCTATATTAGATGGTGGGCAATTGCTAATGATTGCTATAGAAAAAGTTAAAGGGTCTCCCGTTTCTGAAGTTGCAATTGAATATTCCATGCGAATAGGATTAGTTCTCGTTGTAAGTTTAATGATATTTGCCTTCGCAAATGATATTGCAAGGTTGATCTAGTCATGAAGATAAACATTAAAGTATTTTTTATCCTACTTTTAGCAGGTTTTTTTCAAGTCCAAAATATCAGTTCTGAAGAAGAGTGGGTTGTAAGTGATATTAGAATCAGCGGTTTGCAGAGAGTTTCAGCAGGAAGTGTATTTAATGTTATGCCAATTGCTGTTGGCGATACTGTCAATGTTTATGACCTCCAAACTACTGCAAAGACGATATTTAAGACAGGCCAATTTGATGATATTCAACTCGGCCGAGAAGCGAATACTTTAATAATAAGTTTAGTAGAAAGACCTTCAATAGCATCCATAGATCTTGACGGAAATAAGGCTTTGAAAACTGAAGACCTGTTAAAAGGATTAGATGATGCAGGACTTTCAGAAGGGCAAGTTTTTAAACGATCGATAGTAAATAGTTTGGCTTTAGAAATTCAAAGGCAGTACGTTTCTCAAGGTCGTTATGGCGCGAAGGTTGAAGTTACAAGTGAAGATGAACCTAGAAACAGAGTGTCCTTGAACATTGAAATAGATGAGGGAGAAGTAGCTGAGATAAAAACTATAAATGTAATAGGTAATCTGTCCTTCTCTGATGAAGATATTTTAAAAGATTTTGAGCTAACCACTGGTGGATGGTTCTCTTTTTTTACAAATGATAATCGATATTCAAGAGAGAAATTAAAGGGTGATATTGAATCTCTCGAGTCATTTTACAAAAATAGAGGTTATGTCGAATTTAGTTTAGAAAGTTCTCAAGTGAGCGTTTCGCCCGATAAATCTGGCGTTTTTATTACACTTAATATTTCCGAAGGAACAACTTATGATGTTAATGAAATCAAGATAGTTGGAGATCTTCCTATTGAAGAGGAAGTTCTCAAATCTCTTATATTGATCAGAAAAGGAGAGCGTTTTAATCAGTTTTTAGTTACAGAAACAGAAGAGATTTTTAAAAATATACTAGGTAATGAAGGATATAGTTTCGCTGAAGTACGAGGTGTCCCTGATGTAAATGAAGAATCAGGAAATGTAGATTTAACATTTTATGTAGATTCTCAACAAAGAACATACGTTAGACGCATTATCTTTAAAGGCAATAAGAGGACACATGATGTAGTGCTAAGAAGAGAAATGAGACAAATGGAGGGTGCCTGGGCATCCAATAATCTTATAGAAAATTCTAAGTTAAGACTCGAGAGGTTAGGATTCTTCAAAGAAGTTGAATCAGAGACCATACCTGTTCCTGGAGTAAATGATCAGATTGATGTTGAGTTCTCAGTTGAAGAGGAATTTTCAGGATCAATAGGAGGTAGTTTAGGATATGGAGCATATGGCTTGGTTCTAGGTCTCAATTACAATGAAAATAATGCTTTTGGAACAGGGCGAGCAATTGGCATAGGTATTAATGATAGTACCTGGCAACGTAGCTACTCATTCAGCTATGGAGAGCCATATTTCAATATAGATGGGGTAAGCAGGGGTTATAGTGCTTATTTTAGAGAGTCTGACTATGGTCAATTTAATATTGCAAGTTATACATCTGATTCTTTTGGGGCAGGCATACAATTTGGTCTGCCAATAAGTGATATTGAGAGAATAGGACTCAACTTGAATTATGATAATACAAGCATAGATACTGGCTCTACTCCTGCATCGCAGATTCTAGCCTTTACCCAATCTGAAGGTACTAAATTTGAAGTATTTAAGACCCAATTCATCTGGTCTAGAGTTACATTAAATAGGGGTTTATTTCCTACCGCAGGACAATCTCAATCTTTCGCCCTCCAAGTTGCTGTTCCAGGCAGTTCCTTGACATACTCTAAACTTACCTACAGACATAAATATTTTCGACCAATTTTTGATGGAAGATTTGTACTAGGATTTAGAGGTGAGCTAGGAGTATTAGAGGCTTATGGAGACACTGAAGTAGCTCCTTTCTTTGAGCATTATTATTCTGGTGGAATCAGTTCAGTTAGAGGCTTCAAGCAAAATACCCTTGGTCCCAGAGCTGTGCCCTCACAGTTTTATTTAGATAATGAAGGTAATCCTATAATTGGCGAAGATGGCAATCCGGTTGCAAATCCTTATTCATATTACAGAGATGATAGGTCAATAGGAGGAGCTTACTTATTAGAAGGTGGCTTCGATTTTATATTTAAGTTACCTTTCATTGAAGATCAAAGATCAATGCGTAGCTCTTTCTTTGTGGATGTCGGAAATGTATTTTCAAAGGACTGTGGATTCGATCAATCTAACGTAAATTGCAGTGAACTCGACTTAGGGGAGTTGAGGTATTCTTATGGAGTTGGCGTGACTTGGATAACTCAGTTAGGCCCAATGTCTCTTGCTATTGCCGCTCCTTCAAATGAAGGTCCTTTAGATGAAACAGAAAATTTTCAATTTGAAATCGGGACACAATTTTAAATTCTCTTAATGCTACTAAATTAGCTTACAAAACTGTAGAATTCGACGACAGGTTACTTAATGGGAAAAACTATGAAATTTTTTAAAACTTTATTTGTCGTTCTTACGGCGTCCTTTTTTACTTTTACTCTTCAGTCGGCTGATTTAAATATAGCCACTCTAGATCCTCAAGCAGCTTTATTTAGTACTAATGTTGCAAAAAAAGAGCTTGAAGAGTTAGAAAATTCAGACGAATGGAAAGAAGTTGTTGAAGAACTTCAAGCGAAAGCAACCGAGGCTAGAGAGATCCAAGAAAGAACTCAAAAAGATGGTCCAACAATGTCTGATGAAGAAAAACAAGAGGCAGCTCAGAAATTTCAGTCTCTCCAGCAGGACATAAATTTTTTAAGAGAAAAAACTAATCAATTCAGGAACCAAACTCTTCAATTGCTTTCACAAGAACAGGCAGAAAAATTTCAAGTAATAGTCACTGAATTAATTAGGGCAAAAGGAATAACACTCTTAATAAATAGTGGAGCCCAACAGCAAATACTTCTTCATGCAGATCAAAGCTACGATATTACTCAAGAAGTAATTGATGCTATGAATGAAAAAGAAGATTAATTTTTCGTGTCTTCCCTAAAAAGCTTTAAGTTATCCGAACTTGCTGAAATCCTTGGAGCAGAACTTGAAGGCGATCCCTCTCAAGAAATAATTGGAATAAATACACTTGAAGCATCTTTGGACCAAGAAATTTCCTTTATTGCTAGAGAGTCCTACTTAACGAAATTATCTACTACTAAGGCTGGTGCAGTTATTTGCAACATAGATTACTCGGAATTATTCACTGGTAACAAATTGATATGTGAAAATCCTTATTTAACTTACGCTAGATGCACTGAACTCTTCAAAGAAAAACCTGCTATTAAGACAGGAATATCTAGCCTAGCGGCCATAGAAGATTCGGCAATAATTTCTGATACCGTTTCAATAGGAAATTTTGTAACAGTATCAGAAAATGCTGTGATAGAAGACGAGGTTGTATTAATGCCTGGAGTTTTTATTGGCGAAGGCTGCAGAGTTGGGAAGGGTTCAATAATATACGCTAACGTATCAATATATGATTCAGTAAGAATTGGCGAAGAATGTATTCTACATTCGGGAGTAGTGATTGGCTCGGATGGCTTAGGCTTTGCCAAAGAGAACGGCTCATGGATAAAAATTGAACACTTAGGAGAAGTGATAATTGGAGATAACGTAGAAATTGGTTCAAATAGTACAATTGATAGAGGATCAATCGGCAATACTCTGATCGGAGATAATGTGAAAATAGATAATCAAGTTCATGTGGCGCATAATGTAGTGATTGGTTCTGGTACTGCTATTGCAGGTAACAGTGCCATTGCAGGGAGTACAAAAATTGGAAAGAATTGTACGCTCGCAGGGTGCTCTGCCATTGTTGATAACATCGAAATTTCAGATGAGGTGCACATTACAGCAATGTCATTGATTACAAAATCTATAAAAGAAAGCGGTTATTATTCGTCAGGCACACCATTTATGAAAAACTCTGACTGGAAAAAAAATGCAGTTGCCTTTAAAAGACTTCATGGATTAATCAAAAAGTAAAATTATGGAAGTAGAAATCAATATAGAAGAGATTCAAGAGTTTTTGCCACACAGATATCCCATGCTTCTCGTGGATAGAGTTACGCATATGGTTCTTGGTGAATCTATTACAGCTTATAAAAATATTACTACTAATGAGCCTTTTTTTATGGGGCATTTTCCTGGAAAACAGGTCATGCCCGGTGTTTTGATTGTAGAAGCCATGGCTCAAGCTTCGGGCATCCTAGGTTTTAAAACAATGGATAAAAGGCCTGAAGATGGTTCAATATACTACTTTGTTGGAGCTGATGATCTGAGATTTAAAAGACCCGCAATTCCTGGCGATAAACTCATTTTGAATTCAAAGGTAATAACCAATAAGAAAGGGATTTGGAAGTTTGACTGTTCAGCAACCGTAGACAGTGAACTTGTAGCAAAGGCTATGATACTTTGCGCTGATAGGCCAAAATAATTATGATTCACTCCTCTTCAATAGTTGACGATTCTGCCAAAATTGATGATTCAGTAGAAATTGGTCCTTTTTGTCTTATCGGTCCGGAAGTGGAAATAGAAGCAGGGACAAAAATAGAGTCTCATGTTATTTTGAAAGGACCTGCAAAGATAGGGAAAAGAAATCACATATTCCAGTTTTCTACTTTAGGTGATGGAAGTCCGGACAAGAAATATAATAATGAGCCTACTACTTTAGTAATTGGAGACGACAACATCATTAGGGAGGGTGTAACAATTCACAGAGGCACTGTTCAGGATCGTGGTGAAACTCTTATTGGCAATAGCAATCTTATTATGGCTTATTCTCATATTGCGCATGATTGTGTATTAGGAAATGATATTGTTTTAACTAATCAGGCTGCACTAGCCGGTTCCGTTCATGTTGGAGATGGCGCAATACTTGGAGGTTATGCCATTGTTCATCAATTTTGCTCTATTGGCAGTTACAGTTTTTGTGCAATGGGCAGCGCAGTAAATAAAGACATACCTGCATATGTGAAAGTCAGAGGTAATCCAGCTAAACCTTTTGGAGTAAACGTAACAGGGATAAAAAGAATCGGATATTCTAAGGAAACTATAGAAGCTTTAAGATCAGCTTATAGATCAATTTATAGAAAGAAGCTTACGGTCGATGAGGCTGTAAAGGATCTTGATTCTTTAAGAAAGGATTTTAAAGAAGTAGATATATTCTTAAGTTCAATTGAAGGCTCTAAGAGAGGTATATCTCGTTGATGAGAGATATCCCAGATACTCCTTTAAAAATCGCAATAGTAGCAGGTGAAAAGTCAGGTGACGAACTGGGCGCACCTTTAATGAAATCCTTGAAATCAATTAATCCTTCCATTGAATTTATAGGAGTTGGGGGTTCGAAGATGGCTTCTGAGGGGCTTGAATCTTACTTTGAAATGAATGAGATATCCGTAATGGGTATTATTGAACCTTTATTAAATTTAAGAAAATTATTAAAACTTAGAAAGGGTTTAAAAAAATTTCTGCTCCATCATAAACCCGATATTTTTATTGGTATTGACTCACCTGACTTCAATCTCCCAATTGCAAATTTTTTGAAAAAGAATCTTCAAATCAAGACAATACAATACGTGAGTCCCTCAGTTTGGGCTTGGCGAAAAGGTCGCATAAAATCAATGGAGAGTTCAATAGATTCTGTTTTAACCCTTTTTCCTTTTGAAGAGACCGCCTATTCCAATTCGAAGATTAAGACATGTTATGTAGGACACCCTTTGTCTTACAAAATTGATATTACCAATATGGAAATAGAATCCAAAGTTCAAAATAGTATTGCATTATTACCAGGAAGCAGGACTTCAGAGATATTATTAATGGGTGATTTAATGATTAAGGCGGCAAAGAAACTGAAGCTAATGAATCCAAACTACCAATTTTTTATGCCATTATCAGATGCTTCTCATCTAGAACTTTTTAAGGAAGATATGAAAGAATTTATTAATATTACATATGAAAATTCTCAAGATATTTTAAAGAAATCCTCTATGGCAATTATTACATCTGGAACAGCAACCTTAGAGGCTGCTTTGTCATTCACACCTTGCATCGCTGTATATAAGACTAATTGGTTGTCTTATTTATTAATTAAACCTTTGCTTCATATTGACTCATTTTCATTGCCAAATCTTATTTTAGGCAAGAAAATTTTACCTGAGCTGTTGCAGTCTGAAGCAACTATAGAAAAGATTATCTCTTCAGTAAATTTACTAGAAGATAGGGGCTTTGAATTCTATAGAAAAGAGTTTACTTTCATAAAAGAAAAGCTGAAGGCCGGGGGAGCAGATAAGGCATCTATTGAGGTTTTAAAATTATTAAATTGATTGAAGCTGGAGTTGATGAAGCCGGAAGAGGTCCCTTAGCAGGTCCAGTTTTTGCTGCAGCAGTAATACTAGGGAATAAACATTCAATATCTAATCTAAATGACTCAAAAAAGATTTCTGAGAAAAGAAGGGAGCTAATAGCAGAAGATATAAAAGTTAATTCTATTTCATGGTCTATAGGAATGAGTTCAGCTAAGGAGATAGATGATATTAACATTCTTAGAGCATCTTTATTAGCTATGAGGAGAGCCATCGATGGTTTAGATGTTATACCCGATCTTATATCTGTCGATGGCCAGTTTTCACCTGAAACGGATTTGAAAGTTAGGACTATAATCAAAGGAGACCAGTCAAATGAGAATATTATGGCAGCTTCAATCCTTGCAAAAGTTTATAGAGATAATTACATGAGAGAATTAGATAACTCCTTTCCTGAATATGGCTTTAAACAACACAAAGGTTATCCTACAAAGATGCACTTAGAAGCATTAGAATCACACGGTATAACTTTAGAACATAGATTAAGTTTTAAGCCTGTAAGAAATATTAATGAGTCAATTAGATAATTTAGATTTTGTTCATCTTCATGTCCATTCGGAATACTCTTTAGTTGATGGGATCATAAGAGTTGATGAATTACTAGATCGTTCTATTGGTCTTGGATATCACTCTGTTGCTTTGACGGATTTAACTAATCTCTTTGGATTAATTGAATTCTATAGGTCTGCAAGGAGTAGAGGCATTAAACCTATTGTAGGTTCGGAGATTAATGTAGCAAAAGATAAAGACTCCATCTCAGCTCCTATTGTACTTTTAGCTATGAATAAACAAGGTTATATAAATTTAACAAAGTTAGTTTCTAAAGCTTATGTTGAAGGCCAAGTAAATGGAGATCCGATTGTTCTTTTTAGTTGGCTTGAAGAATTTTCAGAAGGAATAATAGCATTATCAGGAGGTATGGAAGGACATATTGGAAATTCAATTTTGGCAGGAAATAAGCAATTATCAGAGTCTCGTATCGACTTCTTTAAAAAGATTTATAAGGACAATTTTTTTATTGAAGTTCAAAGAACGGGTAAGCCTAATGAAAAAGAATACAATGAGTCTGTATTGCAACTTGCCTCAAGAATGGATATTCCTGTTGTTGCAACAAACAATGTGAGGTTTTTAGAAGCTGTTGATCCTGATATTTCTCCTTCTGATTTTGAAGCTCATGAGGCGAGAGTTTGTATTCAAAGAGGGGATATTCTAGATGATCCGAGAAGACCAAAAAATTACACAGAAGAGCAATTTTTTAGAAGTAAAGAAGAGATGCTTGAGTTGTTCTCTGATATACCTGAAGCACTGATAAATACCGTAAAAATTGCCGAAAAATGTAACATCGACTTGGAGTTAGGAAAATTTTATCTACCTGATTTCGAAGTTCCAAATGATTATTCTAGGGAAGAATTCTTGAGAAAAATTTCAAAAGAAGGCCTACTCAAAAGAATTAAAGACCTTCAAGGGTCTGCTGATTCTTATGAACTGGAGGAACATACTTATATAAAGAGACTGGATTATGAATTAGACATGATCTGTAAGCTAGATTTTGCAGGTTATTTTTTAATCGTAGCTGATTTTGTAAATTGGGCTCAAAAGAATGATATCCCTGTTGGTCCTGGCAGAGGTTCTGGAGCTGGATCTATAGTTGCCTATGCCTTAGGTATAACTGCTATTGATCCCATCAAATACGATCTCTTATTTGAAAGATTTCTTAATCCAGAGCGGGTTAGTAATCCTGATTTTGATATAGATTTTTGTATTGAAGGTAGAGATAAGGTTCTTGAATATGTCACTAACAAATATGGTAAAGACTCAGTAGCACAGATAAGTACTAGGGGAACAATGGCAGCAAGAGCTGTATTACGAGATGTGGTTAGAGTATTAGGAAAACCTTATGGATTTGGCGATAGACTTGCGAAGGCAATACCAGATGTTTTAGGAATAAGTCTTGAAGAGGCATATAAGGATAAGCAATTCAAAGAGATTATTGATGAGTCAGATGAATCAAAAGAAGTATTTGACATGGCACTTAAGTTGGAAGGTTTATCAAGGAGTGTTGGAACTCATGCAGCTGGTGTAGTGATAGCGCCAACAGCTTTGACAGATTTTACACCTCTTTTTTTAGATTCTGACAAAGGAACAGTAGCATCACAATTTGATATGGGTGATGTTGAGTCTGCAGGTCTAGTTAAATTTGATTTTCTTGGTCTGAAAACTCTCACGATAATAGATCAGTCTGTAAGACGAATTAATGCAAAGGCAAAAAACGAGGAAGATCATATAAATATTGATAATTTATCATTGAAAGATACAGAAACTTTTGAACTACTGCAAAGAGGGGAAACTACGGGTATATTTCAGCTTGAATCAAGAGGTATGAGGGACTACTTAAAACAATTAGTCCCTAATGATTTTGAAGACATTGTCAGCATGAATGCTTTATATCGTCCAGGTGCCCTAGGTATGAATATGGTAGATTCTTATATAAATAGAAAGCATGGTAGGGAAGAAGTTACTTATGGTCATGAATCAGTAAAAAAAATACTTAGTACTACCTATGGAGTAATAGTTTATCAAGAACAAGTAATGCAGATAGCTCAGGAGCTTTCTGGTTTCTCTCTAGGCCAAGCAGATATCTTGCGTAGAGCAATGGGGAAAAAAAAGAAAGAAGAAATGGAAAGTCTGCGTTCTACATTTGTAGATGGGGCAGTTAAAAAAGACGTAAACGAGAGATATGCTGCAAATCTATTTGACCAAATAGAGCAATTTGCAGGTTATGGTTTCAATAGATCTCATTCCGTAGGTTATGCACTTATTGCCTATCAAACTGCTTGGCTTAAAACTCATTTTCCCGCTGAATTTATGGCTTCAGTCTTATCATGTGATTTAGGGAATACAGATAATATTCAATTATTTGTAGATGATTGTAGAAACATAGGATTATCAGTTGAGAAACCTGATATAAATAGAAGTTCATACAGATTTGAAGACTTAGACTCAAGAACAATCTTATATGGTTTGGGCGCAATCAAAGGTATAGGTGAATCTTTAGTTGAACAAATAGTTTCTCAACGCAATATTGAGCAATTCAAAGATATGCATGATTTCTGTATGAGAATTGGATCTAATAGGATAAATAGAAGAGTTTTAACTACATTAATAGGGTCCGGTGCCATGGACTCTTTCGGAAAGAGGGAAGATCTTTTCAGAAGAATTGATTCATATCTAAAGAATGCTGAACAGGCTTCCGAGAGGAATAAGAGTAATATCCAAGATCTTTTTGGGGAAGAAATTATTTCTACTGCAGAGGATCTTGTTAACGATGACATAGAATTTGATGAAGTATCGTCTGAATGGAGTGCTCTAGGTTTTTATTTAGATTCTCATCCTCTAGAAAGTAAAAAGAAAGAGGTTAGGAATATGTGTGGTTTCTTTATTTCTGAACTTCAATCCGAAGAACACACGCAAAGAATCGCAGGATGTTTAATGCAGTTTAATGTAAGACAGGGTAAAAGAGGCAGATTCGCTTTCGCGACTTTAGATGATGGTTCTTCAAAAATAGAAGTCTCGATCTGGGCAGATGTTTTTGAAAAATATAGGAGCTTGTTAAAAAAAGGACAAGTTTTGGTTGTGGAGGGCATGATAGAGAAGGATGAATATTCTAGCTTTGCGAAATACAAAATGATTGCTGATAAGATTTTAACTTTTGATCAAGCTCGTCATGAGTATGTGAAGAACATTAAAATCGATATTGAAAATAATGATATTAGCTCTGAAGAGGTAGTTAATTCTTTAAAATTAATTGCAAATAGTAGTGAAGGTAATGAAGTTTTAATATCTTACAAGGGAGAGTCAGCAGTAGCAGATATTGTTCTGCCAAGTGATTTCTCAGTGAAACTTGATGATTCTTCAATAAAGGCCTTGGGCAAACGTTTTGGATCAGAAAATGTTAAGTTCGTTTATCATAGCCAATATCACATAAATTAATAATCTTAAATGCTAAAAAGTTATCTAGATTTCGAACAACCCATTGCTGATCTTGAGCAACAAGTTATAGATCTAAAAGATTCAGATTTAGATGAGGAGTCAATAAAGACAGAAGTTATTAGACTCAATGAGTCTATCCTGAAGACTACCGAAAAAATTTATTCTAATTTAACTCCTTGGCAAAATGTTCAAGTTGCAAGGCATCCAGAAAGGCCTCATTTCTTAGATTATATCGAAAGAATTTCTGATGAATTTGATGAACTTCATGGTGATAGGCATTTCTCAGATGATAGAGCTGTTATAGGTGGGATAGGGTCTATTGGTGAATATAAAGTTATGTTTATAGGGCATGAGAAGGGCAGGTCGACTGAAGAAAAGATTTTACATAATTTTGGAATGTCTCAACCAGAAGGTTACCGAAAAGCTTGCAGGTTAATGGAGTTAGCAGAGCGATTCTCACTTCCAATAGTTACCCTTGTTGATACACCTGGAGCCTATCCTGGCATTGATAGTGAAGAAAGAGGTCAAAGCGAGGCTATAGCTCATAACTTAAGGGTTATGTCTTCATTAAAAACTCCAATTATTGTTAACGTTGTAGGTGAGGGCGGATCTGGTGGAGCTCTCGCTTTAGGTGTAGGAGATCATATATCTATGCTTGAGCATTCTACTTATTCAGTCGCATCACCTGAAGCTTGCGCGAGTATTGTCTGGAGAGACTCAACCAAAGCAGATCTTGCTGCAGAGGCCATGAAATTAAATGCGGAAAGTGTCCAAGATTTGGGTTTAATAGATGAAGTTATTCCAGAACCTTTGGGCGGTGCACATAGAAGTTTTGATCAGGCATCATCAAATTTATCTAAGGTTTTAATCAAAAATTTAGATGAGTTAACTAATATGTCTATCGATTCATTGCTTGACAGGAGATACAAAAGGTTAATGAGCTATGGATCTATCTAGTGGCACTTTTAACTTTAAATAATAAAATTCTCAACGACTTTGATGAATTAGGCATTGCTTTTTCAGGAGGTCTAGACTCGTCTGTCCTTCTTAAGCTTATTTCAGATCAAGTTATACCTAAAGACAGGATTACAGCCCTTCATGTTAATCATGGTATCAATAATGATTCAGATAAATGGGAAGAATTCTGTGCTCAAATTGCAGCTGGATTAGGAGTTAATTTTAAATCATGGAAACTCAAAGATTTAGATAAAATCTCAGAAGACATTTTAAGAAATAAACGGCATGAAATATTTAAAAGCTGGGCAGATCATAATGATTTAATTGTTACGGGACATCATTTAGACGATCACATTGAGACAGTTTTATTTAGACTTTTTAGAGGAACGGGTATTAAAGGTTTAGAAGGAATAAGAGAAATATCTAAAGTTCGTGACATAAATTTTTATAGACCCTTTCTGGAAAATACAAAAAAAGAAATACTCAAATATGCCCAAGAACATAATCTTAGTTGGGTTGAAGATGGCTCTAATAGAGAATCTAAATTTTCTAGAAATATGATTAGAAATGATTTAATGCCAAAAATTATTGCTCGATGGCCTTCTATTGGTAAATCAGTAGGTAAACTTTCAGAAGAGGCGAAATGGAATCAGAAGATACTTACAGAAGTTGCTAGAGAGGATTTAGCTAATATTGATGCCAGCAAAGATAAGATCAATATGGAAAGATTAAAATCTTTATCTAAGGAGAGGCAGAAAAATGCAATAGTTTTTTGGTTAAACAACGAAAATGATATTTACGTTCCTTCAAAATTAATCTTTCAGATTTTATCATCTGTTTCAGAGCCATCTTCAGAATCAAGTAGTTTTATTATTCATTCAGACTCACTTAATACTGATATAAGAATTATTGTAAGTTCTAAAGAAATAAGAATATTAGATCAAGGTTTATTAAGACCTTTGCCAGAAAATTTAAGAGTTATTTGGGATTTAAAAAAATCTATAAAAATTCCTTCTGGAGAACTTTCAACTCAAGAATCCTATGGAAAAGGATTGGATAAAAAATATCTCAGAGATGATGTAATTATCAAGGCCAGAGTTGGAGGAGAGAGATGTAAACCTTTTGGAAGAGATAAGAGTCAAAAAATAAAAAATCTATTTCAAGAATTTGAGATACCAGATTGGAAAAGGAATTCTATCCCGCTAATCTATATAAATGATCGGATAGCTGCAGTGGGAGATTTATGGGTTTGTGATGAATTCCATACTAACTTAAATGAGAGTGGTATTTCTATAGTATGGAATGATAATGTAAATAAATAAGGAGTAATTATGAATTTAGAGACAGTAATTTATGAAAAAAGAGGAGCAGTTGCTTTAATTAAGTTTAATCGGCCTGAAGTGAGGAATGCATTTAATGCCAAAATGACCGAGGATATTCTTGAAGCATTGATAGAGGCAAAAGTGGATAGTGATGTCCGAGCTATAGTTTTGACTGGTGAAGGATTAAGTTTTTCAGCTGGTGCAGATCTGTCTGCACGAGATAACAAATGGTTAGATACCGAAGCTGCTTTAGTCGAGGGGTACTTACCAAGCCTAGAGGAGATAATGGCAATGCCTAAACCTGTCATATCTGCGGTAAACGGAGCTGCAGCAGGCATAGGAAGTGCTTACGCAATGGCTTGTGACTTAACCATCATGTCTGAAGAAGCCTATATACTTCAAGCATTCAGTAATATTGGGCTAATTCCTGATGGAGGGGCTAATTGGTTTTTAACCAATACAATTGGTTATAAACTTGCTTATCAAATTGCAATAGAAGGCGAAAGAATAGATTCTAGTAGATGTTTAGAATTAGGGTTAATAAATAAAGTAGTTCCTGGTGAAGCTTTACTAGATGAGGCATTGTCATGGGCAGATAGATTGAGTCTACGGTCTTCTCAGTCTTTAAAACTTACAAAACAGATAATGAGAAAGGCTTTAGATAGTACTTATGGCGATATTTATGACCTTGAGGCTAAAACCCAAAACACACTGACAGGTTCAGAAGATAATATTGAGGGAGTCACAGCTTTTATGGAAAAGAGACAACCTAACTTTAAATAAAAATTTATTTGTTCTGATTCTCAAGTTCTATCCTCAGCTCTTTATGTTTTTGGTTAGTAAGGGGGTAATACCAAGTTAGAAATAAAGCAGGCAGGAAAAATACAGCACAACCTAGGCAATAATAAATTCTTAAAGCTAACATCGCATCATCTGAATTTATTATTCCTGGCACAAATCCTGAGAAGTCTACTAATATGGCCGCAGCCCAAACCGCTATCATTGCAGATACTTTCGCTATCATTCCATTCAATGCAAAGAATGTTCCAGCACGTCTTCCTCCTGTTTTTAGAGAATCTAAGTCAACAACATCTGCCAACATTGAGGCAGGGAGGAATTGAAGGCCACCAAAACAGAATCCTTTGAGAAGAAAAAGAATATGAAACTGAGTAAAATCGCCTCTTTCAAGAAAAAAGCATAAAAAACTGACTGTTCCGGTGCCAACAAGAGTTATACAAAAAGCCTTATGTTTGCCTAAAGTTTTGCCAAGCCAGAGCCAGAACGGAATTCCTATTAGTCCTGCAATAAAGTATCTTGCATAAGAAGCACCAACAGTCTCAATTCCAATGACATCTCTTACAAACCACAGAGATAAAGTATTTCTAAATGACTCTCCTGCAATCACCAGGAAAATGATTAATAAAATTCTTACTAGTAAAGGATTTTCTGCAGCATATTTTAGTCCTTCAAATAAAGGAATCTTTTTTTCAACCTTTGGCATAGGATCGGGAACTTTCCAAAGTGCCCATGCGGCAAAGATAGGCAGTAATATAATAATACCAATCCCCATGCTAGCTAAAATATCCGACATTTTCCCCGAAGTAGAAAAATCTTGAAAAATAAAAATTGCTGCAAGCATCCTCTTAATCGATTCCAGGACTCCTATTCCTTGTCCTGATACTTCAATAGCAAGAGGTATCAGGGCAGAAATCAACAAACCAATCAAAGTCCATCCTTCTCTACCGCTGACAACTCTTGATCTCTGGTGATAGTCAGATGATATTTCAGCACCCCAGGCACCATAAGGAATATTAATTATGGTTGAGCCTAGATACATAAGCATCATCCAAATCACAAAGTAGGCAATTGAGACTTCGGACCCAGGGATGAATAACTTATAAATAGCCAACATCATTAAAGGGACACCTAATATAATCCAAGGCTTTCTTCTTCCTATAGAAGTCCTAGTAGAATCACCTAACTGCCCAAGAATTGGATCAGTAATTACATCTGTGAACCTTGCAATTAAAAGGAGATTGGCAATTATATAAAGAGGAATGCCTACAACCTCAGAATAAAAGGGAATTAGCCAGATTGCTATTGGATAGCCAATCATTGCTAAAGGAGTTGCAAGGCCTCCATAAGCAAATATTGTATTACGCTGAACTGTCGTAGTACTCATAAACTCCCCTAGAAATGATAAATTCCAAGGTCATATTATAGTTTTGAGTTATTTAGACAATCTATTTAGGCCGCTAATTACTGAAAGCAATCCAGCTATAACAGTATTTTGATGCATACCAACGCCCCATACAGATTTGTTTGCTAATACTAATTCAGAGTATGCAACTGCTTTAGCATCTGAGCCAGAACTGATGGCATGTTGATGATAATCAGATATCTTGATTTCAAGATTGAAGCTCTTTTTAATAGCATCAATCATCGCATCTATTGGCCCATTTCCACAGCCCTCTATAGTGACGACATCTGAGTTATGTTTTAGGTCTATTGTTATTTCATCTGATTGCGTGCCATCTTTATTAGAACTTGAATTTATATGATGTTCAATGAATTCGTAGCTACCAAAGCTATTAAGATAAGTTTCTTGGAAGTTATCCCAAATGTCTGAAGGAGAGATTTCTTTTCCAGACTCATCTGCTATTTTTTGTATTACCTGACTAAATTCAATCTGCAACCTCCTCGGCATACTTAATCCATGATCTTTTTCAAGAAGATAAGCAACACCCCCTTTACCAGATTGACTATTAATTCTTATTACTGCCTCATAAGATCTTCCCACATCACTTGGATCAATTGGCAGGTAGGGCACTTCCCAAAGTTCCTGATTGGAATTTCTTAATTCGGTAAGACCTTTTTTTATTGCGTCTTGATGAGAGCCCGAAAAAGCTGTAAAAACAAGATCGCCTGCATAAGGATGTCTTGGATGGACTGGCAATTGATTGCAATATTCTGCCTCTCTCATTATTGGATTTATGTTAGAAAAATCTAGATGAGGATCGACACCTTGTGTAAGCATATTCAAAGCTAAGGTAACTATATCCACATTACCAGTTCTCTCTCCATTTCCAAAAAGCGTCCCTTCTATCCTATCAGCACCAGCCATAACTCCTAGCTCAGTAGCTGCCACAGCTGTTCCTCTATCATTATGAGGATGAAGGCTAACTATTACATTTTCTCTATCCTGGAGATTCCTACACATCCACTCTATTTGATCTGCATAAGTATTTGGAGATGCCATTTCTACTGTGGCGGGTAGATTCATGATTGTCTTCTTTTGCTCATTCGGTTGCCAGATTTCATTTACAGCATTACATACCTCAACAGCATAAGGCAGTTCTGTGCCCGTAAAGCTTTCCGGACTATATTCAAATGACCAATCGGTTTGATCATAAAGTTCTGACTCTTCTTTTACCCATTTAGCTCCGTCAATTGCAATTTTCTTTATGCCAGCCTCATCACTATTAAAAACAACTTTGCGCTGTAAAGTAGAAGTTGAGTTGTAGACATGAACGATAGCTTGTTTCGCTCCCTCTAAAGCTTCAAAAGTTTTCTTAATCAGTTCAGGTCTAGCTTGAGTTAAAGCTTGGATTGTTACATCGTTTGGTATTAAATTTTCTTTAATTATTTTTCTGACAAAATCAAAGTCTGTTTGAGATGCAGATGGGAAACCTACTTCAATCTCTTTGAAGCCAATTTCTAACAAAAGATTAAACATCCTAAGTTTTCTTTCTTCACCCATAGGCTCTATCAGGGCTTGATTACCATCACGCAAATCGACACTACACCATAAAGGTGATCTAGTAATAGTATTTGATGGCCAAGTTCTTTCAGCTAAGTCAACAGACTTAAAAGGTCGATATTTATTAGCAGAATCATTAATTATTTTAGTCAATTTGTATCTCCAGAAGGTAGTAAATTATTGAGATTGGTGCTTTAAGCACAAAGTTAAGCCCGGTTAACTCTTAAAAAAAGAGACCGGGTCAGTCAGTCGGAGCTGAATATATTCTTTGACGACTAAAATCATGCGCGCTAGCTTATATATGCAACCAATTAAGGTCAAGTTGAGTCTTTTTTTCCAAGTAGTAAAATTAGAAACTATGTCTTTGTCAAAATATCAAAAACTTCAAGAGCTGGGCATAGATATATGGAAAAAAAGATCTGAGGAAGAGGTAATTAACTTTCAAGAAGAAATCTTTTTAATTGATGAAGACAGCATCCTACTCCTTGGAGAAAAAGACAAAAAGGTTTCAGAGGAGGATAAAACAATATTTTTAAGAACTCTTACCAAGTCCATTAAAAAAAACAAGATCTTGAGAATTAATAAACTAGAAAATCCTAAAGCAGTGAATAACATCTTGGATCTAGGTACTGATTCATCAGAATATTTAGAGCAATTTGAGAATGCCAAAATCTCTTCCTATGATTCGATGACAGAAATATGTTCCTCAAAAGAGACTAAACAACTCTTTCTGGAAAAGTTAAAAGTCCTAAATTTATAAAAAAAAATACGTGGATTACTCTTATTTAGACTTCAATCACTTAGATTCAGTTCTTGAGATAGAAAGAGAATCTAACCCCTATCCTTGGACAGCAAGAAACTTTAGTGATTGTATAGAGAAAGGCTACTATTCTATGGTCCTTGAAGACAAAGAAAAGTTTGTTGGGTTTGCTATTATGGCTATTTCGTCTGAAGAGTCACATTTACTCAATATAGGTGTAAACAAAGATTTTAGAGGGTCTGGTTTTGGTGAACAAATACTAAAAAAGATGATAATTGCTGCAGAGGTTATGGGGAGTAAGAAAATTATTCTTGAAGTGAGAGTTTCAAATAAAATTGCTTACAGGCTTTATGAAAAACTTGGATTTCATGAGATTGGGGAGAGAAAAAAATATTATAGGCTTCCTGAGGGAAGGGAAGATGCTTACGTAATGTCAAAGACTCTTAAAAAGGGTTTTGTAAGTAGTTTATTTTTTTCTAAGGGTTAATTAGCTTTTCGATATCTGACTGAATTTGCTCTGGCGTTGTTGAAGATCCATATCGATTTACAGGCTCACCATCTTTATTAATAAGGAATTTTGTGAAATTCCATTTGATTTTTTGTGTCCCTAAAAGACCTTTCTTTTCACTAGTTAAAAAATTAAATAATGGATGTGCATTTTCTCCATTCACATCAATCTTACTAAAGATTGGAAAAGTATTTCCGTAATTTAAGCTACAAAATTCTGTGATTTGTTCATTAGTGCCTGGTTCTTGACCTCCAAACTGATTACAAGGGAAGGCAAGTACAGAAAACACCTCAGATGAATAATTATTTTGAAGTTTTTCTAGGCCTTCATACTGAGGAGTAAAACCGCACTGGCTGGCAGTATTTACAATTAGTAAGGTTTTTCCCTTGAAATCGCTTAAGTCTATGGTTTGTCCAGATGAGTCTTCACAGGAGAATTCGTAAATGTTTTTAGTCATTTTTTTATTTAATTTTTTATAATGATAAATTATAACAACTTTGAAAGGAGAGAAGGGTGGAGTATAGAAAATTAGGCAATACAGATTTGGATGTAAGTGTTATCTGTCTGGGCACCATGACTTGGGGGGAACAGAATACTTTTGAGGAAGGTTACGAGCAGATGGATTATGCTGTTGAGCAAGGAGTAAATTTCTTTGATACAGCTGAACTTTATCCAATACCTCCCAAGCCTGATACACAAGGAAAGACAGAAGAGTGTATAGGAAATTGGTTTAAGAGTACTGGCAAAAGAGAAGATATAATTCTTGCTTCGAAAGTTGCTGGAAGGGCACCCATGAATTGGTTTAGAGGTGATTGGACGCTTTTGGATAGGGAGAACATCGAAAGCGCAATAGATTCAAGTCTAACTAGATTACAAACCGATTATATTGATTTATATCAATTACATTGGCCTGACAGAAGAATGAGTATGTTTGGCGCTGATGGCTTGGGCTATAAGCACTATGAAGCCGAAACAGTTCCAATACTTGAAACATTGAAAGTACTTTCGGAATTAGTAGATTCTGGAAAAATTAGATATGTTGGCTTATCCAATGAAACTCCATGGGGCCTCTCGGAATTTATCAAATTTTCAGAAATGTATGACTTGCCAAGAGTTGTTTCCGTACAGAATGCGTATAATTTTTTGAACCGATCTTATGAGCTCGGTATGTCTGAATTTCATCATAGATCACAAGTAGGCCTACTGGCTTATTCACCTTTGGCACAAGGTTATCTATCGGGAAAGTATATCGATGGTGCTAGACCTGAAGGAGCCAGAACAACCCTATTCGAAAGAGGAGATCGTTACGAGGTTGCGGGTGCAAATGAGGCAGTTAAATCCTATGTCAATTATGCTCGTTCAATAAACATGGATCCATCGGTGATGGCTAATTCTTTTGTAAATTCAAGAGATTTTGTAACTTCTAATATCATCGGTGCAACCACTATGGAGCAGTTAAAGTTAGCTATTGGAAGTATTGATGTGAAATTAACCGACGAAGATTTAGAGCAGATATCTTTGATACATAGAAAAAATCCTAATATATGTCCTTGATCTCTGAAGATTTAGATTTACAGAGTTTTTGGAAATCTTTTGATCAGCTTTCAAAGTTAGAACTTTATGAGGTTCTTAGTTTTCGACAATCCATATTTGTTGTAGAGCAAAAATCTTGGTATCAAGATGCAGATGGATTAGACGAAATTAGTGAACATCTACTTTTGAAAAAGGATGGACATTTGGTTGCTTACTTAAGGTTAACTCCTCCTGGAATCAAGTACAAAACACCATCCATAGGAAGGATTGCTGTAATTGATAGTCTGAGAGGTCTTAGCATTGGATCAAGATTAGTTGACGAAGGTCTTAAGAGAAGTTTAGAAAATTATATGACTGATAAATCAACTATTTCTGCTCAAGAATATTTGATTAAATTTTATGAAGGACATGGCTTTAAAGTAAATAGCGAAGTGTATGACGAAGATGGAATTCCCCATGTTCAAATGATAAGGAATGGATAAAGAAAAGCTCTACACTCTTGTTTTGTCTGCAGGCTTAATTGTTGGAGCTTTGCTGGCAGGACTTTCTATTATTCAAGAATCTAATATTTCAAATTTTAAATATGCTGCGAAAATTGAAGACACTTCAATTTCTATGGAGAAATATTTAGTTCAACTTGAGGGTCTTGCAAAAGACAAGAAGTCACCCATAACACAAAAAGATAAAGAATATGTCCTTGAACGAATGATCGAAGAGGAACTTTTAATTAAAAGGGCTTTAGACCTTGGCATGCTCGAAAATAATCCTATAGCAAGAGGAACAATTGTTCAGCAGATGATAAAGACCATTATTGCTGAAAATATGAGATACGAAGTGTCTGATAAAGAATTAAATGAATTTTTCAAAGAGAATATAGGATTTTTTACGAAATCATCAAGGTTAAGAATTCAACAAATTTATTTTTCTGACGAAGGGTCTAAAAACTCATCCTTTGAAGATGCAAATCGAGCTTACCAACTTTTAATTTCTGGTAGCAGCTTTGTTGAGGTATCCAATTTAGGGAGTGATTCAGCCTTAAAAATACCAAATAGCTTGATGACTTTATCAAAAGTAAGGGAGTACATTGGGCCTAGCCTCATGAATTTAGCTAGGAATTTACAACCTGGTACTTTCAGTCAACCAATCAAGGTTCCTGGTGGACATAAAATAATTTTCTTATTGGAAAAGGAGTTAGCAGGACAGCCAAACTTAGATCAAGTTAGAGATGTTGTTTTAGCAGAATATTCAAAAAGAAGAGATGATAATTCCTTGAGAGAATATTTAGAAAATCTCAAGAATTGGTACGATATTTCAAGAAACTTACCAGAATAAATGTCGAAATTTTTATCATTAGGCCTAATAGCTTGTTTATTAAGCACAGTATTATTCTCGCATCAAAGAAGTGAATCTTATTCTAAGATAAATATAGACTCTAGTGCTGAGTCAAAATCTATTGAAGTTGAATTTAGTATACAAACATCGGTATTGCAAAGACTAAATTTAAATTTTACAGAGAACTGGGAAGAAGAACTTACAAATAAAGTTATAGGTAATTTTATTTTTAACAAAAATTGCAATATCTCAAATAAACCTTTTTTGAAAAATTCTTTTTCTACTGGTTACCTAACCTTACTCTGGACGATGGAGTGTGGATTTGAAGAATCCACAATAAATTTCGAGCTCTTTTTTGATGAAGATCCGACGCATACTCATATATCTACTTTTTATATTAACTCTGTAGCTAGTCCCGAAAAGGTTTTCACATCTTCAAACAGGGAGTGGAAAGAAACTGATAATGAATCTAAAAGTGAATCAAGATTTGATTCTTTTAGAGATTATCTTGAACTTGGATTTAATCATATATTGTCTGGATATGATCATTTAGCATTCTTACTTGCAATATTAATTCTAGGTTTTACCTTAAAGAGTTTAATCATAGTAATTACGGGTTTTACAATTGGCCACAGCATCACTCTCGCGTTAGGAGCTTTGGGTCTAGTTACACCTTCTTCGCAATTTGTTGAAGCTTTAATAGGATACTCAATAATCATTATAGCTTTAGAGTGTATTGCTTCAATTACTCATAACCACAATCTATATGGAAGATTGTTGATTTATTTTTCTTCATCCCTTGTTATCTTTTTAGCCCTTTTTGGATTACAAAAATTCATAATTGGTTTGGTTGGCATAAGCATATTTTCATTTTGCTACTTAAATCTTGTCCGAAGACATCCAGGCTCTTCAATAACTTTGCTTGTAACTTCTTTTTTTGGACTTATACATGGATTTGGGTTTGCTGGAAATTTATCGACTATCGGTTTGATGGAAGGCAGGCTTTTGCCTGCGATTGCAGGTTTTAATATCGGAGTAGAGCTTGGACAGCTTTTGATAGTCTTGGTTGTTTATCTTATTTTTTCTCAGATGACTAAGTTTATTAGAGAGAGTATAAACACAGCAAGAGTTTGTGCTGCATCAGCTTTGTCCTGCCTGGGAACATATTGGTTTTTGGAAAGGTTATTTTAGATTATTCTGATATTTTCAGCTTGAGGTCCTTTTTCTGTTTCTTCAACAGAAAACCTTACTCTAGTATTTTCTTTGAGTTTCCTTCTGTCTTGATTTTGAACAGCTCTGAGATGAACGAATAAATCCCCACCTTTATCTCGAATTAAGAACCCATATCCTTTACTTGGATCAAACCATTTTATGGTTCCTGTTTCGCCTCTAAAATTTCTCTTTATTTTTCTTCCATATATAAACCCGATAATTGAAAGAAATCCAATGCTCCAGAACGTCGCAAGAGCTTGGTACATAAGACTGCTTCCAAAAGTAAGATCGCCAATAGAGAAAATTAACCCAGTGAATAGACCCGATATAATGAAGCTTGTTATTAGAGCTCTAAAAAACATAATGCTGAATTATAACCAAAATGATTTCATAAACCCTAAATCATTTTTTTAATTTCATTCATTTGAAAGTCAAGATTTTCTAGTTCTGTAGATAAAACAGAAAATCTATCTTTTTGAGCTTCCACAAGATCTTTTGGAGCATTTTCAATAAAGTTCTTATTAGAAAGTTTACTACCTAGCATTTCCTTTTCTTGAATAAGTTTAGATATTTTCTTATTGAGCCTTTGCATTTCTTCCTTTGCATCAATGAGTCCTTCAAGAGGTATCATTACTTTTAGATTGTCTCGAGTAAACATTGATGAGGGAATATCTTGTGCACTCTCTTCAGCCCAAATAATATCTTTGAGACCACATAGCTGTTCTATGTAACTACTAATTTCATTTAAGTTTTTCTTATCTATTTGATCTCCTCCCTTAAAGACAGAAGAAATTTTAATTGAAGGTTTTATAAGAAGCTCGCCACGTATATTTCTTATCCCAGATACAATATCTTTAAGCCACTCTACTGATTGGTAGTCTCGTTCCGAAGTATTTTCAGAACCTACGGGGTATTCAGATATCATTATGCTTTGATGGGTTGAATTATGGTGTGCCTGAAATTGTTTCCAAATTTCTTCTGTTATGAAAGGCATGATTGGATGTGCGAGTCTTAGAGTTTTTTCAAGAACATCAACCAAAGACCTAACAATCTCTGCTTTATTTACGTCATTTTTTCTGAGACTTATTTTCTGAAGCTCTATGAACCAATCACAAAATTCGTACCATATAAATTCATAGAGTGCTTTAGTAGCCAAATCAAATCTAAATTCATTCATTGACTGGTCTACTTTCTTTACAGTTAGATTAAACTTATAGTCGATCCAAGCATCAATTGAAGTTTCACTTCTCTTTTTGGAAATACCGTAGTTATCGATATTTAAATCTATAAATCTAGCCGCATTCCAAAGTTTATTACAAAAGTTTCTGTAACCTTCTACTCTTTTAATATCAAAATTGATATCCCTCCCGCCTGATGCTAGCGAGCAGAAAGTTAATCTCAATGCGTCAGTTCCATAAGCTTCAATACCATTCGGAAATTCTTTTTTGGTTTGTTTTATGATTCGATCTTTCATTTTTGGTTGCATCAAGCCTTCAGTTCTCTTATCAATTAAGTCCTCTAGGTTAATTCCATCTATGATATCTAAAGGATCCAAGGTATTGCCTTTAGATTTAGACATCTTCTGGCCTTCTGAATCTTTTATAAGACCATGAATCAATATTTTCTTGAAGGGTACTTCATTGATAAAATGAGTAGTCATCATTATCATTCTTGCTACCCAAAAGAAAATGATATCAAACCCTGTTACTAAAACACTTGTAGGATGATATCTTGATAGTAAGTTCTCTTTTTGTGGCCAGCCTAGAGTTGAAAACGTCCACAAAGCAGAAGAAAACCAAGTATCAAGAACATCCTCGTCTTGTTTTAATTCAATATTATCGAGATTATATTTTTCTCTTACTGCTTTCTCGGATTCCCCGACATATAAATTGTCATCTTTATCAAACCAGGCTGGTATTCTATGTCCCCACCACAACTGCCTACTAATACACCAATCCTGTATATCATTCATCCATGCAAAATAGGTATTTTCCCAGTTCTTAGGTATAAACTCCGTCTCATTTTCTTTTACGACTCTGATAGCTTCTTCTGAAAGTTTTTCAACATTAACGAACCATTGATTAGTTAACAAAGGTTGAAGGATAGAATTACTTCTTTCACTTCTTGGGATTTGGACTTTATAAGGCTCAGTCTTGTTCAGTTGACCAATTGTATTAAGGTCTTCTACGATAAGTTTCCTTGCGTCTTCAATGTTTAAGTTTTGATATTTATCTGGAACTTTGTCATTTAAAGTACCATCAAAATTCAAGATATTGATCACTTTTAGCCCATGTCTTTTGCCCATCTCAAAATCATTGAAATCATGTGCAGGTGTAATCTTTACACAACCAGTCCCAAATTCTGATTCAACATAATTATCAGCAATGATGGGTATTTCTCTATTCACAATTGGCAAAAGTGCCATTTTTCCTATCTGTCCCTTATACCTTTCATCCTCAGGGTTAACTGCTAGGGCTGTATCTCCAAGCAATGTTTCTGGTCTTGTTGTAGCAACAGTTAATTTTTCATTATCTGAAGTAAAGTAATCAATATACCAAAGAGATCCATTTTCTTCTTCAGAAGAAACTTCAAGGTCTGACAAGGCAGTCTCAAGCACTGTATCCCAATTGACTAGTCTTTCTCCTTTATAAATCAATCCTTGGTCATAAAGTTCTATGAATACCTCTTTGACTGCCAAGCTTAAATCATCGCTCATAGTGAAGGCTTCTCTTGACCAGTCTACCGAAGCGCCTAGTCTTCTTAGTTGTTGTGTTATTTTATTTCCTGATTTTTCCTTCCAAAGCCATACTTTTTTTTCAAATTCATCTCTACCGATCTGCTCTCTAGATAATCCTTCTGCTTCAAGTTGTCTTTCTACAACCATTTGAGTAGCTATTCCGGCATGATCTACGCCCACTTGCCAGAGTGTATCGAATCCCGACATTCTTTTATGACGAACAAGTGCATCCATTAGAGTATTTTGAAACCCATGACCCATATGAAGGGTTCCAGTAACATTAGGTGGTGGAATCATGATACAAAATGATTCCTTTGATTCATCAGGCTTGGCTTTAAAGAAGTCTGACTTTTCCCAATTCTTGTAAATTTCAGTTTCAGTAGAACTCGGCTCGTAGTTTTTTTTCATATTGACTCTACGAATTTTGTCTTCAATCCCAGATCTTTGCATTTAGACCATGTACTCGCTGCTCTCTCTCTGAGATCAGCGCCATCCATAATTACTAGTTGTATAAAATTTTCATATCCATCTAAGTTTTTCGGTATCTCTGGAGATACATTAAGAATCAAATCGGAACCTAACACGAACTTAGTTCCAGGATAACCAATATTTATAAGATCATCTGCTTCATTAGTAACTAGATTATGAGAAATTAGTCCATATTCAGGCTCATTCCATAACCTCTCATCTAAATAATTAGCATCACTTATATCATTACAAAAAACATCTATTTTACTAGCCTGAATTAGATCTATATCGCCCACAATTAGTTTACTAATTAGAGAACTAGTGAAGTCCAAAGCTTCTTCCATATTTTTGCCAGAAGCTATAAAAGTAGCTTCTACCATTACTAAGACTTATCAATGAGATATTGACTCAGAAGAGGCACTGGTCTGCCTGAACCGCCTTTTGCAGCACCTTTATAACTAGCAGTTCCAGCCACATCGAGATGAGCCCATGGGTATTTCTCTGCAAATCTTGATAAAAAACATGCAGCGGTAATAGTACCAGCTCGACCGCCTATATTTGCGATATCTGCAAAATTACTATCCAAATCTTTTTGGTAAACATCCCATAAGGGTAATTGCCAAGCTCTATCTGAAGCTTTTCTGCCAGCCTCCAATAATTCTTCGGCAAGTTTGTCATTATTAGACATTAGTCCAGATGTAGAATAGCCCAAAGCCATTATCACCGCTCCGGTAAGTGTAGCAATATCTACAACGGATCGGGGTTCAAATCTTTCAACATAAGTCAAAGCATCGGCTAAGACCAATCTTCCCTCAGCATCAGTATTTAATATTTCAACAGTCTTACCTGACATTGTGCGTACGACATCACCGGGCTTAGTTGCCTTGCTACCTGGCATATTTTCTGCACACGCTACTACACCAACTATATTGATTGGAAGTTTAAGTTCTGAAACTACTTGCATAGTTGCTATAACACTCGCAGCACCACACATATCAAATTTCATTTCATCCATGGTCGGAGGAGGTTTGAGGCTTATTCCTCCCGTGTCAAAAGTAATACCCTTTCCAACAATCGCATATGGTTTATCACCTTTTTTCCCACCTTGATAATTCATTGAAATGAGCTTTGATTCTTGCGCACTTCCGTTTCCAACCGAGAGCAAACAATCCATACCCATTTTCTTCATTTCCTTCTCGCCATAAACCCTACAACTAAGTTTTTGATATTTATTGGCCGCAGACCTAGAACTTGTTGCCAAATAGGATGGAGTGCACACATTTCCAGGAAGATTTGCTAAATCTTTAGCTACATTCATACCTTGTCCTATGGCTTGTCCAGTTTTGAGCCCTTTGCGCAATTTAGCCGCGCTTTGTTTTGAATCAATAACAATTGAGACTTTTTTAAGATAATTAATTTTTTTATTTTTCTTATTAAGTTTCGCATCGTAGGTATAAGCCTTGCTTTCAACAGCAGTACCTATTTTCTGGAGTAATGTCTCATCGGTATTTTCTTTAGAATCATGTTTCATGGATGGTAATGAAACAATACCTGTTGAAGATTTTTTTGAAGTTAAACAAGTTGTTACAGACATTGCAATCTTATCAAGATCTTCACTACTAAGATCTTTCGTTGGTTTACCACAACCAATTAAGAAAATTCTCTCTGCAGAAGTGCCATCATTAGTTGCAATATAAGCCGTCTGACCCACCTTTGACTCAAACTCACCCCTTTTTATAAGCTTTTTAATACTACCTTGAGTTGCTTTATCAATTTTTTCTGCGATTGAATTTAAAATCCTCCCCTCGGAAACACCAATAACTAAAACATCAATTTTTGTTTTTAAAAGATTTGTTGATAGTTCTTGATTAAGGCTTAGTGTGAGTCTTTTTTTCATTATGTCTCCTTATAAAAAAGATTGTTGTTGTACTATTTTATCAATAAATAATAAAAGTTATCTCCAAATAGAGAATATTCTTCTAATAAAGAGTAGGATTGACAATATAGATTTTCAAATACTCGTTTATGATTTTAAATCGTTATTTCTTAAAAACTATTTTCTCATATACTCTGGCTATAAGCGTAGTCTTTATTCTCATAATCGTATCTTCGAGGTCTATACAATACTTAGAACAAGCATCCAGAGGAGAAATAAATCCTCAAGTTGTTTTTTATATAGTCCTATATAGGCTTCCAGAATTTCTAGAATTAATTTTGCCTCTAAGTTTTTTTATGTCTATTGTTTTGACTATTGGAAAATTTAGCTCAGAAAGTGAACTAACGATCATGGAACAGCTTGGCTTTAGTAACTCAAGAATCTACTCACTATTGGCAATACCTGCAGTAATTATAGCTTTATTAATATTCTTTTTTTCTTTAGTGCTTAGTCCTGGATTAGATTTAAGGGTAAAGAGTTTACTTGAAGTTGAATCTCTAGAAGAAACCTTTGATACTTTACTTCCAGGTCAATTTCATAAATTAAATGATTCTTATCTTATTTATGCTAAGGAAAAAGAAGATAACGGCCTGAATGATGTTTTTCTTCTTGCAAAGGATTCCACTGAGAAATCAAATTTGATTATCGTAGCTGAGGGATTGAGCGCAAATAGGTCAGGAAATGGAGATTTGAATTTTGATAAAGGGTTTTCATATTCAAAAAAAGAGCCTGATGAAATATTTTCGGTTAAGTTTGATAATCTTAAATTAAAAGCTGACTTTATGTTGAAAACTGATAGAGAAGTAAATTTTGAGCAACAGGATTCAGTAGATCCATTGATATGGTCTAGCTCTATTAGTTTTATGACATTACTAAGTATTTTCATGGCTGTGCCATTATCAGAGAGATCTCCGCGTAATGGTAGATACTCTAAAATACTTCCTAGCTTGTTAATATTTTCAGCATACTTAGGGATTTTGTTGACATTCAAAGGTTCAGAGACATCTAATTTAATTTCAATTTTCTTGGTTCATTTACTTTTTTTGGTAATTTCTATTCTTTTGAATCTATATATGATCAAGATAAAATCATGATTCATTTATTTGGTGACATAATAGAAAGGAATATCTCCAAAAGAATTTTTTATAGTATTTGTATTGTTGCCGTCGCAGTATCTTTGTTAGATTTTTTATTTAAATTTATTTCTGAAATCTCTGATATTTCAAATTCTTATCTTGTGCTGGATGCTTTAATTTATTGTGTTTATTCAATTCCAAGTTCAATTTATGAATATTTATCGTACGTCTGTCTCATTGGCGTGATCGTTGGTTTAGGAAGTTTAAACTCAGAAGGGGAGATTATCGGTTCAAAGGTTTTAGGTAAATCGAATTTTAAGATGGCCATAGCATCTTTAAGACCTGCAATATTAATAATAGCACTAGCCTTTTTATTTCAAGAGACTTTCCTTCCTTCCTTATCACAATCAAATGAGGAAAATAGATTAGTAAAGCAAGACAGAATCAATTCAGAGGATGGTTATTGGTTTGCTTCTAATTCTTCAATCAATTTTTTTAAAACTTCTCCAAGCAAAGATTCCATTAATGATGTCACGACTTATCAATATGGAGAAGAGGGAAATATTAACCAAATAACAGATTCGAAATATGCTAAACGTCAAAATGGAATATGGACTTTGTTTGATTTAACAGTCACAGACTTTCAAAAAAATTCTATTCTCTTTCAAGAAGAAAAAATATGGCCAGAAGGTCCTAAAGATAGTGACATGAGAAGAATTCTATCTCCTAGGTATCTTTCAATTGGCGAGCTTAACGAAGCTTTAAAGTTAAACATATCTGAATATAGAAGAAATAACTTATCCCTGGAGTATTGGAAGAAAATATTCCATCCTATTACAACAATATTATTAATTTTATTAGCTGCATCTTTCGTATTTGGGAGAGTGAGAGATGATTCTATTGGTAAAAGAATTCTTGCAGGAGTTTTATTCGCATTTTCCTTGAATATTTGTCAAAACCTCTTTGCAAGTATGGCAGCAGTCTCCCTTCTAAGCCCATTCTATGCAGTTACTTTACCTATAGCGGGAGTTATTGTTCTAACAACTATATTCTGGAAACTTAAATCTAATTAATCTTAGCAATTCTTGTTTTTGTTGCTAAATCAGCCAGCGACTTTTTTTCTTCATTAAAAAAAATATATAAGTAGCCAAGACCAAAGAATAAGAAAGAAAAGGTAGAAAAAGCGCAACGCAAGAGACAAATTCTTATTGTTAACTTTTCTTCAGAAATAAGTTTTATTTTCCATGCTTGCATACCTACAGTCTGTCCATCATTTACCAACCAAAAATAAGAGTAAAAGATTGGCCCAGAGAAAATAGTAACGAATAGCTGCAGTAAATCTATAAATCCACCATTTTCAGGAGCACCACCGTTTAAAAATACGAGTAATAAAGTCAAAGAAAAGATAATCCCTAATATCAGTAAACTGTCATAAACAAGAGAAAATATTCTTTTAAAAAAACCTGAATTTTCCATAATAATTTGGAGAAGATATTTTTTTTGATTATTCTATATAAAAATTGAGAGTTTATTATGCATGATATATCCAAATCTAGTGATACCTTTTTCTTAGGCCATCCCAAAGGTCTCGTAACACTTTTTTTAACAGAAATGTGGGAAAGAATGTCCTTCTATGGAATGAGAGGATTACTTGTTTTGTTCATGACAAGGGAGGTAACTGAAGGAGGGATGAATCTTAATGCTCCTGAGGCTATGGCAATCTACGGAATATATGGCGCTTCAGTATATTTTCTATGTGTGCCTGGCGGTTGGATTGCAGATAAGATTTTTGGAGCCCAGAGAACAGTTCTGTACGGAGCAATTATTATAACAATCGGTCATTATGTGCTAGCAATTCCTTATGATAAAACTTTTTTTCTTGGTTTGGTTCTTGTTTCAATCGGTACAGGTCTTTTAAAGCCGAACATCTCAACTATTGTCGGCCAACTCTATAAGCCAGGAGATGTAAGAATTGATTCTGGCTACACGATATTCTATATGTCCATTAATATAGGAAGTATGCTCGGATTCCTTGTTTGTGGCTATCTTGGAGAGAAGGTAGGGTGGCATTGGGGTTTTGGAGCCGCTGGTGTAGGAATGACTTTTGGTGTTTTACAGTATCTTTTCAGTAAAAATTCATTAGGAGAAGCTGGAAAAAATCCTAACTTAGCCCCTACTGAAGACAAATCAAAGTATATGAACATATTTAAATATAGTGCAATAGCTATTTTCTTATTGATTATTTCTGGCTTTGTAGGACTTTGGACTGTCGACCCCCAACTACTCAACCAACTGACTGTTTATTTGATATTGATTGTGGCTATTTCTTACTTCATCTATTTATTCTTTTTTGCAGGATTAGGCAACGATGAAATTGAAAATATCAAAATGTTATTATTATTATTTTTCGGGGCTGTATTATTTTGGGCTGGATTTGACCAAGGAGGTTCATCTTTGAATCTGTTTGCTAAAGACTACACGGATCTATTTATCTTTGGATGGGAAATGCCAGCAACCTTTCTTCAGGTCGCAAATCCTTTGATGGTAGTAATTTTTGCTCCTTTTTTCGCAGCATTTTGGATCTATCTTGGAAAAAAGAACTTAGATCCTGATACACCTCAAAAATTTGCTTTGGGATGTTTTCTCATGGCTATTGGTTTTCTAGTAATTATTTTTGGTGTTGAAGCCGCTATGCAGAATGAAAAAGCTGGTATTCAGTTTCTTCTCATAACGTATCTTTTTCATACACTAGGCGAGCTATGTTTGAGTCCAGTGGGCCTTTCAGCTACAGCGAAATATTCTCCAATTAAATACAGAGGTCAAATGATGGGAATTTGGTTTCTATCTTCTTCTTTAGCGGCTGGTCTTGCAGGTTTACTTGCGAGTAAATCATTTGAGGCGGGAATAGCTTCAATGCCGGATCTGTTTATGCAAATTATCATTGCGCTGTTCGTTGTAGGAGTTTTACTCCTCATATCAAATAGATTCGTAAAGGCTACTGAGATAAAGGAAGGAAACTAGGGAAATACCAATAAAATTTTATAAATTGGTGAGGAGTTTACTTAATAGTGTTTTATATATTTTATGCAATTCCTCAAGGTCTTCCTTTTTTACGCTCTCATTTACTTTATGAATAGATGCATTACCTGGCCCAAGTTCAACAACTTGGGATCCAGTAGGAGCTATAAATCTACCATCTGATGTGCCGCCATCAGTAGTACATTTGGGTTCTGATCCTGTCACGTCTTTTATTGAGCTTTTCACTGCTGAGATAAGCTCTTCTTGAGTAGTAAGGAATGGCTTTCCTCCAACTTCCCAAAAAACCTCACATTCAACTTCGTATTTATTGATTATGGACTCAACATCATCTTTTATTTGTTGCACGGAAGTTGAGGGAGAGTGACGTACATTTAAACTTAACTCTAAGCTTCCTGGTATAACATTTGTTGCTCCGGTGCCTGAGTTGAGATTAGATATTTGTAAAACACTATCTTGAAACTTACCTGTCTCATCTTTCCATCTTAGCTTAGATAGATCAGCAAGAGGAGATGAGAAATTGTGTATAGGGTTACTTGCTTTTTCTGGATAGGCTACGTGACCTTGAGTTCCTTTGACTATAATTTTAGCTGAAACTGAACCTCTTCTGCCAATCTTTATAACATCTCCCACATTATTATCAGCTGTCGGCTCTCCAACAAGACACCATTCAATTTTTTCATTCTTTTCTTCTAAATAATCAACAACTTTAGTAACTCCATCCACGGCAGGACCCTCTTCATCACTGGTTAGTAAAACAGCTATTCTTCCTGATAAGGTTGGTTCTTCGGCTAAGAATTCTTCAATAGAAGTTATAAAAGCAGCAACGCTTCCTTTCATATCTGCTGCTCCTCTTCCAACCAGTAAAGCGTCTTTATCAGTTGCTACGAAAGGATCGCTCTCCCAGTCTTCCAGCGGGCCAGTAGGGACTACATCAGTGTGACCTAGAAAAGCAAAAATAGGACCAGCATCTCCATAGGTAGCCCAAAGGTTGTCTACATCTCCAAACCTAAGGTGCTCGACTGAAAAACCAATTTTTTTCAATCTTGTAGAAATAATGCTTTGGCATCCAGCATCATCGGGTGTCACAGATTTCTTTGATATCAGCTCTTTGGTTAGTTCTAAAACTTTACTCATTTCTTTTATTTAGTCGTTTTTATGCAGTGTTTCGTTCAAAACAACACTTTTTCCATTAGGCTTGCATTGAATGGCACCAGTAAGCGAATTCCTAATGAATAACAGATCATCTTTGCCAGATAAGGCGGATGCCTTTACAGTTTCGATTATCTCATTCTTTAAATTTAGAATTTCTACTTTAGATCCTCCTGTTAGGTACAAGCCAGCTTCTAATATACACCTGTTTCCTAAAGGAATACCTAGTCCTGAATTAGCACCCAATAAGCAATCTTCGCCGACAGAAATTTTTATCTCATTTCCACCTGACAAAGTACCCATCGTTGAACAACCACCACCCAAATCTGAGTTTTTTCCTATAACCACACCTGCCGAAATCCTACCTTCTATCATAGCTGAGCCAAGCGTTCCTGCATTAAAGTTAACAAAACCTTCGTGCATTACTGTTGTTCCTTCAGACAAATAGGCTCCTAACCTCACCCTAGAACTATCAGCTATTCTTACCCCTTCAGGAATTATGTAGTCGGTCAGGCAAGGGAATTTATCTACCGATCTAACAAAAACTTCTCCATTTTTAGATCTAAATAAATTCAAATCCTTCACATCAACAGGGCCAAGATTAGTCCATGCAACGTTAGCTAAAGATCCGAATATATTTTCTAGGTTAATACTGTTTGGTTTTGAGACTTTCAATGATAAAAGATAAAGCTTTAGATAAGCATCACATATATTTGAGACAGGTAAATCCTTATCAATTTTATGAAATATTAATTTTTGTCTATTTGTAACAGATAATGAATTGCTAATACTCTTAAAAACTTCATTTTTTTCTTCTCCAGTCGCCATTGAATAAAGAGTATCAAATCCTGGATTATCAATGTTTAAAGTATTAAGGAGTTCCTGATCTTCATTTAAAATCAAGTGATATCTAACATCCAGTAAATCATCGCTTGTATTTAATGTAGAAACTCCAACAGCAACCAACGGAAAAATATTCATTTGTACATTATAAGTTCTGGTTAACTGAAGAGATAGATTAAAAAATCTAATTTAAAGATTGAATGGTCCTGTTTACAGCAGAAAAGGCCTTATTGATAGTATCAACGTCATGCACTACAGCTAATCTTAAAAAGCCTTCCCCAGGATTAATGCCATCAATATTCTTACCTAAGTATGTTCCGGGCAAACTTAGCACTGACTCTTGTTCATATAACAACTTTGCGAAGGTCTGATCATCACAAGGTAATTTTAACCAAATATAAAATCCTCCATCAGGTCTCTTCACATCTTCAAACTTATCTAAACAAGAAATAGCTGCTTTATACTTTTTATCATATTCAGCCCTGTTAGATTCAACATGCTTAGTATCTTGCCATGCCCAAGTACTAGCCAATTGAGTTGGTAAAGAGAGAGTAACGCCATGGTAAGTTCTATATAGACTTAGTTTCTTTATTACCGCTTCCGAAGCACAAATAAATCCCGATCGGAGACCGGCAAGACTGGATCTTTTAGAAAGGCTATGAAATATGACTGATCTAGAGTCTGTCATAGTTACATCATCACATTCTAATAATCCCAAAGGAGGATTTGATGAACTATCATAGATATCGACATAACATTCATCAGAGCATAAGAGAAAATCATATTTTTCAGCTTTTTCAAGTAGTTCCTTATATTCCTTTTTATCGAAACAATACCCAGTAGGGTTTGAGGGAGAGCATATTATAAAAAGTTGACAATCTTTCCATACATCCTCGGGTATGCTTTCAAGGTCAGGTTTAAATCCTTCAGATTCGATAGAATTTAAGTAGTAGGGCTTTGCACCTGCCATAATAGCGGCACCTTCATAAATTTTGTAAAAAGGATTTGGCAAAATTACCCTTGGATTCTTTTTTGTAGAATCTATTGTCGACTGGATGAACGAAAAAATTCCTTCTCTACTTCCTGAAAGAGGTAAAACATGAATATCGGGGTTAATATTGCTTATAGAAAATCTTTCATTTAAGTAATTACAGTAACTCTCCCTCAAATATAATTCTCCTGAAGAAGTTGGATACTTTGAATAGGACGAAGAATTTTCATTGATAATATCTAGTGCTTGTATTGGCGCTCGTTCTTTCGGTTCTCCTATATGGAGTCCAACAACATCTAATGGATCTTTTTTTATATCTTTGAGCAAATCTGAGAGGTACTGGAATGGATACTCTGTTAAAAAATCTAATTGTTTATTCATTTATCCTCTCAATTTAATGAAACCTTAATATCTTCTATAAGATTATTTAAATCATTTCTCTTTACAAAAGGTGTATCTTGCTTAGAAGTTATACTAAATCTATCTTCAGCTTTTTCACCATAGGTTGCTATTCTTGCTTTTTTAATCAATGCTCCATGCTTTAAAAAGACTTGGCAAATTGATGCCAATAAACCCGGTCTATCTATAGTTCTGATTTCTATATCCGTCCATCTATTTTTCATATCATGCTTAAAACTGATTTCAGTATCAGTTTTAAAATGCCTTAGGTGTCTAGGTTGCCTTCTTTGTACAATTTTAGGTTTCAGGATTTTTGGAGTTAATGCCTCTTCTAATTTATCAATTAAAACTTTAGCTTTTTCAGAATCCAATTCGACCCTTTTTCCGTTATCACTTATAGTTATTAGATCTGTGCAATATCCATTTTTCATGCCGAAGAGTTTAGCATCAACAAAATTAATATTTTCCGAATCCAAGACTCCTATAATTGTTGCAAAAAGGTTAGCTCTATCTTGAGTATTTATGAAAATAGTAGTCAAAGAATCAGCATCTTTTTGAAATAGTTTTACATTTGACATTCCTTTATAAAGGAGGATATTTTGAGCATGAATCTGAAGGTCTTCATGATCTGAAGCTTCAAAGTAATCTTCATAAAAATTACTCCACAGTTTTCTTATATCCTGCTGCCCAAAATCTCCCAAAAGCTCCATAGCTTTAGCCTTTTCCTCTGTTATGGATGTATTTAAAAGAATCTCGTCTTCAAAATAAAGTTTAGTTCGGTCATAAAGTTGTTTTAAAAGGGAGGCATTCCAAGAATTCCACAATCTGGGATTTGTTGCACTTACATCAGCTGCAGTAAGACAATACATATAATTGAGAGTATCAAGATCTTTAATCTTTTTCGCAAAATCCTTAATAACCTCATTATCTGTAAGATCCTTTTTTTGTGAAGTAACAGACATTAAAAGATGATTTTCAACTAACCATTCAATTTTTTTTGTGTCTTCTTCAGAAAAAAAATGTTTTTTACAGAAATTCCTCACGATGGTTTTTCCTAATTCTGAATGATCTGAACCTCTTCCTTTACCAATATCGTGATATAAACCGGATATGTAAAGTACTTCTAGTTTAGGAAGCTTATCAATTAATTTAGATGCTAAAGGGAATTTTTCCTTAGATTTTCCAAGTGACATCCATCGCATATTTCTCAGAACTTGCAGAGTGTGAGCATCTACAGTGTATATGTGAAATAAGTCATACTGCATCTGTCCAGTAATCCTTCCAAATTCAGGAAGATACCTTCCCAATATCCCTAAATTTTTCATATTTTCCAATTGCGTAACTAAAAGTCTTTTGGATTTAAGAAGTTTTAAGAAAAGTTTAATATTTTGTTTTTTTGATCTAAATTTTGAATCAATAAGATCTCTATCCCTTTTAAGAGCTCTTAAAGTTTCAGAGCCAATATCTTCAATATAAGTATTCTCACTCAATTTGATGAAGAGATCTAAAAGAAGACTGGGATCCTTTTTAAAACCATTTAGATCATATAGATGAATAAGATTATTTTTAACAAAGAAATTTTTATCTATTTTCCTCTTTCTTGAATATTTAGTTAACCCATAATTTTCTTTCAACCCCTGTATAAATGTAGAATTTATTTCAGAAATATTTAATGAGGATCGATAATATCTATGCATCAATTTTTCAGCTGCTTGATTCGGGCTTTTAATAGAAGGGAATAATTTCTCCGCAATTGGTATTTGATGCTCAAATAGAAGCCTGTCTTCCTCTCTATTAGCTTCGATGTGAAGTAGATATCTGATTACCCAAAGCCAATACTTAGATTTATTAAGCTCTTGCCTTTCTTCGAAAGTGAGAACGCCAATAAACTTTTCTTCATCAGTCTTGTTCCTAAGATTGTTTTTTATTAACCAATCAATTGTATGAATATCCCTAAGTCCTCCTGGCGAGGATTTAATATCTGGTTCAAGATTGTACGAAGTATTATTGAAGCTTTCGTGACGCTCTATTTGTTCCTTAAGTTTTGCTCGAATAAAAGACTTATTTCTCCACAAGTTTTTAGTGTCTATTATTCTTAGATATTCTTTATGTAATTGCTCGTCACCACTTAGTCTTCTGAACTCAAGCATGTTTGTCATTGTAAAGAGATCTTCTCTGGCTTGATTCCTTGCTTCATCTGCAGTTCTTACGCTATGTCCAATTTCTAAACCTAAATCCCATAATAAGCTAATAAATTCTTCAACTTTTTTCTGGTCAGACTTCGTTAGATTATTTTTTGATAAAAGGAGTAAATCTATGTCAGAGTAGGGATGAAGCTCTCCTCTCCCATAGCCACCAACAGAGAAAATACCAAAGTTTTCAATTTCATCTAGCTTAACGTGGTTGGCTATAGATTGAATTAAAGTATCTGTATTATCGGATCTCTTATTTAAGAAATATTTAATTCCTCTTACCTGTCTTCCTCTGTCACCGTAAAGCCATTTTTCAAATTCTTTTGATAATTCTTTATTATCAATATTCTTTTGCTCAACTATATTTTCAAACATCTAAGCGTTTTATCTTTCTTCTGCTCTCTGTGTGAGAATTTCTGCACCATTTTTATTTACATAAATAGTATGCTCCCATTGTGCTGAATTCTTGCCATCCTTAGTTTCAACTGTCCATCCATCTTCCAATAGATTAGTATGTTTCGAGCCTAAATTGATCATAGGTTCAATTGTAAAACACATGCCCTCAATTATTTCTTGTCCTGTATTGGCTTTCCCATAATGAAGTATCTGAGGCTCATCATGATAGATTTTGCCAATTCCATGACCGCAGTATTCCTCAACTACGGTGTAGTAATTCTTTTCCGCATGAGTTTGTATTGCATGACCAATATCCCCTAGGCTTGCTCCGGGTTTTACAACTTCTATACCTTTATAAAGACATTCTTGAGTAATTTTAACAAGCCTTTCGTTGTGTGCTTGGACTTTTCCTACAAGATACATTTTTGAAGTATCTCCGTGCCATCCATCTTTGATTACTGTGACATCAATATTCATAATGTCTCCACTTTTAAGAATTCGACTATCATCTGGTATGCCATGACATATAACTTGATTGATACTCGTGCATAATGTTTTCTCAAAACCTCTATATCCTATATTTGCAGGAATAGCCTTTTGAACATCTACAATATAGTCATAACAAATCTTATCTAATTCTCCAGTTGAGATTCCTGGTTTAATAAAATCTCCAATCATCTCCAATACTTCAGCAGCAAGACTGCCTGCCTTTCTCATTCCATTGAGTTCTTCTAAATTTTTTATCACTTTTTCTTTAATTCTTTAAGGTTTTGATAGACAGGGAAACATACATTTATTATAGTGTGGTTTTAATGCCAATAGGCCTTAAAAATCTAAAATGCGAACTTCAGATACCCTTCTGGTTCGCTTTTTTTTCATCAAATTTTATCAATTCTCCTGATTAAAGTATGGAAAATAGAATCATTATTCCGTTAGACCTTGATTATATTAATGCTTTAAACATTGCCAAAACTCTTGATCCAAAAATCTGCAGGCTAAAGGTAGGTAACCAATTATTCACTTCATCAGGTCCTCAAATAATTAATGATCTTAAAGGGCTGGGATTTGAAATATTTTTAGACCTAAAATTTCACGATATTCCAAACACTGTCTACGAAGCAGTAAGATCCGCAGCAGATCTCGGAGTATGGATGGTAAATGTTCACGCCTCTGGAGGCATTAAAATGCTGGAAGCCTCAAGAAGGGCTTTAGAAGGCTATGATCAACCCCCCTTATTAATTGGTGTCACTGTCTTAACAAGTTTATCAGACGATGCTCTCAAAGAAGTTGGCTTGCAGGGAGTTTCAGAGCAAGTTTTGAGACTAGCCACCTTAGCTAAGGAATGTGAGTTAGATGGAGTTGTGTGTGCATCTTCAGATACAAAAGATATAAAAGACGAATTTGGTGAAGATTTTCTAACAGTTACTCCTGGAATAAGACCATTCCAATCCGATTTAGATGATCAAAGTAGAGTATCAACACCCGAAGAAGCAGTTAAGAATGGTTCAGATTTTCTTGTTATAGGAAGACCCATTACTGGATCCCAAAATCCCAGAGCCACTCTTGAAGAAATCAATTTAAAAATTGCATGAGTAAAGAAAAAGCAATACTTGCATTAGCAGACGGAACAATCTTCGAAGGCATAAGTATTGGTGCATCAGGAAAGGTAAATGGCGAAATTGTCTTCAACACTTCTATGACAGGTTATCAAGAAATTCTTACAGATCCTTCATATGCTAAGCAAATAGTAACCTTAACTTACCCACATATTGGAAATACAGGAACAAATAGTGAGGATACTGAATCAGATAAAATTTGGTGTTCTGGGTTGGTAATAAGGTCGCTTTCTCAGGCGGAAAGTAGTTGGCGTAATAGTGAAACTTTATCTGATTACCTCATTAGAAATAATATCCAAGGAATTTCTGATATAGACACAAGGAAATTGACAAGAATAATTAGAGAAAAAGGGGCTCAGTCAGCGTCAATATTTACTGGGAACTCAGTTGACTTAAACAACGCAGTAGATTTAGCGAAAGATTTTGAAGGATTAGCCGGTTTGGATCTTGCAAAAGAAGTTACAACTGAATCTAGTTATGATTGGAAAGAAGGAACATGGAGAGCAAATAATGGTGAATCTGATTTTAGAGTTGCAGTTTTAGATTTCGGAATTAAAAAAAATATATTAAGAATATTAGTTGATCAAGGGTATGAATTAAAAATTTTTCCTGCAAAAACTTCTTGCCAAGAAATTTTAGATTTCAGACCAAACGGGGTGTTTTTGTCTAACGGACCTGGCGATCCTGAACCATGTATCTATGCTATTGAGACAATTAAAGAATTAATACAAATCAGTATGCCCATATTTGGTATTTGTCTCGGTCATCAATTACTAGCAATAGCATTGGGTGGCAAAACATCAAAAATGAAATTTGGTCATCATGGTGCAAATCATCCTGTCCAAGATCTCAAAACTAGTAAAGTTTCAGTTAGCTCTCAGAATCATGGCTTCACAGTCGAAGAAAATTCTTTACCTACAAATGTTGAGATAACTCATAAATCTTTATTTGATGGAACTATCCAAGGAATCCAGCATTCATCTAAACCTTTTTTCAGTTTTCAAGGCCATCCTGAAGCTAGCCCTGGACCCCATGATTTGGCATATCTATTCACAACATTTGATAAAAATATGACTAAAAATGCCTAGAAGAAAGGATATAAATTCAATTCTAATAATAGGAGCCGGTCCTATCGTAATTGGCCAAGCATGTGAATTTGATTATTCAGGAGCACAAGCTTGCAAAGCATTAAAAGAAGATGGTTATAGAGTAATTTTAATCAACTCAAATCCTGCAACAATTATGACAGACCCAAGCATGTCAGATGCCACATACATTGAACCAATTCATTGGGAGACTATTGAAAAAATAATCGAAAAAGAAAAACCAGATGCATTATTGCCAACAATGGGAGGGCAAACTGCGTTAAATGCTGCTCTTGATTTAGATAGTAGGGGTATATTAAAAAAACATAATGTTGAGATGATAGGAGCAACTAAAGAAGCAATTGATAAGGCTGAGGATAGAGAATTATTTGCAGCTTGTATGGAAAAGATCGGATTAAAAGTTCCCGAATCTGGTTTGGCGCACAATAATGAAGAGGCACACATTCTTTTGGAAAGAATTGGTTTTCCTTGCGTCTTAAGACCAAACTTCACTATGGGCGGTTCTGGTGGAGGAATTGCTTACAACATCGAAGAATTTGATGAAATTTGTAAAAGAGGATTAGAACTTTCACCAACTTCTGAAATATTTATTGATAAATTTCTTGGCGGTTGGAAAGAATATGAAATGGAAGTTGTCAGAGATAAAAATGATAATTGCATAATCGTATGTAGTATCGAAAATCTAGATCCAATGGGAGTCCATACAGGAGATTCAATAACTGTTGCTCCCTCTCAGACCCTTACTGATAAGGAATATCAAATTATGAGGAATGCTTCAATTGATATTCTAAGAGAGATCGGAGTCGAAACTGGTGGCTCAAATGTCCAATTCACCATTAATCCAGAAGATGGTGAGATGTTAATTATTGAGATGAATCCAAGAGTTTCCAGATCTTCAGCTCTAGCTTCAAAAGCAACTGGCTTCCCCATAGCTAAGGTTGCTGCAAAACTAGCTGTTGGGTATACACTTGATGAATTGAGCAATGATATTACGGGTGGTGTTATACCGGCATCTTTTGAACCTTCTATAGACTATGTTGTGACCAAGATTCCTAGATTTAACTTTGAAAAGTTTATCCAAACAGATCCAGTCTTATCAACTCAGATGAAATCTGTAGGAGAAGTGATGGCTATTGGTAGAACTTTTCAAGAGTCGCTGCAGAAAGCAATTAGAGGTTTAGAAACCGGAAGAAGCGGTCTTGATCCGATTTTTAATGAGGATGATGAATTTGAGACGCTTAAGCAAAAAATAAGTATACCTAGCCCAGATAGACTTTGGTTTGTTGCAGATGGATTTAGAAATGGTTTAACACCTGAGGAAGTATTTGAATATTCAAAGATAGATCCTTGGTTTTTGATTCAAATTAAAGACCTCATAGACATAGAAGTAAGTCTTGAGGATGTTTCCATAAAAGATTTAGGCTATGAGCAATTATATGGTTTAAAGAGAAAAGGCTTTTCTGATTCAAGAATCGGTGAATTAATTGGAAGTTCAGAAGATCAAGTTAGACAACTTAGAAAATCATTAAATCTTAATCCTGTATTTAAAAGAGTTGATACATGTGCTGCCGAGTTTGAATCTTCTACTGCCTATATGTACTCAACATATGAAGAAGAATGTGAAGCTAACGTAACTCAGAATAAAAAAATTATGGTCTTGGGGGGAGGTCCAAATAGGATAGGGCAAGGTATAGAGTTTGATTATTGTTGCGTTCATGCTGCTCTTGGCTTGAGAGAAGAAGGATACGAAACAATAATGGTTAATTGTAACCCTGAAACAGTTTCAACTGATTTTGATACATCTGATAGATTATATTTTGAGCCAATCACAGTTGAAGATGTTCTTGCCATTACGGATATCGAAAATCCCGAGGGTGTTATTGTTCAATATGGTGGACAAACGCCTTTGAAGATAGCGGAAGAGCTTGAAAAGAATGGTGTCCCAATTTTGGGTACATCTCCTGATTCAATTGATCTGGCTGAAGATAGAGGGAGATTCCAAGAATTTGTAAACAAACATAACTTGAAACAACCTCCAAATGGAATCGCTTCAAGTGTTGAAGAAGCGATGGAGGTTTCTGAACAAGTTGGTTTCCCGCTTGTCGTAAGACCTTCCTATGTTCTTGGTGGAAGAGCTATGGAAGTCGTCTATAAAAAATCAGATCTAGAAAATTATCTTGTTGAGGCAGTTCAAGCAAGTGCAAAAAGTCCTGTACTTCTAGACGGATTTCTCAATCAAGCTATCGAGATGGATATTGAAGCCGTATGCGATGGTGAAACAGTCATTATTGGAGGGATTCTC
>OCZA010000023.1_pt1 | contig 48676 bp, 42 predicted proteins | sample 1539021 | NCBI WGS metagenome assembly OCZA01 (sample SAMEA2619376, study PRJEB22493) | marine metagenome | biome: marine biome (ENVO:00000447); feature: surface water layer (ENVO:00002042); material: "saline water (ENVO:00002010), including plankton (ENVO:xxxxxxxx)" | depth 5 m | reverse complement strand
TTATACCTGTAAGTTTTGGCTTAGTTTGGCTGTTTTCACCTAAACTGGTATTTCTAATGGGCGCCATGATGTCACTTATAAGTTTAATTCTTGCCAGAAATATACCTAAGGATCCTAAATATGGACATGAAGTGATTTGGGATATCAAAGGTGGGTTAAGGTTCACAAGACTATAGCTAACTCTTTCTGTTATCCGGATTTATAATTGGATTCTTGTTAACTTTGTGCCGCAACCAATTTAATTTCGGTAAAACTGATTTATTTAAAATAATTTTTTTTTCAATCATCGATTTTTTTGGATAATCCAGCATAATCATACCAATGAAAATAGTCAGAATGCCTTGACCGGGCGTTACGAGCATAACAAGTCCTGAAATTAGCATTAAAACGCCGATAGCATTCTTAATTATGATTATCAAAGGCCAAATGTATGGAAACTGGTTTCGCCAAAAGATAAACCGGCTTGTTTCTTTTAAAAAGTAATCCTCAGGGATTTTAGAAACAAGCCAAGGAAGACTCAGAATACTTGCAAAAAAGATGAATAAAGATAGAAAGCCTATAATAGTAAGTAAAAGCTGATTTACACTAAGCCAACTCGTCATGCTAGTTGCTAACATGGTCTTGCATATACCCTATGCGAATTCTAAACGTTTTACTGCTACTACGCCATTGTCATCTAAGAACATTTCTGTTGTCTCCCTATTTTCTTCGGCTGTAACTAATAGTGCACGTAGACTTTTTTCGCTCGAGCGAATCGAGTCCACGACCGTTGCTATCGCTACTTTTTCACAGTTAAATAGCTTCTCATTTAAATTTATATTTTTGCTTATTTTTATTTCCCACAAACTTACCCGTTTTTTTGCTTTCCCAAGATAATGAGTTCTTGCAACGATCTCTTGACCGGTGTAGCACCCTTTTTCAAAGCTTATGAAATTGTTCAAATCATAATTCAACACTTGAGGTATGAACTTTGAAGAGGTTTCTGGATATATGTCTGTTAGCCCAGCATTAATTCGTATGTATTTAGAAGTATCATTATGTATTAGCGTGATGTCATCTTTAATTAGATCAAACCATTTACTGAAGAGTGTTTTAGGCACGATTGAGTAAATTATTCCTTTTGACAATTTTTGTATGGATGAATGTTCAGTAAGTTTTGGTAAATCATCACTGGCCTTGGATGATATTAAAAAGGAATAAAAATTCTCAGAAAGTGAGAGCGTGACTTTTGAGAAAACAGCATATTTTTCTAAACTTGACATTGCAGTTGCTAATATTGGTTTATTTACATCCAGAATAATCAGCCCTTTTTTTAATTTTGATAATAGAAATGAAAATATTACTTTCCCTTGAGGATTTAAATGAGCTCCATTCACGGATGCACCTTGGACTACATTACTTACATCACAAGTCACTTGGCCTTGCAAAAATACCTCTGCATCAGGACCCTCCACTAGTATGTAGCCTGATTCTTGAGTACAGACTGCTTTGTTTTTAAAAAAAAGAGAAGCTTTTTCACCAGTTTCAGAATTAGTTTTTAGGATATTATGCTGGTTAATATCTTTTGAATGATTTGATAGTAAACTTTTCCAATCCAAAGTTATCTGTACCTAGCAGTTTATGGGCTATACTTTAACTTTTAAATTCTAATACCTTGTTATGGAAAAAAATAGACTTATTTGGGCATGTCGGCGGGGTATGCTTGAGCTTGATATCCTTTTGTCTCGTTTTGTCGAGACGCGTTACGAAAAATTATCAGATCAGGATAAATTAAGATTTGATGTTTTATTAGAATGTGAAGACCAAGATTTATACAATTGGTTAGTCAAGAAAATTCCTCCAGAGAGCTCAACTTCCAAGAGGATAATTGATGTAATCCTGGATGCACTTCAACCCAAATGAGGTGATATAGATATTTGAGCCATATTTGCTAGCTGCTAATAAATATTTCTTGGCCCGCAAAATTTACAGGTACTAAAATTGTGTCTTTGGCAAATTTGGATTTATCTGGGAAATCAATTGTATAGTGAAGACCCCGGCTCTCCTTCCTTTGTTGTGCTGATTTTATGATGAGTTGTGAGACTGACGCTAGATTTCTCAATTCTATAAGATCTCGAGAAATACTGAAATTTTTATAAAATTCTTGAATTTCATTTTGAAGAAGCTCGATTCTGTTAGCTGCACGCAGAAGTCTCTTTTTTGTTCGGACAATCCCGACATAATCCCACATAAATCTCCTTAATTCGTCCCAGTTATGTGAGATTACGACATTCTCATCAGAGTGAATGACACGTGATTCATCCCACTGTGGAATTTCAAAAGGTAAACTTATTTCAGGTAGACGATAATTTATGCTATTCGCTGAGGATTCTGCGTAAACAAGGCATTCGAGTAGCGAGTTGCTTGCCATTCTGTTTGCCCCATGCAAGCCTGTAAAAGAGCTCTCACCTATTACATACAAATTTGACAGATCAGTCTGACCATCTTTCGATACAATTACACCTCCACATGTATAGTGTGCAGCTGGAACCACTGGAATTTTGTCCTTGGTTATATCGACACCATACTTTAGGCACTCCTCATAAACATTTGGGAAAGATTCTTTTATAAAAGACGACTCTCTATGGCTTATATCTAGATACAAACAATCACACCCGATTCTTTTCATTTCGTGATCTATAGCTCTGGCAACTACATCTCTTGGAGCGAGCTCTCCATCTTTATGGAATTTATTCATAAATCTCTCTCCGTTGGGTAGAAGGAGAATACCTCCCTCTCCACGAATTGCCTCTGTAATAAGAGAAGACTTAGCGTCAGCATTGAAGAGACATGTCGGATGAAATTGGTTAAATTCCATATTCGCGACTCTGCATCCTTTTCGCCAGGCCATTGCGATTCCATCACCGCTAGCACCATCAGGATTGCTTGTATACAAGTATGCTTTACTCGCACCTCCAGAGGCTAAAACGACAGTTTTTGCCTGAAAAAGGCCAATTTCGGATGATTTTAAGTTTAATAAATAACTTCCTACGCATTTCATTCGATTCGTGGTGCTGTCTTCTTGAGTGATTAAATCAACAGCGCAGTGCTCTTCAAAAATTTGTATATTACTTGCTTCTCTTACTTTTTTAATAAGTGCTCTCGTAATTGCTTTACCTGTGGCATCTGCGCTGTGAAGAATTCTTCTAAAGCTATGGCCACCTTCTTGCCCAAGATGGAAATTCTTATTGGATTTATCTTTTGTAAATAAGACTCCTTGATCTACGAGCCATCGAATTGTTTTTTGACCGTTTTCGACTACAAATTTAACGGTATCTTTATGACACAAACCATCACCTGCTATAAGTGTGTCATCAACATGTGCCTCAATGCTATCCTCTTCATCGAGAACTGCAGCAATACCTCCTTGGGCTAGCCAAGAGGATCCATCGACTAGAGATCCTTTGCTGATCAACGCAACTGATAAATTTTTGTCGAGTTTGAGCGCACAAGCTAAACCGGCAACACCAGAACCAATGATAAGAACATCAAATTGAAAAATTTGTTTCATGGGCGCATTTATTATTTTTTATTTCTGAAGTGATATTATACGCAATTAGATCTGAACTTACTTAAAATTGATTAGTCAATATTTTTCGAATCGCTTTAAGCGAAGTTAATTAGACCAATGTCTAGAATAGATTTCCTTTAAGAAGAGTTAAAATGAGATGGCAGATAAAACTGATTTGCAATTAGTGAAAGAGGCTCAAAAGGGAAATATTGGAGCTTTTGATTTGTTAGTTATAAAGTACCAAAATAGATTGCAATCAATTATCGCGAAGTATGTAAGCAACTTTGATGACGTCCCTGATATTGCGCAGGAGACTTTTTTGAAGGCATATCGTGCCCTCCATAATTTTCGGGGAGATAGTGAGTTCTATACTTGGCTGTACCGTATTGGCGTTAATACGGCGAAGAATTATTTGGTATCGAAGTCAAGGCGACCGGTATTTAGTGACGTAGATATTCAAGAGAGCGATTATCTTCATCCAGAAGACACCTCGACGCCAGAGAGTAATATTATGACTTCAGAGCTTGAGTCTATAATTAAAAACTCTATTTCAGAGTTGCCTGAGGATTTGAGGATGGCAATTACTTTGCGAGAATATGAGGCCTTATCATATGAGGAAATTGCATCTATTATGAAGTGTCCGGTCGGCACTATAAGATCTCGTATATTTAGAGCTAGAGAAATAATTGATGATGTTATTAATAAAAATCTAAATGTTTTATGAATTGGGAACTTAATGAAAAATGCCTGGTCATACATTAAGGTGGTTAAAGAGTGAAGTTACATGAGAGATAAAAAAGAAGACAGTATTTATGAGTCGCTTTCTTCGTTCAAGGATGGCGAGGCTACTGTATTTGAAGAAAAAAGAATATTTAAATCTATCGTAAGCGCAAGTAAAAATTCTGAGATCAGGAAAGTATGGAAAAACTATTGGCGCATTTCTGAATCAGTTGACACAGATGTTTCGAATTACCCGGATGTAAGTGACAATGTTCTTCAATCTCTAGTCTCCGCTGAAACAGACTGGTCTGAAAATACCAGATTTAAAAGAAGTGTTTTTGAATCATTGAGTCAAATTGGAATAGCTGCATCATTCGCATTCTTAACGATTCTAGGAGTTCAAAATTTTACTATTAACGATATACCTTCCCCAATTCAGATGTCTTATGAGGCAGAAATATCAAATGTGGATGTTAAAGGTCCCGTTCAGCAGTATCCGATCGGTTGGAGTTTAAATAGGGACGTCAATCTTAGGCAAGCAAACTCTGAACGTAATCTGGGTCCAGTTAAAGCGCCAAAGAGAGTTAAGCCTTATGTGATTCGTGTTATTTCAATCCATGATAAATCAAATTTGAATTATAAGAATCTAAAGTCCTCCCCTGATATTCGTAGCGAATCTATTCGAGATACCAAAAAAACTAAATAGATTGATAATGTCTGCGAGCTTTCGAGTTTAGTAAGTATTTTATTATGCTCTGATTTTTGGAACTAATAGCTTTGAAAGGTTTATGAAGAGGTTCGAAAGGAATTTTTATTCTAACAAGCTCGACCAACTCTGGAGAACTAATGAAACCAGTGATAAAAGCATCTAACAAAAATTTAAGTACGTAGGAAGTCGTAAGATTTGAGAATTTTGGGTAATAAGTAATGACTGATAAAAAAAAGAGTAAGACAAAAATATTATGGTTGATCGTTTTAATAAGTATTTTTAGTGGCAGGGTAAACTCGACCTTACCTGACTTTACAGATCTTGTTGATGCAGTAGCTCCGGCGGTGGTAAAAATAAATACTGTCAGTATTCAGAAGGAGTCAAATCAGGGATCCATGCAAGGTCAAATGCCAGAAATTTTCCGAGAGCTCCTTGAGCAGAGACGACGACCAACCCGACCAGCAAGAACTATGGGTTCAGGATTTGTTATATCAGGTGATGGATATATATTGACGAATCATCATGTAGTTAGCGATGCTGATGAAATACAGGTCCAGTTCGCGGATCGCAGTGAATATATGGCGAAAGTAATTGGTTCAGATAGGCGGTCTGACCTTGCTTTGTTAAAAATTGAGGCTGAGGGTCTGCCAAGCTTGGAGTTCGCAGAGTCGGAAAATATAAAGGTTGGATCTTGGGTTATAGCAATTGGCTCGCCATTTGGACTTGATTATTCAGTCACTGCGGGAATTGTTAGTGCTTTGGGAAGAAGCTTGCCTACTGAGCAAGGAGAAAACTATGTCCCGTTTATCCAAACAGATGTGGCCATCAATCGTGGAAATTCCGGAGGACCTCTTTTTAACTTGAACGGAAAAGTTGTTGGTATCAATTCACAAATATATTCACCAACGGGAGGCTCGGTTGGTTTATCTTTTTCTATACCTGTGAGCATTGCAAGAAACGTTGTGGATCAGCTTAAGGATAATGGAAAGGTAAATCGCGGCTTTTTGGGAGTGAGCATAACAGATGTTGATAAAAATCTTGCTGAGGCACTCGGACTGCCAGGTCCAATGGGTGCTGCTGTGAGTCAAGTGACGAGAGGGAGTGCAGCGGACATAGGGGGTATTTTAGATGGAGATATCATTGTAACGATTGATGGAAATGCAATTCTTCGCTCTGGCGATCTTCCCCATGTTGTCGGATTGATTTCTCCAGGAACTAAAGTAGATGTTGAAGTTTATCGCGAAGGCAGGAAAAGAAAGCTCGAGGTAGAAGTAGGGTCCTTAGATGGTGATGAGGATATCCGTCTGGCTGGAGATATGCCCTCTGATAGACTGGGCTTGGTTGTTGAAGAAATTGAATCAGTAGAAGCACGTCAGAACCGAATTCGATCAGGCTTAAAAGTTATCAGTCTTGAGACAGATTCTGCTGCAGATGTGGCAGGATTAAGAGTAAATGATATTATTGTTCAGATTGGGTATAACAGAATTAGTAATCTTGACGAATATGAGACTATTGTTCGGCAGCTAGATCAGGGAACTCCTATTGCTTTGCGGTTTTATCGGTCTGGTCAGGCCTTCTTTACAACTCTTGAAATTGATTGAATAAGATCTCGAAATTGGTTGCTCTTGGATTAGCGACTAGGAACTATGCCTAATTTTTGTAAAAGGGATCATATTCTGATTTCGTTTAAAAACAGCCGATAGAGAGTTTTCAGCAGCAGCTTCTCCAATCCTGCATTTGCTAGATGGATTGCTACTAGGAATTTAATGAAATAATACGCTAGAATCGCGTTTCACAGAATATGGATCGGTCGTGGAAGAGATAAAACACATACGAAATTTTTCTATTATTGCTCATATTGATCATGGGAAATCCACTATTGCTGATAGATTTATCCAACTCTGTGGTGGACTGAGCGAAAGAGAGATGGAGTCTCAAGTGTTGGATTCAATGGATATCGAGCGTGAAAGAGGTATAACAATTAAAGCTCAAAGCGTTACTTTAAAATACACCGCGTCTGATGGCGCAGTGTATCAGTTAAATTTTATTGATACTCCTGGGCATGTAGATTTTTCTTATGAGGTTTCAAGATCTCTTGCTGCATGTGAAGGCGCGCTTTTGATCGTGGATGCGGCTCAAGGTGTGGAGGCTCAGTCTGTTGCAAATTGCTATACAGCGATCGCTCAAAACTTAGAGGTCTTGCCAGTTCTCAATAAGATGGATCTCCCTCAAGCAGAGCCTGATCGCGTAATTGAAGAAATCGAAAATATCATTGGTATTGAATCGCAAAATGCTATTCGTTGCAGCGCTAAAACGGGTGAAGGAATATCAGAAATTCTTGAAGAAATCGTAAAAACTATTCCAGCGCCGATTGGAAATGAAAATGCTAAACTTCAGGCGTTAATAATTGATTCATGGTTCGATAATTATCTTGGAGTAGTGTCTCTGATAAGAGTTGTCGAAGGAAAAATCAATCTAAAAGATAAAGTGGTTATGAAGTCTGTAGGTCGTGCTCATGTGGTAGATAAATTGGGGATTTTCTCTCCAAAGATTAAAGAAAAGAGTGTTCTTAGGGCTGGAGAGGTTGGATTCTTAGTGGCAGGAATTAAAGATATCCAGGGGGCTCCTGTAGGTGACACAGTCATTTCACAAGGTGATTTGGATGTGTCAGCACTACCAGGATTTCAAAAGGTTAAGCCTCAAGTTTATGCTGGAATGTTTCCAATTGATTCAAATGATTTTGAGGATTTCCGTGAAGCCCTCAGTAAGCTTTCCATTAATGATGCTTCGCTTTTTTATGAGCCTGAAAGTTCTGATGCATTAGGATTTGGATTTCGTTGCGGGTTCTTAGGAATGCTGCATATGGAAATTATTCAAGAGAGATTAGAGAGAGAGTACGGTTTAGATTTAATCACAACAGCACCGACAGTTGTGTATGAAATATTGACTGAAAAAAATAGTATTCTGAGTGTGTCTAATCCATCAAGTCTGCCTGAATCTAACCTAATCCAGGAAACAAGAGAACCAATTTGTGAGGCTAATATTTTAGTTCCAAAAGATTATGTTGGAAATGTAATAACTCTTTGCGTTGAGAAGAGAGGAGTCCAAAAAGATATGCAATTTGTTGGTAACCAAGTATCAATTTGTTATGAGTTACCTATGAGCGAAGTAGTTATGGACTTTTTTGATAGACTTAAATCTGTAAGCAGAGGATTTGCCTCTCTCGATTATTCTTTTATAAGATTTCAGTCTGCATCTTTGGTGAAATTAGATGTTTTAATAAATGGTGATAAAGTTGACGCACTTGCGGCAATAACTCATCGAGACAACGCTCAACAAAGGGGAAGACAGCTTGCGGAGAAAATGAAAGAACTAATTCCGCGACAAATGTTTGATGTGGCTATTCAAGCGGCGATTGGGGGACACATAATTGCCCGAACAACAGTAAAGGCATTACGAAAAAATGTCACAGCAAAATGTTACGGTGGTGATGTCACAAGAAAGAAAAAATTATTAGAGAAGCAAAAAGCTGGTAAAAAGAGGATGAAGCAAGTAGGTAATGTTGAGATTCCTCAGGAGGCTTTTCTTGCTGTGCTGAGAACTTAGAAATTATAAGTTCTTTAATATTGAGACTATTTTATGAGTTTGAATTTTGAGTTAATTTTATCTCTTTGTGTGATTCTTTCAGGTTTTTTTTGGATACTTGATCGCGCATTAAAAAACACATCACAAATTGTCGTTTTCTTTGGATCTTTAGCACCGGTTCTTCTTTTCGTTTTAATTCTCAGATCCTTTTTAATCGAACCATTTCAGATCCCCTCCAAATCGATGGTGCCCACTCTCGTGGTTGGAGATTTTATTTTAGTTAGCAAGTGGAATTATAGTGTTAGATTACCGGTTCTCAGAACTGAATTATTAGAGGTTTCAAAGCCAGAGAGAGGCGATGTTGTAGTATTTTTTCCGCCTCATGAGAGTCGATACTTTATCAAACGGTTGGTTGGTTTGCCGGGAGATAAGATCAATGTAATACAGGGTATTCTTTATATAAACAACAAAAAGATTGAGGGAAAAACTTTGTCAGCCTCGAATTATCCTTTCAGAAGCGCGATTGTCGAAGAGAAAATTGATGAAAAATTATTTTTGACGAAAAAACATCAACCACCCGGGAGATTGAGTAAAAATTTCTCTACGATTGTCCCGGAGGATCATTACTTTATGATGGGAGATTACAGAGATAATTCTAGTGATAGCAGAATTTGGGGACCAGTACCCAGTGACAGGATCGTAGGGAAGGCTTTTGCTAGGTGGATGTTTTGGGACAAATTTCTGAGTTTGCCTAGCTTTCACCGAGTAGGATCTATCCAATAGGGAGCCTTTTGTTGATTTCATGAAGATTTGTTTTTCAAACTAGGGAACCAATTGATGCGAGATCAATCAGAACTCGAACAAATTATTGGGTATAGCTTTCGTGACGCCTCCTTGCTTACCCTCGCTTTGTCGCATAGAAGTGTTGATGGAGCGAATAATGAACGTTTGGAGTTTTTGGGAGATTCGGTCTTAGGGCTAATTATAACCAATCATATTTTTAAAAATTCCAAAAATGTTGATGAGGGAGATTTAAGTAAATTACGCTCGGCGGTTGTCTGTGGAAAGGCCCTTGCTGGTGTGGCAACTAAGCTTAGTCTAGGCAACTACCTAATACTCGGAACTGGTGAAAGAAAAAGTGGAGGGTATTTAAGAGAATCTATTTTAGGTGATACTGTAGAGGCTTTGATTGGAGCAATATTTCTAGATTCGAATATTGAGATAACCGATAAATGTATTATGGAGTGGTTTAACCCACTTATAAGAGACGCGTTATCGAGGAAAAATAAAAAAGACTCAAAGACTAGGTTGCAGGAATGGCTTCAAAAAAGAGGACATGCGCCACCAATCTATACTTTGTCTTCTACGGAAGGTAGTCCCCACTCTAAGATATTTTTTATAGAGTGTGTTTTGGACGAATTTGAGATTACTGGTCGCGATAAAGCATCAAGTAGGAAAGCTGCAGAACAACTGGTTGCGTCCAAAATTCTCAAAGAGCTCGGCGTGTAGACGATTAAATGAGCAATTTAACGAAAAAAGAATTCCCAGATAAATGTGGTTATGTGGGTATAGTTGGCAGGCCGAATGCTGGCAAATCGACGCTTTTAAATCACATTATTGGGCAGAAGTTATGTATCACTTCGCGTAAGCCTCAAACATCTAGGCATAATATTTTAGGTGTTAAGAATATTAGAAATTCTCAACTTGTTTTTATTGATACTCCGGGTATGCATAAGGATCAGGCGAGTAAGTTAAATAAAATCATGAATAAATCCGCCAAAAATACTATTTTGGATGCCGACGTAATCCTATTTGTTGTTGACAGACTCGATTGGGACACAAGAGATGATTACGTCGTCGAGCATTTAAGGAATATACCGAGACCAATAATCTGCGTTGTTAATAAGTTAGATCTAATTAAGGATAAAAATCTTCTCCTACCTCATATGAGAAAAATAAAGCAGATGTTTGAGAAGGTTTTGATAGTTCCTGTTTCTGCATTAAAAAATCAATATCTGGTAGAATTAGAAAATGAAATAGTTGAATGTTTACCCCAACAATCACATTTTTTTCCTCCTGATCAGATAACAGATAAAAGTGAACGCTTTTTTTGCGCTGAAATTGTAAGAGAAAAAGTAATTAGACAACTCGGCAATGAATTACCTTACCAAACTTCAGTTGATATTGATCGCTTTGAGGTAAAAGAAAACATTACTTTTATTGATGCCTGCATTTTTGTTGAGCGTCGAGGACAAAAAAAAATTATTATTGGAGATAAGGGTCAGAAATTAAAAAAAATTGGTGAGGCAGCAAGGTCTGATATCGAAAACTTAATACAAGAAAAGGTTATGTTGAAAATTTGGGTAAAGGTACGTAATGGTTGGTCAAACAGCGACGATATGTTAAAAAATTTTAATCTTCAATGATACCTGAAAAGTATGCAAATTGAGTCAGACGGTTTCATCTTACATACACGTCCTTACAAAGAAACGAGCTTTTTGGTTGACGTCTTCTCTAAGGATCATGGACGTATCAAATGTATTGCAAAAGGTTATCGATCCTCTTCGCGGAAGAAGATATCTGGTAAATTGTCGCTGTTCATGGAATATCAATTTTTGTTGCGAGGGAAAGGCGAGCTAAAAGTAATATCTTCATCTGAAGAAATTGGAGATGCGGTACATTTTGGAGGTGAGCGGTTGTTTGTTGGTCTTTACCTCAACGAGTTACTATTTCATTTTCTTGCCGATTACGATCCATGCGCCAAAATCTATGTGAAATACCATGAGTTGCTTAAATTATTGCACTCTGGGAATAGTTATAGTCCTATTTTGAGGCGATTCGAGCTCTTAATGCTTGACGAACTGGGTTATGGTTTGGTTCTTGACTCTGAGTATGAATCAGGACAGCCTGTTGTGATGTCAAAAAATTATAAATATATTTTTGGGCTTGGTGTGACCTCCATCTTAAATCGATCTGAAGAGGGTAATTTTTTCTCTGGTGAAGAGCTTTTAGGAATATATAACAATGAGTTTAATGATTTGCTAATAGATAGAGCGGCCAGACGTTTATTGAGAGGAGTATTCGATTTTTACTTGGAAGGAAAACAAATGAATAGTCGTGAGTTATACAGACAATATCTGGAAGGTATAAGAAATAATGCCTCAAATGTTCGGAGTATTAAGTGATTATAGGAATTGGTGCAGATATTGTGGAGATCTCAAGAATCGAAACGACTTTAAAGAAAGCTGGTGATAGATTCGTAGATAGAATTTTGACTGCCAACGAGAAGCAAGAATATAAAAAGTCAGAAAAAGTATATTTTTTATCAAAGCGTTTTGCCTCAAAAGAGGCATTATCAAAAGCGTTAGGGACAGGAATTTCTAGTGGCGTGAGCTTTTTAGATTTTGAAGTATCTCATAATGACTTTGGAGCACCTCTGGTGAGACTATCCGGCGTAGCAAAAGCGATTTTTGACAAAAAAAGTGGTAAAGATATATTTTTATCATTATCTGACGAGAAAAAATACTCCGTCGCCTTTGCGATAATGACCGATTAGAGCGATTTATGAGTCGAGGAGTGAATATGTCTTTAAATTATGTTTTAGATGATCTCAAATATGTAGTGGAACGCCTGAGAGATCCTGAGACGGGCTGCCCATGGGATACCCAACAGAATTTTGAATCATTGCAACACTATCTTCTTGAAGAGGTTTATGAGGTTATAGATGCTATATCTAGTAAAAATTTCATTGGTCTTAGAGAGGAACTCGGCGATTTACTTTTTCAGATTATTTTTCTTGCACAGGTTGGACAAGAGAGAGGTCTTTTTGATTTTGATAAAGTAGTAGATGGGCTCACTAAGAAATTAATTGACCGCCACCCCCATGTTTTTCCAAACGGATCATTAACTTCCATACCTTCTGGTCAGAATAAGATACCTAGCTCAAAATTAATGGACTATTGGGAGCAAAAAAAGATTAAAAAAAGACAAGAAAGTGGGTTTCAAAGTGTACTTGATGACGTTCCTAGTGCAATGCCCGCTTTAATGAGAGCTGGAAAATTACAAAAAAGAGCGAGCCTTTTGGGGTTGGATTTGAGTAATAGTGAGAATGTCCTCAACAAAATATCAGAGGAATTGGATGAACTCAAAAGTGAAATCGAGTTCAGTGATAGCAAAAGCATATCGATGGAACTTGGAGATTTGTTATTTTCATGTGTAAATTTAGCAAGAAAATTATCTGTGGATCCCGAGAAATCTTTGAGGCAATCAAATGAGAAATTTTCAAACCGGGTGAAATATATCGAGAGTTTAGCGGATTTCGATAAATTGAAAGCGATGAGTGCAGAAAAGTTGAATGTTTTGTGGGATAACGCAAAGGAAAATGAGGATTATTTCAGCTAGGGCGACCAATTTGCTAGCTTGTTAAGCGGCTTTATTAGGTGTATTGTTCATTTCCGCGAAGTATAAGTGACGAGAAAAGTATGAGATTAATTCTATTAGGCCCACCAGGTGCAGGCAAAGGAACGCAGGCGCAGTTTGTTACGAGTTCTCTGGGCATCCCTCAAATTTCTACCGGTGACATTTTGCGATCAGAGGTAAAAGAAGCATCGGATTTAGGAATGAAGGTCAAAAGGATTATGGACTCGGGAGGTCTAGTTTCTGATGATTTGATCGTCTCAATAGTTAAAGGCCGCTTAGAAAAAGATGACTGTAAGAATGGTTTTCTGCTAGATGGCTTTCCAAGGACTATTCCTCAAGCTGAGTCGTTGATGGAAGCAAAAATAGCCATCGATCTCGTGATAGAGCTTAATGTGAGTGATGAAGAAATTATTTCTCGGTTGTCGGGAAGACGAGTTCATGAGGCATCAGGTAGGGTGTATCATATTACAAATAATCCTCCCAAAATCCTAAATACTGACGACATAACGGGTGAGCCCCTAGTGCAAAGACCCGATGATTTAGAGACCACTGTACGTAAAAGACTGGGCGTGTACAGAGCTCAAACTAAGCCATTAGTATCTTTTTATCAGCATATTAGAAGCTTGGGTGATGTGAGATTTGAAAGTGTTGATGGATCTGTAAATATGGAAAATGTTCGAGAGCAACTTCTAAAAATCATTTGTTAATTTATAACTCAGCTTATTCTGAGTTTGCATTAATTGTGAGCAATTATGACCAATACACTTACGATTGAAACATCAGGTCTTACATGCTCTGTGGCAATAAAGACACCGATTATAGAAAAACATAAGATACTTGCAGAACCGCGGTCTCATGGAAAAGTCTTATTACCATATATATCAGAGCTTTTAAATGACGCAGGCATACAAGTCAAAGACATAAATACTATTGGTATTTCAATCGGCCCAGGCTCATTTACCGGTTTGCGAATAGGATTTGCGATCACTCAAGGTCTTGCATATTCAAATAAAATCCCGGTAGTTCCGATTAGCTCATTAGAGGGAATGATCCATTCTTTTTGCAGTCAATCGAATCTTCCTAACACTTGTGAAAATATTAAAAAATCAATTGTAGTAGTAACTGATGCGAAAATGGGTCATCTTAATTTTGGACATTATCGTGTAAATGGTCTGGAGGCAGAGACTATTTTAAAAGATAGACTAATTGAAATTAGTCGAGTTGAACATCTTATTCTCTCATTAAAGCCTGAACTTATACTTGTCGACAATCTATCATATTTTTCCAAATTTAAGATTGATTTTGAAAACACATTTGAAGTCCATTCTCGTGCACAGGACTTAATTCGAGTGACAGAGTATCGTCATCATATTGGGTTATCTGAGGACGTCAAAGATTTAGAATTATCGTATCTTAGAGAGGCGGATGCATGGCAAAAAAACAGACATCCATAAAAAGACTTAAAAACAAACAGATCGGTTTTGTAGGCCTTGGCACTATGGGATATGCCATGGCTGGTTGGATATCGAAAGCAGACTTCAAAGTGTCAGTTTTTAATAGAAATTGTAAAGTATCGGAGAAATGGATAAAGGAATTTGACGGTACAGCTCATGCTACCCCATTGGATCTCGCAATACACTGTGATGTTATATTCATTTGCGTAGGACGTGATGAGGATGTGCTTGATGTGACATCAGGATCTAAGGGAATATTTAATTCAATAAAGCCAGGTGCATTAGTCGTAGATCACACTACTACCTCGGCTAAATTATCACGTGAATTAGAGAGAATAGCTGATAATTTAGGCTGCAGTTTCCTTGATGCACCTGTCTCAGGAGGGGAAAAAGGAGCGGTTGATGGAAAGCTGGCCATCATGTGTGGAGGCTCTAAAGAAAGCTTCATGAGCGTTAAACCAGTTATGGAAAGTTATAGTTCAAGAATATCCCTTATGGGTCCAGTTGGCAGTGGACAGCTCTGTAAAATGGTCAATCAAATATGTATTGCAGGTTTGATTCAAAGTTTGTCCGAGGGAATTAACTTCGCGATTAATGCGGGATTAAAAGTGGATCAAGTCATAGAAATAATATCTCAAGGTGCTGCTCAATCTTGGCAAATGGACAATAGAGCATTAACTATGTCTAAAAATATGTTTGATTTTGGTTTCGCTGTTAAATGGATGCGGAAGGATTTAGACTATGCGATCGAAGAAAGTATAAGGAATGATAGCCCACTACCCATTACTCAAAAGGTCCTAGAATACTACTTAGATCTAGATAATATGGGAGGAGGCAAGCTAGATACCTCAAGTTTAATCAAAAGGCTAAGTAGCAACTAAAAATTTTTGTTCTTGAATCATATGAATTTTACATTAGGAACTTACAGATGAGTGAGCATGTTCAATTTAATCAAAAGCTAATTGACTTTTTAGATGCGTCAGTCTCAAAGTATCATGCAGTCTCCGAAATAACAAAGCTACTTACACAAAATGGATTTATGAGACTCGAGGAACGGGATAGTTGGTCTCTTGAAAAGGGTGGCAAATATTTCGTTGTAAGGAATAACTCTTCAATAATAGGATTTGTTAATGGAGAAATATCACCGCAGGAGACCGGATTAAGTATCGTTGGTGCTCACACCGATAGTCCATCTTTGATGTTAAAACCAAATCCAATTATTAGAAATTCGGGATATATTCAGTTGGGGGTTGAGGTATACGGAGGAGCTCTTTTAAAGCCATGGTTTGATAGAGATCTCTCGATTTCGGGTAGAATATTTGTTAGAGACAAAACTGGAGAGCTTTCCGAGAGACTGGTAGATTTCGAGAACCCCATCGGATTTATCCCCAGTTTGGCTATCCACCTCAACAGAGATGCTAATGGAAACAGCCCCATTAACGCTCAAACTGATATTTTACCGATATTGTCTCAAGAAAATCTATCTGATGATTTGACCGGATCTCCTTTAGAAGAATTGTTGAAAAGTCAGTTTATGGATCCTGAAGATAGTTTGCTTGCGCATGATTTGTACTTATACGATACACAACCAGCTTCTGTTATTGGTTTGAGCAATGAGTTTATCGCCTCTAGGTGTCTTGACAATTTAGTAAGTTGTTACGCAGGAATAGAAGCGCTGTTAGGCTCATCGCATGGAAAGCTGAGCATGGTTGTATTGAATGATCATGAGGAGGTGGGAAGTCTCTCGACCACTGGAGCAGATGGGCCATTTCTCGAAAGTATCATCAGACGATTGTGTAAGTCTTGGATTGACTGCGATGAGGAAGTAGTTAAGGCAAGATCAATGGTCTTATCTTGTGATAATGCCCATGCGGTTCATCCAAATTTTTCCGACAAGCATGATCCTAATCACAGGCCCTTATTGAATCGTGGCATAGTGATAAAATATAACGCTAAACAAAGATACGCTACCGATGGTTTTTCAGCAGCATTCTTTAAAGATTTATGTGAAGAAGATATTGCTGTCCAATCCTTTGTGTCACGGAATGATATGCCATGTGGAAGCACGATAGGACCGTTGACAGCTGGTAAAATTGGTGTGCGAGCAATAGACATTGGAATAAGTCAACTTGCAATGCATTCATGTAGAGAAATTATTGGTGCAAGAGATCCGCTGTATCTCTATAAAGCGTTAGGTAAGTTTTTTTCAATCGAGCAATAAATCGATATCAATTATATTTTTAGGGTGAAGGAGCATGAAAAGACCAATTGTATTAACTGGCATAACCACTTCAGGATCTCCTCATTTAGGTAACTATGTTGGAGCAATCAAGCCAGCCATTGATGCAAGTAAAAAAGAGAATAATAATTCATTTTTTTTTCTTGCAGATTATCATGCGATTGTTAAAACCAAAGATAGTAAGCGAATTGCGCAGTCAACCCTAGAGATTGCGTCTGCTTGGATTGCGCTCGGTCTCGATCCAACTCAGGTAACGTTTTACCGACAATCTGATATTCCTGAAATAACTGAGCTCTCATGGATTTTGAACACTATCGCAGCAAAGGGTCTTTTAAATCGAGCCCACGCCTACAAGAGCGCTGTACAGCAAAATTTAGCAGCAAAAGAAGATGAGGATGCTGGTATTTCGATGGGTTTATTTGGTTATCCAGTGTTAATGGCAGCTGATATTTTGATGTTTAACGCAGAGGTTGTTCCGGTTGGAAAAGATCAGGTTCAACACATCGAAATGGCTAGAGATATTGCGCAGCGGTTTAACCATCTCTATGGTAAAACTTTTGAATTGCCAAATGCACAGATAGATCAGAAAACTTCAGTTTTGACGGGACTAGATGGCAGGAAAATGAGTAAAAGTTACGACAATACAATCCCCTTGTTTTGTACTGAAAGTCAATTGAAGAAATATATCAACAAAATAAAAACAAACTTACTCGAGCCTGGGGAATCAAAGGATCCTAACGATTCTATAATATTTGAAATTTGGACTGCTTTTGCAACTGAGGAGGACTCCGAATTTATGAGATTAGCTTTTAAAGATGGTATAGGTTGGGGCGATGCTAAGCAGAAACTATTTCATCTAATAAATGGTAGTTTGATCGAGGCAAGAGAAACCTATTTTCAATTATTAAATAAGCCAGAGGATATTGAAGAAATATTGAATGAGGGTTCAAAAAAAGCAAGACCGCTAGCTCAGAGCCGGATCAAAAAGATCCGTGAATCAATTGGTTTAAAACCTTTATTTTAAGTCGAAAAATTGCATACAGATTGGCGAAAGAGCAAAACTTTTCCTGTATACTGTTGCATCAAATTATTTAAACATTTTTAGGAAGTCTTATGTTCTTGTGGATAAGAAACATTTGTTTATTGATGATAATTTTTCAATTGACTGCTTGCGGGCTTAGCAATGAAGATTTTGGTCCTAATGAGGAGCAAAAAAAACAGATAGCTGAACGAATTGCGCCGGTGGGTCAGATTATTATGGCTGGAGACATTCCGACTTCTGATGTGAATCTATCCATTATGGATATTAAAAAAGTTGAGCTTTCTCCTGGCCGGGAACATACCGTAAATATGTTAAATAATGGTGAGGATGGGGCTATGGTTTTTGAGCCTGCAGTTTTAAAAGTGTCGACTGGAGATACTATACATTTCAAGGCTGTCGACTTATCTCATAACTCGGCGAGTATTCAAGGGATGATCCCTGAAGGTGCACAACCCTGGGCAGGTTCTATGAATCAAGACATTAGCATCACTTTGGATATGGATGGTATATACGTATATCAGTGTGACCCGCATGCAATGATGGCAATGGTTGGGGTCATTCAAGTAGGGGAGCCAATAAACAAACAAGAGATAGATGCTTTAGTGGGTGATCACAAAGATTCATTTATGATGAATGAGACACGTCTATCCAATTATTTGGCAAGACTATAAACTGCCACGACCTTACTTTCAGCAGCTTATTAGTGAACAATGATCCTTTATTTAACTAAGGGCCTGCTTTGACGATAGCTTCTGATATATCGAAGCGCTTCATATTTTCTTTGAAAAGCTGCGTTAAGTTTTTGGCGCAACGCATATATTTCTCTCTATCCTGCCAACATTTAATAGGATTTAAATATGCGGACTCTACCCCTGTAACTGACTTTGGAATGTTTAAGTTTAGTATCTCCAAATTCTCTTTTTCCGCATTAATCAATTCATCATTTATGATCGCTTTAATAATTGCTCTTGTAGTTGGAATTGGGAAGCGCTTCCCTTCTCCCAAAGATCCTCCGGTCCAACCTGTATTGACGAGGTAAACGTTGGATTTGAAAGCACTTACACGATCGATGAAAAGGTTAGCATATTCATTCGCTCGTCTTGGCATAAAAGGTGCACCAAAGCATGCTGAGAAAATCTGTTCTATACCATTATTATCGCCAGTCTCAGTAGAACCCATTTTCGCAGTATATCCACTGATAAAATGATAAGCAGCTGCCTCTTTAGTAAGCACTGAGACAGGCGGCAGTATTCCGGTTATATCGCATGTAAGGAATATAATATGTTTTGGCTCATTACCGAAATTTTCGGCAGATCTTCTTTCAATGTGACTTAAAGGATAACTGCATCTTCCATTCTCAGTAATAGACGTATCACTGAAGATTGGTTTCCTTGAAACCTTGTCAATTTTTACATTTTCCAAAATCGACCCCTGCTTTATAGCACCCCAAATTAATGGCTCATTTGCCATGCTTAAGTTATTTGTTTTAGCATAACACCCGCCTTCCATATTAAATACCGCTCCCGGACCCCACGCATGCTCATCGTCGCCAATTAGTAGTCGGTCGGGATCTGCAGAGAGCGTTGTTTTGCCAGTTCCCGATAGTCCAAAAAAGAGGGCGGTTTTGCCGTTTTTATCTGTGTTGGCTGCACAGTGCATTGGCATTATTCTCTTTGTTGGCAAGAGAAAATTTTGCACGGAAAACATTGCCTTTTTGATCTCACCTGCGTACTTCAGCCCCGCTAGTAAAATTCTTTTAGATGAAAAATCAATAATTGCAGCGGCATCGCTGTTAGTTCCATCAGTATCAGGATCACAAATATAATTCGCGGAATGAAGTATCTCCCATTCGGGGAACTCATTTTCATTGTACTTATACGGCTTTATGAACATATTTAAGCTAAACAAACTATGCCAAGCCGTTTCAGTTGTGATTTTAAACGGGATATAATGCTCGCGACTTGCACCGACATGTAAGTAAGACACAAACCTATCCTTTTGATGCAAGTAAGAACTTACAGCTGACCAAAGATTATCAAAAACAGTTTTTCCTATCGGTATATTTATTCCATTCCAATCAATTTCACTTGATGAGGTTGGTTCGTCAACTAAAAACCTATCTTTTGGTGATCTCCCCGTCCTATTACCTGAAAATGTAGCAAATGTACCACTCTCCAGAAGGTATCCTTCCTCTCTTTTCAATGCTTCTTCAATAAGATTTTCTCGAGATAAATTGACAAAAATTTGTCCGTGACTACTCGACTTGGAGCCAAGGGCCTTTGAAACCTTTCCGAGCTTTTCGGGGAACGCTTTTTTTACTACATTTTTCATTATTGCCTCTCAAGAATTAATTATTTCATAGCCCTTGAACGCTAGATACGTTGGTCATTATGCTTGATTGAAAGAGTTATATTTCAAACATTGGCGATAATTTAAACCTTTAGTTATATGTCTTTACTTAATCATTGATTCTATTGGTAATTTACCTATTTTTAAGTATTTATTTTGTCTGAACATGGAGCGTCTATTTTTCAGAATATTCACTATAATTTCCGTCTATAATGCATTTTTATATGTAAATTTATAAAAAGATTCTCTATATTTTTTCTTATTTAAAACTGTGTTGATAAAAAAGAATCCATTTGACGTCTTTGTTTTTTGTTAGGTTTTACTGGATTATTGCGCGTGCTTGAAGCTGCTTTTCGAATAGCTGCTTCTCTCAATCTGTTTTCAATAGAGTCATCAGTCTCTTTGAAAAGAGTAGATGCAAAATTCGCATCTCTGCGCTGATTTGATAGCTTCGTGACCACAATTGTTTTAGTAAATGATTTGGTTTTTACTAGGATGGTGTCCCCCACTTGAACTTCTTTGCTTGGCTTGCAGGATTTATTGTTAACTTTAATTTTTGAACCATTAATTGAAGCCTTTGAAATAGAGCGTGTTTTGAAGAATCGCGCAGCCCATAGCCACTGATCCAATCGAAGTCTTTCACACTGAGAGTCGGTCATTATTACTCATTAACTCACTAAAATTGCTGATCGATGTAAATTCTTTAGTATAATTTTCTGGCTTATTACTGTCTGGTTTATTGATATGAAGCGTATTTTTAATGCCAAAATCCCTTGCTGCTCTTAAGACAGGCAATGAGTCATCAATGAAGAGTGTATCCAATTTACAAAAAGTTACATGTGTTTCTAAATTTATCCAAAATTTCATCGACTCTTTTGGATATGAAAATTCGTGTGATGAAAATATTTTGTCCATTTGCGCATCGAGACGAACATATTTTAACTTCAGGTTTATAACATCTGGATGCGCATTTGTAACAATGTATAGCTTTTTGTCTAAACCTCGCAGAAATTTTATGAAATCCATTGCTGAGGGTCTTTCGGAAATTAAATGCTTTAACTCTTCTTTCAGTTTAATAACATCAAGATCCAAGTAGCTCGACCAAAAATCTGTTGAATACCAATCTAGGCTACCTTCCTTACTCTTCATTTTTGTTTGCAGGATTCTTTTTGATTCAAGAGTGCTAATCCCTTTTTTAGAGGCATATTTTTGGGGTAAGTAGCTGAGCCAAAATTCATTGTCAAAGTGCAAATCTAGGAGTGTTCCATCCATGTCGAGCATTATCGTCTCAATGTTATCAAAGTCGATTATCTTGTTTGTCATTACAGAATATCGTCAGGTAATAAGTTGTTCTTATCTTCAACTAAAATTGATGTTGAAGATTTTAATTTAGGTATATTTTCAGTTTTAAAAAATTCGAAGATGCCCTCACTACTTGGCAGCACTCTTAAACCTGAAACGGGGTCAATTTTTACTCGAGATATTCCCTCAGGTTGATCAAATAGAATTTCAGCTTGATCTTTTAAAGCGGATCCCATAAATTCTATCCAAATTGGTAGTGCGGATGACCCACCATACTCGTTTTTACCTAGCAGAGAGTTATCATCAAAACCGACCCAAGCGGTCGCTACTAACTTGGGAGAGTAACCTGAGAACCAAGCATCTCTCGGTCCGTTTGTAGTTCCAGTTTTACCTGCTATATCGTCTCTCCCAAGAACTTTTGCTTTCCTTCCAGTTCCAAATTTTATGACGTCTTTTAACATTGAATCTATAAGAAAAGCCGTCCTCGCGTCTATGACTCGCTCTGCTTTCTGACCTTTTTTAGTTGAAAGCAGATCTTGCTCCAAGTAACCATCAGAATCGCTGTCATTTGAGAATTCATCTGATGAGCTTCTAGCTAAATCCTCGAATAACTTCGATAATTTTTCGTCTATTCCAGCATTGAGATTGGAAATATCATCATTTGCGATTGAATTTTTAGAATTGAGAATGGTCTCATAGCCCTCAGCGATTTTTGGCTTTGCCTGAAAAATGACTTTTCCGTTTCTGTCCAGGACTTGATCTAAAATGTAAGGCTCAATTTGAAATCCTCGGTTAGCAAATATGGAGTAGCCTGAGGCAATATCTATCGGTGATAGAGCATAACTTCCTAGGGCTAATGAGAGATCAGGTGGCATGTTCGATGTTTCGAAACCAAGTTTTTCAAGACCCGATAGAGTTTTGTCTATCCCTAAACGTCGTAGAAGTCGTATGGAGACGAGATTTCTCGATCTGTAGAGTGCTTCTCTCAATCGAGTAGGGCCAAAAAACTTCCCTCCATCATTTTCAGGTCGCCATGTATCCTCTAATTCGGAATCGTCAAATACAATTGGTGAATCATTAACGATTGAAGCAGGCGTATACTGATTTGCTAATGCTGTCGCGTATATAAACGGCTTGAAGTTTGAACCGGGTTGTCTTGTAGCTTGAGTAACCCTATTAAATCTACTTTGCTCGAAGTCATAACCTCCAACAAGAGCCTTTATAGCCCCATCCTCGGGTGCAAGAGCTACTAATGCTGCTTGGATATTTGGTATTTGAGCGAGCAGGATATTGTTATTTGTATCCCTCTTTATTCTTATCAGATCACCTACATTAAATATTTCCTCAAGTGATTCCTTATTCTCTTTCGAGGTATTAGGGTCGATGTAGAGGCTCAAGGATGCCAATCTGGTTTCCATCAAAATCTCATTTTCATTTGTTTTTGTTTTTAAGATTAATCTGTCTTTAAATATTTGTGTAATAATTGCGGGCTCTAGATTCCCCACGATCGATAAACTATTTATTTGCTCCTCCCAATCACTCTCCGGTACTTGTTTAATCTCGACTCCTCTGTATCCATGTCTCTTGTCATATTGATCAACCCCTTTTTTCAATGCATTAACGCCGGCTGTCTGCAGATTGGAGTCAAGACTAGCAACAGCTGTATATCCATCTGTGTAAGCACTTAATCCAAATTCGGACAATACCTGCTGTCTAATCATTTCCGCCGCATAATCTGCTGTGACATCTGAGGTCGATCCATAATATTTTGCTTTGTCTGCCTCACTGATAGCCTCATTGAACTCAATGTCACTAATACTTCCAAGTTTCCGCATTCTTCCTAATATCCAGTTTCTTCTCTCGACTGCTTTTTTTGAGTTAGCGATAGGATTTCGAGTGGATGGAGCTTTTGGTATCCCAGCTAGCATTGCAATTTGTGCAAGTGATAGTTGGTTTAAGTCTTTTCCATAATATATTTGCGCCGCTGCACCAAAACCATATGCGGTTTTCCCCAAAAACATTTTATTTATATATAAAGATAAAATTTCTTCTTTGGATAATTCATTTTCTATTCTAAGAGCTAGAAGTATTTCATTAAATTTTCTTGTGAATTCTTGTTTTCTGTTTAAAAAGAAGTTTCTCGCGACTTGCATGGTTATAGTGCTGCCACCTCCAACTATTCTCCCCTCTCTCATTATTTGAATAGCTGATCTCATCAGGCCTTGGTAATCTATACCACTGTGCTTAAAGAAATTATCATCCTCGGCTGCCAACAATGCATTGATAAGATGTTTTGGTGTGTCGTTAAAATTGACAGGCGTTCTTTTTTTCTGCCCAAATTCTTTGATAACTAGCCCATCTTTTGTTACCACTTTTAATGGAATTTGTAATTTAACGTCTTTGAGCTCTTCAATTGAAGGAAGTTTAGGACTCAAATATATATATATACTCGAGGAGATAATTAAAAATCCACCAAAAAGTACCAGAGCACTGGCCATTATAGTCTTGCCTAGACTTCGTTTTTTCACCGCCACTTGCGCCTTAAATTTTTGTATAATTATAGATGCTCACTGACACGAATTGTAGTTTTGTAGTTATATGACGAACTTTGTATCATTTAAATTACCTCATGGAGGAATTTTGTGGTACTTATCTTGTTAGTAAAAAACGACAAATTTATAACACACAGTTATAGTGGACTTAATATTTTGCTTAGAGAAGAAAATTTATGTCATTTGATGGTTCAGGTAAAAAGCATTTTTTTTTGATTGGTCCTATGGGAGCCGGCAAAACCACTCTAGGCAAACATCTAGCAAAGGCGCTCAATATTTGTTTCTTTGATGTTGATAATGAGGTGGTTAAAACTGCTGGAGCTGATATTCAATGGATATTCGATGTGGAAGGAGAGTCAGGTTTTCGAACTCGTGAATCTAAACTGCTCGAAAAGATTTCTCAGAATCAATCACCAGCTTTAATTGCCACAGGAGGCGGCGTGATTCTGTCTGAAAAAAATTGCGAGATCATGAAAAAAACTGGGACAGTTATTTATCTTTATGTCTCTGAGAGTTGTCTTTTTGAGCGTCTCAAGAGAGATAAAAAGCGTCCTTTGTTGCAAACAGGTGATAGGAAAGACACGATATCTAAAATCTTTAAAATCAGAGATCCGTTGTATAAACAACTTGCTGATATTACATACATGTCTAATGGACTACTCATAAAGCGATCAGTCTCCGATTTAATAAAAAAGATCGAAGAATTTGCTCAGTTGAAAAATATTGCGCCCCACGTATAAACTTAATGAAATTGCCAGAGTGTTATGAAAATGAGTAAGCACCAACAAGTGACTCCGGCCCTCAATGTGGAGGTTCCAAATGGCGCTTATCCGATTTTTATCGGTTCAGGCATTTTGAATCAGGTGGATCTCTCAAAATTTATCTCAGGATCCAAGGTGCTGATTGTCACCGATGATGTTGTTGGGCCACTCTACCTTGATAAAGTTCAAAAAATCCTGAGCAGATATGCCACTGTTGATTTTATGCTTATTGGGAATGGTGAAAAATCAAAAAACATGGATAATTTGTCTCTAATACATTCAAGACTAATTGAGAATCACCATGATAGGTCCACTACACTAGTTGCGCTGGGAGGTGGTGTGATTGGTGATGTCGCTGGGTTTGCGGCTGCTTCTTACCAACGTGGCATTAATTTCATTCAATTACCAACAACTCTCCTCGCTCAAGTTGACTCATCAGTAGGAGGTAAGACGGGAATTAATCACGCACTTGGGAAAAATATGATTGGAGCATTTCATCAACCTAGAGTCGTTGTGATAGATTTAGAATTTCTCGAGACGCTTCCGCATAGGCAATTTTCTGCGGGAGTAGCAGAGATTATAAAATATGGATTAATTGAAAATCATGAATTTTATGATTGGATCATAAAAAATCGTTCGGCGATCAAGCAACGCCAAACGGCTGCTGTAGTTGAAATCATAGAAATGTCCTGCAAAATTAAAGCTAAAATCGTAGCACAAGATGAAAAAGAGAGTAACGTTAGAGCAATATTGAATTTTGGGCATACTTTTGGTCATGCAATTGAGGCTTTTCAAAACTATCGTGGTCTTCTTCATGGTGAAGCAATATCTATCGGAATGGTTCTTGGTATGAATGCTTCGAAAATGGTTGGAGATATTACTGATGAGGAGATTAGTGAGCTAAAAGATCTCTTTCTTTATTTTGATCTACCCGTGACAGTGCCTGAAGACATGCTCCTAGAAGACTTTTTGAGTTATGCGAAAAGAGATAAAAAAGTTATTGATGGCAATATTAGATTGATCTTGTTGAAATCAATAGGTGAGGCGTTTATAGAGGAAAAGGAGACGCTAACCTTATTTAATAAAATTTTTCAGAATGCGTAGCTGGGCACTCCTTTTCCATACTTTTGCATCAGTTACCGCGATTGCGATACCATATAAAAATATTTAACCTCAAATTATCGTGTTTACCGTATTACAAACGGAGGTTATGAAAATTTGTTTTCAAAACCTCAGAGGTTGTTTAGTCATATCTACGCTCTTCGTCAACAGGTGACCAAATGAATGGAAAAGATCAACATGGTCTATACGATGCTTCTATTGAGAAAAGTAGTTGTGGTGTTGGTTTTATCACGAGAAAAGATAGTAAACAAACTCATCAGTTAATCAGAATGGGAAACGAGGCGCTATGCTCGGTTCCACACAGAGGAGGTGTCTCCTCTGAAGGAGTTGGAGATGGAGCCGGTATCTCGATAGATTTGTCGTTAGATTTCTTTGAGTCAATTGTAGGTAAATCCCTTTCTCCCGGGAAATTTGGGGTTGGCAATTTTTTTATGCCAAATAGCATTTCGCAACACCAGAATGCCAAGGATATCGTGACTGAGATTTTAGCAAAACATGAGTTTAATGTTTTAGCCGTTAGAGATATTCCAGTGAATAATTCTGTCTTGAGAGCCTCCGCGGTTGACTACCAATTACCTATTGTTCAGTGGATTTTTGAACAAACAAACCTCAGTCCAAAAAGGGAGATTGAGCAAGAAGCTTATGAAGCATTGCTCGAGATCGAAAAGAGAGCTTACCTTGAAGCTGAATTTGATGGCTTATATCCGCTATCGTTATCTTCAAAAATGCAAGTATTGAAGGGAAGGTTGTCATCGAATGAAATTATTCCATACTTTGCTGACCTTAGTGAGCCTAATCACTGTATCAATACATTATTTTTTCATACAAGATTTTCCACGAATACTGATCCTCATCCATCGATGGCCCAGCCGTTTAGAATGATCGCTCACAATGGTGAGCTAAATACTGACAAAAAAAATCGATTATCTGAAAATGCCATCGCCCGCTCCAAATCGAATCAAATTGTTCGTCCTAAGGGTCAGTCAGATAGTTGCCGTTTGGATCAAACTTTTCACAGTAGGATTATCGAGGACGAAATGGATATGGTGACTGCCGTCGTCTCTATGATGCCGCCTGCTTGGGAGAATGACGACGAGTTAAATAGTGATGTGAGAGATATGCTAGAATATTTCTCGCTCTACGAGGAGAAAAATGATGGTCCGGCGGCACTCATTTTTGGTGATGGTAACATCATTGGAGCCCGTCTAGACAGGCTTGGGTTACGTCCTTTAAGATCAATTGAGACTGATAACCACATAGCCGTAACTTCAGAAGCCGGCCAGATAAATTTTGTTAATGAAACGACCATTTCCAGAGGTAGGATTGAAGCTGGTGGGATGCTTTATTATGATCATTCTAAGGGAGAAGTGGTTCGCACAAAAGATGCACTACTTCGACTATCACGCAAAAGAGATTACTCAGAGCTATTAAAATCGGCAAGGATAAACTTGAGTGACATTAATGTTAGTGGCAAGAATAACGAGACTCATACCTTGTATTCTGGCGATCTCACATTGGCTGGACGGTACGTAGCATACTCTCATAATCAAGAAAGCTTTAAATTCATGATTGACCCAATGCTGGAGACCGGCATCGAAAAGGTATCCGCAATGGGATATGGTAATGCCATTAATGCGCTTTCTGACAATGAGGGTAGTTTTGCAAAGTACTTCTCTCAAATGTTCGCTCAAGTGACTAATCCACCATTGGATTCGATTCGAGAATCTGACGGAATGACTTTGAGAGTAGCTCTTGGTGCCAAACCGGCAAACACTAATGTTTCAACCAAACAAATTGTGGTTGATTCACCTATTCTCAGTTTTGAGAAATTTTCATTGATAAAGAATCAGGAAAAGGTTCCTGTATCAGTCTTTTCAATCCTATTTGACCCCGTTTTTGATGACATAGATAAAAATGCAAACCAGCTCAAATGTGCGATAGACAGTGTATGCGATGAAGTTGAAAAATTTTCCAGAGATATTGGAGGGATAGTAATTTTAAGTGATAGGGAAGTTAGCAGACAACATGCATGTATTCCCTTAATATTAATGGTCTCCGCAGTAAATCAGAGGCTCATAGAGGCGGGTTTAAGATTTAAAGTATCAGTTATCGTAGAAAGTGGTCAAATTTCATCTTCTCACCATATTGCCTGTGTGCTTGGATTTGGAGCATCTGCAGTTTGTCCGATGAGCATTCATATGCGAGCTGAAGAAAAGTTTGGTTCCAACAGTCACAAGGCATTTGAAAAATTTTCGTATGCGGCTTCAAAAGCACTCATGAAAACAATGGGGAAAGTTGGCTTATGCACGGTTGAAAGTTATTGCGGCGGAGAATTTTTTGAACCTAACTTTTTGGACACTAAAGATGATGTCTTTTCTACTTATTTTCCTAATATGTACTCGCCATGCGGTGGCGTAGGTTTTTCTCAAGTGGCTCAGACTGCTGCTGATTGGCACTTTAAGGCCTCAGATTGCGAAGTTGCTGACGATATTCCGATTTTGGGTTTATTTAAGGAGCGGAGTGAGGGAGCTGGGCATTCTTATGGAGTATCCGCTGTTCGAGGGTTTGTGGATCTGACAGAAGAACCATTAATAATAGATAAGAAGAGCGATCATGAATTAAATGATCAGTTTCGATTGCTAACACTTAACAGAATGGAGAGTGCATTTGGTATATCTGATGAGGGTTACATCAATAGTAGTTTCGATTACGTTTCCAAGGACAAGATCGATAAGTTCAAGATCACCCCGGGATATAGAAAATTCACTCAAATGATGACGGAAGAGCGAACAAGAAGGCCGGCTGCTCTCCGAGATGTTCTTGCGTTCCCAATTGATGTGACTTCGATCAACTCAGCTAACGCATTTCGTCAAAGCATGATGTTATTTAATCGTCGTGGGAACAATAACTTTTTGGTGCGTGGGGTCAAATGCAAAAAATTACTGAATGGTAATTATGAGCTCGACTTATCTGACAAACGCGATGCTGATGACAAGCGTCTAGTTGAATTGGAAAAATCATTTATTGATAGATTTGGTGTTGAGATCGTGATGTCTGATATTCACAGCAATAAGCTTTGGATGGAAGCAGTGGGCAATGCAGCTAGTTACCTCGATAGATTGTTGAGTGCTCCAGACAAAATATGTTTAGAGCAAGTTCAGCCAGCATCAGAGATAACATCAACTCTATCTTCCGGTGCAATGAGTCATGGAGCGCTGGTTGCCTCGGCACATGAGGCTGTAGCTCACGGTATTAATATGGTGGGTGGAATGTCGAACTGTGGAGAGGGTGGAGAGCATTTCACTCGATATGGAACAATCCGAGCATCGAAGATCAAGCAATTTGCATCTGGTAGGTTCGGTGTTTGGGCCGGCTACCTTGCTGATCCGATGATTGAAGAAGTTGAAATAAAGATAGGTCAAGGGGCAAAGCCGGGTGAAGGTGGCCAATTACCAGCCCAAAAAGTAAACGTTGAAATTGCAGCTGCCCGTGGCGGTATCCCGGGGGTAGAGTTGATTTCTCCGCCACCTCATCATGACACTTATTCTATTGAGGACTTAGCGCAATTGATCCATGACGCGAAGGCGGCTAGAGTGAGGGTAATTGTAAAGCTTGTCTCGTCGCATGGAATCGGCACCATAGCGGTTGGAGTTGCAAAAGCTGGCGCAGATATCATTAATGTTGCCGGGAATACTGGAGGCACGGGGGCTGCCTCGGTTACCTCTCTCAAATATACAGGAAGGGCTGCTGAGATTGGAATAGCTGAGGTACATCAAGCTCTTCTAATAAATGGACTGAGAGAAAAGGTTATTTTACGGTGCTCGGGCGCGCATCAAACCGGTTCAGATGTCGTTAAATCTGCATTGTTGGGGGCCGATAGTTTCGAATTTGGAACTACTGCATTAATGATGCTCAAATGTGTAATGGCTAAAAATTGTAATGTTAAATGCCCAGCTGGGTTGACGACAAATCCTGAGGTATTTGATGGTGATCCCAGAGCTTTGGGACAATACTTCTTGAATGTTGCGCATGAAGTAAGGGAAATTTTGGCAGATCTTGGAATCAAATCACTTCGTGAGGCGCGAGGAAAGGTTGATTTGCTGCATCTATTGGACCATCCAGCCTCAGTAGGTCAGCTTGACGTTCGAGCGATGTTGGCCAATGTAAAAGAGCATATAGTAGATAAGCCGATTTATTTGAAGAGCAACTATTATCTGGACGACAAATTTATAAGAAAGATTAAGAAAAGCATTTTTGAAGAAAATAGTCTCCAAGTCAAAATTTCTCATGCAGATGCTCTCACTAACTGCAATAAAAGCGTGGGAGGCCAGGTTGCTGTAGATATCGAGCGGATGCTTAATTACGAATACAAAGAAAAACTGATACCAGGCGCGTATGTTGATGCAAGAGGAAGAAAATTTCTACACTCTAACGCGATCAATATAAAGACATTTGGGGCTGCGGGTCAGTCTTATGGACTTTTGTGTAACGACGGGATGATGTTAGAGCATGAAGGCACGTGTAATGACGGTGTTGGCAAAGGCGCATGTGGAGGCACGATTGTTATTAAATCACCCAAGTCGCACGGTATTATTAAGAAAAATGTTCTTGTGGGCAATTTTGCTCTGTTCGGAGCGACCGGTGGAAGGATGTTTTTTCAAGGAGAGGCTGGCGACCGTTTCGCTGTTAGAAACTCGGGTGCATCTGCAGTTGTTGAAGGTGTTGGGGAGTTTTGTGCAGAGTATATGACAAATGGGACCATCATGAACCTTGGAGGTTTTAGTAAAGGCATGGGGAATGGTATGTCAGGTGGTTTTGTGTATCAATTTGATCCTAATAAATCATGCCGAAAAAATATGAGTCATGAGTCGGTTGATTTGGCTTATTTGGAAGATGACACCTTAACTTCAGAAATTCACTCCATTGCGATTGAGACAATGCTTCATTTGCATATTCAAGCTACTGGCTCATCCAAGGCTTATGAAATTATTTCTAATTGGGATGCGCAAAAGAGATTTTTTGCGGTCCTCACTCCAAAGGCTCTCAAGCAGTATCAAGACTCAAATGAAATATTGGCAGAGAAGACGCAGAAAGAGCTTATAGAGGAATTGTCTGTGTCTCTAGTCGGGTATCAAATTAATAAATTAAAAAAATGTTGGCGTTCGGGCACTCTTATTCTAGGTGGTCATGCTCCTGATTCCTCTTTACGACGCGATCACGACCATCAATTACTCAATAGCTATTTTGTTCTTGATTTCGCACAAAAAATATCTCAAAAGAAATATCCATCACAAATGAAAAATACTGACCTGATAAACAAGGTAACAAGAAACTTAATTTTGACCGAAGATCATAGCTTGATGAATGGATTATTAAAATTTGCGAAGAAAGCAATAATGGACTACAGCTCAGAGCAGTTGGCGGTTCTGATTGCTGACAAGAGATTGAGAGATTTTAAACAGGCATTGAATCTCCGCAATTGTTTGTCTATGGATAGTATTGGAACATATTCTTGGATTTTACAACAAGATCGGAAGAATCAGGCCCAACTTGGAGAGATCCCTGACTTCGAAGAACTTTTTTCGAAAAGCATTATCACTGATACACTATTGAGTACTGGATAACTGGGTCTATCAAATATGAAAACACCAAAATTTCCAAAAGATGCTCCATTTTCTGATGATCAAAAGTCTTGGTTATCAGGATTTTTAGCGGGTATCCAAGCCGCTCAAACTTCTTTGGATGAGACTGCAGAGCTAGCTGATAAAGATCCGAATAAACTACTGAATATCCTCTATGGCACGCAAACTGGTAATGCTGAGACACTTGCCAGTGAGACGGCGGATGCAGCGCGAAACTTTGGGATTGAAGCAAAAGTTCAAGGGTTAGATGAGGTCGATATAAGTAACTTTGCCAATATGAAGAATGTTATTTTTACTATCGCGACATATGGTGAGGGGGATATGCCAGATAACGCTGAGCTTTTTTGGAAAGATCTCAGTAACTCGGACATGCCGAAGCTTCCTAATATGAAGTTCGGTGTACTAGCACTTGGTGATACTGGTTACGATGAGTTTTGCCAAGCTGGAAAATTGATTGATATGAGGTTAGAGCAGTTAGGTGCATCAAGAATTATTAAAAGACAAGATTGTGATGTTGATTATGAAGAGGTAGCGTCATCGTGGATTAACAATATTATGCCGATGTTAGGGAGTAGCTCTAATAGTTCAGAGTTGCCGTTAGATGTGAAAGCAAAAAAAAATTCCTGGAACAGAAAGAATCCTTTCTCTGCTGTTTTATCAACCAATAAATTACTCTCTAAATCGGGCTCAGGTAAGGAGATAAGGCATTTTGAAGTAGATATATCAGATAGTGGAATTCAATATGAAGCGGGTGATGTAATAAATATCATACCTGTAAACGCTCCAGATTTGGTTCAATCAATTATTACTCGTCTCGGTGTTAAGAGTTCTTTCATACCAGAGAATAAGAATCAATCAATTGAGTCACTATTTACGTCAAGCTATGAAATATCTACGCCCTCCAAAAATTTAGTCGCATATATTGAAGACAAGATAGGCGATAAGGAACTAACATCAGTAGTTAAAAGTGCAAATAAAGACATGTTGTCAGAGTACCTGTGGGGGAAAGATATTCTAGATCTTTTAACTATTGATCCGAATTATCAATTTAATATTGACGATATCTTGTCAAACTTAAAGTCTTTGCAGCACAGAGCATATTCAATCTCTTCGAGTCCAAAGAAATATCCTGACTCTATTCACATGACAATATCTGCGGTTAGGTGGAATAATAACGATAGAACTCATTTAGGTGTATGTTCGTCTTACTTATCAGACAGAGTAATAGAAAGTAAATCTGTCAAAATGTTTGTGTCTCCCAATAAATCGTTTAGAGTGCCAGAAGATGGTCAAACACCTATGATTATGGTTGGCCCTGGGACTGGTATTGCGCCTTTTAGAGCATTTTTAGATGAACGAGAGATGAGCAAAGCTAAAGGAGAGAATTGGTTATTTTTTGGGGACCAAACCAGACAGTTTGATTTCGCATATGAGGAGGAGTTTTTAGAGAAAAAGAATTCTGGCCTTCTCACTAAGCTCGATCTGGCTTTTTCAAGAGATCAAGAAGAGAAGGTATATGTTCAAGATCGAATGCGCGAGAGTAGTAAAGAGTTTTTTATGTGGCTGGAGCGAGGAGCTCATTTTTATGTTTGCGGCGATGCAACAAAAATGGCTAAAGATGTTGACTCAGCGTTACGTGATATTATTTCGACTGAGGGGAATATGACATCTGAGAAAGCAGACCTTTATGTTAATAATCTCAAGAGAGAAAAACGTTATTTAAGAGACGTATATTGAAATCTTTCAATTCTGTGATACCAATAAATGAGTGAGATTAAAAATGATAGGTTTCTTAGAGCCCTTAAGCGAGAAAGTGTTGATAGAACCCCAATATGGATTATGCGTCAGGCAGGCAGGTATCTTCCTGAATATAGAATTACAAGGGGAAAAGCTGGTGATTTTCTCTCTTTGTGTAAAAATAAGCAGCTATGTTGCGAGGTTGCGCTCCAGCCGCTTGAACGCTTTGAATTAGATGCGGCAATATTATTCTCTGACATACTTACAATTCCAGATGCAATGGGTTTGGGTTTGTATTTTGAAACGGGGGAAGGGCCAAAGTTTAGGAAGACCATTAAGAATTATGCGGATGTAGAAAAGTTACCACAAGTAAGTATCCGTAAAGATCTCTCTTATGTGCTCGAAGCTGTTTCATTGATCAGGTATGAGCTTAATAATCAATTGCCCCTAATCGGTTTCTCAGGAAGTCCATGGACCCTTGCTGCATACATGATTGAGGGACAAGGGAGTAAAACTTTTCCAAAAGCAAAAGCGATGCTCTATCAAGATCCAGCGCTGCTGCATTTGCTTCTTCAGAAGATCACAACGTGTGTTATAGATTATCTAAATGCCCAGATTGAGCATGGTGTTCAAGTGGTTCAAATATTTGATTCTTGGGGTGGCCTGTTGAGTCATGATAGTTATTTTGAGTTTTCGCTGAGTTATATGAGTCAAATTATCAAAGGTATAAAGGACCTGCACGGGGACAACATTCCAATTATTTTATATACCAAAGGAGGTGGCCAATGGATTTCAGATATAGCCGACACAAATTGTGACTGTATTGGAATTGATTGGACAACAAATATTGGAACTGCCAGAAAAAAGGTTGGGAATGTTGTATCAATACAGGGCAATTTAGATCCTAGTGTTCTCTTATCTGATAAGAGAACAATTCGAAGTGAGGTATCAAAAATAATGGAAAGCTTTGGCTCTTATCCCGGACATATTTTTAATCTTGGCCATGGAATTACACCAGACGTAAAACCTGAAAATGTTAATGAGATGATAATGGCGGTTCATGATTTTATACAGAAGTCGAATCGATAGTTGTGGTTATTCTTTTGCCAACTTGAATATTATTTCCAGATGAATGAAACTTTTCTAATGGAGCAATTTTGTTATTTTGAAATAGCAAAATTATGGTAGATCCGTATTTAAATGTCCCGAGCTCTTCTCCCTTCTCAAATTCCATCTGGGTTCCTGATAAATCAATTCGCCTTCCTTTAGTTTTTTCATAATCGTGATGGCATTTCCACACTGTTTCAATTCCCGAAACTAGAAAAGCGCCTATAAAAATAACTGAAAAATAGCCTAAATCTTTGGAGATAAACTCGCAAATCAATCTTTCATTTTTGTTATAAATTTCCGATATGTGATCAACACTATTTTTATTTACTGAATAAAGTTCTCCCGGCACAAAATGATGAGAAACAATTTTTGCTTTAAATGGAATATGGACTCGGTGGTAGTCTTTGGGCGACAGATAAATAGTAAAAAAATTACCATTTATATATCTATTGGTCATATCAGTGTCTTGAGTAAGTTTTTTTAGGCTGTAATTTATATTTTTTGCCTGCATTATTTCAGTTGAATTTATTACTCCAAATTGCGTTATCGTGCCATCTGCGGGCGAGCACACACTATTTTGGCGCTCGTCGATGGGACGGACTCCATCTCTTAACTGCCTGGTAAAAAAGTGATTAAACGTTTTGTAACTTGAAATATTAGGGCTAATTGCTTCATTAATATTAATTTTAAAATATGCGATAGCTAGCTTTATAAGAGTGTTTTTAACTATGCGTGTTTCACTTTCGGCAATCTTTTGAACTAATTTTGATAGAACCCTTTTCGGAAGAATTTCCTGAATGGATATAATAAGTCGCCTGACAAAGCGTATAAAAATTCCGCTCATTTTATATTATTTTCATCCCTCTCTATTGTTGCTTCAACTGATTCTTTAAAATTTGTCTGTTCACCGATGGCTCATCTTATATTTTAAAAGTTCGGCAGTCTCGCTGAAATTTTGGTGAATGCCCATGTTTCATTTGTTTTATAGTAATTAATTTTAATGTTCACAGATATACCCTTTCTTTTATTAACTTCATAATATCGGTTTTACTGTTGTGGATTTCTGCCCGTCTAAGGGAAAATTCAAATCTAATTGCGCTGCATCTGGACTATCTACCTAGACTGAAATTTTTTTCAGAAATAGCCGGTGAAATAAAGGTAAAAAGTCTATTTATCGAGTAGCATTCGTTTCACGGATCAGCATAGGTTATCATAGTCTTTTGTTTAACTAATTCTCACGCAAAGGGATAACTGATGAACTTGGTATGGATTGATCTTGAGATGACGGGCCTGATTCCTGAAAAAGAGCGCATTATAGAAATTGCGACTGTCGTGACCGATTCCAACTTAAATATCTTAGCTGAGGGCCCGTCAATTGCCATCAAACAACCTGATTCACTTCTTGATAGTATGGATGATTGGAATACTGATCAACACGGTCGATCAGGTTTAATAGATCGAGTGAGACAAAGTGATATTGACGAATCTCTGGCGATGCAATCGACTATCCAATTTTTATTAAAGTGGGTAAAAAAAGGCGAATCGCCGATGTGTGGAAACTCAATATCCTTGGATAGAAGGTTCTTGATAAAATATATGCCCGAGTTAGAGTCGATTTTTCATTACAGAAACATTGATGTAAGCACATTAAAAGAACTCGCCAAAAGGTGGACTCCAGAAATTGAATCTGGATTTAACAAGAAGGGAGCTCATTTGGCTCTTGATGACATCTACGAATCAATAGCAGAATTAGCGTATTATCGAAAAAATATGTTCAATTGTTAAGTTTGCGATTTTGTTCTTCTAATGCCCAGTGAAGGTGCTCTTTAAGCATCTCTGAACTATTAACCATTCTTGTTTTAAGGCTTTTTACTATATTTGAGCACCCTGGCGCGTTACCCAAACCAATCGCGAGGTTTCGCAACCACCTTTCGTAACCAATTCTTCTTATTGGCGACCCTAAAGTTTTTTCTTGAAATTCTGATTCACTCCAGTTAAAAAGTTCTAGCAGTGAGGTATTATCAAGCTTATGACGCGGCTGGAATACTTCCTCAGATGTTATTACAGGATCTCTATTCCATGGACACCAAATTTGACAGTCATCACAACCAAAAACACGATTTCCCATTGGCGCGCGTAATTCTTTGGGAATAATCCCTTTATTCTCGATAGTTTGATAAGAAATACACTTTTTTGCGTCCAAAACATATGGCTCTGGAAATGCATTTGTTGGGCACACATTCATACAAGCTTTGCATTTGCCACAAAGATTGGCTTCTTTTGCGTTATCAACTGGCAAAGGGATAGATGTGTATATTTCTCCAAGAAAAAACCACGATCCAACTGATTTGTCGATAAGTAAGGTATTTTTACCGATCCAACCTAATCCTGCTTGTTCAGCTAAAGGTTTTTCGAGAACCGGAGCGCTATCGACAAATGGTCTATGATTGAATTGCTCTTTGGGTATCTCTTCTGCAATTCTTTTGGTTAGGCTACCCAACCTTTTTCTTATAATTTTATGGTAATCCTTTCCCAGCGCATATCTTGAGATGTAGGCTTTATTGTCATCTTTTAAAGTAGCAATCATATTAGGGTCAGATAGATAGTTCATTCTCACTGATATAACACGAATCGTCCCTAAAACCAGCTTTTCTGGTGTACACCTCTTTTCTTCGTGTTTCGCCATCCAATCCATCGAACCATGATATTTATTATCTAACCATGCCTTTAATTTTTCAGATGCATACTTCATGTCTGGTGCTATTATAGAAACCCTCTGGAAACCAAGATTCCCTCCCCAATGTTTAATATTTGCAGCAAGCTGATCTAGGTCTATATTGTTTTGGTCAAATTCTGGCATTATTACCAACACTTATGGCTTTGATTTCACTATTTTACTAGAGATTATTCATGGAAAAAAATAATAAAATCTTTAAAACTGAACAGATTAAAATAATCGAACAAACTTATTGTGGGTCTGACATTGATCAGCAACTAATTTTGATGGAACGTGCAGCAAAATCTGTAATTCAAAATTTGATAAAAAAGTTTGGCAAACCAGAAAAATTGTATGTTTTTTGTGGCCACTCGAATAATGGAGCAGATGGTTATCTTTGCGCTTTAATCGGTTACGAGATGGATATTTCTGTAACAATTATTGAGGAAACGAATGTTAAGAAAAGGTCATCACTTGCGGAGAAAGTAAGACGAAAATGTTTAGAGCTTAATATTACTCCTAAACCCTTCAATAATTCTTATCTTCTTGATAAAGGGATAATCATAGATGCGCTAGTAGGTAGTGGTCTGACTGGTGCAGTTAGAGGTGACATTCAAGAAATTATAAAATTTGTCAATCAACAAGGCGCTCCAGTTATCTCCATTGACCTTCCATCCGGAATTGTCGCAAACACTGGACATATCCCATCGGTTGCTGTTAAAGCAGATCTCACTGTTTGCTTGATTGCTTTGAAACCTGGACTGCTATCAGGAAAGGCAAAAGAGTATCTTGGAGAGTTGGTCGTTGATAATCTTGGTATTGACTTGTGTGGCTATCCTAATCTAGAAACTTTTGGACAAGTACTAGATATAGATCAGGCGATTGAAAACCTACCAAAGAGACGTGCCAACTTCCACAAGTATGATGCTGGATTATGTGTGATAGTTGGCGGCGATTTTGGAATGGGTGGCGCTCCGATTATCTCCGCAGAGGGTTCGATGAGAATTGGCACAGGTCTTACAAGGATAGTAACTCGCCCCGACCATATGATTGCTTGTCTTGTCAGAAATCCCGAGTGTCTTGTAAATGGCATAACCACAATTCATGAAGCTAGACGATTAATTGCTAGAGCAACAGCTATTGTAATAGGTCCTGGGCTGGGGAAATCTCCGTGGTCAAAAAAGATGTTAAGGATTTTTATGGATGCTGATGTACCAATTATTTTAGATGCTGACGCTTTATCTTTGATTGCGGAAAAGGAGTTAACTTTTAATTACAAAGCAAAGGAAATTATTATAACTCCGCATACCGGAGAGGCTGCGAAATTACTTGGCTGCTCGGCAAGTGATGTTGAAGAAAACAGATATGAGGCGGTTAATAAGTTGCAAAGTGTATTTGGAGGTGTTGTTTTGCTCAAAGGTCCAGGATCGGTTCTATCCTCAATTCATACTCACGAGTTATTCGTATGTCCATATGGAAATGCTTCACTCGCTACTGCTGGATCTGGTGATTTATTAAGTGGTGTTATTGGTGGATTGGTAGCGCAGGGGAAAAGTATACAGGAGGCAGCGGAGATTGGTGTATCGATTCATAGCTATGCATCAGACATGGCATTGCATGAACATGCCGACAAGGGTTTAATAGCGACTGATTTGTTAGCTTATATGCGTCGAATAATTAATGGTCAGCAATTGAATTACTAAAATATAGCTTTATTTAAAGGATACAACTTGAGCAAAATGACATTGCAGCTTTGTGCGGAGAGTGAGGTTGAAATGGTATGTCTTGGAAAGAGAATTGCGAAGGCTCTAAATTATCCGATTGTAATTACTCTTGCAGGTGATTTAGGTTCAGGGAAGACCACGCTCGCTAGGGGTATACTGAATCAGCTTGGCCACTCCGGCCATGTTAAAAGTCCAACTTTTTCAATCGTAGAGATATATGAAATTAACTCATGTAGGGTAGCTCACTTTGATATGTATAGAGTGAAAGATCCAGAGGAACTTCAGTTTTTTGGATTCCACGAATATTTTGATGTTTCGGATTTAATTCTCATTGAGTGGCCAGAGCAAATTTCGACTGTTGAGATAGGTATTGATTTAGAAATTAAATTTATGACGGTAGGAAATACTCGGAATTTAATCTTCAACTCGATATCAGAGTCAGGAGACATAACACTGAATAAATTAATTTAATAATAAACTTATTACTTGATTGGATATCCCTTGAATTTTATTAAATTACAGACATTTATAATCTCTATATTCTTAATCTTAAGTGAAGGGGTTTTTGGCGATAATTTTTTAACCGCTGCCAGAATGTCAGATTCAGATAAGGCGACTCGTTTTGTATTTGAATTTAAAAATAATGTAACTTATAAAGTCATTGAGCTGGCTGAGCCCGCCCGTTTGGTTATCGATTTTGCGAAATCCGATCTCTCTACAAATCTTTCAAATCTCGATATCTCTGGCACTAATATATTAAAAATTCGCACCTCAAAAAAGAAATTTGGCGATTTGCGATTAGTTCTTGACCTCAAGGATGCAATGAGGTTCCAGCATTTTTTGCTAAACTCGGCGGGTTCAGAGAAGACTAGATTTGTAATTGATTTTTTTAAAGCACCGGTCAACGAGGAAAGGATTTCTAAAACTGATAAGACCTCCAAACGAAAAATATTAATTGCGATTGATGCAGGGCACGGAGGAAAAGATCCTGGAGCCCTTGGTCCTGGGAAAATTCAGGAAAAACACATAGTACTTAGTATTTCCAAAAAAATTGAAAGATTGTTTGATCAAGATCCGTCCTTCGATGGATTTTTAACTAGAGATGGAGATTATTTTCTTGACCATCGAAAAAGAAGTAGGCTTGCTTTCGATAAAAGAGCGGATTTCTTTGTATCTATTCATGCTGATGCCTTCCCCGACTCGAGAGCAAATGGTGCATCTGTTTATGTTTTGTCAACAGAAGGCTCTGAGAGTGAGGTCGGTAAATTCTTGTCTGAGGAAGAAATTCGTAGAGATTTGAATCAAGGATCAACAATTATTGAGATAGATAAACAGGAAGAGGGAGTTGATCAGATTTTACTGGATTTAACTATGGATAAAACTCTTGAAATGAGTCTTGAAGCTGGCGGTGATGTTGTTGAGAGATTGAGCAGGGTTGCTCGCCGAATGCATAAAAAAAAGGTGGAACGAGCATCCTTTCTCGTTTTGAAATCACCCGACATTCCATCTCTGTTAATCGAAACCGGTTTCATTTCGAACCCTGCTGAATCTAGGAAGCTTGCAGATGAGAGTTATCAAAATAAATTAGCAGAAGCAATTTATTTTGGGATCAGGGATTTTCATGTAAAAAATACGCCATATGGTGCACTAAAGCCCAAAGCTTTGGATTATGAGCTTTATGAATATGAGGTGAAGTCTGGCGATACCTTGTCGCAAATTGCGGTTGATTATGGATTCAAGATAGACGATTTACTAAGGTTTAATGGTTTGAAAAGTTCAAAACTAGTCGTCGGGCAGAATATAAAATTTCCTAGGGAGAACGAAAATAAAATCAAAGAAATATATGTGGTGAAAAATGGGGATACGCTATCTGAGATAGCTCAATCATGGAATATTTCCTTGGCCGAATTGCGATCTCAGAATAACTTGTCTAGTAATGTGATCAAGGTTGGACAGAGATTGACTATTTATGGGCAAGTTATTGAGCAACCAAAAATGGTGTACATTGTGAAAAGAGGTGATACGCTCTCTGAAATTGCGCTCAAGAATAAAACGACTACAAAAGCTATTATGCGTAGCAATAATTTATCCTCATCTACAATTTCAGTAGGTCAAAAATTGGCAGTTCCATAGAAGTTCGATTGTTATTGGAAAGTGATTCGAGAAATGAAAAGTATTAAAGTCTTACATGACAATTTAGTAAATCAGATTGCAGCTGGCGAGGTGATTGAACGACCCGCATCTGTAGTCAAAGAGCTTTGCGAAAACAGTATCGATTCAGGTGCGAATGCGATTGAAGTGGATATAGAGTCAGGTGGAATAAAAACTATAAAAGTGAGAGATAATGGGAGCGGTATAAGTAAGAGTGATTTATCTTTAGCAATACAACGACATGCAACAAGTAAAATAGATGGTTTCAATGATTTAAATGCTTTGCATACTTTGGGTTTTAGAGGCGAGGCTCTAGCAAGTATTGCGTCCGTTTCGCGACTAAAAATGGTTTCAGCATTAGATCAAAATAATGCCTACTCTTTAACTCCCTCTGAAAAAGGATTGCCACCTGAAATTATGCCAGCAGCGCATCCAACGGGTACTTCTGTGATTGTCCATGATCTCTTTTATAATACTCCCGCTCGGCGAAAATTTCTTAAGTCAGAGAGCACTGAGTTTAAAAAGATTGAAGAGTGTGTAAAGTTTCTTGCATTGGTAAATATGGATGTTGGTTTTACTCTTTCACATAATAAGAAGCAAAAATATTCCTTAAACAAAGCGGAAAATCAGATTGAAAAAGAGCAACGAGTAGCAGCCCTTTGTGGAAGGCCATTCATGGAGCAAGCTATTTATATCCAAAGTGAAAATGTGGGATATTTTTTATCTGGCTGGTTGGGATTACCATCATTCTCAAGAAGTCAAAGTGACCTTCAATATATTTTCATCAATGGTCGTCCTGTTAAAGATAAAATAATTTCTCACGCGGTGAGGCGCGCATACAGTGATTTGATGTACCATGGGAGACAGCCATGCTTTGTTTTACATCTCAAAATCCCAGCAGAGCAACTTGACGTCAATGTGCATCCGACCAAACAAGAAGTGCGATTTCAAGATAATAACTTTGTCTATCGATATGTCTCCGCAGAAATAGCTGGAGTACTTGCTTCCAATATGAAGGCTAAGGACAGAACCTTAGATAGTATACATTCTGGTCAAGCAGAGAAAAATCATAGTTTTCCTAATTACCCAAATATAAGCAATACCAACTTTGGGATAATTAAACCTGAATTAGATATTTTTAATCAAGGATCTTTGGATAGACAGGCTTCTGTTGTTGAACTAGCTGAAAATCAATATTCAGTTGGTGAAAATAACTATCTTGGACAAGCAATTGCTCAAATTTATGGTGTTTTTATCCTAGCAGAGAGTAATACTGGTCTGGTTATTGTCGATATGCATGCTGCACACGAGCGTGTGGTTTATGAAAAGTTAAAGGAGAGTTATGAAACAAATCGATTGAGTTCTCAGAGTCTTTTAATTCCAAAAACAATTGAATTAAGCATCTCTGAAATTGAAATATTTCAGAAACACGCAGAGGACATAATGCGCTTCGGATTTTTGATTGATAGGATCGGAGAGCGACAACTAGTTATAAGAGAGATACCATCTTTACTAATCAAGGGTGATTCTGAACAACTTATCAGAGATGTTATCTCAGATATTCAAGCGCATGAAAGAACTTACAAAATCGAAAGCCATATTTTTGATACTTTGTCCACGATGGCTTGTCACAGCTCAGTGCGAGCAAACAGAAAATTGACTATTGACGAGATGAATGCCCTGTTGAGAGATATGGAAGCAACACCTAACAGTGATCAGTGCAATCATGGAAGACCCACTTGGGTAAAGTATACTCAGGAGGAATTAGATAGTTTATTTAAGCGAGGCAAGTAAGATTGAGCATTAAAAGAATAACCGACAAAGTAATTTTTTTAATGGGGCCGACTGCTTCGGGAAAAACAGAATTAACTCTTCGTTTAAAAAGCAAATTTCCATTAGAGATAATAAGTGTCGATTCATCCCAAGTATATCGAGGGTTTGATATTGGATCTGCGAAACCAAGCAAAGAGATGCTTGATAAACATCCCCATAGATTGATTAACGTAAGAAATCCTAGTGAATCATATAATGTCTCTGAATTTATCGACGACGCAAAGTGTGCGATATCGGAAATAATCTCTAAGGGGAGAGTTCCCATCCTTGTAGGTGGCTCCATGCTTTACTTCAAAAGTTTGCTATCTGGCATAAATGACTTACCTAAAGCTGATTTGGACCTTAGACAGATAATTGAAGAAAAAGCAGAGAATTATGGATGGCCAACATTACATAATCATCTAAAACAAATAGATCCTTTGACTGCGGAAAAGTTACATCCTAATCACTCAAATAGAATTCAAAGAGCCTTGGAGGTTTATTACAAATCAGGAGTTCCATTATCTGTTTTACAAACTGAGTTTAATAAATCTGGGATCTCTGGAAAGTATTCAGTTTTGCAACTTGGTCTTTTGGTTAATGATCGATCAGTTCTTTACAGACGCATCGAAGAACGTTTTTTAACTATGATTGATCATGGGTTGCTTCACGAAGTTAAAGAGCTTTTTGCGAGAGGAGAGCTTGATTTGAATACACCCGCATCCAGATCAGTTGGTTATCGACAACTCAGGGATTGGTGTTCAGGTGACTTAGATTTGGATAATGCAATTGAACTTGGAATTCGCGCGACGAGAAATTTGGCTAAGAGGCAGTTAACATGGCTTCGAAAATGGCCTAATTTGCAAACCTGTGATATTGATAACGCGGGTAAATTGTTGACTTGTTTAGAACTTGAAAATAAAGTCTCTAAATTAGTATCGGATCACTTGCTATTGTAGTGAAGCCGGTTAGAATAATGCTTGTAGGTTGCTATAAATCTTACAGATCATTACTTCAATACTTCGCTTATTATCAGGAGCTCGAAAATGTCTAAAGGACATAATCTTCAGGATCCATTCCTGAATGCTTTAAGAAAAGAAAGAATCCCAGTATCTATTTTCTTGGTAAATGGAATAAAACTTCAGGGGCAAATAGAATCCTTCGATCAGTTTGTGATTCTTCTAAAAAATACTGTGAGCCAATTGGTTTATAAGCATGCGATATCAACAGTAGTGCCATCAAAGCCAGTCAAATCGCCTCTTACTTCAGATGATGAAGACCTGGAGTATTAAAAAGGTCATACACTATAGCTTACGCGGATCAAATTTTTGAAAGACCACAGAGTGGCGAGAATGCCTTATTAGTTGATCTCGACGTCCACTCTTGTCCGTCTAGAAGTACTCCCGAGGAATTTGTGGATCTGGCAATAGCAGCGGGCGTGACTGTAGCAAAAAAAGTTACGGGCAAACGTGCCTTTCCAAACTCAAAATATTTTGTTGGTTTGGGCAAGCTAAAAGAACTAGAAACCCTGATATTGGAGTGCGCTGCGGACGTAATTATCTTCAACAACAGTTTGACGCCAAGCCAAGAAAGAGACCTTGAAGGAGCACTATCATGCCGAGTGCTTGATAAAACAGGCTTAATTCTTGATATTTTTGCTCAACGTGCGCTCACTCACGAAGGAAAACTGCAAGTTGAATTAGCACAATTACAACATTTATCAACTCGTCTTATACGGGGATGGACTCATTTAAAGCGTCAAAAAGGTGGCATTGGTATGCGAGGGCCGGGAGAAACTCAGCTAGAATCTGATCGTAGGTTAGTCAGAAACAGAATCGCTGTTCTCGAAAAAAAGTTATTAAAGGTTGCCAATCAAAGAGCGCAAGGTCGTAACCGGCGTCAAAAATCAGGCACGCCACTTGTTTCGTTGGTAGGTTATACGAATGCAGGTAAATCAAGTATTTTCAATCAAATCACTTCATCTGATGTCCTTGCAAAGGACATGCTTTTTTCTACTTTAGATCCAACACTAAGAGTGAAATCTCTTAATGACTTTGGGGATGTGATATTTTCAGATACTGTAGGTTTCATCAGAGATTTGCCGCATGGCCTTGTCGAGGCATTTAATTCAACTCTTGAGGAGGTATCTTCTGCAGACTTGATATTGCATATTATCGACTTGAGCAAAGAGGATTATTTTGAAGACATAATCCAAGTAAACTCGGTCTTAAAAGAGATAAGCGCAAGCGATGTTCCAAGTCTTTTTGTTTACAATAAAAGGGATTTGTTAGATGACCCGAAAGCTGATATCCAGCGTAACAAAAATGGAGTGCCTGAATGCATAACTATATCGGCAAAATGTCAGAGGGATATCGAAACGTTGAAAGATATTGTTGCTGAGAGGTTGTCGCTGAAACACATTACTACGAAAGTTAGATTAGGCATACATGACTTATTCTTAAGGTCAGCTTTTTATAACATAAACTGTGTCTTGAGCGAGAAAAGTTTTGATGACGGTTCGCTCGAACTGACCGTAAAGCTGCCGAAATTTCGTTTAAATTCGATTATGAAAAAGAGTAGAACTAAGTAGAAGGTATTGGCTTAGATATTAACAAAGATGCTATTATTGCATTACAAAAATAATGACAATTAAAACCGGAGTGAAATATGTCATGGAATGAGCAAGGCGGGGATAAGGATCCTTGGGGAGGCAGAAAAGGTGACCAAGCTCCTCCTGATATTGATGAGGCGTTAAAGCGACTAAAAGAAAAAGTGACCGCATTCACCGGCAAAAGAGGTGGTGGGAAGGGGTCTGGTTTTGGTGGCGGAATGGGAAGTGCCAAAAACCTATTGCCGATCGTATTATCTGGATTGTTGATCTTATGGGCATTAGGAGGCGTTTATCAGGTAGATGAGAAAGAGCAAGCTGTCATTCTGCGTCTGGGAGAATATCACAACACAGTAGGATCTGGTTTGCATTGGAATCCTCCACTAATAGATGCTGTAACAACGATTGGGGTTACAGAAGAGAGGCAGTATTCAACGAGAGGGCTCATGCTGACTCAAGACGAGAATATCGTAGAGGTGGCATTGTCTGTGCAGTACAACATCACTAACGCTGAAGATTTTGTCCTTCGATTAAAGACACCAGAAACAAGCTTAAAGCAGGCGACTGATAGCGCCCTAAGACATGTTGTTGGAAGCACGGGTCTCGATGGTGTTATTTCAACGCAAAGAGAGCAAATAGCGATTGCAACTGCTGAAAGACTGCAGAGTCTTCTTGATATATATTCTAGTGGAATAAACGTGGTAAAGATTAACATTGAAGATGCCCGCCCGCCTAATGAAGTAAAGGCGGCTTATGACGATGTAATCGAGGCAAGAGAGGATCTGGAAAGACTTGTAAATGAGGCGCAAGCTTACTCAAATGGAATTATTCCAGAGGCGCGAGGAGAGGCGCAAAGACTGAGGGAAGAGGCGGAAGGATATTCATCACAAGTGGTTTCAAAGTCGGAAGGAGAAGCGGACAGATTCCTTGCCCTTCTTGCAGAATATACGAGAGCGCCGGAAGTGACACGAGAGAGACTTTATATCGATGCAATAGAGCAAGTGATGACCGATAGCACCAAGATTTTACTGGATACCGAGGGCGGTAATAACATGCTTTATCTTCCTTTGGACAAGCTCGGGCAGGGAGCACCAGCATCATCCGGTCAACGGGGTTCGGAAACTAATAATGAAATGATTGATAGAGTCGCAAACGAGGTTATTGAAAAGCTTCAAAGACGAGGAAATCAGGTGCAATCGGAGAGGCGAAGATGAGTACTTTAATGAAAGTTAGTTTAGCAGTAGGTCTTTTCATATTTGTTGTGATAGGCAATTCGATCTATGTAATTAGTGAGGTTGAGCGAGGCGTTACGTTGCGCTTTGGTCAAATGATAGAGGCAGATGTAAAGCCCGGTATTCATGTGAAGATTCCGTTTGTTGATGATGTTCGAAGGTTCGATGCGAGAATTCTTACCGTTGATGCGACGCCAGCAAGTTTCTTCACTATTGAGAAAAAACGTCTCATAGTGGATTCGTATGCGAAGTGGAAGATTGCTGATGTTGAGACATACTACAAAGCGACAGGTGGAGTTGAACGTGTAGCAGAGAATCGCTTGGCGAGGCGTGTGAATGACGGATTAAGAAATCAATTCGGTACTAGAACTTTGCAGGAGGTTGTTTCGGGTGAACGTGATATGTTGATGAAGAATATCACAGAAGATCTGAACAGCACGGTTTTATTGGAATTAGGAATTGAGGTTGTAGACGTCAGGGTTAAGAAAATTGATCTTCCTGACGAGGTTAGCAATCAAGTTTATAGGAGGATGACTGCGGAGCGAAATAAGGAAGCCCAAGAGCTACGTTCGACTGGCAAAGAGAGGGCTGAAAAAATTAGAGCCTCTGCGGACAGAGAGAGAACAATTGAGCTTGCGAATGCTTACCGAGATGCTGAGAAAATTAGAGGTGAGGGTGACGCTCAGGCTGCCAGGGCTTACGCTGATGCTTACGAAAAGGATCCAGAATTTTATTCTTTTATGAGGAGCTTGACTGCGTATAAATCAGCGTTCTCCAACAAAGGCGACATTATGCTAGTAGAGCCTGACAGCGACTTCTTTAAGTATCTCAATCAACAGGGTTCTAAATAAGCCAAGACCGTTAGATGCTCTCCAACGAGCCTCGTAAATTGTATAGAGTTTATTTGAATTAGATCTGCGCAGCGGGCGTTTTTGTAGCTCGGATCGAGAGCTTTCTCAAGCCATCGACTAGCTTTGGGGTTGCAATGGATACAGTGGGTTATGTAATCCAAATAGTGGGTAAATTATGGGCAAAAATGTAGTTATTCTGGGTGCTCAATGGGGTGATGAGGGCAAAGGAAAAATAGTTGACCTCTTAACTGATAAAGCGTCTTTAGTCGTTAGGTTTCAAGGCGGTCATAATGCGGGACATACCTTAGTTATTGACGGCAAGAAAACAGCTCTTCACCTGGTGCCATCAGGAATTCTCAGATCTGGTGTCAGATGCGTGATTGGAAATGGCGTAGTGCTTGCGCCGGATGCGCTTCTTACCGAAATAACAATGCTTGAGGATGCAGGTGTCAACGTTAGAGACAGATTAATGGTCTCAGATGCTTGCCCACTTATACTCCCGACGCATATTTTACTCGACAAGGCCAGAGAGCAGTTAAAAGGATCATCCAAAATCGGCACTACTGGGAGAGGTATTGGGCCGGCGTATGAGGACAAGGTTGGTCGCAGATCTATCAGAGTAAGTGACTTAAAAGATTTCGATAAGCTGAGACCAAAACTTGAGGAGGTAGTGGTTTATCATAACTTTCTTTTAGAAAAGTATTATGGAGTTGACACGTTTAATCTTTCTGAGACATATGAATTAGTCAAAGCATGGTCAGATCAAATATTGCCATTAACAGTAGATTCTGCAGAGATAATTCATGAAGCAAGGGTAAATGGTGAGAATATTCTTTTTGAGGGCGCGCAGGGAACTTTGCTTGATATTGACCACGGTACATATCCTTTTGTAACATCATCAAATACAACTGCAGGTAGCTCAATAACAGGATCAGGCTTTGGTCCTCTTTTTATGGATGAAATTGTGGGAATTGTAAAAGCATACACCACAAGGGTCGGTGCGGGCCCGTTTCCAACAGAGCTTTTCTGTGATGTCGGCGCAGCAATATCCAAAAAAGGTCATGAGTTTGGCACTACAACAGGACGGGCAAGGCGCTGTGGATGGTTTGATGCTGTTGCTTTAGACAAAGCCGTCAAAACTAATAGTCTTAGTGCTATCTGTCTCACGAAGCTAGATGTCCTAGATGAGCTTGATGAAATCAAGATATGTGTGGGCTATGAGAACTCGCAAAAGACTAGAGTTTCTTTCCCATCTGATGCAGATGGTTTAGATAAGATAACTCCTATTT
>OCZA010000022.1_pt1 | contig 49256 bp, 43 predicted proteins | sample 1539021 | NCBI WGS metagenome assembly OCZA01 (sample SAMEA2619376, study PRJEB22493) | marine metagenome | biome: marine biome (ENVO:00000447); feature: surface water layer (ENVO:00002042); material: "saline water (ENVO:00002010), including plankton (ENVO:xxxxxxxx)" | depth 5 m | reverse complement strand
ATTCTATATTGATCCTCTAAATAATCATGTGCCAAGCGTGACCACTGTTTTAAATAATATATCTGATAAAAAGACATCACTTGATCAATGGAGAAATCGAGTTGGTGATGTTGAAGCAGATAGAGTTATGAAAGAAGCAACAGATATTGGAAGTATGGTTCACTTGTCATTAGAAAATTATCTTAATGATATTGATGACAATATTTTTACCGATGATAGTTTAGGAAATATGGCAAAAAAAATGTCTGAAAAATTAATTAGTGATGCTCTAATAGATATATCAAATGTTTATGGCTTAGAAGTACATTTAGTTTTAGATAAGCTTTATGCCGGAACAGCAGATTGTGTAGGTGTAATTGATGGCAAGGATACTATTATTGATTTTAAAACCTCAAAGAGAATAAAGAAAAAGGAATGGATTGATGATTATTTTCTTCAAGGTTGCGCATATGCAAATGCTCATAATGTAATGTTTGATACAAACATTTCACAAGTTGCAATATTAATGGTTGACAGGGATTTAATGTATAAAAAATTTATTATTAAAGGTGCTGAATTCGATCATTTTACTAACATTTGGAAAAAAAAATTATTAGAATTTCATAACTCTTTTCAGTGGTAATGTTAATTTGTTATATCTATAGGTGCAGCAATACTCATGTCAGCATTCCTAAAACTTTGATCAGAAAGAATTGGTTTTATTGTTTCTAAATCGCTGTACATTAACACTCCTGTTAAATCTATTAAGGTTGAAGTTTGCTGGACAAATAGTTCTGAATTCCACTTACTAATATCAGAATATTTATTCCAATAGTATCCTAAAAAGCCTCCTTGACCGTAGGCTGGTACATTTAAGCATGTCCATACTTCACAACTTGATCCATCCCATACTAATGGGCTTTGCGATGTCTTGTCCTCATCACAAGAATATTCATCGCATTGATCATTATTTCTTAGCTCATTAGCTAGAGCAATTATTCCAACTCCCCACCAGACTTGTTGGATATTACCATTTGGGCCTGGCCGTTCAGGAACAGATAACATACCTCTTGACCAGCCATATCTATCAAGAGCTTTCTTAGCAGCTTCAACCAAATAATCATTATTTCTTGTCCATAAATATGATTGTTCTGCATATCCAGTTGGCATTACTTCACCATTTAATTCTTTAAAGTCCATTTCACCTAAGTGTTCTGCTTGAATCAATCCAACGACTTTATTTTTTAAATCAGGGTTTTTTTTCAACCATGAAACATCTTTATGAGCTTGTTCCATTCCAGGCATATAGTGTCTACAATCAAGATAGATTAGTAGTGTTCTGTCTCTTTGATCCTGAGGAATATTTGAAAAATATTTAATGATACCTAATATTCCTAATGCTCCATTATCTTGAGTAATCGAAGGTCCATCAGTATGATTTGTTAATATAATTTGTTCATCTTTTTCAGTCCCATAGTGTTTTCCTGGCAAATAACCTATTAACTGGTATGCTTCAGATTTCTCCACATTGCTGTTTAAAACAATTGTTGCATTCTTATTTTCTTTAGCTGCTTGAATTACATCTGCGCCATCTTCTCTTGAGAGAATTAGTGTTGGAGATTCATAATGATCTGGGACTGGAAATGTGTATAGACCCTTGGTTCTGTCATACGCCATATCATAAACAATTACAGCTCCTGCAGCTTCTCCATCCTCTGGAATTTGATCTAATCTTTGCGCAAGTTGATACCATATATCAAAAGTAAAAGAGGTTTCTGGATCAACATACTCGAATGGTTCTGGAAGGGTATCACCGTCTAAAACATATTCGTATTCATTATAAGTAAAATTAGTTAAGTAATTTGTACTATAGGGCTTACTAGGATGTTTTCTTGTTGGAATAATTACAATCTTATCTTTTATATCACTTGGTGGATTATCATGATCATAGTAAATCATTTCAGCCGTAATTCCTTCAAGACCTGTTGTACCAGAATATGCTCCATAGTAAGCAACTCTTATATCTTTTCCATCAACCGAAAGTGTCCAATTTGAAGGATCTTCAGATATATTCCATTTATCAAATTCCCATTTATTTTTGTGTATATCTATCACACCATAATTGATAAATGATTCCTCAAGAAAATTCATGTAGTTTAGCCATTCTTGTGATCCAGTAAGAGTAGGTAGGTTATTACTTTTAACCATAGACCATGATGTTGCTTCCTGTTCATCAACAACCCAAGAATCTTTAAGTGGCAAAAAAGAATCCACTTCATTTTTGGAACAAGAGACTAAAATAATTAATAAAAATGATAATTTAGATATTAATGTATACATAATTGGTGTAATAAAAATTTACTATATTTAGATTTTATTGTATATTTTTTATAAGTTTTTTAAAAATAGGGGAAAAAATGAATATATTTCACGCTGAAAAAGTTCACAACGCTGTTGTTAAAACAACAAAAGCAACTGCTATTGCTTCTGCTGTTCTTGTGAGCTCTAATGCTATAGCACAAGATGATTTGGCTATTGAAGAGGTAATTGTTACCGCTCAGAAAAAATCTGAAAATCTTCAAAATGTACCAATTAGTGTTACGACTTTGTCATCAGATGAGTTAGAAAATCTAAATATTAAGGATTTTGCAGACTATGTTCTTCAACTTCCAGCAGCTTCTGCTGTTCAAAGAAGACCTGGTCAGGGTCAAATATTTATGAGAGGTATTTCCGATGGAGGAAATTCAAACCAATCACTTCAAGGTCCTGCAGTAGCTATATATTTAGATGAATCACCAGTAACTATGATAGGTGATAATTTAGATGTACATGTTTATGATATTGAAAGAGTTGAATCTCTCACTGGTCCTCAAGGTACTCTTTACGGTGCTGCTTCTCAGGCTGGTAATTTAAAAATTATTACTAAAAAGCCTTCCAGTGAATTTGATGCTGGTTATAACTTGAGTGCAGAATCTACAAGAGGTGGTGACGGAAGTACTATGGTTGAAGGTTTTGTAAATATTCCTTTATCTAACAATGTTGCTCTAAGATTTGTTGGCTATAACGATAGAGATGGAGGATTTATTGATTCTGTTAAAGATACCATCACATATCCAGTAAGTGGTATTACTAGATCAAATGAGCTTTTTGTAGATGAAAACTTTAATGATGCTGTTAAAGATGGTTACAGAGCAGCATTAAGAGTTGATTTGAATGAAAACTGGAAGCTTGATGTAAATACAATGGGTCAAGAAACTGCAACGAACGGTGTATGGGATCATAATCCTGATGAACTCGGAACATATAATGTAAGCAGATTTTATGATGATAAATCTCATGATGAATGGACAAGATTTTCTACAACTTTAACTGGTGATCTTGGTTTTGCTGATCTCACATTTACAACATCCAGCCTTGATAGGGACTTCGAAGTTCTTAGTGATTATTCACATTACTCAATAGACGGGTATGTTGAAGGTTATTACACCTGCTACGAATATTATTTTGGACCTTGTGTTGACCCAAGTATTCAATTTGAAAACGACACACATCAAGAATATGACACAACGGAAATTAGACTTTCCTCAAAAGCTGGCGATAAATTTAATTGGATAATTGGAGCATTCCAAACTGAAAATGTTACAGAATACAATTCACAATGGCACGTACCAGCTATGAATCCTGCGGCAGCTGTTCCTGGATCAACTGATTTGTATTATCAAACTGATCAAGTTAGAGCCGAAGAAGAATCTGCTGTATTTGGTGAAGTTTATTATCAAATTAACGATAAATTAGAGTTAACTCTAGGACATAGAAAATTTGATAATGAAACAACTCTAAAAGGTTTTGTAGGAACAGTTTGGTGGCCTAATTATATTTTAGGAAGTACTACCAGAGAGGATAATGTTAACTCTGTTTACGATGGAAGTGACAGTATTTCTAAGTTTAACTTAGCCTATCAAATTGATAATAACTCTATGATTTATATAACAAGATCTGAGGGTTATAGACCTGGTGGTGCAAATAGAACCACACAGCTAGGCGCTACATATGATGCTGACTTTTTAACAAGTACAGAATTTGGTTTTAAATCTATATCAATGGATGGAAGACTGAGACTAAATGGCGCAATGTATCAAATGGATTGGGATGATATCCAATTAGGTTGGTTCGACTCTTCTATTTCTCTATTGGGATTGGTTGATAATATTGGTAAAGCTAATAGTAATGGTTTTGAACTAGATGCTAAATATGTTGTTAGTGATACAACTACTATTGCTTTTGGTTATGCTAATAATGAAGCTAAATTGAAAGAAGATTATGTTCTCAGAGGAGCTGTTGAGGCACGTGATGGCCAAGACCTTCCATTTACTCCAGATACTAAATATAACGTGACTGTAAATATAGATACTTCTGATACATCTAATATCCAGTTTAATTATGTTTTTGTTGATGAGATGTGGAATGATCTTTTCTATGATGATAGAGAAATGCAAGATTCCTATGGAATTGCAAATATCTCATTCACTACTACATTTGGAGAAAATGCATCTGTTCAAATTTATATGGATAATATTTTTGACGAAGTTGCTGAACTCTATATAAATAGTGAAGATATACAAAGATTAACAACTGTTAATAGACCTACTACATTTGGTGTCAAATATAGCTGGAAACTTAATTAATAGTTAGAATTAAACCTTCAAAAGGCTGTATTATTAATACGGCCTTTTTTATTTAAGATAATTGAAAAAATATACTAAAAACAATATTCCAATTGAGTTAATTGAAGCTGCTGAATTAATAGCTGAAGATAAACTTAAAAAGGCTGAACCAATTCTTCGAGATTATTTAAAAGATGATCCTCTTGATGTTAATGCTATGAAGTTGCTAGCAGACATAGGTATTAAATTTAGAGCATATAAGGACGCTGGATATTTATTAGTAAGAGCTCTAGATTTATCCCCAGAATATGATCAGGCCAGACTTAGTTATGCTAACTTATTATATAAACGTCAGCTTCCTTTTGAAGCTTTAGAGCAGATATCAATTTTATTAGAAAAAGATAAAGACAATATTCAATATTTGACACTTAAAGCTGTAAATCTTGCTTTAGCAAATCAGCATGATAATGCGTTAGAAATTTTTGAAATTATTATTAAAGATAAAGAAGTTGTAAATAATCAATTGCACTTAAGCTACGGTCATACACTTAGAGCTGTTGGAAGACTTGATGAAGCAATTGAATCATATAAAAATGCAATTTCTACAAAAGTAGGTTACGGCGAAGCATATTGGAGTTTAGCAAACCTAAAAACTTTTGATTTCACTGAAACAGATATTAACGAAATTAAATTATTACTAAATAATAAAGATTGCAAAATAGATGATTATTATCATTTGCTATTTGCACTAGGTAAGGCTGAAGAAGATAAAAATAATTTTGAATCCTCAATGGCTGCTTATGTAAAAGGCAATACCGTTAGAAGTAAACAAGTTCCATGGGATTCAAAAGGATTTAGTCTTGAGTGTGATGAGATTATTGAGTTTTTTAGTGATGACGTATTCGAAAAACTTCAAGGAGTAGGAGACAAAAATAGTGATCCTATTTTTGTTGTTGGACTTCCAAGATCTGGATCTACATTAATTGAACAAATATTATCATCTCATTCATTGGTTGAAGGAACTACGGAGTTACAAAATATAATTGCGTTGTCCAGAAAGATTGCTAATAAAAAGAATTCAAATAGTAAGTCTGAATATCCCTCAGCACTTGAAAGAATGAAAAAGTCTGAATTTAAGGAAATGGGTTCAGCTTATATTAAAAATACCCTTGATCAGAGAGTTACAGACAAGCCGTATTTCATAGATAAAATGCCTAATAATTTTATTCATATTGGATTAATTCATTTAATACTTCCTAACGCAAAAATTATTGATGCCAGAAGAAATCCAATGGATTGTTGTTTTAGTTGTTATAAACAACTTTTTGGTTCAGGACAGGGCTTTACATATTCTCAAAATAGAATTGGAAATTATTATCTTGATTATCTAAAGATAATGGATCATTGGGATAAAGTACTTCCAAATAAAGTTCATAGAGTTATATATGAGAATATGGTTGAAAATACTGAAGAAGAAATAAAAAAATTATTAGAATATTGCCAATTAGATTTTGAAGAAAATTGTTTAAGTTTTTACAAAACAAAAAGAACTGTTCGAACACCAAGCTCTGAACAAGTTCGTCAACCAATTTATAAAAAAGGGGTTGGCCAGTGGGAATATTTTAATACATGGTTAGATCCTCTAAAAGAAACATTAAGGATGGAGTAAAAATCTAATGAGACAAATTATTGCAATTGGTGGAGGTGGTTTTGGAAGAGAAATTAAAGATCTAAAGATTGAAAATTATATTATTAATCAATGCTCAAAACAAAATCCATCAATATGTTTCATACCCACTGCAACAGGTGATGACAGTGGCTATATAGATAATTTTTATAAAGCTTTTGATTCATTAGGTTGTAATACTTCACACATTGATTTTTTTAAAAGAACAATTAATTTAGAAAGTCATATTCTTAAACAGGACATCATTTATGTTGGAGGGGGTAATACTAAAAGTATGTTAGCAGTATGGAAGGAATGGGGACTTGATAAGCTATTAATGGACGCTTATAAGGGCGGAACAATAATGAGCGGCGTTAGTGCGGGAGCTATTTGCTGGTTTGAAAACGGAATTACAGACTCATGGAAAGATCATCAGGCTGTTTTACCTTGCCTAGGATTTGTTAAAGGAAATTGCTGTCCTCATTACGATGAAGAACCAGAAAGAATACCCTATGTAAAAGAAATTCTTGAAAAAAATGTTCTTAATAAATGTTATGCAATTGAAGGTTTTTGTGCTCTTCATATGATTGATGACTCACCAAAATTTATTGTCAGTTTTGGTTCAGGCAACGATTCATATAATGTCAGTTGCAAAGATAATGAAATAATCCATAATCAAATTACCAACACAACTAAAATTCAATTATGAAAATTCCTAATACATTATCAATTTTACTAGGCACGGTTCTTATTTTAATCGCAGCACAATGGATTTTTACTCCACAAACAGCTGCTGAATCATTAAGCATGGCTTTTCTTGATGGAGATGGAAGAAATACTCAAATTAGAGATTTTACTGCACTCTTTCTTGCAACATCTATGATGTGCTTCATATCGTTTTTCACTAAACAGTATCAATGGATATTTTGCGCAGGCCTAGTTTATTTGCTTGCAGCAATCTTTAATGTTTTGGCAACTAATCATGATGCACCAATTGCATTTACTTCTTTAGTATCTGAGATAATTTTTGCATCAATGGCATTCATATCAGCTTTTTTGTATAAATCTAATAGTTATAAATAACTTACAAAATCATCTATATCTAAACTTGGTATTTTTTTCGTTTTTCCAACTTCTGTACCAACATATAAATATCCCAATATTTCTTGATTATTTTTAAGACCTAGAGCTTTTTGAATATTTTCATTGAAAGCTAATTTACCTGTTCTCCATATCGATGAGTATTTCATAGCATTCAAAGCAAGAATTATATTTTGTGCAGCAGTAGCAGTTGAAAGCTTTTGTTCAATAGATGGAACTTTGGGATGTTCTTTATATGTGTTGACAAGAATTATTATCATAGGAGCTCTGTAGGGAGCATTCTTATATTTTTCTATAACTTCATTCGATATATCTGATAACGACAGTGCATAGTCGTGAAATATTTTTGAAAGCTTATCTAATCCATTATTTTTAACTTCAATAAAACTACTCGGCCTCAACCAGGCATGATCAGGTGCTCTCAAAGCACCTTTATAAACTATAGCCATTTCTTCTGATGTCGGATAAGGTTTAGCAAGCTCTCTTGCTGATACTCGGTTAGTAATATTTTTTATTGCATCCATTTTTATGTTTTTATAAAAGAGTTATGATAGAACAGACTAATTATATATTGGATTTATGCTATACCAAATCGGATTAATATTAATATTTGTTGTTGCTGCAATAATTATTTCTAAAAAATTTATAACTAAGAATAACAATAATCTTATCTATGAAGATGAGATGGATGATGAAGAATTAAGAAATATAGACGACGAGATTCACTAATTATTTATTAAGTTCTTTTTCTAATGACTTGTAAAACTTTCTACAAGCGAACACCACAATAATCGCAAAAGGCACTCCTGTAATTACAACTGATGTTTGAAGAGCCTGAAGCCCACCTGCGTAAAGGAGAACACCAGCCAGTATTCCTAGTAAGATTGCCCAGGTAGCTCTAGAAAGAATAGGTGAGTCATCATTAATGTTTGATTGATTTTTTGATGAAAGCATTGATGCTACCAAAGCACCAGAATCCGATGATGTAACAAAAAAGGTAACAATTAATATTAAGGACACTATGGAGATTAACTTTGTAACAGGGTAAACCTCAAATAAAGAAAACAAGGCAACATCAAAATTATTATTCACAACTTGTGCTATCTGACTTGTTTCGTTGATAACTTGATATATTGCAGCATTGCCAAAAATACCCATCCAGAGAAAAACTATTATTGATGGTACAAATAAAACACCAGTAATAAATTCTTTTATAGATCTTCCATAAGATATTCTTGCAATAAATAAAGATACAAATGGAGCCCAAGCAAACCACCAAGAATAGTAAAATAATGTCCATCCATTTTGCCATGAAGAGTCTTCATATACCTCTGTCCAAGTAGCTGATTCAATTAAAGTATTAATGTATGCCCCAAAGTTTTGAATAAGGGCATTTAGAATAAACACTGTTGGACCAAAAAAGAATACAAACGATAAAAGAGAGATAGCTAGTATCATATTAATTTGGGAAAGTTTTTTTATTCCAGAATCTAAACCAAGCGATACACTAATAAGTCCGATCAAGGTGATGATTGTTATGATAATAATTTTATTAAAAAAACTTTCTTCAATTGAAAATATGTGACTTATACCAGCACTAATTTGTTCTGTACCAAGACCAAGAGATGTAGTTACACCAAACACTGTTGTAATAATTGCAATAATGTCTATTGTTATTGCTAGAGGTTTATTATTTGCTACTTTTGATCCTAAAAGAGAACTAACTCTAAATGGAAGATTTTTATTATAAGTAGCAAATGCGAAACACAAGCCCAGCGATGAGTAGATAGCCCAACCATGAAGCCCCCAGTGCAAGTTCGCCAACCCAATAGCTTTTCCAGCGTTATATGACACATTTCCATCAATCATTCCAGGATATGAAGATAAATGCATTACTGGCTCTGCCACACCATAGAATAGAAGACCAATTCCAAGACCTGCACTAAATAACATAGCAATCCAATTTACATAAGAATAGGTTGGTTTAGCATCTGAACCACCAAGTCTAATATTTTTATACTTTGTAAAAATTAAATAGATAGAAAAAATAAGAAAACCATTAGCTAATAATATAATCATCCAGCCAAGATACTTAGAAAGAAATGTTTGTAAATCAAGGAAAAATTCCTTAGAAACTGCTGAATTTAATGAAACAATTATCGTAATACTTAATATTAAAAGTACTGAACTTATAAATCTAGGTTTACTAATATTATTCATTTGAGTTGACTAATTTTTTACTTAGTGAAACATAATTAAATTATATTTTCTAGGTATAACTAAATCATATTATTAATTATATCTACTATTTATACGTATATTGCATCATTATTTTAAGATGTTATGATTATTCAAAGACCGATTTAAAGAAATTGCTGGTCTATAAATATGGCTAAACTTCCGTAGGGGGAAATCTTCTGGGGTACCAGGCTTGTTTATTTTGCAATTTATATTAACTAACTATGAGGATTCATATGTTTAATTTTATTAATACAAAAGAACAATTAAATAAAATAACAAATAAGCTTTCTTTAGGTGTTTTAGGTGCTGTTGCGGCGATAGTTCCTCAAACAGCTGATGCACAAGACAGAGTTATTGAAGAAGTTGTTGTTTCTGCGACTAAGAAGGATGAAAGCGCTTCAAAAGTTGCTGTTACTGTAACTGCTTTAACTGAAGATACATTGAAAGAAATTAATGTATCAAATTTTGATGAATACATTGAGTATTTACCTAATGTCACTAATGGTGGTAGAGGTCCTGGTCAGTCAACTATATACATTCGGGGTATGTCAGTTGATCCAGTTAATGTATTTTTATCAGCGGCTCAAGGGTCTACACCAAACGTAGCTCTCTATTTAGATGAGCAACCAATCCAAGTTCCTGGAAGGAACTTAGATGTTTATGTAGCTGATATGGAAAGAATAGAGGTTTTACCTGGACCGCAAGGAACTCTATTTGGTGCAAGCTCACAAGCTGGTACTGTCAGACTCATCACTAACAAACCAAAATACAACGTAAGTGAAGGTGGAGTAAATGTTAAACATTTTGGAACTGCACATGGAGATCCAAGTTATGCATATGATGCCTTTGTTAACGTACCTTTAATAAATGATGTATGGTCCGTAAGAGGTGTTTTTTACAAAACACATTCAGGCGGTTATATAGATAACGTACCCGGTACATGGAGTGGTGAAGGTAAAGGGTATTTTGAAGAATGGTATGGAAGTACCACACAAGTCTATGCAGTTGATGATAATAGTTCATTAGTTGAAGACAATTTTAACGATTCTTCATACGAAGGCTTCAGACTTTCATCTGCATCATCATTTGGTGATGATTGGGAAATGCTTGTAACTCATATGAGTCAAGATATTCAGGCTGATGGTGTTTTTGATTATGACCCTGAAGTTGGCGACTTAAAAGTACAACGTTTTCAACCTGACACTCTTGATGATTCGTTTGATCAGACTTCATTAACTATTGAAGGCAGAATGGGTAAACTAGATGTGGTTTATACCGGAGCATATTTAGAAAGAATAGCTGAACAACAAGTTGACTATAGTGGTTATGCAAATGTTGGAGCTTTCTTACCTTACTATGTTTGTAATGCATACGAATATACAACATGTGGATCAGCAACTGTTTTAGTTGAATTATATGATGATAACGAACGAACAACACACGAGTTCAGAATTTCAAGTAATGAGCTAAGTGATTTACCATTCTCATATACAGCTGGTGTCTTCATGGATGAAAGCGTTATTGAAACAAAAAATGATTATAACTATCTAGGTGTTTTAGATCCTGAATCGCTTACATGGGGAGATTATCAAGTAAACATTCCATTTGGTTGTGGGGCACCTAATGATCCATATCCAAATGCTTGGTCAGCTGATTGTGAAATTAGATCTAAGTCAGCTAGATTCTTTAATGACATTTCTAGAACTGAAGAACAAACAGCTTACTTTGCTGAGGTTACATTCCCAGTAACAGATAAGTTAGATGTAATGGTTGGTGCTAGGAAATATGACATGGACATATATTTCAAAGGCCAATCAAAATTTGGTTATAGAGGAACTAATATGGGTCAAGTCTCATATTCATTAGGTAGAGACTATGAATCACTTTATATGTGGCACAGAAATTTAGGTGCATATAAAGTTGGTCATACCAAAGATCCTTTAAATCTTAATGATACTATTACGAAGTTAACAGTAAGCTATCAAAAAGATGATGATACTTTAATTTATTTCACAAGGTCAGAGGGATTTAGACCTGGTGGATTTAACAGGGGTGGTTTAGCTGTTAATACGTGTGCGCGTAATGATAGAGAAGCAGCTTATAGAGCAAGTGGAGTATGGTGTGGTTCACCAAATGAAGCTGGTTATAGAGCTCCACCTCCACTAACTTATGAATCAGACGAAGTTGTAAATACTGAAATCGGCATCAAGACATTAATGTTAGATGGCGCTTTAAGATTAAATGCAACTGCTTATTGGGTTGATTGGAGTGAAATTCAAGTTTCACAATTTGACCCAGGTTTAATTAGTTTATTAACATTTATTGAAAATGCAGCTGATGCAGAAATTTCAGGTTTCGAAGCTGATGTTTTATGGTATCCAAGCGATACATTAACAGTAGCAGGTGCAATATCATTAAACGATACTGAAATAACTAATGATTTATCACAAACAATAGCTATTACAGGTGTTGGAAGTTCATTACCTTTATCACCAGAAACACAATATAACTTTAGAATAAGACATGCTTCACAATTGGCTGGTAAAGAAGCTTACTCTCAAGTTGTATACAAGTACTCATCTGATACAACAAGCTCAATGGAGCTTGCTAAATCTTTAGAGCAACCTTCATATAAAATTGTAGATCTTGCTTATGGAGTAGCAGTAAGTGATAAAACTGATGTTGAATTCTTTGTAAGAAATGCAACAGATGAAAGACCAAACCTATACTATAACGACCAAGATGATATTCCTAGAATATCAACTAATCGTCCTAGAAATATTGGTATTAGGATAAGTCATAGATTCTAATCAATCTATAATTAAAAAGGCCAGTTTTACTGGCCTTTTTTTTATTTAAATAAGTTATTATTAAAATAATATGACTGAGTCGATCTCTAAACAAGTTGAACAATTAATGTTATCTAAAGACTTTAAAAAAGCTTTAGAGCTATGTAATGAAAAAGCAAATGAACTATCAAAGAAACAATATTTATATTTAACTTCTGTTTGCTATAGATATTTAGAAGATTACGATAAAGCTCTCTCATATATAAGTCACTTAATTGAATTAGATCCGACATATGGAAGAGCATTTCAGGAATTTGGCCATATTCATATGAAATTGAGTGATAAGAATAAAGCTATTAAAGGATATATAAGAGCAGTAAGGCATAATCCATCATTACAAGCATCATGGTTAGGGATAATTGCAATGAATCCGTCAAATGATGGACTTGTTGAGCTTGCACAAGAAAATATCAAATATCTGAAAGATCTACCTCCTGAATTAAAATCTGTTATTAGTTTTATACACGAAGGAAAAATGGCAAAAGCTGATTTACTTTGTAGAGATTTCTTAAAAAACCATCCACATGATATAGAGGCAATGAGATTGCTCGCACAAATAGGCTCCGATTTATATATTTATGAAGATGCAGAATTTCTTTTAGAAAGTTGCCTAATTTTTGATCCAGAAAATATTAAAATTAAATTTGATTACATTAATATTCTTATCAAGAGACAAAAATTTGGTGAGGCGCTTCATCATGCAAAAGATTTCTATGAATCTCACCCTGAGAATATAAATTCATTAAAAGTTTTAGCAACATCACTATTTAGAACAGATGAATATGAAAAGGCCCTTGAGTTGTACGACGAGATTTTGATAAAAGAACCTAAAAATACAGATGTTTTATTATCTAAGGGACACTTATATAAGACATCAGGAGATATAAATAAATCAATTGCCTCATATAAGAGAGCTTATAAGGTTGATAAATTTTTTGGTGATGCTTATTGGAGTTTAGCAAATTTAAAAACATATAAGTTTTCAAAAGATGAAATCAAATCTTTGAATTCTATGTTAAATGATAAATTTGTTTCTGATGATGAAAAGGTTTTTATGCATTTTGCACTAGCTAAAGCTTATGAAGATGATGAAAACTTTAAGAAATCATTTGAGCACTACCAAAAAGGTAATGATTATAAACATATGAAATCAATGTTTAATCTAAAAGATTTTGAAATCGAATGTAAAAATCAAAAGGAAGTTTGCACTAAAGATTTATTCGAAACAAAGAAAGATTGGGGATTTGAATCATCAGAACCAATTTTTATATTAGGGTTGCCTAGAGTAGGGTCTACTCTTATTGAACAAATTTTATCGTCCCACTCGTCTGTAGATGCCACTCATGAATTGCCAAATATCATTGCAACCGCACTAAAATTAAATCAAAGACAAATTCAAAACATGGAATCAAGATATCCAGATATATTACTTGGCTTGTCAGATCCTCAATTAAAATTAATTGGTGAAAAATACGTCAAGGATGCAGAAGTCTTCAGATCAAAAGGAATCTATTTTATTGATAAAATGCCAAATAATTTTAAACATATCGGGCTGATTAATCTTATTTTACCTAACGCAAAAATTATTGATATTAGAAGAAATTCAATGTCAGCATGCTTTTCCTGCTACAAACAGTTGTTTGCTGAGGGGCAAGAATTTACTTACAACTTAGAAAATTTAGCTGGTTATTACAATGGGTATGTTGATTTAATGGAACATTGGAATGAGGTGCTACCAAATAAAATTTTATCAATTAACTACGAAGATGTTGTAAATGATTTTGAGATATCTGTTCAAAGAATCTTAGATTATTGTGAGCTTCCTTTTGAAAAAGCTTGTTTAGAATTTTATAAATCAAAAAGGTCAGTTAAAACACCAAGTGCTGAACAGGTTCGTCAGCCAATATATACAAGTGGCATGGATTATTGGAAGAATTATGAACCCTATTTAGATGATTTAAAAAATAATCTAAAATATTAATAATATAAATTAAGAGGAGATAGGAATATGGTTGATTTAATAATTTGTGTAGGATTCTTTTATATTGCTCATTTGTTTTTTACTATGAGTTTTTCACTTCATAAAGTTCCATTTTTAGATTGGACACATACAGGTGGTGATATTTCTGGAATGTCTGATCTTTCATCTAGAATGTCTGTTGCAAGTGATAATTTAAGACAAACATTACCAATATTCATGACCTTTGCAGTTTTGTCTGTTGTCATGGATGTTGATAACTTAATGCTTGCCAAAACATGGTTTGGAATAAGGATTGTTTATTTAATTGGAGCTGCAATTAATTTGTATAGTATTCCAATAATTAGACCTGTTATATGGATACCATCAATCGTTGTTTTGGTTATGATGGGTCTTAACCTTTATACTGGATAAGCGTTTTTAAATTAAGGCATGACAAAGCTTAGGGGATGAATTTGTCATGCCTTTATCACAGATATTACACAAATATTAATCTGATGTATTTATTAGAAACAATGCGTGTTACAAAGAAATGACATTGGTGAAAAGTTAAGTAATTATTAAGTTACAAGAATAGAAATTATTTAAACTTTCTTTCAGTTCTAGACTTTCCTCTATAAACACAGCTTAAATTTGAAGTCTTGTCATCAATAAGAGTAACTATTTCATGATTAAACATACACATATTTTGTATGAGATCTGTTACATAGACCTTGCTTATTGAAGCTTCTAAAAAGCTGGTAACCGAAAGAATGTCATATTTTTCACACTGTTGTATTTTATTTAATGCATCTTTATATGCATCATCATTAGATTGAAATCTTAAAGTTATAAGAACTGAGCATTTATTATCAAAGTCTGCAGATAAGTAGAATGGAAATAAAATTAGAAATGAAAGTATTAACTTCTTCATTTTTAAAGTATATATTATTAGATTGTTTAATTAACTAATAGCATGAAAAATTATTTATTATTTTCATTACTCTTATCATCGTTTAACTTATTTGGATACGACCGTATTACAGGCTTGGACTTTGCAAGCAGGTCAGAAGTTCTTGCATCAAATGGTATGGCTGCAACAAGTCATCCCCTGGCAACTCAGACTGCAATATCAGTTTTAAAAAATGGTGGAAATGCTATTGATGCCGCCATTGCTGCCAATGCAGTTCTTGGACTAGTAGAACCCACAGGATGTGGCATCGGTGGTGATTTATTTGCAATAGTTTGGAGTGCAGATGATAAAAAATTATATGGCTTAAATTCATCAGGCCCAGCACCAATAAATATATCAATAGAGGAAATAACTAGTAAAGGTCTAGATGCTATACCGCCATATGGTCCTCTTCCAGTCACAGTGCCAGGTGCAGTAGCTGGTTGGGTAGAATTGCATAAGAGGTTTGGAATAATGGATTTTAATTTATTATTTCAAAATGCTATAGAGTATGCTGAAAAGGGTTTTCCTGTAACTGAAGTTGTTGCATATTACTTAAAACTTTCAAGTGAAAATTTTATCGACTATCCAAATTTTAAAAAAACATGGATGCCAAATGGAAAAATTCCAAGTAAAGGTGAAATTTTTAAAAATCCATATTTAGCAAGAACTTATAAAAAGATTGCCCAATCTTATGGAGAAGATTTTTATAAGGGTAACTTAGCTAAAGAAATTGTTAGTTTTATTAATAATCAAGGCGGATATTTTTCACTTGAAGACTTAAGTGAGTTTAAACCTGAATGGATAGATCCTGTTTCAACAAACTACAGAGGATATGATGTATGGGAACTTCCTCCAAATGGACAGGGGATAGCTGCACTGCAAATGCTTAATATATTAGAGAATTATAATATTAAGGACCTTGGATTTGGTTCAGCTGAATATATTCATCTTTTTACTGAAGCAAAAAAAATTGCCTATGAAGATAGAGCTTTATATTATGCGGATCCAAATTTTTCTGATATTCCTCTAAAAACATTGATATCTAAAGAATATGCTAAGGAAAGATTGAAATTAATAGATTTAACAAAGTCTTCTAAATCTTATAATGCTGGACTATTAGAGGAAGGTGACACAATCTATTTAACTGTTGCTGATAAGTATGGAAATATGGTTTCATTGATTCAAAGTAACTATAGAGGAATGGGCTCTGGTATGGTGCCAAATGATCTGGGCTTTATGCTGCAAGACAGAGGTGAAATGTTTAGCTTAGATCCTAACCATATGAATTCTCTTATAGGTGGAAAAAGACCATTTCATACAATTATTCCAGCTTTTATAACAAAAAATAATAAACCACTAGTTAGTTTTGGTCTAATGGGCGGAGCGATGCAACCTCAGGGCCATGCTCAAATAGTCATCAACTTGATTGATTTTAAAATGAATCTTCAGGAAGCTGGAGATGCACCTAGGATTAGACATGCTGGATCTTCACAACCGACAGGTGAGAAAATGACTGACGGTGGATATTTAAGTCTTGAGAAAGGTATTTCTGCAGAAGAGATATTAAAACTAGAAAAATTAGGACATAAATTTCAATACGACTTAGGTGGTTTTGGAGGTTATCAGGCCATTATGCTTAAAGATAATGTTTATATAGGAGCTTCTGAAAGCAGAAAAGATGGACATGCTTCAGGCTATTAAATTTATTTATTTCTAGTATTATTATTCATATGAAAAGTACATCATTTATACCACCCAATAGAACATTAATGGGTCCAGGACCTTCAGATGTTAGCTCCAGAGTTCTTGAAGCGATGGCACGACCAACAATTGGTCACTTAGACCCAATTTTTATCAAAATGATGGACGAAGTAAAAAGTTTACTTCAATATGCTTTTCAGACTGACAACGAACTTACTTATGCAATTTCAGCTCCAGGTATGGCAGGAATGGAATGTTGTTTTGCAAATTTAGTTGAAGAAAACGATAAAGTTATCATTTGTAAAAATGGTTTTTTTGGCGAAAGAATGAAAGAAAATGTTGAAAGGTATGGTGGCATACCAATCATTGTTAATGATGAATGGGGCAAAAAAGTTGATATCAATAAAGTTGAAGAAGCCCTTAAAGAAAATCAAGATGCAAAAATTGTTGCTTTTGTTCATGCTGAAACATCTACGGGTGTCAAATCTGATCCTAAGGCATTAACCAAATTAGCTCACGATTATGGGTGTTTATCTGTCGTTGATACTGTTACTGGTCTTGCTGGTGTTCCATTATTAGTTGATGAATGGGAAATTGATGCAATTTATTCTGGTACACAGAAATGCCTTTCTGCATCTCCTGGATTATCACCAATTAGTTTTAGTAACAGGTCTAAAGAAAAAATAAAAAATAGAAAATCCAAAGTTAAAAGCTGGTTCCATGATTTAAATTTAATTATGTCATATTGGGAAGGTGAGGGAGCTCGTTCATATCATCATACGGCACCCATAAACGCGCTTTACGGCCTTCATGAGGCATTAGTAATGCTTTCTGAAGAAGGTATTGAAAACTCATGGAACAGACATCAGAATAACCATATTCTTCTTAGAGATGGATTAGAAAATCTTGGCATAAATTTTTTAGTCGATGAAGAAGATAGACTGCCCCAGTTGAATACTATTTTTATACCAGAAGGCGTTACCGATGCAGAGATAAGATCAAAATTATTAAATGATTTTAATCTTGAGATAGGAGCTGGTCTTGGAGTTCTTGCTGGAAAAGTTTGGAGAATTGGATTAATGGGTCACTCTAGTTGCCAAAAAAATATAGATCATTGTCTAAATTCAATCAAAGCTGTTATTTAGATCTAAAGTTGCTCCAGCTTTGTGATATAGATTTAATTTCTTACCAAGTTCATTATTTTTTAAGGGCTTAATTCTTAAAAATTTACTAATAAAGCCTTTGGTATTTCCTGGATTTGAACCAGTAATAAATAGATTAGTGGCAGATAGAATATTACATGCCTTTAAAGTCTCTTTGTAATCCATGCCTAAAGTAATCACACCAAATAATTTAACCTCTTCTGCAGTTAAAATTGCAACATCTGCTTTAATATTATGATGTTTAATATAGTTAAAATTCACAATATGACCCTCATGAAAAATTCTTTTGGACTTCTTATCCTCAAAAATAATTGAAAATGTTGAACTAAAATATGGATAACTAGTAGGTAAAGATTTTACTTTTATTGAACAAATTTCTGTTCCTTTCTTATCTAGAAGATAGATAGGATTCTTAACATTTCTCTTAGAAAGAATTTTTTTTACTATCTTAGAGGTATAAATAGGCAATTTGCTTGAAAGTTTTTCAATAGATTCTAAATGGAGATGATCATCAAATGGAGCAGTGATAATAATAGCTTTTACTTTTTTTATTTGATCATTTGAAATATAAATCACATTTTCTTTCTCTCTTTGAATAAAAAATGATTTATCAGGTTTTAATTTATTGCTCAGCCAAGGGTCTATCAGTAGAGCTTGATTATTCTCTTCAATATACCAAGTTTGATAATTATCAGCTTTAATGATTTTCATTTTTTTATAAGGCTTTATTTTTAATAAATTATATAATGCAACTATGAGTAAATTAAACGATTTTGGTTTTGGAACACAAATTCGTCGAGGTCCTTTTTTTGATGCCACTGTGCGATGGGGTGCCAAGGATTTCTCTGTCTATAATCATATGTATATTCCTAGAGATTTTGGAGATCCAGAACAAAACTTTTGGAACTTAATTAATGAAGCAGTTTTATGCGATGTAGCTGTAGAACGACAAGTACAAATAAAAGGTCCTGATGCATCAAAATTTGTACAAATGATGACTCCTAGAGATTTATCCACAATGCAAGTTGGACAATGTAAATATGTAATACTTACAAATCAATTTGGTGGAATTTTAAATGATCCAGTCATGTTAAAAATATCAAATGATTGTTATTGGTTTTCATTGGCAGATAGTGATATTTTATTTTGGGCTCAAGGACTAGCAGTCAATTCTTCATTCGATGTTGAAATTACTGAACCAGATGTGTCACCTATACAGTTACAAGGACCAAAGTCAAAAGACATTATGGTTAAAATTTTTGGTGATGAAATCTTAGATATTAAATATTACTGGTTTAAAAGATTTAATTTAAATGGCATTGATTTATTAGTATCAAGAACTGGTTGGTCAAGTGAATTTGGATATGAACTTTTCTTGTTAAATTTTGATGATGGTGATGCCTTATATGAAACTTTAATGCAATCTGGTAAAGCTCTAGGCCTTCATCCGGGCCATACTTCTACTATAAGAAGAATAGAGGGCGCCATGCTTTCATATCACTCAGATATGGATATTAATACCAATCCATTTGAATTAGGTTTAGATAAATTTATTGATTTAGATAAAGATTTTGATTTTGTTGGAAAAGGTGCTTTATTAAAAATTAAAAAAAATGGAATTAAAAGAAAACAAGTTGGTATTCTTATTCACGATAAACCGATGCTTGGTCCAAACACACATCATTGGGATATAAATAAAGATAATAAACATATAGGTAAAGTCACATCAGCAGTATATTCACCCCGATTAAAACTCAATATTGGCTTGGCAATTGTAGATATTAATTATTCTGCTATTGGTTCAACCTTTCTTGTAAGTATTGGAAATTCAATTGTTGATGCTGAGGTGGTCAAAAAACCATTTTATGATCCAAATAAATCAATTGCAAAAAACTCTAATATCTAAATCAATTGATTAATAGTTTAAACCATTTAAAATATCGTTCTTAGAACAGGAGGGGTGGCAGAGTCTGGTTTATTGTAACGGTCTTGAAAACCGTCGTGCCTTCATCGGCACCGTGGGTTCGAATCCCACCCCCTCCGCCAATATCTTATGAACAAAGAGTTTAATAAAATCTTTAAAGAAATACCTGATTTTTTATCTATATTAGGATTTGTTGATGCTTATTTAGATAAAGATAACAGTGAATGGGTCATAGAATTTATGCCTTCAACAAAACTTACTCATTCAAATGGAACAATTATCCAAGGTGGTTTTGTTTCAGGGATGATAGATGCATCTATGTCACAATTTATAATGTACGAATCAGATGGAAAGGCTCTTCCATTGACTTTAGATATAGATATCAAGTTCCTAAAATCTTGTAAACCTAATATAAAAACAATTGCAAAAAGTAAAATAATTCGAAAGGGTAAATCAATTGCTTTTACCAATGGCGAGCTTTATCAAAATGATACCCTTGTTGCTATTGGTTCAGCTACAAATAAAATCATACATATTTAAGATATAATTTTTATATGTTAAGTAATGTCCCTAAAATTTTAAGGATTTAATATTATTATTAACTTTTTTAAGCTACGAATTTATGTCAGATAAAAACACCTTAAAACTATTAGAATTAATTAAGCCTTCAACTGATTTTAGTATTACAACATCTCCACCTTCACCTGATTATTCTGATTTAAGCAATTGGGCTGCTACGCCTTGTACTGAGGGTCAACAATTTTACGTTCCAGGTGAATCTTATGAAGTTAAAAAAGATAACAATGATGTAAATGTTTTCTATATACATCCAACTGGATTTTATGAAAAGAATTGGAATTCTGATATGGATAAAAATAAATCAGCATATGAAAGAACTGAAATTATGCTTGGTAACCAAGCATCAGTATTCAATGATTCTTGTAATATATATGCACCCGAATACAGACAGGCTACTTACTATTCGTTCTTTGATAGAGAGGATAATGGAAGAAAAGCTTTAGATCTTGCATACTCAGACATAGAGTCAGCATTTAAGTATTTTATTAATCATATTAATGAAGCAAAACCATTTATCATTTATGCTCATAGCCAAGGTGCACTTCATGCTCAAAGACTTATTAATAACTTAATTGACAATACAAAACTTCAAAACCTTTTTATATGTGGATATATTATTGGATATATGATTCCAGAAAAATATTATGGAGATTTATTTCCAAATATTAGAAGATCATCTTCATATAATGATTATAATTGCATAGTTTCCTGGTCCACAGTTGTTGAAGGTTTTAAAAGAAATAGAGAAAAAACTTTATTCTGGAGACCTGATACATGGTCTATGGAGCTTATGAAACAAAAAGTCATATCTACCAATCCTTTTTCTTGGTTAAATGATAATGATTGGCATTACGATGCATTTAACAAATCTATAATTAATAAGGCTAATAATTATGATTTTACTGACAGACTTAGACCTGAACACACTGGAACAAAAAAATCTATTGGGTTAACTAGAATCCAAGGTTTTGAAGCTTGTATTAATAATGAATCAGGCCTAATAGAAACTAAAGGACCACTTATTGATAATATTAAAAAAATGAAATTTTTTAATGGTGATCTTCACCCCTTTGATGTGATGCTATTTTGGGGTACATTAAGGCAGAATATAAAAGATAGAATAGATGCTTATTCAAGATCTTTATTAAATGACTAGCTATAAAATTTTAATCTTATTTTTAATTATGTTTACAAACTCAAATTTATTTTCATTTGAAGAGGGCACAGCATTAAACAATGATATTGAAATATATTATCGAGACTATGGACCCCAAGACGCTGATCCAATACTTTTAGTTCAAGGCTTGGGAGGACAGTTAATTAATTGGCCAGAGCATTTAATAGAATTTCTTATTGAAAATAACTTCAGACCAATTGTTTTTGATAATAGAGATACTGGATTATCATCAAAAATTAAAAGCGATGATTTTTCAAAAGATAATATTGGTAATACAGTTGTTAAAAACTACATCAGATATTACCTAAGACTTCCCATACAATCTGAATACACTATAGATGATATGGCTGGCGATGCAGTATCTGTCCTTGATCACTTAAAAATAGATAAAGCTCATGTATTAGGAATATCAATGGGTGGCATGATTGCTCAAATAATAGCTTCAACTTATCCATCTAAAGTTAAAACTTTTACTTTGATTTCTTCAACAGCATCAACACCATCTCCATTTAACGGACCCACTAGAAAAGTTAGAAAATTATTAATGAATAGAACAAAGAATCCAAATGCAACAATTGATGAAAGGGTGGAACGATCAAAAAAAATATTTAAAGAAATCGGCTATGAGGGTATAGATCTTGATACTGATGAATTTTATGAAAGTATTAGAATATCAGCTGAGAGAGGTGGGACTGAGGATACTGGTTTTGGAAGACAAATCACTTCAATTCTTGGATCAAAAAATAGGTTAGATAAAGTAAGATCAATAACATCACCTACACTAATAATTCATGGGGCGGAAGATCCTCTTATTAAAGTTAAAAATGCTTATAGACTTAATAGCTTAATTAAATACAGTACACTAAAAATAGTACCTGATATGAGACACTTAATTGAGCCGCCAGTATTTGTTCAATTTAAAGATGATCTTTTAATACATCTTAAAAAATAATAACTCATGTTAACCAATAAGTTTAAATTAAATTATTCTATTGGAGCTATTCCAAATGGTATAAAAACTGACACGTTCACTTTTTTTCTATTATTTTTTTACAGTAACATTATTGGTCTAAATCCAGGATTAGCCGGCTTAGCTATATTTATTGCACTTTGTGTAGATGCAGTAACAGATCCCTTAATGGGAACAATTTCTGATAGAACAGACACCAAGTATGGCAGACGTCATCCATACATGATGATCTCATTTATACCTATGTCTTTAGGTTATATTTTATTATTTGCACCAAGACAAGATTGGGATATGTCTCAGAATGATTTATTTATTTGGATGACACTTTTTACAATCCTAACAAGATTAGGAATGACGCTATTTGACATACCTCACAGAGCTTTTGGTGGAGAGATTACTAAAGATTACCAAGAGAGAACGTTACTAATGTCATGGAGAGAGATGATTGCCTGGGTTGCAGGATTAAGTAATGCATTTCTTGGTTATGGAATCTTTTTTGCATCAACGCCAGAATACCCTCAAGGACAACTCAATCCTGATGCATGGTTTCCATTTGCCCTAACTGGAGCAGTTATAATGGTAATTACAGTCTTATATTCATCCTTTACAACAAAAGATCATAATAAAAATTTATCTAAATGGACTGGAGCAATAACACTTAACCAAATTATAAAAGAATTAAAGATTGCATTAGGAAACAAGTCATTCTTAATTTTTTTCTTTGGTAATTTATTTCTTTCCTTGGCTTGGGGGCTTTCAAATACACTTACATTATTTGTTAATACTTATTTTTGGGAGTTTGAAGCTACACAGATCAAGTATTTTTTACCAATTTATCTTATAGCAACTTTGTTAGCATTTTATATAACACCAAGAATAGTAAAAATTCTTGAAAAAAGAACTATAGTATTAATTGCAATCGCTGGAGTTGGTTTTTTATCTCCAGCTGCATTCATTATGTACAATTTAGGTCTTACACCAGAGAAGGGTTCTCTTGAATTAGTTTTCTTTATAAGTTTTTTCCTTGTTTTTCTAATTACTCTTAATGTTATGGGTATTATGGTTAGAGACTCTATGATTGGAGACATAGCCGATGAAGTTGAATTGCAAAGCAATAAAAGACAAGAGGGCATCCTATTTGCAACTGTTGGATTTATGCAAAAATTAAATGCTGGTTTAGGATCTTTTTTTGCTGGTCAAGTATTAAATATTATTAATTTTGATAGATCAAATCATACCGCTGAACAAGCATATACATTAGCATTTGTGCAGGGGCCCATGACGACTGTATTAATGATAATTCCTTTTCTTATATTCCTAGGCTATTCATTATCACAAAGAAGGCACAATCAAATTATAAGTAGTCTTAAATAAGTTCCTCAAAACATTTTTCCATTCTTTTCCATAATGTTTTATGTTCATTATTAGCATCATTTGCAGAGAAATTTTTAATAAAATTTGAGATAACCGAATCTATGTCGTCTAAACTATTAATATTTTTATTAAACTTATTTTGTAACAACTCAAGCTGTATAGAGTCTCTTTTTGCCTGATGTTTTTTTAATGAATCTAAATTTGCAAGTATTTCCAATCTTACACAGCAACTAATAAGTTCTTCCAAATTAGATTCTTTATTTTTATATGAAAAGTCTATATCTTCTTCAAAGAAGTTTTCAGCACTTCCTTTTAAATCTTTATCGATAAGGATATTGTAAATATTTTTATAATTTAATATTTTTTCTTTCTTGATTTTCTTTAATCCTTCGACCTTTTTTGCTTGAATCAAGGATTGAATCTCTTTAAATTCTTTAGTGTGTTTTAGATTCTGTAATTCTTTTAAGTCTTTCTCTATTTCTTTAAATGTCTTTTTATCTTCTTGTAAATCTTTGATACAAACATTAACTATTTCTATTTCAGCAGCTATAGCTTGTTTCTTTTCAATAAAAAATCTGTCAGCACTTTTATTAAATTTAGACCATAATGCATTGTCATATTTTCTTCCTGCATTTCCAATTTTTTGCCATTGATTTTTTAATTCATTAAATTTGTCTATACATATTTTGTTATCATCATCATTAATTTCATTTACTTTTAAAATTAACAACTCTTTATTTTCCTTATTGATTTTTTCTTGTTTTGTAATTGCATCATTTATAGGTTTTCTTGACGCAAAATATAATGTTTTTAAATTATTAAGATCTTTATCTAATACTGGTGCAAAATTTTGCCATTTTTCATACATTTTTTTCAGATACAACACTAAAACTTTGGAAGATGGCCATTTTTTTTGGTTTTCCATTACATAGTTATTTATCTCTTCTATTATTTTGTGTCTCTCACGTGCATTATTTATTTTTATTTCCTTCATTTCTTCAAAATATTCTTTACATGATTCCCAAGCTTTATTTGTTAGTTCGTTGAAATTTAACCATTGTGATTTAGATGCTGGTTTGCTTGAAGTATCTAATAATTGCCATTGGCCTTGAATATTATGAATTGCTCTAGCATGTTTTCTTGGGTCAGATAAAGGTTTATCTATAAGATTTTTTACATTCGTTATTAATTCATCTCTTTTTGGATTTGTTGCAAAGGAAGATATCTCATCAAAGTATTTTGATTGATTTATAGCTGCGTTTAATTTGTGTCTTAACTTGTTAGGTATTTTTTTTATTTTTTTTGTTTTGTTATAGACGTCTCGAACTTTTTTTTGAGCATTTTTAATTGATCCATCAAGAAAAAGCTTTTCAGCAATTTCCAGATCCTTAAATAAATCTTTACTAGTTTCCACAATATTTATATTTGATGTTTATAATTATACTAAATGAAAAAGCGAATTCTAACAGGAATTACTACGACCGGCACTCCACATATAGGAAATTATATTGGCGCAATTAGGCCTGCTATAGAAATGGCTCAAAAAAATGACGAATCTTTCTTTTTTTTAGCCGACTACCATTCAATTATAAAAAACCAAGATGCTAATAAAATCAAAGAATCTGTAGAACAAATTGCTTTAGCATGGCTTTCGTGTGGATTAGATACCAGTCAAACTTATTTCTACAGGCAGTCAGATGTTCCTGAAATTCTTGAATTAAGCTGGATACTAAATTGTGTTACTGCAAAAGGTTTAATGAATAGGGCGCATGCATATAAATCTGCAACATCGTTAAATGAAAATGATCCAGATAAAGGTATTACAATGGGCTTATTCTCATATCCTGTTTTAATGGCAGCTGATATTCTAATGTTTGATTCTACGCATGTACCAGTAGGTTCAGATCAAATACAACACCTTGAAATGACAAGAGACATAGCTGCAAGATTTAATCATCTATATAGGCCTTTACTTACAATTCCAGAACCAATTATTGAAGATAAAAATAAAGTTGTACCAGGTTTAGATGGAAGAAAAATGAGTAAATCTTATGGGAATGTAATACCTCTTTTATGTAACGAAAAGCAGCTAAAAAAGTCAATAATGAAGATCGTTACTAATTCTCTTGAACCTGGTGAACCAAAAGATACAAATGGTTGTACTGTATTTGATTTGTTCAAAAATTTTGCATCCGAAGAAGAAATTATTGATTTTCAAAAAGCATACGATGAAGGCATTTCTTGGGGCGAAGCAAAAGAAGTTTTATTTAATATTGTTAATACTGAAATAGAACCTATTAGATCTAAATATGAAGATCTTTCTAAAGATAAGAATTTCATAAACGAAGTTTTAGAAGATGGTTCAAAAAAAGCAAGAATTTTAGCTAAAGATAAAATAGCACAGATTAGAGAAGTTATAGGAATAACAAAAATTTCTTAATGGCTATCTCTGGATCTTCTTGGTTAAAATTTGGCCTATTCACTGTAGGCTTAGGGCAATCGTTTGTCTTTGTTTTAGTACCTCCGCTAGCAAGAGATCTTGGTCTTAGTGAAATTCAAACATCATCTATTTTTGCTATATCAGCAGTTGCATGGGCATTAACAAGTGCTTTTTGGGGCAGAACAAGTGATAAGTATGGAAGAAGGAATATCGCAATCCTTGGGTTGCTTGGCTATTCAATATCCTTAATTGCATTAATAACGCCACTTTTTTTAGTTGAAAGAAATATTCTACATATTGCTTACTTATTTCCAGCACTTGTATTAGGAAGACTTATTAACGGTCTTGTTGGCTCTGCAACCAGACCAGCGTCTTTTGCTTACATAGCAGATACAACAAGCAAAGAAAAAAGAACATTAAAATTCGCTAGATTAGAATCAAGTTTTTTGCTTGGGACTGTTGCAGGACCATTACTAGGCGGTTTTTTATTTTTAATTACAAATGAAACTCCATTTTATGTTTTTTCATTTTTTGCACTAGTAGCCGCATGGGGTATATATAAAGAATTAGATAATACAAATTTAAAAAAAGAAACAAAAAAAGAAATTATAAAGATTCATTGGCATTCAAAGACAATTCTTCCTTTTTTAATGTACGCCGCAATTCTGAGTTTATGCCAAGCATCACTATTACAATCTATTGGTTTTTACATTACGGATTTATTTAGGGAGTTTGATAACCTTCCAACATTAATCAGTATGACATTTGCATTATTATCAATATCAACAATTGTTAGTCAGTATATTTTTACAGATGCATTTCCAATGAAAAACTTTAATCTTTTACTATTTGGAACCATATTATTGGTATTTTCATATTTTACTATGGCTTTCTTTCAATCTATTTCAGTTTATTATCTATCAATTATTATATTAGGTTTAGGTTTTGGAATGACTAGGCCCGCATTAGCCTCATCCTTATCTCTTGCACAAACACCAGAAAATCAGGGATCTGCAGCAGGATATCTTGGTTCTGTAATTCCAATAGGACACATGACTACTCCTTTTATAGCTATGCCAATATATGCAATAAATCCTGCATACTTGTATTATTTCAGTTCAATCTTATGTATAGGATTGGTATTATTTATAATATCTCATCCAACGATAAAAAAATCGGGCTTAATATGAAGAAAGCACTATTGATAGTTAATTTAGGTACACCTGATAAACCTACTTACTTTGCTATTTTTAAATATCTAAGACAGTTCTTAATGGACGGACGTGTCATAAATATAAATCCTATATTAAGATTTATTCTAGTAAATTTTCTTATTTGTCCGACTAGATCATTTTTTGTAAAAAAGGATTATAAAGAAGTTTGGGATGATAAGACAGGTTCTCCACTTCTTCACAACACCAAAAAGCTAGCAGAAAAGTTATCAGCTAAAACAAGTGAATATGATGTCTATTATGCGATGAGATATCAGAATCCTTCCATTGAAAGCATTTTAGAAAAGATATTAGATAAAAATCCCGACGAACTTGTTATTCTGCCACTTTTTCCTCATTATGCAGCAGCTACAAGCGGATCAGTTTTTGAAGAAATTTCAAGAATTGTTTCAAAAAAATGGGTTGTACCTCAAATAAGATTTATTAGTCAATTCTATGATAACGAAAAATTCATAGATGCTTGGATTGATAAAGCATCAAAATTTGATATTAACTCTTATGACAAAATAGTTTTTAGCTATCATGGTGTTCCAAATAGCCATGTTGACAATGTTTATCAAGACTCATTATGTATTGATAATGACTGTGAACTTGGAATCACTGAAAAGAATAAATTTTGTTATAAGGCTACAACATATGAAACAACAAAGCTTATAGCTTCAAGATTAAATATTGATGACGATAAGTACATAGTTTCATTTCAATCTAGACTTACTAAGAGATGGTTAACACCATTTACTGATAAAGTCTTAGAATCTCTTCCGGCAGAAGGTCACAAAAATGTTTTAGTTTTTTCTCCAGCATTTACTGCAGATTGTCTCGAAACTATTATTGAAATAGGGGACGAATATGTTGATATATTTAAAGATGCAGGTGGAGAAAAATTAGACTATGTAGAATCATTAAATTATTCAGATTTATGGGCTGATGCTATCATTGATATTGTTAAATAGGGGTTTAAGTAATGTTTAAAAAAGATTTATTAAAAGATAAAAGAATATTGGTAACTGGCGGAGGAACTGGTCTTGGAAAAGAGATGGCAAATCATTATGCTGAACATGGTGCGGAATTATTTATATGTGGGAGAAGAGAAAACGTATTAAAAGAAACAGCTGATGAAATTATTGATAAGTATAATACAAATGTAAATTATCAAACTCTTGATATAAGAGCATCAAAAGATGTTGATGATTATATTCAGTCAATTTTTGATGGTGGACCCCTTGATGGTTTGGTCAATAATGCTGCAGGTAATTTTATATCACCAACAAAGGACTTATCTCCAAAAGGATTTGATGCTATTGCAAATATAGTTTTTCATGGCACCTTTTATATGACTCATGCTGTTGGAAAAAGATGGATTGAATCTTCATACAAAGGCTCAATTATTAATATATTAACTACATGGATTTGGACCGGCTCGCCATATGTAGTTCCATCAGCAATGTCTAAATCAGGAATTCATGCTATGACACAATCACTTGCTGCTGAATGGGGTAAATACGGTATTAAAGTAAATGGAATAGCCCCAGGTCCTTTTCCAACAAAAGGAGCATGGGAAAGATTAAATCCTGATAATAATGATGACGGTATGATGGATACAGTCCCAATGGGAAGAGTTGGTCAAATGCAAGAACTGCAAAACCTTGCAACATTCCTAATGGCAGACGGCTGTGATTATTTAACAGGTCAGACTATAGGACTTGACGGAGCTCAGTACCTTACAGGTGGTGGTACTTTTTCTCAGCTTGATAAATTATCGGACGAAGATTGGCAAAATATGAGAGAATTAATTAGAAATGCAAATAATAAAGATAAAGCAGATAGAAGCTAGAGGGCAACGCGAATGAATAACTATGATGAAATGAATAGAACTCTTAATAAGCAAAAAGAATTTTTTGTAAAAAATGGATCACCTTCAATAGAATTGAGAATTGACAGACTTCAAAGACTGAAGTCTTTAATCATGGATAACAGGTATGACTTTATAGATGCGTTAAATGCTGATTTTGGTAATAGATCTAAAAATGCATCAATGCTTTCTGATATATATGGAATAATGCCATCAATTAATTTAGCAATTAAAAATGTAAAAAAATGGAATAAAATTGAAAAAAAATCCTCTAACTTTCCTTTTGGATTACTAGGCGCAAAATCCTATATAAAATATGAACCTCTTGGAACAGTTGGTATGATTTCTCCGTGGAATTTTCCAGTTAATTTAGCTTTTGTTCCTTTAGTCTCAATATTTGCTGCTGGTAATCAAGTTATGCACAAACCAAGTGAGCATACGCCAATAACATCATCACTTCTAAAAGATCTTTGTGATAAATCATTTGATGAAACTGAATTCGCCACATTTTTAGGTGGCCCTGAGGTTGGAGAGTCTTTTACACAACTTAATTTTGATCACCTTCTTTATACAGGAGGAGGCTCTGTAGCAAAGCATGTTATGAATGCAGCTTCTAAGAATTTAGTTCCGTGTACATTAGAGCTTGGTGGTAAATCACCTGTAGTTATTGGTAAATCTGCTGATTTAAAAACTACTGCTAAACGAATAATGTTTGGTAAAACTCTCAATGCTGGACAAATATGCCTAGCACCTGATTATGTTGTTGTTCATAAAGATCAAAAAGATGAATTTATTAAAGAAACAAAAGAAGCAGTATCACAATATTATCCGACTCTTAAGGATAACGAAGATTACACATCAGTAATTAATGAAAAACATTATGATCGTTTAAAGGATCTTTTAAGTGACGCAATAGAAAAGGGAGCTCATGTTGATGAGATTAATCCTTCTAATGAAGATTTTAGCCAACAGGAATTTTATAAAATTCCTCCTACAATTGTTACAAACACATCTGATGACATGAAAATCATGCAGGAAGAGATATTTGGTCCACTATTGCCAGTTGTTGAATATGATGAAATTGATGAAGCGACAGCTCTTATTAATTCAAAAGATAGACCTCTTGGTTTATATTATTTTGGTAATAATACATCTGAAGAGAATGACTTACTAAATAAAACTTCTTCTGGAGGCGTCACTGTAAATAACGTTATAAGCCATCTTCAGCAAAATGATTTATCATTTGGTGGAGTAGGCCCATCTGGTATGGGTAGATACAAATCTTTTGAGGGTTTTAAAAACTTTTCTAATCCAAGAGCTTATTACAAAGATGTAGGCTTTAAACTGGATAAATTTTTTGATGCTGTGCGACCACCGTATAAGGGCGATATTGAAAAAGTATTAAAACAGTTAATGAAATAGTTTCGTGTCTTCTATCTCTCTGAAATTAGGCTATAAATACCTTAGATCTAATAAAGGAGGAATGTTCTCTTTTACAACTATCTTGGCAGTCATTGGTTTGATGATAGGAATATCAAGCCTAATTGTTGTTACATCTGTAATGAACGGCTTTGAGAAGGAGCTTGAAGATAGAATATTAGGAGTAATTCCACATTCTGTAATTCAATCAGAATACCCAATTAAAAATTATGAAGACCTTATTCAGACCATTAAAAATGATCCAGACGTTATTGACGCATCACCATATATTTCCTTGCAAGGATTAATGTCATCAGAATTTGATAGTAAAGGAGTAAACATTGTAGGAATTGATACTGATAATGAAAAAAATATGTCAATTATTCCAAGTTATATGCTGATTGGTGATATTAATAATCTTAATTCCAATAATTCAATAATAATTGGTTCTTTATTAGCTGCAAAACTTGGTGTTTATGTTGGTGATGACATAAACATTACAACATCTGATATAAAGACATCTATAATTGGATCGTATCCGACATCTGTTAATCTTAAACTTGTCGGTATATATGAACTGAAAACAGAGATTGACGAGATTCTTACTTTAGTTTCTCACCAGACAGCGCAGAAACTTAAAGGTATTTCAAATAACGAAACTCTGTCAATAAGATTAAAAACTAATAACCTTTTTAAAGCTGATCAGATAACTCAAAAAATAGTTAATGATATAAATATAGAGAATGCTTCATACACATCATGGAAATCAACTCATGGAACTTTATTTGAGGCTATTAAATTTGAAAAACTTTTAATAAGCTTAATGTTATTTTTAATAGTATGTGTTGCCTCAATACTTGTCCTTTCAACAGTAATAATGACTGTAAAATCTAAAGAAAGGGAAATAGGTATCTTGTTAACTCTTGGCGCAAGTTCAAAACAAATTATATTAATTTTTTTCACACAAGGTCTGGTAGTTAGCTTTATAGGAATCGTTTGTGGAATTATCTTAGGATTTTTATTAATACTAAATCTTAATAATATTATTAATATTTTGGAGATATTTTTAGAAAGAAATCTTTTGGATGCCTATTTTATAAACTACTTTCCATACTATATAAATTATTTTCAAATATTTATAATTTGCTCCGTATCTTTTGCAATAAGTCTAATATCAACACTTATTCCATCGTTTAGAGCAATTAAATTAAATCCAATCGAAATTCTTAGACATGAATAGTATAGAGTGTAAAAATATTTCAAAGTCATTCATTATTAATAATGAAATCTTAGATGTGTTTTCCAATATTAATTTTAAAATTAATGAATCTCAAAAAATTGCAATATCAGGCAGATCTGGTGCCGGCAAATCAACACTCTTGCATATAATGGCTGGATTAGATAAACCTTCAGCTGGAGTTGTAGAATTTAATGAATATAATTTTTCAAATATCCCTATGAACAAATTAAGTGAGATTAGGCTTAAAAATTTTGGTTTTGTATATCAATTTCATCATTTACTTGATGATCTTACGATTGCTGAGAATATATCCATACCCGCAGAACTAAATAACAATTTTACTAAAAATAAAAAAGATCAAATAGTAAGTCTTATGAAAAATTTAGACATCTATGATAGAAAGGATCATTTACCGTGGAAATTATCTGGTGGCGAAAAACAAAGAGTAGCAATAGCAAGAGCACTTACCAACCAACCAAAGTTTCTATTTCTCGATGAGCCAACAGGGAATTTAGATGAAGAAAATGCTAGTGTTATTCAAGACATACTTATTAATATATCTAATGACTTCGGTGTTGCTTTAATCACAGCTACTCATGATAATAAGTTTATAAAGGCATTTGATAGCATCTATGATCTATCTGATAGTAAATTAAATAAAATTAAATGAATGAATTTATAACAGCTGGAGGACCTTTCATGTGGCCATTATTAGCATGCAGTGTCCTAATAATAAGCATTTCAATTGAGAAGTCATGGTTTCTTCAAAATAGATTAATTTCACCCAAAGGTCTATCTAACCAAATTGTTAATTTATTAAAAAAAGATTTAATGAATAATAAGCAAGCCTCTGAGATATCAAATTTATCATCTTTAGGTTTTTTATTAATTAATTGTATTAAATATAAAGATCTGCCAAGAGAAAATTTAGAATCAAAAATAGAAGAGAAAGCTGTAGAAGTAAAGTATGTTTTAGAAAGAAGACTATCAATGCTCGGGACGATAGCTACCATAAGCCCCTTACTGGGTCTATTAGGAACAGTTGTTGGCATGATTACAGCTTTCACAGGGCTAACAGAAACATCTGGAGCAAATCCTGATCTTCTAGCTGCTGGTATATCACAAGCTTTAATAACTACTGCGTTTGGTTTATTAATAGCTGTTCCTGGACTTGTTCTTCATAAATATTTTGAACAGAAGATAAATTACCTCTTAATAAGTCTTCAAAAGGAAGTTTCTGGATTTATAGACATAATTAACTAAATAATGAAATTTATATCGAATGAAAAGTCCTCATTTTCAATAGAAATAACACCATTAATTGACATTGTTTTTTTATTGGTTATTTTCTTTGTTGTAACTTCTAAAGTTGGCGATTCACAATTTTTATCTCTTGACTTACCAAAGACTGAATCATTTGAATATAAAACTGTCCAATCAAAAAACGAAATAGTAATTATTAGCAGTGGTAGCATATACGTAAATAATAATGTTTTTGATATAAATGATATCGATAAATTAGATCAAGCTATTTTTGAATTAGAAAATAGTGATAGCTCTATTATATTAAGTGCTGAATCTGATTCATTACACATATGGGTAATCACTATAATGGATATATTAAATAAGTATGGATTTAATGAAGTACAAATTAGAACAATAGAAAAATGAAGAATAGCAGTTTAAGAAGATTACTAGGCTATACATTTACATATAAATGGTCATTCTTTATAAGTGTAATTGGCTTTATAAGCTTCGCATTTGCAGATATAGCTGCAGTTGAATGGATAAGAAGAATTATAGGGTTTATAAATTCTGAAGAAGATAATTTTAGTTCACTTTTAGCGCTCTCATTAATATTTATTGCAATGGCTAGAGGCATTGGTTTTTTTGTTGGAAACTATTTTATGTCCAAAGTCGGATTTGGAATAGTTCATGATTTAAGAGCAGAGCTATTTCATAAACTACATGACTTACCAAAATCTTATTTTGATTCGAATCAGTCAGGCCAATTAATTAATAGAATTACATTCACAACTACTCAGGTATCTGGTGCAGCCTCTAATGCAGTGAAAACTTTAATTCGAGAGGGGTTTTTATTAATAGGATTATTTGTTTACCTATTATATTTAAATTTTAAACTAACACTTCTTTTAATTGGTACAGCTCCACTCATTGCAATAATTGTTTATGTTGCTGGTAAAAGACTTAAAAAATTAGCAACAAAGATTCAAACAGCAATGGGTGATGTTACACATATTGCTTCTGAGGCAGTAGATGGGCATGTTGAAATTAAAAGTTTTAATGCTCAAGAATATGAGAATTCTAGATTCTTAATAGCTAATGAATCAAATAGAAACCAAAACTTAAAATTAGAAGCAACTGGAAACATGGCAACACCTATTATTCAAGTACTAGTGTCTATTTCCTTATCAATAGTTGCTTATTTTGCACTAGGAGCAAGTCTAGGAATATCACTCGACGCTGAAACATTTGTTGCATTTTTTACAGCTGCAGGATTAATGGCAAAACCCATTAGACAATTATCAAGTATAAATATGATTGTTCAAAAGGGTTTAGCTGCTGCAAATGAGATATTTGATCAATTAGATCAAGATAAAGAGATAGATAGCGGATCAAATAATGATCCAATTCAAGGACATATCGAATTTAAAGATATTAACTTTTCTTATGATACAGGCTCTCAAATACTATCAAATATAAACTTTTCTATAGAACAAAATGAGACCATAGCAATAGTTGGAAAATCTGGATCTGGTAAATCTACAATAGCTAATCTTATTCCTAGATTTTATAACCATAGTTCTGGTGAAATCTTGATAGATGGGACACCAATCGCTGAATTCCCATTAGCGCATTTGCGCTCCTCAATATCAATAGTTAATCAATCACCATCTTTATTTAATGACACAATAGCTAAAAATATTGCATACGGTGATGATTCAATTGATGTTGATAAACTTAAGGAATCAGCAAAATTATCTGGCTGTGCAGAATTTATAGAAAATCTTCCTGAGGGATATGAATCTGAAATTGGAGACGATGGTGTTCTACTATCAGGTGGTCAAAGGCAAAGACTAGCAATAGCAAGAGCTTTTTACAAAGATTCACCAATAATAATTTTAGATGAAGCTACATCAGCTTTGGATACTGAATCAGAGTTAATAGTCCAGGAAGCTCTTGAAAAACTTATTTCAAATAGAACAACAATTGTAATAGCTCATAGGCTTTCTACAATTGAAAATGCATCTAAGATAATAGTTCTTGATAATGGTCAAATTGTCGAATCAGGACGTCATGATGAACTAATAGAAAATAAATCTGTTTATCATTCTTTATATAAAAATAAATTTGAGGATTCACCCAAATCTATCTTGCCTACTACTCAGTCAACTCAACTATTTATGCCAGAATACGAAGATGAGGCCTCAACAAGTTTCGTAGTTGATAGTTGGTACAACAAGAGCTTTTGGTTGTATCTGTTATATCCGTTTTCTCTTATTTTCTCCTATTTAACGACTAGAAGAAGAAGGAAATATATTAAAAACCTTAATCAATCATATAAAGCAGATGTTCCAATTATTGTAGTGGGCAATCTAACAATTGGAGGAACAGGTAAAACTCCTCTAGTAAAATATATAGCAATTGAGTTGATTAAAAGAGGATACAAGCCTGGAATTGTTAGTAGGGGATATGGGGGAAAATTTAAAGAAACACTTAGAGTTACTGAAGAAACCTCGGTTAAAGAAACAGGTGATGAAGCTCAAATTCTTGCTAAATTAAATTTACCTTTTTATATAGATAAAAATAGAGTTAGAGCTGTTAAAAATATCACTAAAAATCATGATTGTGATGTGATCATCTCAGACGATGGACTCCAACATTACTCTATGGCACGAGACATTGAGATTGCTGTTATTGATGGAAAAAGAAGATTTGGCAACAATTTAACTTTTCCTGCTGGACCATTAAGGGAATCAAAAAATAGATTACAATCAGTGGACTTTATTGTAAATAACAGTGGTCCAACTGAAGAGAATGAATTTCTAATGAGTGTGAGCCCATCAAAGTTTGTTCATTTAAAATCAGGTAAATCTTATAGTGTTGATAATTGGCCTATGCATAATCAAATACATGCTGTAGCTGGGTTAGGAAATCCAGGTAGGTTTTTTGATTTACTTGAAAAACTTGGTTTTGAAATAATTAGACATCCATTCCCAGATCATCATAATTTTTCTTCTAGCGATATGTTTTATTTAGATCACTTACCAATTGTTATGACAGAAAAAGATGCATCAAAATGTAAAGATCTTGATATTAATAAAATATGGTATTTAACAATTGATGCAGATGTAGGCAATAAATTTATAGACAAGCTTGATCAAAAATTAAAATCTATAAGCTAATATGAATGATGATTTTTACATCATAATACCTTCTCGCATAGGTTCGACACGCCTTAAAAATAAACCTTTAATTGATATAAATGGTGAAAGTCTTATACAAAGGGTATTTAAAAATGCTTTAAATATTTCACCTAATACATTTGTAGCAACTGATTCAGAATTAATAGCTAAAAACCTTGAGATTATCACAAGTAATGTAATTATGACTGCAAATGAACATATATCTGGAACAGATAGAGTGCATGAAGCTGCAACAAAACTAAATCTTAATGAACAAACTTTAATTTTAAATCTTCAGGGAGATGAACCATTTATTCCAAATGATCTGATATCTCAAATGAAAAATAATTTTTATTCTCTTTCATGCGATATAGTTACAGCTTCAAATCCACTTAAATCTAAAGAAGACATACATAATCCAAGCTGTGTCATGGTAGAAGTTGATGAAAACAATTATGCAAAACAATTTTTAAGAACTGGTTCACTAAATAATCCAATGCGACATATTGGTATCTATGGGTATTCTTTAAAAACATTAAATCAATTAGTCTCACTTAAACCAACAGAAAATGAGATTAAATTAAAGTTAGAACAATTAAGATTTCTTGAAAATGACTTTTCAATTCATGTTTCAAATTATATTGATGATATTCCTGATGGAATAGATACAGCTGATGATGTACTCAAAGCAAAAAATTATTTATTAGATATATGAAAATATATAATAACCAATCATTAGAAAATTCTCTTAATATTAAATCCGTTTCAAAATTTTTTATTGAAATTAATAATCAAGATGATTTTAATGATTTATATGATTTTATAAAGAAAGAAAATTTACCAGTACTAATTATAGGAGAGGGCACTAATCTTGTTCTACCAGATAAATTTACTGGAATTGCTGTTAAACCAATTTTTAATGAAATAAGTATAAACAAGAACAATACAATATCAGCTGGTGCGTCTGTAAATTGGCATAAATTAGTTCTTAATATGATTGATAATAATATTTATGGGTTTGAAAATTTATCATTGATTCCAGGTTCAGTAGGCGCAGCTCCAATTCAAAATATAGGAGCATATGGCCAAGAGATTTCAAATTTGATAAAAGAAATTCATTGTTATGATTATGCTTCAGGTGATTTCATTAATTATTCAAAAAATCAATGTAAATTTACTTACAGAGATTCTTTATTCAAAAACAGTAATAAAATTATTTATAAAGTTGTCTTCAATTCTAATAATCCAAAATTACTTAATTTTGAATATGAATCTATTAAAAATTTTATTAACAACAACAAGGTCAATTCATCAGAGCTTGGTTTGAGTGAAGTTTCTAATTTAATATGTAATATTAGAAATAAGAATTTACCAGATCCAAACATTATTCCAAATGCTGGTAGCTTTTTTAAAAATGCTATTGTTAAAAAAGATGTCATAAGAACAGATATCTTTCCACTTAAAGACTTAATTGTCTGGGATTTGGATGATCAATATTCAAAAATAGGCACAGCTAGACTAATAGAACTCATTAAAGATAAATTACCTTATAATAAAAATGTTGGGCTTTATAAAAATCATAATTTAGTTTTGGTAACTAATTCGAACGCATCTCAGGGTGATGTTCTAAATTATGCTTATCAAATTAAGGATATAGTTTTTGATACATTTAATATTATGTTAGAGATCGAACCTCAAGTAGTAATTAATTAAGAAATGTTTATCTGGTCAGCTATAGCACATTTAGTTGCATTAACTAGTCCCGGGCCTGATACTGCTGTTGTTATAAGACAAGTTGCTTTGTATGGCAGAATTGAAGGCATTAAGGTTTCTGTTGGTATTGGACTTGGTATATATATACATTGTCTTTTGGCAATTAATGGAATATCTATTCTAGTTCTATCAAACATATTATATAAATTTATTATTAGCCTCATTGGAAGCACTTATATATTTTATTTAGGCGTAAGTATGTTGCTTAGTAACAATAATTCTTACAATGAAATAAGAAAGAATGATAGATATAAAAATAGTATCTTAGTAGGCCTCATTACCAATATTTTTAATATAAAAGCATTTCTTTTTTTTGTTTCACTATTCACTATTTTAATCGATTCAATTAACAATACGTTTTACTATATTTATCCAATTTATTTCGCGCTTACTTCAACTCTATGGTTCAGTTTATTGTCATACCTACTAACAAAATCTAAAAATAAAAAATTTAATATATATTCAAATAAATATGTTTCTAGCATTATGTCTTTAGTATTATGTTCAATAGGATTAATTATTTTTATAAGATCACTTTATGAGTATTTCTAAATTAGCAAAAGATCTTAAAGGTTATGAAAAATTTCCTCCTGTTGATAAATGGAACCCAGATTTATGTGAAGGACAAGAGTTCTTTATAGACAGAGAAGGAAATTGGTTTTACAACCAGTCACCAATTAAAAATCAAAAGCTTACAAATTTATTCTCGACTGTATTAAAAAATGAAGATAATAATTATTTTTTAGTAACTCCAGTTGAAAAAGTCCCTGTAAAAGTAGAGCTTGCACCATATATGATAATAGATTTTGAAATGGCCTCTGACTCAATTATATTAAGCACAAATTTAAACTATGAGTTTATTTTAGACAAAGATAACTCAACAAAGCTAATAAAATATAATGGCTCTTTAATTCCAATAGCAAATGTTAGAAATAACATAGAAGGATTTTTTAACAGGAATATTTATTACAAATTAATAGATATTGCTCTAGAGAAAAAGTATATTAATAAAGATATTCTTTACATTCCTAGTAACAATACAAAACATCCAATAGGTCAAATTGCATAAAAAATTAACACTACCCAAAAAGTTATGTCCAGTATGCAAAAGGTCATTTACATGGAGAAAAAAATGGCAAAAAGATTGGGAAAATGTAATTTACTGCAGTGAAAAATGTAAAAGAACTAAGAATTCAGTGAGTCGTTAATCCATTCGTCGATATAAAACTCTAATAACTCTAGTGGTAAAGAACCTCTTTTAAGAACTTCATAATGAAAATCTTTGATGTCATATTTATCACCCAACATTGACTCAGATTTATTCCTTAATTCAAGAATTTTTAATTGTCCGATTTTATATGCCAAAGCTTGACCTGGCCATGCAATATATCTATCCACTTCATTTTGTATATCTAGCTCAGATTTTGCAGAATTTTTTAAAAATAGATCTACAGCGTCATCTCTTGACCAATCCATGTAATGCATACCTGTATCAACAACAAGTCTTATAGCTCTCCACATATCATATGTAAGCTGACCAAATTTATCATATGGATCATCATATAAATTTATATACTCACCTAACTCTTCGCTATATAAACCCCATCCCTCTACAAATGCAGTTATTCCTTGATATTTTCTAAAATTTGGAACGTTTTCTAATTCTTGAGCAATAGAAATCTGAAAATGATGCCCAGGTACAGCCTCATGAACTGTCAAAACAGGAATCTCATATTTAGGTCTTGATTCAGGTTTATATAAATTTGCATAAAAATAGCCAGGTCTGCCTGGACTTGGGCTGTTGTAATAGGCTGTTGTAGTAAAAGGTGCCGATTCAGCAGGGATTGGTATGACACCATATGGTGCTCTTGGGAAAGTTTTAAATAGTTTTGGTAAAAGTGGATCTATTGTTTTAGACATTATTAGATATGCATTAAATAAATCTTCAGAATTGTCATAATAAAATCTTGGACTAGTTCTTAGATAGTTTAAAAATGAATCAAAATCACCATCCCAATTTACTTCAGCAATAATATCTTCCATTTCAGATCTTATTCTTTTGATCTCTGCTAGACCAATATCATGTATTTCTTGAGGTGTAAGGTCTGTTGTAGTGTAGTACCTTGCTAAATATTCATAATATTTTTTACCGTTTGGAATATCTTGTATACCAATACTATCTCTAGATTTTGGAAGATATTCATTCTTTAGGAAGTTATTAAGTTTTGTATACGCAGGATTAATCTTATTAATAATCAGATTTTTTGCATCGTTAATTAGATTAATTTTTTCTTTATTGGTTAACAATGATTCATCTGCTTCTAAAAATACCTTTAAATACGGATTTGATTCAATATCTGAATTAACAATTGCGTCTATTTGAGAAATTACAGCAGTTGTTACTAATCTAGGTTGAGTATGGCCTTTGATAAGACCTTCTTTATTTATTTCATATGAATTTATGATATTTTTAGAAAATAACTCCAATCTGGAGAGCCAATCTAAATAGTCCTGCTTTGATGTATAGACTAATCTATTTCCAGTTTCATAGAAGCTTTGTATTCCACCTCTTTGATTTAATCTTAAATAATAAGTAGGAAACTCATTTGAATATATATCATTTTTGAGGTCAAACTCTAAAAGTTGATAATTTAATTTATTATCCTCATTTAATTTATTTAGGTCGATTTGTTGTAAAAGGTTGAATGACTCTAATACAGATTCTTTTGATTTATTAAATTGTTCAATAGTATTAGGGTTAATTTTATTGTTAGCTCTTTTATCACCTGTATATGTTGCAAAAAGTGGGTTTTTATTTAGGGTTTTTTCCCATTCATCTTCAAGATATTTAGAAAATTTTTGATTTTCATCTATGACATTTATTTGATCATCTTTTGCTTCTACTGATGCTGGTTCAATTGAGGTGCAGGATACAATTATTAATAGAAAACCAAGACATAAAAGATTCAATTTATTCATTACATATTTGGATAATTTGGTCCACCAGGCCCTTCAGGACTTACCCATGTAATATTTTGCGATGGATCCTTGATATCACATGTTTTACAATGAACACAATTCTGTGCGTTTATAACAAACTTTTTTTGATTATCTTTTTCGACAACTTCATAAACGCCAGCTGGGCAATATCTTTGCGCTGGCTCGTCATACATAGGAAGATTAATGCTTATAGGTATTGATGGATCTTTTAATTGCAAGTGACATGGTTGATCTTCTTCATGATTTGTATTTGAAAGGTAAACAGATGACAGTTTATCGAATGAATAAATTCCATCAGGTTTTTGATAATTTATTTTGGGCATTTCATCTGCTTTTTTAAGACATGCGTGATCTGGAGTAGAGTGTTTCATTGTGAAAGGCATGTTGCCTCTAAATATAAATTGGTCAATAACATTTACAGCAGCTCCTAAAAGGGCACCAAATTTATGAAATATAGGTCCAAAATTTCTAGATTTATAGAGTTCATCATATATCCACGATTCCCTAATCTTTGAATCATAATCTGTAGTTACATTACCTTGAATAGAGGAGAAAGCATGCTCACCGGCTAATTCGCCCGACTTCATAGCTGTATGCGAGCCTTTTATCTTTGAAAAAACTAATGTACCAGCATTACAACCAATAAGCAGTCCTCCAGGAAAATCCATCTTAGGTAATGATTGAAGACCACCCTTTATTAGTGCCCTAGCTCCATAAGATATTCTTTCTCCATTTTTTAAATATTTTTTAATTACAGGATGTGTTTTCCAGCGTTGAAATTCATCAAAAGGACTTAAATGTGGGTTTGCATAATCAAGAGGTATAACAAAACCAATATAAGCTTCATTATTTTCACCATGATAAAAATATGAACCTGCAGCTATATCAGGAGTAGGCCAACCATTTGTATGAATAACCAAACCTTCCTCATGAACTTTTGGATCTATTTTCCAGACTTCTTTAAAGCCTATTCCATAATGTTGAGGATCTTTACCATCAGAAAGATTAAACTTATTTATGACTTGTTTTCCTAGATGACCTCTACATCCTTCACCTAAAATTGTTAGCTTAGCTTTAATGTTTATGCCTGGTTCATTTCCTGGTTTTAGTTCTCCAGATTCTGAAATACCCATATCACCTGTTTGAACACCAACTACTTTATCATTTTCAATTAAGAGTTTACTTGCAGGAAATCCTGGGAAAATTTCAACTCCTAGACTCTCAGCTTGCTCACCAAGCCACCTACATAAATTACCTAAACTAATAATATAGTTTCCATGATTATTCATGGCTGGCATCACAAATGGAGGAACAGGTATACCCATACTTTTAAGAAAATAAAATATTTTGTCTTTTTTAACTGGAACATTTAAAGGTGCATTTAACTCTTGCCAGTTTGGTATCAATTCATCAAGCGCATTTGGCTGAAAAACATTTCCAGAAAGAATGTGAGCTCCTATTTCAGAACCTTTTTCAAGAAGACATATTGAATAATTGGTATTATTTTCTTTATTTAATTGGGCAAATTTAATTGCTGCAGCAAGGCCTGATGGACCACCACCAACTACCACAACATCATATTCCATTTCTTCTCTGTGCATAAGATTCTGTATTGTAATCGTCATTAAAAATACATTATAATTATACTATATTATAAGTTTTAATTATATTAAAATGTCATTTAAATAATCGAAACTTATATTAAATATACATATTAATAAGTACAATCTACTAGTTAAATAAACATAAAACCAGACTATGAAAATTTTAGTACCAATTAAGCGAGTTGTCGATTACAACGTTAAAGTAAGGCCACTTTCAGATAATTCAAACGTTGATTTGAATAATGTAAAAATGGCTGTAAATCCATTTTGTGAAATTGCACTTGAAGAAGCTGTAAGGCTTAAAGAAGCAGGAAAGGTATCTGAAGTTATTGCAGTCTCAATTGGAAAATCTGAATCACAAGAACAATTAAGAACGGCTTTAGCTCTTGGTGCAGACAGAGCTACTCTTGTTGAAACAGATACTTTATTAGAACCTCTTTCAATCGCTAAAGTTCTTAAAGCTATAGTAGAAGATGAAAAACCTGATTTAATAATACTAGGCAAACAAGCAATTGATGGTGATAATAACCAAACTGGACAAATGCTAGGATCATTGCTTGATTATCCTCAGGCAACTAACGCATCCGAACTTAATTTAGAATCCTCAACTGTTCAAGTCACTAGAGAAATAGATGGAGGTCTACAGACACTTGAGTTATCAATACCAGCTATTGTAACTACTGATTTGAGATTAAATGAACCTAGATATGCATCTTTACCAAATATAATGAAAGCTAAAAAGAAAGAGTTAAATATAATTCCTGTTTCTGACCTGGGTGTAGATACTAATCCTCGTACTGAACTATTGTCTGTTGAACTTCCGCCTTCAAGAGAAGCTGGTATTCTTGTAGAAACAGTTGACGAATTAGTTGATAAATTAAAAAATGAAGCGAAGGTAATACAATGAGCATTTTAGTTATTGCAGAACATGATAATAAGAGTTTAAAGGGCACAACACTAAACACTGTTGCTGCTGCTACAAAAATATCTGATGAGATTTCATTACTAATAGCTGGTTCTGATATGGACTCTGTTATTGATGAAGCTCAGAAAATTGATAGCGTTAATAGTATATTGAAATGTGATAATGATATTTACAAAAATGCCTTGGCTGAAGATTTAGCGGCACTTGTGCTTTCAAATGCTGGTTCTTTTACTCATATACTTGCACCTGCTTCAACATTTGGAAAGAATCTTATGCCAAGAATTTCAGCTAAACTAGATACACAACAGATATCAGACATTATATCTGTTGAGTCAGATAATACTTTTAAACGACCAATTTATGCTGGTAGCTGCATAGCAACTGTTAAATCTAATGATACTACTAAAGTTATAACGGTTAGATCTACAGCTTTTGATCCAGTTGAATGTAATAATTCAGGAATCGAAATTTCTGAAATTGATGCTTTGGAGACAAGTGGTATCAGTAAGTTTATTTCTGAGGAAATTGCACAGAGTGATAGACCAGAATTAACTGCTGCTGACATAGTAATCTCAGGTGGAAGAGGTATGCAGTCTGGCGATAATTTCCATCTACTTGATTCTATTGCTGATAAGCTTGGTGCTGCAGTTGGTGCTTCTAGAGCTGCAGTTGATGCTGGCTTTGTTCCCAATGATTATCAAGTTGGACAAACAGGTAAAATCGTTGCTCCTGACTTATATATTGCTGTTGGTATATCTGGTGCTATTCAGCATTTAGCTGGTATGAAGGATTCTAAAGTTATTGTTGCTATCAATAAAGACGAAGATGCTCCAATATTTCAAGTAGCTGATTATGGACTTGTTGCTGATTTGTTTACTGCACTACCAGAATTAGATTCATCCCTATAAATTTATATTGAATAATATATTTAAAAAACAGAATGCATTCAAAATTACCTTAGTAATAAGCATTTTATTTTTACTTATCTTTTATATTTTAAGTTATTTTCAGTTAATTCAATCATTGGATTCAGCTGCTTTAATTGGAGAGGCATCGAGATGGTGTGAAAGGGTAAGTGGTGGTGTTTTTAGAGAGCCTGTTAATACGCTAAGTAATCTAGGTTTTATGGTTGCGGGATTATTTATTTTATACAAATTATCTAATGAAACTTCATTTAATGAATTTTCAGGCCTTAATAAAATCACTATTCTTTATGGAGTAGCGGTTGTTTATCTTGGTCCTGGATCAATGATGATGCACGGAACAAACACTGAATGGGGTGGCTGGGCAGATAATTTAAGTATGGTTATGTATATCATTATTCCGTGGTTATATAACTGTTACAAAATGTCTAACTGGAGTCAGTCAACCTTATTAAAAATATATCTTGCTATCGTTTTTAGTTATGCAATATTACGGGGTCAATTTGGTCATGGAATGGGTATTGGATTAGATCTTTTTGGTGTTTCTATAGGTTTATGGGTTATATCTGAATTTTTATATAAATTTTGGTCGCCTAGCATGAGATTTTTTTCTGGGTTTGTTGGATTTTTAGTTTTAATGCTTTTCGGAACAATGCCAATTGAGGTTTTTCAAAATATTAGTGAGTATTGGTGGATTATTTTCTTTTGGTTACCTGGATTATTAGCAACAAAGCAGCCTGAAGGTGTTAGAACGTATAAATGGTATTTTGCTGGAATGATAGCTTATATGAGTGCATTTGCTATATGGTTAACTGGAGTTCCCGATAGTGAAACCTGTAACCCAGATACAATATTTCAAGCACATGGGTTTTGGCATTTATTAACAGCTCTATCTACAATTTTTTTCTTTTACCACTATCGCTCTGAAAAATTAGTTCAGGATTAACTCGCATCCAGAACCTTTTAAATAGTCTTTAACATCACTTTTATCTTGTTCAGATAAATTGTTAAACTCATCTTTAATCCAATTTAAGCATTTAGATTGATATGGAAATGTTTTTTGCTTCCACGTTGATCCATCAAGCTCTATTTCCCATGTATCTTCATTATTAATATAAGCCTTATTATTAGCTATTAAGCACGGAATATAAACCTTACCAACCTCATTGAAGATTTCTTTTAATGACTTAGGTAGCTTATTTAGTGAGTACCATCCTTCTTCATTATCTTCAAAATAATTAAGATTTTTATTATTAGTATCATTATCTATACCAAAAAATTCGCCAACCCCACCCATATTATGCAAACCAGATAAATCACTCATTATAGATACCCATGATATAGACCTTGGTGACTCTATTGACGCAATTTTTCTGGGAGTTGGATCAAATCCAACTAGTTGAGTTAATTGACCATATAAAGCGAAGTCTGAAGAGGAGGGTCTCAAACCAAACATATATGGAGTATTTGAAAGATGTTTCTCTAATAGTTTTAAAAATCTTTTGTAACTATTATCAATTAATTTTGCAGTTTCATTATTTGAACCAACAACCCATAGCCTATTAATTTGCCTATCTGCTATAGAATTACCAAATTTATTTAATGAATTATTATCAATATTTATCTTATGTTGTAGCACAAGCATTTTTTTTGCATTTTCTGCATCTTCGTCAAAATGCCACCGATAATGAAACATATATTTTGTTGTCCATTCATCTGCAAAATCTTCTAATAAATAATTTAAAAAATTAACACTTGATGAATTAGGAATTACAGATTTCTCAGAATATAACTTTTCTAAGTATCTAATGATTGGTGTAGTATCAGTTTTTACATCTTTATTATCAAAAACAAGAGTTGGTAGCAGGACAGGTTTAGGAGGATCTAATCCTAACAGTGATAAATTATGAATTACATCTCCCCATGAGATGGTATACGGTATATTTCTGTATCTTAACAATGATAATATTTTTTGAGTATAAGGAGAACCAACATTACCAAAAACTTGTATAGGTTTTTGCATATTCTATTGACCTAATTGTATTGCCTTTTTAAATGCTTTCCTTGACTCAATATTTGATACATATCGTTTTATATTTGTCATATCATCACTAACAGTCCCAAATTTATTAGCCATGAAGCATGAATGACCCAACATACAATCAGCGGCTGAAAAATCACCAATTAGATAATCTTTTCCTTCTAAATAATTATTTACTGGACTTAAAGACTTTGAGAGCAAATTCATTGCCTGTTTCAATACTACTTCATCTCGACGTTCTTCCGGCAAAAGAATTGTTTGAACCACAATTTGATTCATTGGAGGCATAACCATACCTTCGCAGTAATGGAACCATTGAAGATAGTAGGGATACTCTTTAGATTGAACATCAGGTTTTAAACCCTTGCTATCATATTTATCTAAAATATATTGAATTATTGCTCCCGATTCAAATATTGATACATCTCCATCCTCTATAACAGGTACTCTGCCTAGGGCATGTCTAGATCTATGTTCAGGAGATTTCAGTCCCTCTTTAGTAAAGGGTAAAATTTCTAAATCATATTCAATTTCTAATTCTTCTAGAAGCCATGCAACCCTGCCTGCTCTTGTATTTGGTGTTAAATATAGCTTTATCATTAATACTCCTTATTTTTTTACAATTTTTGATGAATTCTTTGCAAATTCAGCTGCCTTTTTTTTATCTTTTAAAAGATTTTCTACCTTAACTGGAACTTTAATTCCTTCCTTCATCCCTGGTTTGTTGTACATGTCATTCTTCCATCTATCTAAATTACGAAGTCCTTCAATTGATACACCAGACCAATTATGAGTTCTAACCCAGCACCAGTTTGCTATATCTGCAATCGAATATTGTCCAGCTAACCATTCATGTTTAGATAGATGTTTGTCTAATACTTCAAAGAGTCTTCTAGTTTCATTTTGATACCTATCAATAGCAGATGGTATCTTTTCAGGGAAATATCTAAAAAAAACATTTGCTTGACCCATCATTGGGCCAACACCACCCATCTGAAACATTAACCATTCAAGAACTTTAGCTTTCTTAATAGGATCTTTTGACATCAATTGACCTGTCTTTTCAGCTAGATAAATCATAATTGCACCAGATTCAAAGATATGTAAGTCATTATTAGATCTATCAATGATCGCTGGAATTCTTCCGTTAGGACTGATCTTTAAAAATTTAGGTTTATTTTGATCACCTTTCATGAGATTAATAGAATGGACATTATATGTTAGCCCCATTGCTTCCAGTGTACACGAAACTTTGTGTCCGTTTGGAGTAGGTGATGTGTACAGATCAATCATTGTAATTATTTAATAAAGTCTACTAATACTTTAGATAATTCTTTAGGTTTAGTCCATTGAAAAAAATGACCTCCGCCAATATGAGGTACCTGTATTGCACTTGGTACCATATTAAGAACATCTTTCTCCATGGCATTAGTCACAGGATCATTTCCAGCAAAAACAGACAGGAATGGTTTATTAGTAGTTTTGAAGAATTCTCTTGCTTTTTTTTGTGCCTCCAATGATTGATCTGGAATTATCGGCACATGACTTGGCATTGCTCTGCATCCCATTTTATATGCAGGTGTTGGGAATGGCGCATCATAAGCTTTCATTAAATCAGTTACATAAGGAGATATTCTCGATAGGCCAAATTTATGCAATATAAAATGATTTCTTATCTCGTTTCTAGGTTTATTTTCCATCATAGCTGAATTAATTAATCCAATAGGTAAATTTTTCGAGTCCCAACAAAATTTCTGCCAATACATAAACTTTAGGGCAGGGTGAGTCATGCCTTTATCCATTTTATTAATCTCTTTAGACATACTTAGAGGCGTAAGTTTTATTTTACTTTCTCTAAATTTTTTAATTTTTTTGATAACTTCATCTGGTGTATTTGGTGCATAAGGTAATCCAGTATTTCCCATAGATACTTTAATAAATTTGTCAGGATTATCAGCGACCATTCTTAGACCTATCAAACCACCCCAATCTTGACCAAAAAAGGTTAAATTATTTAAATCGTTTATTTTCATCCATTGAGTCATCCAATCAACTTGTTTTTGATAACTATAATCTTCTC
>OCZA010000021.1_pt1 | contig 50311 bp, 49 predicted proteins | sample 1539021 | NCBI WGS metagenome assembly OCZA01 (sample SAMEA2619376, study PRJEB22493) | marine metagenome | biome: marine biome (ENVO:00000447); feature: surface water layer (ENVO:00002042); material: "saline water (ENVO:00002010), including plankton (ENVO:xxxxxxxx)" | depth 5 m | reverse complement strand
TCTATCGACAAATTAGTTTGCGATCGGAGCCAGGATTCACTTAACTTCATAAACTCACCCTATGAGAACTGCCGTAAGAACCGAAGGTCATTATCAAAAAACAATCTCAAGTCATTCACACCATATTTAAGCATTGCAAGACGCTCAACCCCCATACCAAACGCAAATCCTGAAAAAATATTAGTATCTACATTACAATGTTTGAAAACGTTTGGGTGAACCATCCCACAGCCCATTACTTCCAACCAACCAGTGTGACCACAAACTCGACAGCCTTCACCTCCACACGAAGTGCACTGCATGTCAACCTCTGCAGATGGTTCTGTGAAAGGGAAATAAGAGGGACGAAACCTGACAGGCAAATCTTTTTCGAAAAAACTGTTTAAAAATTGAATTACAACACCCTTTAAATCAGCAAATGTAATCCCTTTATCAACTACAAGACCCTCGACCTGATGAAACATTGGGGTATGAGTGATATCCGAGTCACATCTGTAAACTTTACCAGGGCATATAATTTGTAGGGGTGGTTCTTTATTTTGCATTGTTCTAACTTGAACTGGCGATGTGTGCGTTCGCAGGACTGTCGATTCATTAAGATAAAAAGTATCATGCATTGCTCGTGCTGGATGATGAGCAGGTATATTTAGTGCTTCAAAATTATAGTAATCATCTTCAATTTCAGGCCCTGTCTCTTCTGTGTAGCCAAGATCAAAAAAGAGAGATTTTATCGAATTGAGAGTAAGTGATATTGGATGAAGACCGCCAATATCAATATTTCTCCCCGGGAGGGTAACATCAATTGTCTCTTGCGATAGCTTTTGTTCCAGCTCTTTTTGCTTGAGGACTAATCGTTTCTCATTTAAAAATTCAGCAATCTCACGTTTAGCTAAATTAATATCCTCTCCTGCCTTAGGCCGTTGATCCACAGGAAGTGAACCAAGACCCTTAAGTAATGCAGTCAACTCACCTTTTTTACCGAGATAATAAACCCGCAAAGACTCTAACTCATCGATACTCAATACTGCCTCGATGGAATCTAAGGCGCGTCCTTTAATAGCTTGCAAATCAGCCATTATCTATTTCCAGTCGCTCTTAATCATGGTTGGAAGCATTTAGGATTAATGTTAACCGACAAATCTAAAATTCTAAACTGTCCCAACTACCAGGGCCCTAGGCCAGGGCTGCCTTTGCTTGAGATACTACTGCCCCAAATGCTTCTTTATCGTGCACAGCCAAGTCCGCCAAAACACGTCTATCAAGTTCTATACCTGCTTTCGATAACCCATTTATAAGACGACTGTATGACAAACCCTCTACTCTGGATTGAGCATTAATTCTAGCAATCCAAAGTCGTCTGAATACGCGCTTTTTTGTTCTTCTATCACGGTATGCATATTGTCCTGCTTTGGTGACGGCTTGGACAGCAACACGAAAAACTCTACTGCGAGCTCCGTAATATCCCTTTGCTTTCTTTAAAATCTTTTTGTGCCGACGATTAGCCTGCACTCCTCTTTTTACTCTAGCCACAATATCTCTCCTTAAATGATCAAATAATTAACGTCGCAACATTCGGTCAACCCTCGGGGAATCCGCACCAGATAAAATACTGGTGCCCCTAAGCTGCCTTTTGCGCTTTGTAGTCATTTTCGTAAGAATATGGCTTTTGTGCTGATGCTTGTGCTTGTAGCCTGAGGCTGTTTTTTTGAAGCGTTTTGATGCTCCACTGTGTGTCTTAATTTTTGGCATTATTAATCTCCATAATGATTATTTAATAAATGCAAGAACTAGCCCGGACAGCCTGCCAAAAAATTGGCTGAACGCGGGTCTAACTACTTCTTCTTGCCTACTGGCGCTAGTACCATCGTCATTTGACGACCTTCAGTCTTAGGATACTGCTCCACCTGCGATAGCTCAGCTAGATCAGTTTCAATGCGTTTCATCATCTCCATTCCGAGCTCTTGGTGAGCCATTTCACGCCCTCTAAATCTGAGAGTGACTTTAGCTTTATCACCATTTTCCAGGAACCTTACCAAGTTTCTGAGCTTTATCTCATAGTCACCTTGGTCAGTTCCAGGCCTGAATTTCATTTCTTTTACTTGCGTTTGCTTCTGTTTCTTCTTCTGCAGAGCATTTTTTTTCTTTATATCAAAGATATGCTTTCCATAGTCCATCACCTTACAAACTGGCGGTTCCGAATCTGGAACTATTTCAACTAAATCTAAACCATCAGCCTGGGCCGTCTCCAATGCTTCATTTATCGTGACTAACCCTACCTGAGCTCCATCTGCGCCAATTAAACGAACCTCTGGTGAAGTAATATCCTCGTTTAAGCGTGCACGCTTCTTGTCTGTTTTAATAAATATATCTCCGCTCTATTAACTTAAATTTTTCTACTTATGTTCTTACTATGGAACAAGTCCACCGACTCATCGATTGACATAACCCCAAGATCTTCACCATCCCTGTCCCTCACTGATACAGTCGACGCTTGTTTCTCTTTTTCACCCACAACAACAATAAAGGGTACACGTTGAATGGAATGATCGCGGATTTTAAATCCGATCTTCTCGTTTCTCAAGTCACAATTTGCCCTAAACCCATTATTTTGAAACTTTTTTGCGACGTCAGAGGCATATTCCGCGTTTGAATCAGTAATATTTATTACAACTATCTGATCAGGCGCTAACCAAAACGGGAATGCTCCCTCATAGTTTTCAATTAAAATACCGATAAATCTCTCAATAGAGCCAAACAGCGCACGATGAAGTAAAACTGGTCTTTTATCCCGACCTCCCGTCTCATCAACATACGTAATATTAAAACGCTCTGGGAGGTTCATATCAACTTGCAAGGTACCACACTGCCAATCACGGCCTATAGCGTCCCGAAGCACAAATTCCAATTTAGGTCCATAAAATGCTCCCTCACCCGGATATAAGACATAATTGAGGTTCATAGCTTTTAATGCATTTATCAAGGCTTGTTCAAGTTTATCCCAAATTTCATCACTGCCAATTCGTTTCTCCGGTCTGGTTGAAAGTTTAATGACAACATCTTCAAAACCGAAATCTTTATATATGTCCAATACAAGTGCTATAACATCAATACACTCCTGCTCCATCTGATCTTCGGTGCAATATATGTGAGCATCGTCCTGAGTAAAATGTCTCACGCGCATCAATCCATGCAGAGAACCTGAGGGTTCATATCGATGCACCTTCCCAAACTCCGCCATCCTCAATGGTAGGTCACGATAACTCTTCAAACCCTGGGAAAACATGGATACAGAACCCGGACAATTCATTGGTTTAAGTGCAAAAGTGCGCTCATCCTCAGTTTTCGTTAGAAACATATTTTCTCGATAATTAAACCAGTGTCCAGAAGTCTCCCACAAACTGCGATCCATGACGTCTGGAGTATTAACCTCTATGTAATCAGCTTCATCTTGGCGCTTTCGCATATACTCGAGAAGTTCCAAAAACAATTTCCATCCTTTGGGATGCCAAAACACTGATCCAGGTGCTTCATCACTGAAATGAAATAAATCAAGTTTTTTGTTGAGTTTGCGATGATCACGTTTTTCTGCCTCCTCAAGCCTATTTAAGTGCGCTTTCAGTTCTTTTTTATTAGCCCACGCAGTTCCGTAGATTCTTTGAAGGGTTGCATTATTGCTGTCTCCTCGCCAATAGGCGCCAGCTACTTTTGTAAGCTTAAAAACAGATAATTTTCCAGTTGAAGGAACATGTGGACCTCGACATAAATCTACAAAGTCGCCCTGTCGGTATAAACTTAAAGTCTCATCAGCGGGAATATCTTTTATAATCTCACACTTATAATGCTCTCCTAAACTATCAAACAATTGTATAGCCTTGTCACGCTCAACAAGCTCTCTTGAAATTTTGTAATCGTCTTTACTGAGCTGCATCATTCTATCCTCTATCAAACCAAGATCATCAGGAGTAAAGGCTCGCTCATATGCAATATCATAAAAAAATCCATGCTCGATCACAGGACCAATTGTAATTTGCGCATCAGGAAATAGTTCTTTTAATGCCATGGCCATTAAATGCGCGGTGGAGTGCCTGATGATAAACAAACCTTCATCAGTTCTATCAGTAAGTATTTTTAATTCAGAATCTTTTGCTATTAAATGAGAAGAATCTACCTGGATGCCATCCACAACACCGGCGATTGTGGCTTTCGCAAGGCCTTCCCCGATATCTCGAGCGACATCCATAACAGAAATAGGATGATCAAACAGTCTTTGACTACCATCAGGTAAAGTGATTTCGGGCATGATATTCTCCATACAGTGGTGACCAATACCAAAGGCCACATGACTTTATTTGTATTTTACCCTTTACAAAGCTACTTACAAGATCTAAGTGAATTTGATAATCTCACTAAAACTTCTACGGATAATCGAAAATCAAATCAAAATCAAATAAAATTTTAGTCGATGCAGATGCATGCCCTAATTCCATTAAAAAAATACTTTTCAAAGCATCGATCAGAACAGGTATCGAATTAATTTTGGTGTCTAATAGACCAATACAACATCCAAATATTTCATCAATAAAAAATATCGTTGTCGAAATAGTGTTCGATTCCGCAGACAATAAAATCATAGATATTATGAAAAAACAGGATATGGTTATCACGTCAGATATCCCGCTGGCAGCAGAAGCCATTGAGAAGGGTGGATTAGCGCTCAATCCCCGAGGCGAGCTTTACACATTAGAGAATATAAAATCTCGTTTAAATATGAGAGATTTTATGGAGACAATGCGCTCGAGTGGACTGCAGATTCAGAGCAATCAGGCAACCATAACTAATAGTGAAATCAAGAATTTTGCAAACCACTTGGACTCATATCTCTCCAAGCATTAGTTATAAATAGATTCATCCTCTGACTTAACAAGGTCCCGAATTTGACTCTCAGTAAACGGCCAACCTTTTTCCTTGCCACTTGGAAAGCTAACGACAGGTATCGAATTTCCATATTTCTCTCGCAGAGTATCACTAGTATTTATATTTACCTTCTTCAAATCCCACTCTTTTGACTCAAAGATTGGCTCAAGAATTTTTTTTGCAAAGTCGCAAAGATGGCATGCAGTCCCAATATATAAAACAGCAGTTCTCATTCAGATATTTTCCTCAGTATTTTTTATCAACCAAACCTTATGTATTTTTTTATTTCTTTCAAAATCTCGATCGATAGTTTTATCTGTGACATCAGCACAAACATAAGACTCAAGAATGCACTCGTTCATCCTAAACTTTCTGAAATTATTTGAAAAAATTAATGTCCCATCTTTACTCAATTTTTTACATGCCGCCTTTATCAATGATGGATGATCTCTTTGTAAATCAAATGTAGTACTCATTTTTTTAGAATTAGAAAATGTTGGAGGATCAAGAAAAATAATGTCAAACTTTTGATGACTTCCCGATAACCACTCCAGGCAATCTTGACGGAGTAGTTGATGAGAATTCAAATCGATATTATTTAAACCAAAATTTCTCCGAGTCCAATCCAAATACGTTCGAGACATGTCAATACTCAGTGAACTTTTGGCGCCTGACAAAGCCGCCAAAACAGTCGCAGTACCCGTATAACAAAATAAATTAAGAAATGTTTTATCTTTGCACAATTTCATAAAATCATTTCTCAATGGCCTATGATCAAGAAATAAACCCGTGTCTAAATAATCTGAGAGATTTATTTCAAATTTGGCAGGACCCTCTTCAATTATCCGCACAATGGACTTTGACTTAATAGTCTTTGAGTACTGCTCTGATCCTCTCTGACGCGCTCTTCTTCTATAAAAAACTTGCAATCCATTCCTGATTGAGAACACCTTAACCGCGGCTTTTATCTCTTGAAAACGCTTAGTCGCTACGGATATTGGTATTTGTTTTGGGGCAGCATACTCCTGCACCAAAATGTCAGCTCCATAAATGTCGACAGCGGCAGCAAATTCAGGGATATCGCAGTCATAAAGTCGATACGAATTTATATTATTAAGCTTTAGCCAACTACTCAGACGTCGCTCATTTTTGATCAATCGGTTCAGAATCATAGAACTTGAATCATTTAATTGTGGTTCAGGCGCTGGTCGCGCTATGCGAGACTCAATCAGTTCTGATTTAGAGATCAAGTGTTCAAAAATCAATAATTTGCAGCTTAATGTCCCATTATTTAACTTATAAATCTTTGAGGGTGACAGATCAATTGCTCTGACACTTTCATCATTGCCTGAGAATATACCTGCTTTCCAGCCTTTAAATTTAGTTTTTAAAATTTCTCCAGTTAACTTATATAATTTATTTAAATTATCTTTATCACCGAGTCGTTCTCCATACGGGGGATTTGTAATAAATAAACCTTTCTGAACCGTTGGTGCTGCAATCGAGTCAATCGATCGTTGGGAAACTTTTATGTACTCGTCTAATCCTGCTTTTTCTATATTTTTTGCGGCCACTTCAATTATTCTTGGATTTATGTCATGTCCCTTAATTTCGATATCTAATTCAGCCAAACCAACTTTCCTCTTTGATCTTGCATCTGAAAGTAGACCATCCCAAATATTTGACTCGTATTGTTTCCACTCCAAAAATCCATAACTTTCTCTGAGTATTCCTGGTGCGATATTAGCTGCGATCATTGCAGCCTCAATCAAAAACGTTCCGCTGCCGCACATTGGATCGACCAAAAATCCACCTTCATCTGCCGTTTTTTTCCAATGAGATCGATTTAAGATTAATGCTGCAAGATTTTCTTTCAGTGGCGCAGTGCCTTGCCCTACTCTATATCCTCTCCTATGTAAGCTTGACCCTGAAAAATCGAGATAAACTTGGAAAAAACCTTTTTTTAGCTTTACATTTATTCTTATGTCTGGGCTTTTTGTGTCGACATCAGGTCTTGTATTACAGGCGATAATCAGTCTATCTACAATTGCATCTTTAACCTTTCGAGCACCAAAAAGTGAGTTTTGTATGCTTTTTGATTTGCCATCGAAATCAACACAAATGGTTGAACCAATTTTAATATGATCCTCCCAAGGTATATCTCTGATTTCGAGATACATTTCTTCAGCATTCGTCTCTTTAAACCGATGAATCGGAAATAGAACTCTGCTAGCCAATCTTGACCATAAACAGATTTTATAACCAAGTTGAGTCCCTCCGTCTGCTCGAACAAATCCGACTGAAGAAGAAATCTCGGTTGCAGATAAAGAACTTAGTTCGTTTGCTAACAATTCCTCCGCCCCTTTGGGGCAAGTTACTATCCAAGTGACTTTCTCAGAATTCAATTTCAATAGTCTCACTCAACCTGATCAATATTAAAAAACCTATTATTAGCGATTAATTAAATAAAACATAACAGAATTTTAGCTGTCTAATGTTAATACGAGGACATGGGTTGAAATTTATATCTTAGAGAATAAAATCTGTGGCACACCGATCAGATTCATTATGAGGTAAAAATTGATAGAAAATATTAAGCAATTACAAACATGGCTAGATACCAAAATAATTGGTCAAGAGCATTTGGTCGAGAGATTAATTGTCGCCCTTTTGTCAGACGGTCACGTCCTGGTTGAAGGTGCACCTGGACTGGCGAAAACAAAAGCAATTAAAACCTTATCTGAGTGCTTGGAAGCGGATTTCCATCGGATTCAGTTCACACCAGATCTCCTGCCCGCTGATGTGACCGGTAGCGACATATATAAACCTAAAGACGGAAATTTTGAATTTCAGAGGGGGCCAATCTTTCACAATTTGGTTCTAGCGGATGAAATAAATCGTGCTCCGGCAAAGGTTCAGTCAGCGCTTCTAGAAGCAATGGCAGAACGTCAAATTTCGGTTGGCAAAAACACTTACAAATTACCAGACTTATTCTTAGTAATGGCAACTCAAAATCCGATTGAGCAAGAAGGCACTTACACACTGCCAGAGGCACAAATGGATCGATTTTTGCTGCATGTAAAAGTTGATTATCCGGCTGCAGGCTCTGAGAGAAAAATTTTGGATCTTTCGAGAGAGGAGCAAAACTTAAATTTTAAAAGCTTTGAAAAGCCTCTAACTCAATTAGAATTAGATAAAGCTCGGAAGTCTGTCAGAGACGTTCATATGTCTGAGCAAGTCGAGGAATACCTAGTTCAAATAGTATTAGCAACACGCAATTCAGATAAATATGGAGGTGATCTCAATAATTGGCTTGAATATGGCGCCAGTCCTAGAGCAACAATAGCACTCGATGTATGTAGTAAAGCACTTGCATGGTTAAATAATAAAGATTTTGTTTCACCAGATGATATCAGATCTGTTGCCCACGATATATTAAGACATCGAATAATTCTAAGTTTTGAGGCAGAAGCAAATGGCGTCTCATCAGATCAAGTAATAGATGAGCTTTTGAGGGTGGTTCCGTCCGCATAAAACATATTTCATGTTAAACGATACTTCAAAAAATAATGATCCCTCATATGCAAATATAGATGAAATGGTCAGATGTAGATTTGGTGCGAGATCGCTAAGTAATTTCCCAAAGGTGAATGCCAAGAGAATTGAGGGCGGAGCTAATAGGTCTCAGTTGAAAGGGAGAGGGATGGATTTTAGTGAAGTACGTGCCTACCATCCAGGTGACGATGCTCGACATATTGATTGGAGAGTAACCGCAAAGACACAAAAACCTCACACTAAAATTTATACGGAAGAGAAAGAGAAACCAATCTATGTAATAACAGACTTGCGCCCATCAATGTTTTTTGGGAGAAATACTTTAAAATCTGTAACCGCATGTCATGTGTCAGCGACACTCGCTTGGGCGGGTCTTTTAAATGACGATCGGGCAGGTGGAATAGTATTTAGTGAGGATGATCATGAAGAAACTAAACCAAAAAAAAGCTCACGCTCAGTACTCAAAATAATCAGATCATTGCAGGAATTTAGTGGTAATTTATCTAGATCTTATAAAAAAGATACTCAAATTGAACACCCATATAAAATGATCGAGATGTTATCTGAGATCCGAAAAATAATTTCACCCGGATGTTCTATCTTTATTATCAGTGACTTTATCGACTTAAGTGATGATTGTGACAAATGCATGTTTGAATTAGCAAAGGTATGTAATGTTAATTTATGTCATGTCTTTGATTCATTCGAGGCAGAACTGCCATTGGGAGGTGCGCTTGGAGTGGGGAAAGGTTCAGATCGCATGAATCTTCATACGGGAAATAATTCAATGCGAGAGAAATATAAAAATGTGTTTAATTATCGTATTAATAAATTATCAGAACTCAGAGATAAGTTATCTGCTGGGTTAATTTCTATAGAGACAAATGGTAATTATCTAAACACCCTTGCACTTCATTTTGGAGCAGGTCGAAGTAAGCATAAAGGAATATGAGTTGCAAAACGATCCCTTGACTGAATTGAGAGACATTCATCTGCCAGCAACTATCAGTTGGTGGCCTCCTGCTATCGGTTGGTGGTTACTAAGTGTAATTTTCGCGGCTATGCTTGCGTTTTTTTTGAATCGACTGATAAAAAATTATAGGCGTAATTTATACCGACGACAGGCATTAATGGCACTGAAAACTTTAGAAGAGGATCAAGCGCAAAATCAAAATATAAAACTAGTTGCCGTAGTAGAGATTCTCAAGAAAACATGCGCTAGCGCATATAAAAACTCCAACATTAACAGTAAATCCATCAAAGAGTTCCTATCAATATTAAGGAAGGAATCTAGAGATAGACTATTCTTAGAAATCCCAGAGAATATTGAGCTTATGGTATATGCTTCACATAAAGTGAATATCGATCCAATTTGGTTGGGAAATTTTTTAGAAGATAGTAAAAAATGGATTTCTAGTCACAGCTCTAATTACTTGAGAGAGTGAATCTGTGAGCATAAATTTTCTCTGGCCATGGCTTTTCCTTCTATTACCTGTACCTTTTTTGTATCGGAAATTCAGACATCCCTCTGAGTCAAAAGCTCCCTATTTACAATCAAATATTTTATTTGAACTTGCGAAGAATCAAGATGATTCATTAAGTTCAAGCTCGAGAAATAAGTTTTTGTTTTTATTATTAGCAGCTACCTGGATTTGTCTCATTACAGCGATTGCGAGGCCTGTAAAAATCGGAGAGCCAATCGCTCTGCCAACGACTGGAAGAGATATTTTAATGGCGGTTGATATCTCTGGGAGCATGGAGAGAGAAGACATGATAATTAATGGTCGCCAGGTAAATAGGCTTTTTGCCGTGAAATCAGTGGTTGGAGACTTCGTTAGCACTCGTTTGGGTGATAGATTAGGCCTTATACTTTTTGGAGAACGTGCTTATTTACAAACGCCTTTAACATTTGATAAAAAAACGCTTCAAAAGCTATTAACTGAAGCCCAAATTGGATTTGCTGGAAATGGAACTGCTATCGGCGATGCGATTGGTCTTTCAATCAAAAAGCTACAAGAGCGATCTGACGCCGATCGTGTGTTAATTCTTCTCACTGATGGATCAAATACAGCAGGAGTCTTTTCACCGCTAGAAGCATCCGAAGTTGCGAAAAAAGCAAAAGTAAAAATTTATACGATTGGCATTGGAGATGGTCGGCAAGGAAGTCGCGGTTTGTTTGGGCAGACATTAGTAAATCAAGGTAATGATCTGGATGAGAGGACATTAATTCAGATAGCGGAATTGACGGGGGGAAAATACTTTAGGGCGCGGGATCCAAAGGAGCTCGAAAGAATTTATGATCAGCTTAATTTGCTCGAGCCGATTGAGCAGGAAGCTGAGCTCCTGAGACCAATCAGCTCTCTTTTCCATTGGCCTCTATTATTGAGTCTTGTTTTTAGCCTTGCAGTAATGTCAGTCAAGTCCACCAATAAGAAAGCAATTTAATATGAATTTTACCGGCTTAGGATACATTATTAATAATTTTGAGTTAATCAGACCAATGTGGTTGGCCTTGATAATACCAGCTCTAATTGTTTTTTTTAGAAATCGCTTTTTTACAAGACAAAAAAGCAACTGGGAAAAAGTGCTCAGCCCCCCATTGGCCAAAATCCTTGTAAAAGGGTTAGAGATTAGTAGCTCGGATAAACTGAACCGATTTAATTTACTCGTGTTGGTTGGATGGATTATTTGTATCTTTGCCTTGGCTGGGCCCACTTGGGAAAAGACCACGCAACCAATCTATGAAAAGGAATCTGCAATTGTAATACTCTTTGACTTGTCTCCATCAATGATGGCAGAGGATATAAAACCCAATAGACTTACCAGAGCGAGATTCAAGTTAATCGATGTGCTTAACGAAATCAAAGAGGGTGTGGTTGGATTAATCGTTTATGGGGATGACGCATATGTCGTCTCACCATTAACTGATGATAGTAATACGATAGTTAGTATTGTCCCAACGCTCAGTCCGGATCTGCTGCCTGGTCGCGGTAGTAATATCGAAGATGCACTAGAGCAGTCCTTGGATATTATAAGAAATGGAGGATTTACAGAAGCTGATATAGTGATATTTACAGATGGAATCGACAAAGAAGCATTTGGGACAATTAATAATATTCTAAAATCTAATCTTAAAACAAGGCTATCTGTCATCGGCATAGGCACAGCTGAGGGAGCACCAATTCCGAACCTGGATAAAAGCTTTTTAAAACAAAATAATAATATTGTGATCGCAAGACTATCTGAAACCGAGCTGAAAGATCTGGCAAAAAATCATGGTGGGATCTATCAAAAGTTATCCTCTGGGGAAAGAGATATCGAAAGCTTAAAAACGCTTTTTAATAAGGGCTATGACAACGAAAAAAGCGAAACTGAGCGCGAATTTGATATCTGGGATGACAAAGGTTTCTGGTTAATATTTTTATTAATCCCTATTTTCATTAGCTATTTCAGAAAAGGAATCATTGTGTGTTTTTTAATTGCTCCGATGCTCACAAAAAGCAATGTTGGGTATGCATTTGAGTGGATTGATCTTTGGGAGACTGCTGATCAACAGGGACAAAAAGCGATTAAAGAAGAAAACTACAAAAGAGCTGAGGAATTATTCAAAAACGAAAACTGGAAGGCGAGCGCTGCATATAAATCTGAGAACTTTGAGGATGCAAAAAATTTATTTGGTAAAAATCCAACGTCAACAGGACTTTATAACCAAGGAAATGCGCTTGCCAAAATGGGTAACATAGATCAAGCAATACAATCGTACAATAGAGCTTTAACCCTTGATCCAAAAATGGAAGATGCAATTTTTAACAAAGAGCTGCTTGAAAATTTAAAAGAACAGCAAGAAAATGAAACTGAAAATAGCAATCAAAAAGAAACCGAGAATGACAAACAAAATCCTGAAAATGAAAATGCTGATAATTCAGGTTCAGAAGATCAAGAAAACAGTGGCAAATCTAATACTTCGGAACACGAAGGCGATAAGAACCAAACTGAGCAAAAAAAAGAAAAGAATGAAAACAATGAAGAAAAGAATATAGATAGCGATCAGGTAAATGGATCTCCTAATGACGAAAATAACCAGGAGGCAGAAATTAATGACAAAGACAACGCAAATAATGAAGGCTTGGAAGATGAGCCAAAAACATCTCAAAATGTCGATATCGAACCGACTGATTTAGACAGCAAAGAAAATCAAGAAATCGAGAAAATACTTAGGAAAATTCCTGATGATCCTGGTGGGCTGCTTCGAAACAAATTTAGGTATCAAAAAATACAAAGATATAGAGAAAAGTCCGCACCGAATAAAAAAGAGCGCATATAAAATAGCTTAAAGAAGAATTTATGAAGTTTAATCGCCTACTGATACTCCTTATTGCAATAACCACTGATAGTTTTTCGGATTTCAGTGCAAAGATTGACAGATCTGTCATAGATGTTAATGAAACTTTAAAACTCGAGCTTGTCTTAGACAAGCAGGTTTTTAGTGGGCAACCTGATATAAAAAATCTATCCGAAAACTTTGAGGTTCTATCCAACAATAGACAGCAAAGCTTTAGCTCTATTAATGGGCAAACTCAATCATCAACAACTTGGTCATTAACACTTAAACCAAAGAAAGCTGGGAATCTAAAGATTCCTTCAATTTCATTTAGGAATGAAAGCACAAAAGAAATACAGGTGAAAGTAAATAATATTTCAAATTCGAAAGTTTTCAATCCAAGCAATCAGACAATATATACGGAAACACAGGTCGACAATAAAACCGTTTTTGTTGACCAAGAGATAATTTTCACAGTTAGATTACTAACGGCAGTTAACCTTCAAGATTACTCAATCACAGCTCTGCAAATTCCCGACGCCGAGGTCTTTAGGCTCTCAGACACAAGCTATCAGAAAGTTATAAACGGGCGAAATTATATTGTTTTAGAAATTAAATATGCAATATTCCCGAATAAAAGCGGTGAACTAACAATACCCCAACTCAGATTCTCTGCATTTGAGATTGATCCTAGAAATCAATATAGCCTATTCAATAATCGAGGCAATCAAGTAATACGCGAAACACAATCTTCAACTATTGATGTCTTAGAAATTCCATTATCAAGCACGTCGAATTATTGGTTACCTAGTAAAGATGTCTCAATATCTCAGCGATGGAGCGAAAATTTAAATGAGGCTTCCGTAGGAGAGCCTATTACTCGAACCATCATAATAAAATCGAAGGGAACCACGGCATCACAAATACCACCAATCGATCTTGAGAATTCCGAAAATCTCAGAATTTATCCAGATCAACCTCAAATTGATCAACAGGTCTCAGAAGAGGGATTAATTTCTGAGAGAACGGAGGTATACGCGATAGTACCCAAAACTTCAGGGATAGTTACGATCCCTGAAATTAGTTTGACTTGGTGGAATACTGAAGCAAATCAGGAAGAAAAAGCAAAAATACCCGGTAGCTCTTTCAACGTGAAGGCAGAGTACAACAACACACTTGATACAAATATCAATGAAAATGGAACTGAAATACCCACTGAAATTGTAGACAAACTAGATTCTAAATCGTCCTCTTCCCCAGAGGCATTGCTCTCAACCACCAATTTTCTCCTGCTAACGAACTTTGTCCTGTTATCGATAATTATTTTTCTGTTAATAAAATTCAGTCAAGATAAACAAGCAAAGAGACTTATGTCGAAACAAGATAAGATTGAATCTGAAGCTGATTCTGTAACTAATGTACTATCCTCCATAAAGCAAGCTGCAAGAAAGAATAATTTAATGGACATGAGAGAGTTAATATTGAGATGGGGGTCAATCACTTTTCCATATTTAAATCCATTAACACTTCAGAGGCTCGCTATATCGATGGATGATCAAGAACTTGCAACTAAATTTGAATCACTAGACAACTATCTGTTTGGAAATACTAAAACTAAAGAATTGGTGTTGGATTTAAATATAATTGCCGATACGTTGTCGATTTACACAAAATCGGTAACAAAGAAAAATGAGAAAAAGTCAAAGACCAATCCACTGCGAAATTTATATCCGAATTAGAGTACTATATCTACATGAGTGAAAACCTGCCGAATAAAACAAAGTCGAATACGCGTAAATCGTTGTATTGGAGGGCTAATATCAAACTTTTAAAAATTCTACTCTCGATATGGTTTCTTGTGTCGTTCGGGTTTGGAATTGTTTTAGTTGACTGGCTTGATCAGTTTAGCTTTTTTGGCTTTAAATTAGGCTTCTGGTTTGCTCAGCAAGGTTCAATATACGTCTTTGTTATTCTCATTTTTATCTATTCTTGGCGCATGAATATTTTAGATAAAGAATATAATGATAATGATTAATTAAGATAAATATGACCACTCAAGATCTGACATACCTTTTTGTGGGACTATCCTTTGCACTTTATATATCCATTGCTATCGCCTCGAGGGTAAAGTCCACTAAAGAATTCTATGTTGCTGGTGCAGGGGTAAATCCGATAATTAATGGTATGGCAACCGCTGCTGACTGGATGAGTGCGGCATCATTTCTATCAATGGCAGGCATTATTGCATTTTTAGGAAGAGATGGCTCCGTCTACCTAATGGGATGGACAGGCGGCTATGTTTTGCTCGCATTGCTACTTGCTCCATATCTCAGGAAATTTGGTCAGTACACGGTACCAGACTTCATAGGAGCAAGATATTACTCTCAGACCGCAAGGATTGTTGCTGTTATTTGTCTCATATTCGTATCCTTCACATATATCGCTGGTCAAATGCGAGGAGTTGGAATTGTCTTCTCAAGATTTTTAGAAGTAGACATCAATATGGGCGTTATTATCGGTATGGCAATCGTTTTTGTTTATGCGGTGCTCGGAGGTATGAAGGGCATCACATACACCCAGGTAGCTCAATATTGTGTTCTCATATTTGCTTATTTAGTACCAGCTATATTTATCTCAATCATGATTACTGGAAATCCCATCCCACAATTAGGGCTTGGATCTCAAATGAGTGATGGGATTTCAGTTCTCGACAAGTTAGACATAACCCTCAACGATCTTGGATTTTCACCCTATACATCTGGAATTAAATCGTCCATTGATGTTTTTGCCATTACAGCTGCACTGATGTTTGGTACAGCTGGTCTTCCCCATGTATTGGTTCGTTTTTTTACTGTTCCCAAAGTATCTGATGCGAGAAAATCTGCGGGCTATGCTTTAGTGTTTATTGCAATTCTCTACACGACGGCTCCGGCTGTGGCAACTTTTGCGAGATTGAATATTATAGACACGTTGCATGAAACACCATACCAAGATACTCCTGATTGGATAACTAATTGGGAGAGCACGGGACTAATCGCTTGGGCTGATAAAAATGAGGACGGGATTATTCAATATGGCCCAGGTAATGCTTTGTCACCAGTTAAGCCAATCTTTAATGATCTGAAGGGATCATTTGGCCAAAGACTTGTTGATAATGAACTGACGAATTCAAAGAATGAGATGTATATTGATCGAGATATCATTGTCCTTGCAAATCCAGAGATTGCGGGACTTCCACCCTGGGTTATAGCACTTGTTGCCGCAGGGGGGGTTGCCGCCGCCTTGTCGACTGCTGCCGGTTTGTTATTGGTGATCTCAAGCGCGATTTCGCATGACCTTTTGAAAAATACACTAATGCCTCGTATTACAGACAGACAGGAACTCTTTTATGCGCGATTGGCATCCGCAGTTGCGATTTGTATCGCGGGTCTTTTTGGCATATATCCCCCAGCATTCGTGGCTCAAGTCGTTGCTTTTGCATTTGGTTTAGCGGCGTCCTCACTTTTTCCAGCACTATTAATGGGTATTTTTTCAAAGAAAGTTACCAAAGAGGGGGCAATTTCTGGGATGCTGAGCGGCCTTATTTTCACATTCACTTATATCGTTTACTTCAAGTTTGTTGCGCCAGACCTTAATACAAAAGAGCATTGGCTTTTTGGCATATCACCAGAGGGAATTGGTGCCATTGGAATGCTAATAAATTTCATAGTCGCCTTTGTTGTAAGCCTCAGAACAAAACGACCTTCAGAAGAAATATTAAATTTAGTCGACAATCTCCGAAATCCCTAAAGCAAAAACCATTATTCAATCATAAAGATTTCGTCACAATCTCATAAACGTCACTTACCAAACCCGATGTTGATCCTATTATCTCTAGTTGTTTCTTCATCAACTTTGCATAGGGCTCCTCATACACTGCCCATCTAGTTAACGGTGTTACAAGTCTTGCAGCAACTTGTGGATTCAGTTTATTGAGCCTCAAAATTTGCTCCCGTAAAAAATCATATCCATCCCCTAACTTACCGTGAAAGTTAATATGATTATTTGCTGCAAAGCTTCCAATCAAACTTCTAACCTTGTTTGGATTATTAATTGTGAATGCTGGATGATTCAAAAGTGATTTAACCCTATCCAGCCCACCCTCTCTCTGGTTCGTTGCCTGAATCTGCAACCATAAATTCACTACCAGATTCTCATGCTCATACTTTGAATAGAAATCGTGAATTGCATACGTTGAAAAAGTATCAGTTTCGTCATTGTTTATTAATATACTTAAAGCCGCTGACTTGTCCGTCATATTACTAGAAGTCAAATACTGCTCATTTACAATATCTAAACCATTATTTTCATCAAGCGCCAAATACCCAAGAAGCGTATTTTTAAGGCTTCTTCTACCTATCTGTTCTGCAGATGGAGAGAATTTTTCAGATACTTGCAGCGTCTTATACTTTGCATAGATTTTATCTTTGAGATTGTTGGCAATCATTTCTCGCGCAAAATTTCTCGCTTTATGAGTCACAAATGGATCAATTTTTGCCGTATGCTCAAATAACGCCCTCTCACTGGGAACTTGAAGCATGAGTGCCGCAACTGCAGGATCTATATTTTGATTGCTAAGTACACTCGAGAAAGCTGAAATCAAATCACTATCCTCAACTAACTCTTCTCCATTTTTGATAGCACTCATGTAATGAGTAGTCACCATAGTACTTAATCTATTGCCTGCATCCCATCTGCTAAAACCATCTGGATCATTTGATACTAAATGTGAAAGCATTGCCTTTGTGTATTCATAACTTAGTTTAACAGGCGCAGAAAATCCTCGGAGCAATGAGGGTGTAGGTTTAGAAGGTATATTTTTAAATGTGATAGACCCTTCTGAATCCGTGAGTTCATAGACTATTTCAGTGTCTCCATCAGAATTCAGTATGCTACTCTCTCCATCATGAGACACTAGACCTATCTTAATAGGTATTAAAAATGGCTTTTTATCTGTTTGACTTGGGCTATCAGGACAGTCCTGGGTAAAGTAAAGCGTATAAGTTTGTTTGATAGGATCAAAATTCGAAGTAACGTTTACCTGTGGAGTCCCAGCTTGTGAATACCAACGTCTAAACTGCTGCAGATCTCGACCGCTAACTTCCTCCATCGCTGAGACAAAGTCTTCAACTGTCGCAGCAGAGCCGTCATGTCTTTCAAAATATAGATCTGTGCCCTCGCGAAATTTAGAAGCTCCCAGAAGGGTATGGTACATTCTTACGATTTCAGCTCCTTTTTCATAGATAGTAACCGTATAGAAGTTATTTATCTCAATATAAGACTCAGGTTGGACTGAATGAGCCATGGGCCCAGCATCCTCTGGGAATTGATGGTCTCGTAGAAAATTCACATCCTCTATTCGTTTTACTGTTGGTGAGTTCATGTCAGAGGAAAACTGTGCATCCCTAAAAACCGTGAACCCCTCTTTTAAACTCAATTGAAACCAGTCTCTACAAGTAACTCGGTTACCGGACCAGTTGTGAAAATATTCATGCGCAACAATTGCTTCAACTCTTTGGAATGCTGTATCAGTGCTGATTTCTGGATTAACTAATACCGCTGAGGTGTTAAAAATGTTAAGCCCTTTATTCTCCATTGCACCCATATTAAAATCATCAACTGCAACAATCATAAAGATATCTAAATCATATTCTCGACCGTAGTTTTCCTCGTCCCAACTCATAGAACGTTTAAGTGCATCCATCGCATAATCGCACTTGTTTAGATCTTTTTCCTCAACAAAAATCTTCAGTACTACTTTTCTTCCAGACATTGTTTCAAAGGAATCTTCTAAAACACTTAAAGAACCGGCAACTAACGCAAAAAGATATGAAGGTTTTTTATGAGGGTCATTCCAGACGGCAAAGTGATTACCGTCATCACATTTACCCTCTCTTAATAAATTACCATTTGACAATAGAACTGGAAATTTTTTTTCATTCGCAATGATTTTTGTTGTGAACTCGCTCATCACATCTGGTCGATCCAAAAAGAAAGTTATTGATCTAAATCCCTCCGCCTCACATTGAGTACAAAACATTTTCCTAGAGCGATAAAGCCCCATCATAGTGGTATTTTCTTGAGGCTTTATTGCAACCTTAATCGAGATTTCAAAAGAATCAGGTACATTAGATATCAATAGATTATCTTTAATTAATTGATACTCATTCTTTTCAAGTCTGAGCCCATTTATATCAATCCAAAGTAGATTAAGATTTTGATTGCCATGAAGAGATAGCGAGGAGTCAGATTCGGGTAACTTTGGATTTTTTGACATTACAATTTTTGAGGTGACATAAGAAATATCATCCTCCAATTTAAACTCCAAAAACGTATTCAAAATCAAAAATTTTGATGGCGCATAATCTTTTAATCTAACAGCTACTGGATTATCAGCTTTCATAAATTCTTCCCAAAATGCCTTTAATTTCTTTTTGTTTTTAATCTGACCACTTTAAAATCTTTTCATCATTGGATTGAGCCGAACAAGAATCATCGCCACTTATAAAACCTACTCGTTGATGTTCCTCTAGATTATTCTTTTCATACAATATGACTGCTTTCATAGTAATTTCTGTCTGCTCATTAGATAACAGTGTTCCATCTCGCCATTTACCTAATTCGATTGCCTCTTTAAAAAGCCGATACACCTCAGGAGTAATATTCTTTAAAAGGTCTCGCTCATTCATATCTTATCACTGCAGTAATTGAATCAAGACTCACGGACCTTAAGAAGGCTAAAAAGAAGTCCCAAAAATATTCCAATGATGAGGCCGCCTAAATGAGCGGCATTAGCTATACCAGATCCAAAAATAAATGGAATTATTGGAGTCATACAGAAAATTAACCAACCAATCATGAACCCAAAAATTCCCGGCGGCAAAGCAATCAAATCACTTTTAATAATTTTTGAAGCAACCCATAAATATCCGAGGAGAGCATAAACTACACCAGACATACCACCAAAATAAATCGATCCGCTCCATAAATATTGAATAAAATTAGAGGCTGCACCTGAGATGATAACTACCAATAGCAAATGGGAAGAGCCCGCAAAATTCTCAATTTTTTCCCCTAAAATACCCAACCATAAACAATTAAATGCAAAATGGATCAAGCTGAAGTGTAAAAATATTGGTGATATCCATCTAAAAAATCCTAATCCAAAGTTAGGCTGAAAACTCAAATATTGAATTGTAAAATTAACATTGAAAACCACTAGCAGCCAACCAAAAAAACTTAAAATAGCTAACAAACCTACAGCTGGATTTTGCTTAACTTTCTGTGTCAAAGAAAAAGATCTATTTGCTTCATTCATGAGGATAATTTACTTCCCCATCCCAATTTCGATCTACAAGCATCATAAAAGTTGCTATTTTGAGGATGAATCAAAGTTATCTCATCCTTGTATCTCGAAATTGTGATTACATCACCAGGCATCGTAACGATGTCGTTCTGTCCATCACATGTCACAACTGGGTTTAACTTATTTGTCTCACTTACTGTTATGTCGATGACTGACGCGCTATCTAAAACAATTGGTCTGCTGCTTAAAGTATGGGGATTCATGGGTACCACTACCATCGCATTGAGTGTTGGATAGACCAAAGGCCCTCCGGCCGATAAGGAGTATGCAGTTGATCCAGTTGGCGAGGCTACGATTAAACCATCAGAACTCTGACTGTATACAAATTCTCCGTCCACATTGAGCTCAAAACTCATCATTTTAACGGCCATACCAGGATGAAGAGCAATATCATTGACCGCTATATCAGCTCCAATAAGCCTCGAATTTCTGTAGACAGACGCCTCCAAAAGAAAACGCGTAGAAGACTTAAAATCACCTTTTAAAACTGGGAAAAATAAATTCTCTATCTCATTAGGAGATATATCGGTCAAAAATCCTAAACGACCAAGGTTCACACCTAAAAGCGGAACCTTTGAAAATGCCATTTTTCGGCATGCAGAAAGCATGCTACCGTCACCACCAACGACAACACATAAATCAATTTCAGCACAAAAATCATCAATCGATAAAGTTGTATCTTTTGATATACCAACATTTGTTGATGATGTCTTTTCAAAAAATACCCCACAACCAAAATCATCCAGTGATGCTTCCAATTTAGTTATAGCAGATCTCACATGAGAAGTGCCGTTGTTAGCATAAATACCAATTTTTTGAAAATGAGGCATAAATTTTCGATTAGTTACGACTTGAGTTGATTATACAGGTTGTTTTATCAATCGTATTAACTTTCAATATTGTAAATATCATAATCTTTCGTGTTTAAATTAACTTGAAGTATGACATAGTGTAAATTCATAAAATGTGTAATATAAAAGTATGGAAAGTATTGTTTTAATAGGGATGCCGGGGGCAGGTAAAAGCACTATAGGAGTGCATATTGCTGATCGTCTTAATCTGAAATTTGTTGATACTGACAAACTACTTGAAAATGAGATTGGAGACTCTATTCAAAGTTTTTTAGATAGTCATGGATACATAGAATTACGCAAACTTGAAGAGAGAATCATCTTGAGAGAGCGTCTAGAAAATAGAGTCATTGCAACGGGAGGCAGTGCAGTCTACTCAAAAAATAGCATGAAATATCTGAAGTCCCAAGCTAAAGTAATTTTTTTAAATGTCAGTGAGAAAGAGCTTGAAAAGAGAATAAATAACTTTTCATCACGAGGGATTGCAAGAAAACCGGGGCAAAGTTTTTCAAGTTTATTCAAAGAGCGACAAAAACTTTATCTCCAGAGTTGCGACTATGAAATAAATACTGACGATATAAGCATTCAGGCCACACTAGGGATGGTGGAAAAAATCGCCAGAAGTTAGAGCACATCCAATATAGAATCACATAAATAATCAATATTATTAATATTTATTCCCGCGATGTTGATTCGAGTTGAAGAGACCATATAAATACCATGTATATCTCTTAACTTGGTAACTTGATCAGGTGTTATTCCAAGAAAAGAAAACATGCCTTTTTGCATTTTTATATGAGAAAAATCCTGCCCATGTTTATTTGTTTCAAGTTTTTGACATAACATATTCCGCATAGATTCAATTCTTCGCCTTACCTGCTCAAGCTCTTTTTCCCACTCTTGTCGAAGTGCATGATCACCCAAAACGGCAGCCACTAATAGTGCGCCGTGCGCTGGTGGCATCGAGTAAAGTGATCTTGCCGCAGACATCGCGTGGCTTAAAACTATCTTTGATTGCACATCACTTGAACATAAAAATGATATCGCACCTGTTCTTTCTCTATACAAACCGAAATTTTTCGAGCAGGACGACGCAACCATTAACTCAGGCAAATTATTAGCTAAAATCCTCAAACCTTGAACATCTTCATCTAAGCCGTTACCAAGTCCTTGATAAGCGATATCGATAAAAGGGATAAATCCTGTTTGGCTAGCTACTGAGCAAACCTCGCTCCACTGATTTAGCGTAAGATCAGCACCAGTTGGATTATGACAACAACCGTGCAGCAGAACAAAATCGCCAGCAGGAATTTTTTTAAGTTGCGCAATCATCGCATCGAAATCAATTGAATGCGTTTTAAAATCATAATACGGATAAGTTTTTATTTTTAATCCTGTTTTGGTCATTATTGGAATATGGTTCGCCCAAGTAGGGTCTCCAATCCAAATCGTAGCGTTTTCCTTCGTTCTAGCAATTACTTCCGCTCCAACTCTGAGGGCACCTGATCCACCGGGAGCCTGCAAAGTACAGAATTTATCAGAATTTGAAATAGAATTTTCAGATCCAAAAATTAATTCAGATATATGAGTGTTGTAATCAATATCACCAGTCATACCTTGGTAGGTCTTGGTATTCTCATTTTGATGAAGGGCAAATTCTGCCTTTTTTACAGCAGTCATTATTGGAGTTTTTCCACTATCATTCTGGTAAACACCAACACCGAGATCGATCTTAGTCTCTCTTGGATCAGCCTTGAATGCGTTCATCAATCCCAAAATTGGGTCAATGGGCACTGGTTTCAATCTTTCAAACATAGTATTTAGTCCAAAATTATAGGGAAGATTGTACTACTAATTTAGTTAATTAAAGTTCTGCTCCATCTAAAAATTGTTCGATTAAAGTATTAAAAAGCTCTGGTTTCTGAACATGTAACCAGTGACCACACTCGTCTAGAATTTTCAGCTTATAATTCGGGAATAAAACTCCAATTTGAGATTTATGTTTTTCTTGAATGTAAGCAGACTTTTCGCCTTTCAAAAAGAGCGTCGAACTCTCAAAAGGGTCACCCTTTGGAGCTGCAACTAAATTGGTATAATAATTTTTCTCGATTACTTTCAAATTTATTTTTATTTGGTATGTACCATTATTTGATTTCGATATGTTTTTTAAAAGAAAGGATCTCATATCCCTATCATGAATATGCCTCGCTAAGAGTTTATCTGCCGCAGCTCTGTCATAAATTATGTCTTTTGATAGATCTACTAATGCTTCTAAAATTAAGTCATGTTTTGGAGCATAGGCTACTGGAGAAATATCGGCAACTACTAAGTTTAAGCATCTGTCAGAATAGTTTAAGGCAAATTGCATTCCAACTTTTCCACCAAGCGAATGACCAACAACTGAAGCAGCCTCAATATCTAAATAATCCAATAAGGTAACGAGATCCTCTGACATCGACTGCAAATCCATAATATCACTATGGAACGAATCACCTTGATTTCGCAAATCACAACTTATCACTCGATAACTATCTGACAACGCTCTTGCGAGGCCTCCCAGATTTGTTAGTGATCCAAACATACCATGGAGCAAGACAACTGGTGTCCCTTGACCATGTTCAACGTAATTTAAACGCATTCACTCATTACCCTTTTCACGTCTATACTTTTCTTTATTTTTTTTCCCTTTTGCATAAAGACCAGGTCTCATTGCCCTGCGGAGCTTAGGAAAAAGATAAGCCATAGTTGCCAATACTCCACTCATCTTTGGGATCGCAATTTCAAGCTTTTCTCCGTCTGAAACAGTCTTGATAGCACGCGCTACCTGCTGAGGACTGCTCATTGGTTGAGAAAAAACAATATCCTCCACATCATCAATCGAGCTCATGATAAATCCAGTCTCTACCGGACCCGGAGAAACAATACCAACATGAATATTCGATTCTCGTAACTCATCGTGTAAAGCATATGCAAAGGCCCTAAGACCAGCCTTAGTAGAGGAATAAATCGCTGCGCCCTGCAAGGGAGACATACCAGCTAATGATGCAACCATTACTATCGAGCCCTTTCCAGATTTTCGCATTAAAGGAATAGCCATACTCGATAATACAAGCGGAGCCCTCAAGTTTACATCCACTGTTTTTACAATTGACTCAACATTAAGATTTTGAAAATCACCTCGCTCATGCATACCAGCATTATTTATAAGGACATCAATACAACCAAATTGATTCTCGATCCGCTCAAATAGAGAATTACAATCATCAATACTTCCGACATCCATAGGAATGGAGATGATATTGCAATCCTCTGACAATTCTCTGACTAAAGTATCAAGATTTGATTTTGTTCTAGCAACAAGCACTAAGTTTGAGCGTGTCTTTGAAAACAACCTAGCACACTCTGCACCGATACCCTCTGATGCTCCGGTAATAAGAATTGTTTTTGTCAGTGAACTATAAGTCATTTTAAATTTTAATAGAGAATGTTTATGTACTCTCAAAATCCTTTTTTATTGACACAATTTTCCAAGCTCTCAGAAATTTTACTATACTTAAAAGGAAACCCATTTGACATTAACTTTTCGGGCATCACATTTTGATCCGCAAGAAAAAGCTCTTCACCCATCTCTCCGAAAAGCAATTTAATTAGAAATTTAGGTTGACTAAAAATCGAAGGCATCTTCAAAGATCTCGATAAAGTGCTGACAAAAACTTCATTAGATACAGGATTGGGAGAAACAAAGTTTATTGCTCCATTCATTTTTGGATTATTCATACAGAAAATAATCCCTTCAATAACATCATCAATATGAATCCAAGACATTTTTTGCGAGCCATCGCCAAACTTGCCTCCAAGACCAAGCCTGAAAGCCGGCAACATTTTCTTCAATGCACCACCATTACCAAGCACAATGCCGAACCTTAAACAACATACTCGAGAATTTAGCTTTAAAAAATTGTTCGCTGCCTGTTCCCAAGCTGAGCATAGTCGATGCGAGAATCCACCATTACCGGCTGCTGACTCATCCACCACTTTTCTTGAGCTCCCATAAAATCCAATTGCCGATGCACTGATAACCAAATTGGGATATGAAGAGGCTTCTTCAAAATGCTTAAATAGCTGATTTGTAAGGCCTACGCGGCTGTCATATATTTGTCTCTTGACTTTAGTGTTCCACCTTCTCGAGTCAATCCTTTGGCCTGCAAGATTAATGATGCAATCAATTGTTACAGTCGGGTCCAGATCAGACATATCTGAAATTAACTCTAAATCTGATATCAATAATTTTTGATATTTTGCTGGAGATCGAGTCAAAACAATTACCTTTATACCCTTCTGAAATAATCTGTCACGAAGCTTCGAGCCTATAAAACCAGTTCCACCAGTAATTAAAACTGTCTTAATATTCAATACATCTCCTTATAATATTTTCACCTTTACCAACATATTACTGTGTTGCTAAACTTCGCTAACTCAGTCTAAAACAGAACTTGGAATTAAAGTATGAACTTTTCAGAAAAAGTCCTTGCACAAGGTAATGATCTTCCAATTAAAACCAATTTACCAGTGCATTCGGGGAAAGTTAGATCTGTCTATTGGTTGTCCCCTGAAGATAGCAAAAGGCTCATAGATGAAAAGAATTATCCAATAGCACCAGAATCAGATCTTGCTGTCATGGTTATAAGTGACCGAATATCGGCTTTTGAGTGCATTTGGAGGGGAGAAGGCAATATGCAAGGAGTCCCTGGCAAAGGGGCCTCTCTCAACGCAATTTCGAATCATTGGTTTAAAATGTTTAAGTCTCTAGGTTTAGCCGATAGTCATATTCTTGACGTACCGCACCCGCTTGTTTGGATTGTTCAAAAAGCAAAGCCCGTTATGATTGAAGCGATTTGCAGGCAATACATTACCGGCTCAATGTGGAGAAGTTATGTGAAAGGGGAAAGAAGTATATGCGGGATTGAATTAGAAAATGATTTGCAAAAGGACCAAAAACTCAGTGAACTTCTGATCACACCATCAACGAAAGGTATTCTAGAAAATCTTAGAGGCGTTCCCGCGATAGACGATGTAAATATATCCCGAAGTGATATCGAAGCTAACCTCTCAGCATTCAAGTTTAAGTGCATGGAAGACATTGATTTGTATGAGAAACTGTTGAGAGAAGGATTCAATGCGATAAGCGATGAGCTAGCAAAGTTGAATCAAATCTTTGTTGATACGAAATTCGAATTTGGTTATGTCAAGGATGCCGATGGAAAAGAGAAACTTATATACATGGATGAAGTAGGGACTCCAGATTCTTCGAGAATTTGGGATGGTGATCATTATCAAAATGGAAAGATAATTGAAAATTCGAAAGAGGTATTCCGCAAATTACTTTTATCACACTTTGCAGATCCAGATATTCTTGTCAACAAAGATCGTATGGAGGAAAGGTATGCTCTTGCGAGAGATAACGAACTTCCTCAAGAAGTAATGATGACTGTTTCAGAGACTTACTTAAGCATTGCATCCAAAATTACTAATAGCAATATAGATCTTTCAGATAATCCTAGACAAGAAATCCTTGATTCCTTGAACGATAGATATGACTTGATTCAATAAATGGTATAAAACAATGACAGACGCTAAAAGCTTTGATATTGACTCCCGAAAACTGTTTAATTTAGGTGCGAATCTTTTAATAGCGGGATTCGTAAAGCAAAAAACAGAAGAAGCAAAGAAGTTATTCAAAGAGTTAAAGCAGGGTGCACTCGTTCCATCTGGTCACCTGTCCTCGGAGAAAACAGGAATTAAGCTGCCAATTAAACTTCAACTTGAAAGAAGCGAATACCGAGGCCAATTTAATTTTCCAAATTTTGAGGCGTCATTAAAGATAATGCTACAAAAATTTGAAAACGAAGCTAGGCGGGATCCAGAGCTCAAAGATTTAAGGACTCTCACGAATCAAGACACGGGTGGAATCCTATTTAATATTCCAAGTGGAATGAAGATTGGTGAGGAAATGAATGTTCTAATGATGGCGGCTGAACCCGTCGGGGGATCTCTGGTCATTAAATTAATGTTTATGGACCCCGAACAGTTCAAAAATGATAAATAATATAAAGATCTAGTGAAATTTAAATATTATCAACTCACTAATTAAATACGATCTGACCATCTTTGATAGTACAAGAAATACTGCTACCTGCTGTAAAATCGCCGTTTAAGATTTTCTTTGCAAGAGGATTTTCAATCAAGTTCTGTATAGATCTTTTTAAAGGCCTTGCACCGTAGGTTGGGTCAAAACCCAAGTCTGAAATCTTTTCATAAACTGAGTCTTCGATATCAAGAGAGATATCCTGCTCATCTAACCTGTCAGCTAATAACTTTACTTGTATCTGAGAGATTTTCTTTATTTCATCTTTCTTGAGAGGATGGAAAACGATAGCCTCGTCAACACGGTTAATAAATTCTGGTCTAAAATTCAAATTAACGACATCCATTACTGCCGATTTCATTACTTCGTAATCCTCCTCGCCCGACAACATCTGAATTACATCAGAGCCCAAGTTTGAAGTCATAACAATAACAGTGTTTTTAAAGTCAACAGTTCTTCCTTGACTGTCTGTTAATCTTCCATCGTCCAAAACTTGCAAAAGTAAATTAAAAATATCGCTATGAGCTTTTTCAATTTCATCCAATAAAAGCACGGAATAAGGTTTTCTGCGCACAGCTTCAGTAAGATAACCACCCTCTTCATATCCCACATATCCTGGAGGCGCTCCAATTAGACGCGCTACTGAATGTTTCTCCATAAACTCAGACATGTCTATGCGAATCAATGCGTCCTCACTATCAAACAAAAACTCGGCCAGACTTTTACATAACTCAGTCTTACCGACTCCTGTTGGACCAAGGAAAAGAAAGGATCCATTAGGTTTAGATGGATCAGCAAGACCAGCACGCGAGCGTCTTATTGAGTTAGAAACAGCACATATTGCCGCATTTTGACCTATCAGTCGTTCATGCAACATTGATTCCATTCGCATCAGTTTTTCTTTTTCTCCTTCCAACATTTTTGCAAGAGGTATACCCGTCCATCTTGCTACTACCTCAGCAACTTCGTCTTCAGTTACTTTGTTTTTCAACAGCTTCTTTGCATGTTCGTTCTGGACATTAAGCTCACCGATTTGTTTTTCCAGATCAGGAATTACGCTATATTGAATTTCAGCCATTTTTTCCAAGTTGGAAGCTCTTTTGGCTCTATCTAGATCCATTTTAGCTTGCTCTAAATCACCCTTAATTTTTGCAGAGTTCTGCAACAATGCCTTTTCAGCCGTCCAGACTTCATCTAGATCGGCAAACTCCCGCTCCAATTCTTTAATTTGCTGATCTAACTTTTCTCTTCTCTTTTTTGAGGCATCATCTGTATCTTTCTTCATCGCTTGCAGTTCAATCTTTAGCTGAATTAATCGTCTGTCAAGGCGATCCAAATGCTCTGGCTTAGAATCCATCTCCATTCTTATTCGGCTACCTGCCTCATCAATTAGGTCAATTGCTTTATCAGGTAATTGTCTATCGGTTATATACCGATTTGAGAGTTGTGCTGCAGCAATAATAGCACTGTCGGTAATATCAATTCCGTGGTGAACTTCGTATCGTTCTTTCAATCCACGCAAAATCGCTACGGTGTCCTCTATGTTTGGTTCATTAATGAGTACTTTTTGAAAGCGTCGCTCAAGAGCAGCATCTTTTTCTATAAATTGTCTATACTCGTTTAAAGTCGTTGCACCAACACAGTGGAGCTCTCCTCGAGCCAAAGCTGGCTTTAACATGTTTCCTGCATCCATAGCACCATCTGCTTTCCCAGCCCCAACAAGAGTGTGGAGCTCATCAATAAAAAGAATAATTTGACCATTTTGACTGGATATTTCTTTCAATACAGCCTTGAGTCTCTCCTCAAAATCTCCTCTAAACTTTGATCCTGCCAACAAAGCAGCAAGGTCAAGCGTCAAAACTCGCTTACTCTTTAAACCCTCAGGAACTTCTGCATTTACAATTCTTTGTGCTAAACCTTCCGCTATCGCCGTTTTTCCAACTCCGGGTTCACCAATTAAAACAGGATTGTTTTTTGTCCTTCGCTGTAAAACCTGGATGGTTCTTCTAATTTCATCATCTCTGCCAATAACTGGGTCTAATTTACCCAGCTCTGCTCTCTCCGTTAAATCAATGGTGAACTTTTGGAGCGCTTCTCTCTCACTTTCTGAAGTTGATTTGTCCACTGGTTCATTACCTCTAACTTCCTTGATAGCTTGTCTGATAGCATCTAAACTTCCGTGGTTCGAAAGAACGCCTGCGATCTGGCCTTTCTCATCTATCAATGCTTCAAGAAATACCTCGCTAGATATAAATTTATCATTCTTTTTTTGAGCGGCTCGATCTGCAAGATTTAAAACCTTTACGAGATTTTTTGAAATTACTATCTCTCCTGAAGGCTTGTTCAATTTTGGGAGTTTTTCGAGCCTCTCTTCTAATTCATTTTTAATATCATCAATACTAAATGCGGCCTTTTTTAAAACCGAACATGCGCTGCTATCCTCCTGATTTAGAAGCGCCACCAAGATATGAATAGGCTCAACCTCACTGTGATCCCTACCAACAGCAACTGACTGTGCTTCTGATACTGCTTTCTGTAGTTGATTCGTTAATTTTTCAATGTTCATAGTTCCACCAAAATGACTTCTATAAACATTATGTGAGGTCAATGGAAGATAATTTCAACTATTTTATTAACTCTACATATTTGACAGTCTGAACATCGACTGTTATCTGGATAGTTTCAAATGAATCAAGGAGTGCTTTATACGAGATCACCTAACACGTTGAATTGAGAAGTCAGCTAATTCAATTAATGCATCTTTATATTTTGTGCTTGGCAAAGCTTTTAATGAGTTCTTGGCAAGTCTAACCTCGCTTTCCGCTTGTGCCTGACAATACAATAGCCCACCACTTTTCTCTATCTCGTCCAAAATCAACTCAAAACCCTCAGCACTTTTGGTAGCAACGGACTTCCTAATGAGTTTGGATATTTTCTCATTACCATTATCTCGAGCATAAATTAACGGCAACGTCATCTTCCCTTCAGCCAAATCACTACCAATGTTCTTGCCAATAACTTCCCTAGTTCCTTGATAATCAAGTAAATCGTCAGTGATTTGAAACGCCATCCCCAAATGTTTACCAAACTCCAACATGTCAGCCTCCTCCACATTAGCGAGAATTGCACCGACACGACACGCGGCCTCAAATAATTTTGCAGTTTTTCTATAAATGACATCTCGATACGTGATCTCTGTAAGCTCATCATTGCCCGCGTTAGACATCTGTTTAACCTCACCCTCAGAAATAACATTAGTTGCATCGGCCATTACGCGCATTATCGACATATCAGCCACTTGAACTAGTAATTGAAATGCCCTGGAGTATAAGAAATCGCCAACAAGCACACTTGGAGCATTTCCCCACTGAATATTTGCTGTCTGTCTGCCCCTCCTGAGACTTGCCACATCAACAACATCGTCATGAAGAAGTGTCGCAGTGTGGATGAACTCAACAATTACTGCCATCTTTGTGTGGTCTGCTCCTTTGTAACCGTTCGCAAGAGCCGATAAAAGCACCAAAAGCGGGCGGAATCGCTTACCACCTGCATCAACGATGTAATGACCTATATTCTCAACCAACCCAACGTCTGACTCGAGATACTCGATTATGAGGCTATTCACGATATCGAAGTCTTTCTCAACCACTTTTAAAAAATTTCTTTTCATTGCCGTTTCTAAGAATCCTTAAGTTCATCATCATCCGTGGTGGAGAGCTTACTGTAACTAACCCTCGTGATCGGAAAAAATACTTTTATGTCTTTTGTTGTTATATACTTCTCAAGATATCAGTTTACTAAATGACATACTATCTATTGTGCCTAGTCAGAAAACATCATACTCAAAGCAAGAACTTTTAGATGTCTCTAAGGGTGATGTGTTTGGTAAAAATAGTGCTAAATTGCCAGCTCCTCCGATGTTAATGATTGACAGAATAACGCAAATTAATAATACAGAGGGAAGTAACAAGCTTGGATACATAGAGGCAGAAATGGATATAACACCTGATCTATGGTTCTTTGACTGTCACTTTCATGGAGATCCAGTAATGCCAGGTTGCCTTGGACTGGATGCACTTTGGCAATTAGTGGGATTTTTCTTGGTTTGGAATGGTAACAAGGGACGCGGGAGAGCTCTTGGTGCAAGTGAAGTGAAATTTTTTGGTCAGATTCTTCCATCAGCGAAAAAAGTTACGTATAAGTTAGACCTAAAGAGGTTAATTCAAAGAAAATTAGTGATGGGCATCGCAGATGGAAGCGTCTATGTTGACGGAAAAGAGATTTACTTCGCTAAAAATTTGAAAGTCGGACTTTTCGAAGATACAGAAAACTTTTAAACAAAATCTTAATGAGGATCGGTTAATGAAACGTGCTGTGATAACTGGCTATGGGGTCGTCTCATGCTTAGGCAATGACAAAATGACAGTTGAAAATGCACTTTACAATGGTAACTCAGGGATTAGATATAGAGAAGACTTCGAACAAATGGGTCTCAAATGTCACGTTGGTGGAGTTGTTGACCTAAATCCAGCCGAATATATCGATAGAAAAACACTTCGTTTTATGGGGAATGCAGCTGCATATGGCTACATATCAGCAATTAAAGCAATTGAAGATTCTGGTCTAGATGATAGTGTAGTGCGAGATATCAATACAGGATTAATAATGGGCTCAGGCGGACTTTCTGGCGAATCATTTGTTGATGCAATTGATATTATGAGAGAACGAAGCGTAAAAAGAGCCGGTCCTTATAGAGTTACACAGATTATGGCAAGCACAGTTTCTGCCTGTGTTGCTACTCCTCTCGGAATCAAGGGAGTTAATTACTCACTATCATCTGCTTGTGCTACCAGCGCGCATTGTATAGGACATGCCCGAGAACTCATCCAGCTGGGAAAGCAGCAAGTTATTTTGGCCGGGGGAGCAGAGGAAATGCATTGGTCAATGGCGGCTATGTTTGATGCGATGGGTGCTCTCACTAGCAAATATAATATGAGTCCAGAGTTAGCCTCTCGAGCATATGATATAAATCGAGATGGATTCGCTCCTTCATTAGGAGGTGGATGCGTTATCGTTGAAGAGCTAGAGCATGCATTAAAAAGAGGAGCAAATATTATTTGTGAAATCACTGGGTACGGTGCAACTTCAGATGGCGCAGATATGGTCGCTCCATCTGGCGAGGGCGCTGCTAGATGTATGGAAATGGCAATGTCTGACAGCAAAGGAGTTATTGATTACATAAACACTCATGGCACCAGCACACCTGTAGGAGACCTCGCAGAGCTAAAAGCCATCAAAAATGTCTTTGGTGATGATTGTCCAAAAATCAGCTCAACAAAATCACTGTCCGGTCATAGCCTCGGCGCAGCGGGAGTGCATGAACTTATATTTTCTATGATTATGCTAGAAAAAGGTTTTCTAGTCGCGTCAGCAAACATCACAAATATGGATCCCGAAGCTCAAGACATTCCAATTCTTACAGCGAGACAGGATATGGACGTCACGAGGATCATGTCCAATAGCTTCGGTTTTGGCGGAACGAACTCAACATTAATCATCGAGAAGTACGTGCCCTAGAGGAAGGTCAACTTTAAGTTAAGTTTATCTGACTGATTTTGGTTACTGTAAAAACTTAAGCACTGACTCAACACTTGATTTATCAACACCTTCTGGATCAACACCTAAATATAAAACTTTACTATCCTCCACAACCATTGCGTATCTCTGACTTCTTAAGCCCATTCCAAATCCAGAGACATCCAGAAGCAAACCTAATTCCTTAGTATAGTCAGCATTTCCATCAGCCAGCATTAAAAGATTTTCCGCATTGGATGCCTTGGACCAAGCATCGACTACAAAAACATCATTCACAGCCAAACAAGCTACAGAGTCGACGCCTAAGTTAATCATTTCATCAAATTTTGCAACAAAACCTGGCAGATGAGATATTGCACAGGTAGGTGTGAAGGCACCTGGCACAGCCATTAAAACCACCTTTTTACCAAGAAATATTTCCTCTGAACTTATAACCTGCGGACCTTTTTCACCCATTATAGTAAATGTTCCTTTTGGAATAACTTGTCCCACTTCAATTCCCATACCTTAACCTCTCATTTAATTAGAATGGAATGTCATCGTCAAAAGCGTCAAGACTCTGGGCACCAGTGCCCTGAGGTTCTATACTTTTTTGGCTGCTGAAATCATTGTTAGGAGAAGAGCTAGTAGAACTTGTAAAGTCTCCTGATGGCCCTGAGGCGCGGCTGTCCAGCATTTGCATTTCACTACCGACAATCTCGGTTGTATATCTATCCTGTCCATCTTGTCCCTGCCATTTTCTGGTCCTAAGTGAACCCTCGACATATAGCTTTGAGCCCTTTCTTACATACTCACCCGCAATCTCAGCAAGCCGATTAAAAAATACTATTCGGTGCCACTCAGTTCGTTCCTGCTGCTCCCCACTTGTTTTGTCTTTCCAAGATTCGGAGGTTGCGATACTTAGATTAGTTACAGAAGCCCCAGTAGCGGGTATCACCCGAGTTTCAGGATCCTGCCCACAGTTTCCAACCAAAATTACTTTGTTAATTCCTCTTGCCATTACCATCTCCCAAAAACATCAAATCATCAAAACGCTTAAAATCAAATCTTACTTTATTTATTTTTACGTAAGCCACGGAATCTTCGTCAGTTACGAGTATATCTTCTATTCCCTCTTGCTTTGAAATTATTTTTAATAAATCTTTAGATTTTTTACTGGTTATATCTAAAACAATTGTCTGCAATGGCTCGATGTTTCCAAATCTCCAAACTAGTCCAAACCATAATATTATTAGCGACCCAAAAAAACTAAAAATTTGGATTGAATTAAACTCCTGGATTACAAAACCTCCTATTAATCCTCCAAAAAAAGTTCCAAGGAATTGACATGTAGAAAACAAACTTAGGGCAGATCCTCTTCTCCCTGGGGGGCTTAGCTTACTGATCCATGACGGTAGAAGAGCCTCGAGTAAATTAAACACACTGAAGAAAACTAGAATTGAGGTCATGGTTAACAAATAATCATTCCAGTGAGGCATTAAAAACATTGTTAAAGACAGCAAACCTATTGAGCATAGAAGAAGCACTCGCTGTCGTTGAAACTTTTCGCTCCATATCATAAAAGGCAACATAACAAAAAAGCCTCCACCAATCAGGATAAAGTATAGAAAAGGAAGATACTCCTCAGTGTGCCCTAACTCATCGATTAGTGTGACTGGTAAAATAACAAAATAGCTCATCAGTAAAAAATGAAGCATGAAGACACTCAGATTGAGTCTCATAAGATTCGTATCCAAAAATATAGAACGCAATATCGATAAGTCCAAATTTACCTCTAAATTATGATATTTTGAACTACGCTCAGGAACAAAAATAAACATAATCATGATACCCGCCAATCCCAAAAAAGCAGTTAATTTAAAAATCATGCTCATACCGAAACTTTGAGACAAAAGCGGTCCAAGAATCATTCCAAGCATAAATGACATTCCAATAAAACCACCTACAAATGCCATCGCTTTTGATCTCACTTTTTCACCGGTGAAGTCCGCCAAAAGCGCCAGGAGTGTCCCTGAAATTGCACCCGCACCTTGAAAGGCTCTTCCTAAAATAATACCCTCAAGTGTCTCTGCTCTTGCAGCTATTAAGCTTCCAATCGTAAACAAAATTAGTCCGAAATAGATTAATTTTTTACGTCCATATCTATCTGATAATATTCCAAAGGGAATCTGTAGTAACCCTTGAGTCAAGCCATATGACCCAAGTGCGAGGCCCACTAAAAATGGGCTAAAGTTTTGATAAGTGTTTTCCTGAAGCGCAAGAACCGGAATTATCATAAATAATCCTAGCATCCTAAAGCTAAAAATGAGCGCAATGGACAGAACTACTACTTTCTGTCGCGGAAAGGAATCACGTGATTTCATATTGAAAAACTTTGAACTAGATAACTCGTCTATAATATCAGCAAGATTAACGTTGGAAAATACATTTAAAAAAACAACTTAAGTCTATACATAATATTCCTGCGTAGCTAAACGATAAAGGGGCCATCAACGAAGATTTTAAAACATGAGCAATATTCAAATTCGTGGTGCAAGAACACATAATTTAAAGAATATAAACCTAGATCTGCCCAGAGATAAATTTATTGTAATTACTGGACTCTCGGGTTCCGGTAAATCGTCGCTCGCGTTTGACACAATATATGCCGAGGGACAAAGGCGCTATGTAGAGTCTTTATCGACGTACGCTAGACAATTTTTATCGATGATGGAAAAACCAGATGTTGATCATATCGAGGGTCTCTCACCGGCAATATCGATCGAACAAAAATCAACCTCACATAATCCAAGATCAACAGTTGGTACGATCACTGAGGTGTACGATTATCTAAGACTGCTCTTTGCGCGAGCTGGAGAGCCAAAATGCCCGGATCATGGACTTGTACTATCAGCACAAACTGTAAGTCAAATGGTAGATCAAGTTTTAGAAATTAATCCCAATGAACGCCTAATGCTTTTAGCGCCGATAGTGAAACAGAAGAAAGGCGAGCACTTACATATTTTTGATAATCTTAAACGTCAAGGCTTTCTGAGGGCTCGTATTAATGGATTGGTAGTTGACCTAGAAACACCACCAAAGCTAGACAAAAATAAAAAACACACGATTGAAGTTGTCGTTGATAGATTTAAGCCCAATCCAGATAGCAGTCTGAGAATAGCTGAGTCTATTGAAACAGCGCTATCACTATCTGAGGGTTTAGTCATTATCGCCTTCATGGATCGGAAAGAGGCAGATCGTCTCATGTCAGCCAAATTTGCGTGCCCGGTTTGTAATTATAGTGTTAATAAACTCGAACCCAGACTATTTTCTTTCAATAGTCCATCGGGTGCCTGCCCCACGTGCGATGGATTAGGAGTTCATCAATTTTTTGACGTTGAGAGAGTAATTCAGCATCCAGATATTTCAATTTCGGAAGGCGCGATCAGGGGATGGGACAGAAGAAATTTGTTTTACTATAATCTTTTAAACTCGCTAGCCACCCATTATGATTTTGATATAAGCACTCCATGGAATCAACTTTCTGAGGTGCATCAGAATAAAATATTATTTGGTACCAAAGATGAAGAGATCGCTTTTTTTTATGTTAGCGATAGAGGAACTCGGTTCAGAAGAAAGCATAATTTTGAGGGAGTAATCCCAAATATGGAGCGAAGATTTAGAGAAACTGAATCTCAGTCTGTCAGGGATGATCTCGCTAAATATATGACTTCCACCAGCTGTCCAACGTGTGATGGAACAAGGCTAAGAAAATCTGCCCGCAACGTTTTCATTAAAGATAAACGAATCGAAGACATTGTTTGTCTTCCAGTTTCTGAGACTGCGACGTATTTTAAATCATTGGAACTGGTTGGCAGGCAGGGTGAGATTGGTGAAAAAATCATCAAAGAAATTAGTGAAAGACTAAATTTCTTAGTTGATGTTGGTCTAAATTATTTATCCTTGGATAGAAGTGCCGAAACTCTGTCAGGGGGAGAAGCACAAAGAATCAGACTTGCCAGTCAAATTGGTGCGGGACTCGTTGGCGTGCTCTATATTTTAGATGAACCATCAATCGGGTTACATCAAAGAGATAATGAACGACTTTTAAAAACACTTATTAGATTGCGAGATCTTGGTAATACCGTCATTGTGGTTGAACATGACCAAGATGCAATAATGGCCGCTGATCATATTCTTGACATAGGCCCTGGCGCCGGCATCCATGGCGGGAAAATTATAGCCGAAGGCACTGTACAAAACATTTGTGACAAAGAGGAATCAATCACCGGTAATTTTTTGTCTGGAAAGAGAAAAATAAATGTCCCTGAGGTAAGGCATCATCCCAATAATAAATTTCTACAAATAATAGGTGCCAGTGGCAACAATTTAAACTGTATCAGTTTAAAAATTCCAGTTGGGCTCTTTACATGTATAACTGGTGTCTCAGGATCTGGCAAATCAACATTGATAAATGGAACGCTTTTCCCTGTGGCAGCTACAGCACTCAACAAAGCGACAACTATGAAAGCAGCTACGCATGAAACAATTTCAGGGTTAGGTCACTTAGATAAGTGTATTGACATTAATCAGAGCCCAATAGGACGAACTCCAAGATCAAATCCAGCTACATACACTGGGATCTTCACACCAGTAAGAGAACTCTTTGCAGCAACACAAGAGGCTCGCTCTCGAGGATATACGCCAGGAAGATTTAGTTTTAATGTTAAGGGTGGCCGCTGCGAAGCCTGTCAGGGAGATGGCGTAACAAAAGTAGAAATGCACTTTTTGCCTGACATATATGTGCCTTGTGATGTATGTGAAGGCAAAAGGTACAACAGAGAAACGCTAGATGTCATTTATAAGGGCAAGAATATTCATGAAATCCTGCAAATGACAATTGAAGATGCTCACATATTTTTTGAGGCAGTGCCAGTTATTTCAAAGAAGCTCCAAACACTTATGGATGTTGGTCTTTCTTATATAACTTTGGGTCAATCTGCAACCACTTTATCTGGTGGGGAAGCTCAGAGAGTTAAGCTTTCTAAAGAGTTATCAAAAAGAGACACAGGTAAAACACTGTATATTTTAGATGAGCCAACAACAGGGCTGCACTTCCAAGATATAGATCAACTACTAACAGTTTTGCACCGTCTTCGAGATCATGGAAACACAATTATCGTTATAGAACATAACTTGGATGTCATCAAAACAGCCGATTGGATCATCGATCTTGGTCCCGAAGGTGGGTCTGGAGGAGGCTTAGTTGTCGGCGAGGGAACTCCAGAAGATCTCGCAAAAAATAGTAATTCATTCACAGGGAAATTTCTGCGCCCTCTTTTGGATTCTCGATCAAAATAGCGTGTAAATAAGTAAAATATCTAACGATAATTTATGGCAGAAATACTTAGGTATAGGAATATTAGAAAGGTTAAAAACCCTAGAGAGCTCTTCTAAATAACTGTTCTAAAGAGATGTTAACTCTACCTTAAAAAATCATGGGTCTACTCTTTGGTAACGGTCCTCTTTATTGATTATCGAAGTACTCAAGTAGATCAAGAGGCTCATACTCAACACCGTCTAATGATTCACTCCAGTCTAATCCCGCAAGAAAGACGTCGCTATGCATACCCACAAGCCAATCATCCAAAAACGTCTCTATTGCAATTTGATGCGGTTTGTATTCAGACCACTCACCCGTACACACTTTCTTTGGAATCTCATTGCTAGACCAAAAAGGCATTACAAAAATGTTGTCGTATTTAGTAGACTCTACAAGAGCCCATTCCTCATTTTTATCAACCAATCCCCAGACAAAACCTTGATCATAAGTTCTTTCTATAAACTGGAAAATATCGGCATCATCCACTAATTTAATACCTTATATCCCCTTCCTCTGAGGCAGTTTTTAATTATCTTTGATTGCTCATATCTCGCTTCAATGTTTCCTTCCACTGCACCTAGTATCCCAGCTGAGCCACCGATCTTTTTAGCGCCTTCCTTTCCTCCAAGTATTGCTCCCACCGCAGCGCCTGTTACTCCACTTAAAGCACCCTCCTCAATTGTTCGCTCGGTAACATCAATATTTTTAGAAAAAGATGAACAGTCTAAAAAATCGTTTCTATATACAGCCATATCAACACCACGAGTATCTATAATTGCAACATCATTCTTTTCAGATACATCATTACTCACGCAACTCGCCAAAAGACACATCGATAAAAAGAGTATAATTTTATTCAAACTTATCACCCTTAATTATTTTGAATTATTCATTATTCCTCTGACAGCTGCCGGGATGTCTGAAGGAAGTACAATGATCTTTGAATTTGATGATTGTGAAATATCACTTACTGCTTCCACATATTTCTCTCCAAGAAGATACATAGCTGGTAATTCTTTATCTTTAATAGCATCACTGACTTTGGAAAGTGCTGTTTTTGTTGCCTCTGCTAGGACAACTTTGGCTTCTGCGTCTCGACGAGAAGCCTCTAAACGTCCATCAGCCTCTAAAATAGCTGCTGTTTTTTCTCCATCTGCTCGAGTTACAGTTGCTCGTCGCTGTCTTTCTGCTGCCGCCTGCTCCTCCATGGCCTGCTGCATGGTTCCAGATGGTTGAATATCTTGAATTTCAACAGTTTTAAGAGTAATGCCCCAATAAGCGATATCATCAGAAATTTGTGTTTTTAATTTAGCCTTTATTTGCTCTCGAGATGACAGTGCATCATCTAAAGTCATCTCTCCAACAATTGATCTCAAAGACGTTTGAACAAGCGTTCTAATCGCCAGTTCATAATCCTCAACACCATAGACTGCTTTCTCAGGATTAAGAATATTTATATATGCGACTGCATTTGCAACTATCACAACGTTATCTTTTGTAATGACCTCTTGGGAGGGTATCTCCAGAACAATATCTTTTGTTGTCGCTTTAAAAGCTACTCTATCAATAAAGGGTACTAATAAATTCAAACCTGGGCTGAGTGCTCTGTGAAATTTTCCAAGTCTCTCCACTACCCATTTAGAACCTTGTGGCACCATTCGTACGGCTTGAAATAGCGTTACTAGTACCGCTAAAAAAGCGACTAATACAATTACTAAACCACCAAAATCCATCATAAATCTCCTATAAGTTTTTTATTTCTTCATTACTAAATGATCATTCAATACTTCTTTAATTTCTAAACTCTCGCCTAGTTTTACTTCCCCATCAAAAACAAAACTCCATTCATCTTTATCTAGGACGGGAGTTGAAAATCTTACTCTACCGAAGGTCTGTCCAGCTGGGGTTTTTGTGACGACTCCAGTTTCACCAATTGCAGAACTAAGAAACTTTGGTTGTCTCTTTCTTGTTGCCATAAATGGTTTCATCACTTTAAACCAGATTACGGTGCTGATAACCGAAAAAATTGTCCATAGCAATATTTGCATTCCAATTTGTAGGTCAAAAAGAAGCATTGAGATACCTACAAGGATCGCGCCGACACCAAACCAAAGTATCGTAAAACTGGGAATAAAGATTTCAGCAATAACTAGAACTAAACCAACAACAAACCAATACCAATACAAAATTTCAATATCCATAAAACTCCCAATTAATAGATTATCTAAAAAATATCGATGTATGGATTTAGGATAACTCACTATTTTTGGGACAACAAGGCATACCTTTTAAACGTCTAAACGCATTGTAATTGCATTGCTCTGCAATTTGTCCCCGCTATAGTATCCATGCCGTCTCCCAATCTCAGTAAAACCAAAAGCTCTATAAAGCCTTAGTGCAGGCTCGTTATTTGCTGCAACCTCCAAATAAATTCTGGTTATCGATTCTTCTAATGTGTCTAACATGAGTTTAACAAGGAATTTGCCGAGACCTCGATTCCGGTAATTATCTTTAATAATTAAATTATGGATTTCTGCATCGGGAGAGATCTTTTTAATTACAATAAAACCTAAAGTAATTGTTTTATCTTTCAGAACATAGATATCATCACAAACATCTAGTATTTGCCTCTCCGACCAATATGGCCGTGTCTCATTCTTTTGAATATCTAGAATACTTTTCAGATCAATATAGTTGAACTTTTTGAGCAATAAAGCCAATAATTTACCTCAATTCATCTAGTTTATATCGACGTTTTTCAGATGCTTAATTTTCTCCCAAACGCCTTTTTTGAGTTCAGGTTTGTCCATTAAACTTTTCAGTGACGGTAGCATAATAGTAGTGATTTTTTGACTAATCTGATCAGAAATGGCGTCGTTATTTTCCCCTCGGCTATACCCCATTTCACTAAAAATCAATAAGTTGTCTATACTAGACGCTGTCAAAATAGCTCTAATATTCTCCTCGATATCCTCTAAACTTTCTGATGCCGTTAATTGAACTGACTCACTACTAAATGGCGATGTTTTATTTAATGACCTAATGATATCTTTAAATAAGCTACTTTCCATCTTAGACAGGGTTTTGTCAGTGATAGTACATAAACATATTCCGGGCTCAATATTTGCTGAGGTTAGTATTTCGTTACTTTTTTCTTGTTTAACATTAATCTCAGAACACCTATCTCGCTCAACATACATAGTGATACCAAAAACATCAAAATAAGATTTTAGATCCATTTTTGTATATTAAATTCCTCCAAATTGGGGATGAACTCTATCAGGAGTCTGCATCAAAGTAAGGGCGTTCAAATACGCCTTAGCACTTGCAATTAATATATCTGTGTCCGCACCTTGCCCATTTACAATTCTTTCATCTTTTTGCAGCCTTACAGATACTTCACCTAGCGAATCAGTGCCTTGAGTAACTGCATTAACCGAGTAAACCTTTAAGCTAGTGCCACTATTGACTAACTTTTCAATCGCATTAAAGATTGCATCTACGGCTCCATCCCCTGTAGCCTCCGACGCATATACCTGCCCCTCATAGCCGACAATTATTTTTGCCTCCGGAGAGTGTCCAAGCTTTGTTTTTATCTCCAAATCAATTAATGAATATCTGATTTCATCAGAACCAAACTGCACATCTGATATCAGAGTCTGCAAATCTTGATCAAAAATTTCCCTTTTTTTGTCGGCCAAATTTTTAAATTGTTTAAATGCTCGCTCAAATTCATTCTTGTCATCTAGCGTGATGTCAAGTTCAGCAATCCTTGCAGCGAAAGCTGCTCTTCCCGATAATTTTCCCAATGAAAGCTTATTTTTTGTCCATCCAACGTCCTCTGCCTTCATGATTTCATAAGTTTCTCTCATTTTGAGCACACCATCTTGGTGAATACCAGATTCATGAGCAAATGCATTCGCGCCGACAATTGCTTTATTTGGTTGAACAGGAAAACCAGTAATACTCGAGACAAGTTTCGATATGGGTACGATATATGAAGGGTCAATTGAGGTCGTGACAGGATACAACTCATTTCTTGTTTTCAACGCCATGACAAGTTCTTCAAGCGATGCGTTCCCCGCTCTCTCACCAAGACCGTTTATTGTGCATTCAACTTGTCTTGCACCGAAATTAACAGCACTTAAACTGTTTGCGACTGCTAAACCTAAATCATTATGACAATGGACACTAAAAATTGCCTTATCTGAGTTAGGGACACAACTTATTAAGCGCTCTATGATATTACCGTACTCACCTGGGGAGGAGTAACCGACTGTGTCTGGAAAGTTAATTGTTTTTGCTCCTGCCGCAATTACACCCTCAGTAACGCGACACATAAATTCAAAATCGCTTCTACTTGCGTCCTCTAATGAGAATTCAACATCGTCGATTAGATTTCTTGCTGTTTTAACGGCCCCAATAGCCTGAGCAATCACTTCATCAGGCTGCATTTGAAGCTTGTGCTTCATGTGGATAGGCGATGTTGCTATAAAAGTATGTATTCTTCCAGAATTTGCGCTTTTTAAGGCCTCACTAGCCCTTTGAATATCGCCTGTTATTGCCCTCGAGAGACTGCATATAACGCTATCTTTGATAGTTTCTGCGATTAACTTAATCGCCTCAAAATCACCAGGACTTGAGATTGCAAAACCTGCCTCAATTACGTCTACTCCCATTCTTTCAAGCAATCTCGCTATTCTGAGTTTCTCATCCTTAGTCATTGAGGCACCAGGACTCTGCTCGCCATCTCGCAAGGTAGTATCAAAAATGATTAATTTTTCTTTGGCTGAATTCATATCAATAATTCATCAGTCACTGCTTTGCGTTATCTATTATTGTTATTAATTAAATGCTAATTTTATTAATATTCTTGCAGGCCCGATTGCTGAATAAGTAAGTGCCATTAAAAATAAAACATTTGCTGGATCAATTGTAATGATAATCAAAGTGACCACCATCAAAAAAATGTTGAAAAAGGGAACTCGTCCTTTCATATCAAAATCTTTGAAACTTGGATAACGAAAGTTGGAAACCATCAACAATCCTGATAAGCCAGTAATTAAAGCTCCAAATAATGGTAGCCATAACGATGAGGTTAAAGCGGACGTCGACCAAATAAAGCCGGCGATAAGCGCGGCCGCCACAGGACTGGGCAGTCCTGTAAAATCACTAGATGACGAGTTACTCACGGCAACATTAAATCTCGCTAATCTCAGAGCGGCACATGATGCATATAAAAAAACACAAGCAAAACCAATCTGCCCCAATGCATCAACACCCCATCCGTATGAAACTATCGCAGGAGCGACTCCAAAAGATACCATGTCAGACAAGCTGTCATACTGAACACCAAAATCACTTTGTGTATTCGTTAATCTTGCAACTCGTCCATCTAGTCCATCAAAAAGCATTGCAACGAAAAGAGCGATTACAGCAGACTCATATTGTCCACCAAAGCTCAATAAAATAGAGTAAAAACCCGCAAACAGCGCACCTGTGGTTAGTAAATTTGGTAAAAAGTAGATGCCCTTTCGTCGTACACTTGAAGAATCCGGGGGTTTGACATCAGTGCTTTTGGTAATCTCTATAATTTTTTGATTAATATTTTTCTTCACTTTACGCCCTGTCAGCATACAACTCAAAGTCGAAAGTATACGCCATTAAGACTCATCACTCCAAAAAGTTATCTTTTAACTTAAGTATGTCTTGATCTGAAAGAGCCAACCCATCACTGAGAAAGACTTTCATCGATCCAAAGCTCATGTCAATAGCATCCAGAAATGCATTGATATTTTGCTCATGAACAGAAACATATGGAGTAAGCCAATCCCTATCCCAAGATGAAATTTTAGCTTCCTTGAGATGTCCCTCAATTATGGTAATAAGCTTATCTGGATTATAATATTTTTTAGTTAGCAGGTAGTCATCCACAATTATTTCTCTCGGTATGCTCAAACAAGACAAAATCAGAGCAGCTGCCATTCCTGTTCTGTCTTTGCCCGCGGAACAATGGAACAATGTAGTTTGCCCTCCATTGTCAACAAGAGCTCTCATTAATCTTCGGAATGATGGGATAACATCTTTGATACACGATTTATATGAATTAACAACTAACTGATGAGCTGAGCCAGACGAAAGCTTACCTTCCGCAAGAAATTCCCAAAACTTTGAAATATCTCCAATCGACATTTGATAATCGTCAACTAATTTGAAAGGAACAGCCACCGTTGGGGACTGCAATTGCTCATTCTCTCTACGAAAATCATGGATTTCCATCAGACCAAACGAACTAAGGCGGGATATATCATTTTTAGTTATGTTTGCAAGATGCCCACTTCTTAAAAGCTTTCTCCACCTAATGGTCTTACCATCAATACTCCTATATCCACCTAAATCTCTAAAATTGATGCCCCCATCAAGAGTAATAGCGCGTGTAAAGCCATCATCCATAAAACCTTCCCGCAATTAAGCCAGCTAAGTTAACATGCAAAAAAAATCCAAATCAAAGAAGAAAAAAGTAATTTAGACCTTTAAATATTTATCTCCTCTCGAGATACCTGATATACCACTTCTGACAACTTCGACAACATCTAAGTGCATCGTAGCCTCCAGGAAAGCGTCTAATTTTTCGGCATCACCCACTAATTGTATTGTGTAAGTTTTAGATGTTATATCAACGATTGAACCCCTAAATATCTCGACACAACTTTTTATTTCACCTCTCTCCGCAAGATCCTGAGATCTAATCTTTATTAACATTAACCCTCTTTCAACGTGAGCGCCCTCAGTCAACTCCATTACCTTTAAGGTGTCAATAAGCTTATAAAGCTGTTTGATAATCTGTTCAACCATCTTATCATCACCATTCGTTGTGAGAGTGATCCGAGAAAGCGTCTCATCATCTGTTGGTGCAACTGTCAAAGAATCAATGTTATATCCCCGTTGTGCAAAGAGACCAACAACCCTCGACAATGCCCCAAATTCGTTCTCAAGCAAAATTGAAATTATCCTACGCATTATGTTTTCTCCGTTTTGCTCACCCAAAGATCTCTCATCGCTCCTCCTGGGATCTGCATTGGATAAACATGTTCAGACTTATCGACACAGATGTCGATAAAAACAGTTTTATCTTTATACGCAAAATACTTCTCTAATTGACACTGCATATCGTCATACTCAGTAATTTTTACTCCAAGATGACCATAAGCCTCTGCAAGGGCAACGAAATCAGGTAAAGAATCTTCATAGAGGCTTTGTGCATAACGACCGCTATATTGCATATCCTGCCATTGACGGACCATACCCAAAGCTGAGTTGTTCAAATTTACGATCTTGATTGGGAGCTTATGTTGAGTGCAGGTTGATAACTCTTGGATACACATTTGAATACTTCCCTCGCCGGTGACACAAACCACCTCTGTTTCGGGTTCCGCCAGCTTAGCTCCCATTGCCGCAGGTAATCCGAAACCCATAGTTCCCAAGCCACCTGAATTTATCCATCTTCGAGGTTTGTCAAAAAGATAATATTGAGCAGCAAACATTTGATGTTGCCCAACATCTGAGGTAACTATTGCATCTCCCTTGGTAACCTCATAAACAGCTTTGATGACATCTTGAGGTTTTATCAAAGATAATTTGCTTGGCTCATATCGCGACTTGGAATATATTCCGTGTAAATCTCTCCATTCGTTAATCTGAGACCACCACTGCGATAATCGAGTATCATCAACAACTAAATCCTCAGATTTTATATAATCGAGCATACTTTTAAGAACAACACTACACTTACCAACGATTGGTATATCAGCAGCAACATTCTTTGATACTGAAGTTGGATCAATATCTATGTGTATTATTTTTGCTTTTGGACAAAATTTATCGATCTCATTAGTCACTCTATCATCGAACCTTGCTCCAACGGCAAAAACCACATCAGCATGGTGCATAGCACTATTAGCCTCGTAGGTGCCATGCATACCTAACATTCCTAAAAATTGAGGATCAGTGCCTGGGAAAGCACCTAGTCCCATCAAAGTATTTGTCACAGGTGCGTTTAATTTTCTTGCAAGTAAGGTTAGATATTCTGAAGCATTATCGATAATGACACCGCCACCAGCATAAATAATTGGTCTTTCGCTTGAGACGAGCATATTTGCCGCTCTCTTTATCTGACCTTGATGCCCCTTCAGTACAGGTTGGTATGATCTTAATCTCACGTGATCAGGAAATTTGTAAGGTACTTTTCGGTTGGGTTCTGTCACATCTTTTGGAATATCAACAACCACTGGACCAGGACGTCCTGTACTTGCAATAAAATATGCTTTTGCGATAGTGGGTGCGATGTCCTCTGTTTTGGTGATGAGAAAACTATGTTTTACTATTGGCCGCGAGACACCCACCATATCAGTTTCTTGAAATGCATCGGTCCCTATCTTCTTCGACGGCACTTGTCCCGATATAACAACTAAGGGTATTGAATCCATGAAAGCAGTGGCAATTCCTGTGATTGCGTTGGTAGCGCCGGGTCCGGATGTCACCAGAGCAGTCCCTACGTCACCAGTTGTTCTCGAGAACCCATCTGCTGCATGCACAGCAGCTTGTTCATGCCTCACGAGTAAATGAATAACGTCTTCTTGTCTATATATCGCATCATAAATGTGTAGCGCAGCGCCACCCGGATAACCCCAAATATACTTTACTTTGGCGTCTTTGAGTGCGCGAATTAATATATCTCCACCTGATAAGTGATCCATAACACTGCCTCAATTCTTGGTTAGAATTTTTCAGAAAGGAATCTGTCACGAACTTTTATGAGTGAGGTAACGAATTAGACCGCTACTTCAAATTTACTTTCTACTGTCGATTACAATATCTAGATTTTTACCGCCAGTGACACTGATTACGCCTTCCTGGTTAATAATCTCCTTGTAAGAGATTGGCGCATGCTAAAGAACCTTAAACTTTAAGTCAATAATTTATTGAGTTTTGCTGAGTTAATGGATAATTAAAATGCTAATTTAAGCTACAAAGCAACACTGACGTTATCTATAAGACGAGCCTTTTTTGTATACATCGCTCCCAAAACAGTTATCTTCTTGTCATCGTTGGCAGCAAAATCTAGATTTTCACTGTTACAGCACGTTATATAATCTACATCAAATCCTTGTTTTTTAATTCTTGCTGTTGCCTCATTTTCAAGTTCAAAAAAATCTAGATTACCAGATTGGATTCGTTCCACAATCCAGTCTAAGCTTTGTTTTAATATTATAACTTTTGGTCTTTCATCATCTGTAATATGCCAATTTCTAGAACTCATCGCCAAACCATCGCTCTCTCTATGTATAGGCGCAGATATAATATTTACAGGAAAACATAAGTCATCGACTAACCTCTTTATGACTATCAACTGCTGATAATCCTTAACACCAAACACTGCCTCGTCGGGCTGTACTATGTTAAATAATTTAGAAACAACAGTAGTAACACCTTCAAAGTGCCCGGGCCTGCTCGCTCCACATAATACATCTGTCAAATAAGGACATAGAACTTTTGTTTGAGTATCAAGACCATTCGCATACATCTCGATTTCATTGGGATGGAATAAATAATCACATCCCGCCACTCTCAGCTTTTCGCAATCTTTATCAAAAGTTCGAGGATACTGCTCCCAGTCCTTGTTCAAGTTAAATTGCAACGCATTCACAAATATTGAACAAACCACAACATCGCTTGTTTCTTTCGCTCTCTCAATCAGTGCCAAGTGTCCATCATGCAGATTTCCCATAGTTGGAACTAAACTTATCCGCCTTTTATGTGAGCGATCATTATTCAGACTCGTCCTTAGCCCATTTATACCGTTATAGATCTGCATTTTTCAACCAAAGGTCTGGTCTTGTTGATAATTTCTTGCTAGATTTTCGAATCTTGTATATTTCCCCATAAAGGCAAGCCTGCAGGTTCCTATCGGCCCGTTCCTTTGTTTCCCAATTATTATTTCGGCGATTCCTTTATCAACGCTGTCTTCGTTATAAACCTCATCCCTGTAAATAAAGGTTACAACATCTGCATCCTGTTCAATCGCGCCAGACTCTCTCAAATCTGCATTAACTGGTCGTTTATTTGGTCTCTGCTCAACGGCGCGACTCAACTGTGATAGAGCGACCACTGGACACTCATATTCCCGTGCTAGACCTTTTAACTCTCTAGATATTTGCGAAATCTCCTGAACACGTCCCTCCGACTGATTTGTTCCATTCATTAGCTGCAAATAATCGACTACGATCAAGCTCGGCTGAGCCATACTCAAAAGTTTCTCATTACTTTGCTCATCGTTATTTTCAGATTCTAAGCTTGATTTAATTCTCTCCATTTCTTCTCGAATAAACTTTTTTATTCTATTTTTCATCTCAAAAGGCGAAATACCAGGCGTATCATCAATGTACAATGATGCGTTCTTGAGCTTCTGAGCTGCTGCACTTAACCTCGGCCAGTCATCTTCCAAAAGGTTTCCAGATCTGATTCTAGTTTGGTCAATTTTACCCAGAGACGACAACATTCTCACCACCAATTGATTTGCTGGCATCTCAAGTGAAAAGACTAAGACAGGCTTGTTTTGATTCAGAGCTGCATGCTCTACAACATTCATAGCAAAAGCTGTCTTACCCATCGATGGGCGACCCGCAATGATAACTAAATCTGAATTTTGAAAACCAGACGTCATCTTGTCAAGATCTGAAAATCCTGTACTTAATCCTGTTATGTCTGATTCGCTTTTAAACAATTCATCAAGCCTCTGAACTGCCTCTTTTATAAGTGAATCTACACTCTTAAAACCTCCGACTTTTGGTTTATTTTCAATAATTTCTTGTAATCGGCTTTCTGCTTGGGCTAGCAGCTTCGAGCTGTCCCATCCTAGTGGATTGAATCCCTTTTGGATTGTTTCGCTCGCAGCAACTATTAGCTGTCGAACGATCGAGCGCTCAACTACGATCTGTGTATAGGCTTGAATGTTGGCAGAACTTGGGGTGTTTTCTGTTAACTCAACCAAATATTCTGCACCTCCCACTAAAGAGAGCTGATTTTTCGCTTGAAGTGTTTCTGATAAGGTTATTGGATCAAACGGTTGGCTGTCATCTGAAAGTGAGATCATTGCCGAAAAAATTAGTTGATGATCCTTTTTATAAAAATCCTTTTCTACCAATACATCAGAAATTGACTCAAAAGCCTCATTTTTGATCATTAATCCGCCAAGCACGGCTTGCTCAGCCTCGATCGAGTGAGGTAATGGTTGACTTATTGTTGCTTCTTTAAGCAGAATCTCGTCCATTCTTTTAACCTGCTACTGATGTATGTTCATATCAGTATCGAAACTAGCTTACTCCGATTCAATTAATATTCCGACTGAAACTGTAACATCAGAATGTAATTGAATATCAACAGAATATTCTCCAACCTGCTTATATGCTCCATCAGGGAGATTTATTTCGTTTTTGCTTACTTCTCCACCAATAAGATTTATGGCTTCTTCTATCTCTCTGGCACCAACTGATCCAAATAATTTCCCTTCTTCACCAACCACAGCAGTTATTTTAATAGCACCCAACGAAGCAATTTTCTCGGATCGTTCTTGCGCAACTTTAAGCTTCTCTGCTTCTTGTTTCTCTAGATCTGCTCTCCGAGATTCAAAAATTTCAAGGTTCTTCTTTGTTGCATAAACTGCCTTACCTTGAGGTACCAGATAGTTTCTACCAAAACCTGCTTTAACTTTAACCGTATCACCAATATCACCCAACCTACCAATTTTCTCTAATAGAACAACTTCCATGATTAATAACCTCTAATTTACTGTTACACTTTTGCCCGTAATCTCTGTCTCACGTTATAAAAACAATCGACGGTCCCTAAAAGCGCCAAAATTAAAATTACAAATGGCGTAAACAATACCATAAAAACATATGTAAAAATTATTGGCACTTTCCCCAAATTTTTTTCATTTACAAGCCAATGAAATAGTGACAAGCCACCTACAACTAGGGGAAAAATACTGAGATAAGCCCAATTTGAATATTGATTAAATATAGCACTACTCAAAACCAAAATCGAAAAAATCAATATTAAAAGCCCTCTATTTAATCGAATGCCTTGAAATTCTTCTTTGAAT